>JACCDG011205937.1_pt1 | contig 13455 bp, 13 predicted proteins | sample 7442471 | NCBI WGS metagenome assembly JACCDG01 (sample SAMN15323444, study PRJNA562643) | freshwater metagenome | isolation source: river surface water | place: USA:Blue River Watershed | collected 2017-08-17 | reverse complement strand
ACTTCCTTCAAAACCTGGCCAAGGGCACGACCGAAACCCTGCCCCAAATGCCCAGCCTATCGAGCTGGGTGGCCCCCACCCTCGATGTCGAGGAACTCGAGAAACGCATCCAGGAATTGCGCGCCGTGCATTTCTGGCTCGAGCAGAACTCCAAGGCGCTGGGCGCCACCATCCAGGCGCTTGAGGTCCAGAAGATGACCCTGGCCACGCTCAAGGGCATGAACTGCAGCATGGCCGACCTCGCCCAGGCGATGAAGCTCACCCCGGGCGCGGCGCCGGCCGAGCCCGCCGCCACGCCGAAGTCGGCGGCATCCGCCAAGCCCGGCAAGGCCAGCAAGTCCGAGGGGGGCGCCGCCAGCGGTCTCGTCGACCCGCTCCAGTGGTGGGGATCGCTCACGCAGCAGTTCCAGCACATCGCGAGCACCGCCATGCAGGAGGCCACGCAGGCGGCGCAAGCCGCGCAAGCTGCGCCGTCGACCCGGCGCTCCAGCGGTACGCGTCGCGCGGCGGGTCCGTCCACCGCCAAAGCGGCAGCCCGGCCTGCGGCGACGCCAACCGCCAAGGCGCCAGCGACCAAGGCGCGACGCAAGCCGACGCCCGCATCCGGGGAGTGATGAAGCTCTTTCCCTTCGGCCATGCCACGCACCCCCAATGGCCCATGGGGGCCGGGCTGGTGCTGGCGCAGCTGCGCGCCCAGATGGCCCTGGCCGATTACGCCAGCGCGCCGACGCTGGGCCTCCTGTACATCACCGACCACTACGCGCCGCATGCGCGCGAGATCCTCGACCACCTCTCGGCCGAACTGCCCGAGGTCACCGACTGGGCGGGCACCGTGGGCGTGGGCATCGCGGCCAACAACGCCGAGTACTTCGACGAGCCCGCGATGGCCGTCATGCTGTGCGACCTACCCTCCGACCAGTACCGGGTGTTCTCCGGTGTTGCGCCCCTGGGCCTGGGCTTCGAGGCGCACACGGCGCTGGTGCATGCCGACCCCGAGACTCCCGACCTGGCCGAACTCATCGCCGAGATGGCGGCCCGTACCGACACCGGCTACCTCTTTGGCGGCCTGGCCTCCAGCCGCAGCCACACCGTGCAATTCGCCACCGGCGGCAACGGCAACATCCGCGGGCAGGGCGCGGCGGGCGGCGTCTTCAGCGGCGGGCTCTCGGGCGTGGCCTTCGGCGAGGGCGTGCGCGTGATCTCGCGCGTCACCCAGGGCTGCCAGCCCGTGGGCCCCGAGCATGTGATCACCGCCGCCGATGGCAACGTCATCCTGGAGATCGACCACGAGCCTGCCCTGGAGCGCCTGCTCTCCGAGCTGGACATCTCCCTGGATGCGCCGCAGGCGGCGATGCCCGCCTTGCGCGCCACCCTGGTGGGGCTGACGTCGGCGGGCACGCGCGCCGTGGGCCGCACCGGCAGCTTTGGTGCCGACGTGCGCGTGCGCCATCTCATAGGCCTGGACCCGATGCGCCGTGGTGTGGCCATCGCCGAGCGCGTCGAGACGGGCATGTCCATGGCCTTCTGCCAGCGCAACGCGCAGGCGGCACGGGCCGACCTGCGGCGCATCTGCGCCGAGATCCGGGAGGAGCTCGAGCCCGAGGAGATGGAGATGCCCCTGGCGGCGGCCATGGCCTCGCGCGAAACCCTGTCGGCGCCCACACCTGCGCGCCGTATCGCGGGCGCGGTCTATGTCAGTTGCACCGGGCGCGGCGGGGCCCATTTCGGCGGCCCCAGCGCCGAGTTGCAGGTCGTGCGCCATGCGCTGGGCGATGTGCCGCTGGTCGGCTTCTTCGCGGCTGGCGAGATCGCGCGCCACCACCTCTATGGCTACACCGGCGTGCTGACGGTGTTTACCGAGGCGGGCTAGTTCACGGTCCGGGCGCGCCCCCGCGCGCCTTCTTTTCTCCGCGGGAACTTTTGCGTGGGGGGCGTCACTGAACGGCGCCTTGGCGGGCGTTCGACCCGCTGCCTCCTCCCATCCCACCGAGAACTGCCATGCCTCCATTACGCCTGCCTGCGGCTGTCCTGGCCCTGGCCCTTTCCATCCCTCACGCTGCGTCCGCCCAGAGCGCGCTGTCGGTCGCGGCCTCGGCATTGCCGCTGGCCTCCCTGGTCGGCACCACAGCCGCCAGTGGCGCGTCGGCGTCGGCTGCGGTCCTGAGCGCCGGTGCCGTGCTCACCGTCAAGGCGGTGGAGGCTTCCGCCACCGGCGTGGTCTACGTGCTGGAGCGCGTGGCGGATGGCGCCCGCGTGAGCGTGAAGGTGGCCACGCGCGCAGCCGGTGCCAGCGCGCTGGCCGTGGGCACGGCCGTCACCGCCAGCGCCACCGGGGCGGGCCTCGTGCTCGTCGCGGCGGGCGAGGCCCTGGCCTTCATCCCCAACGAAGTGGGCAAGTCGCTGCTTCACCACGAGAAGATCTCCCAGTAGGAGCCGCCATGTACCACTTGCTCCTCTCCCTGACCCTGAGCTTTGTGGCGGCGACGGCCTGGGCCGGCACCTCCTGCGAGCAGCGCCAGCCCGACGCCCGCGCCGTCATGCAAGGCCTGGCCCTGGCCCAGTCCACGCAGGAGGCACTCGAGGCCGACCATCGCCGCGCCGGCACGCAGGTGGTCATCCTCGCCCGCGCCGGGCAGGACCTGAGCCGCTACCACCTGGCCTACTCCCACCTGGGCTTTGCCTACCGCACCCCCGAGGGGCCCTGGCGCGTGGTGCACAAGCTCAATCACTGCGGCGCCGCCGAGGCCGACATCTATCGCGAGGGCCTGGCGGAATTCTTCCTCGACGACCTCTGGCGGTACGAGGCGGCCTGGGTGGTGCCGGTGCCCGCCGTGCAGGCGCATCTGCTGCCGCTGCTGCGGGATGACCGCCGCGCGGTGGCCCTGCAGCATCGTGCCTACAGCATGGTCAGCTACGCCTGGGGCCAGCGCTATCAGCAATCCAATCAATGGGCGATCGAGACCCTGGCCGCGGCCATGGACCCGGCGATCACCCGCCGCGAGACGGCCCAGGCCTGGCTGCGGCTCAAGGCCTACGAGCCCTCCGTGCTCCATCTCGGCACCTTCACCCGGCTCGGCGCGCGCATGACCCGGGCCAACGTCGCCTTCGACGACCATCCCAACGAGCAGCGCTTCTCCAACCGCATCGAGACGGTCACGGTCGACTCCGTATTCGCGTGGCTGGCCCGGGCCGGTCTGGCCGGGCCGATCAACCGCCTGGCGGTGCCAGCGCCCGATCCGCGCTGACATCGCCCCGGGGAGATCGCATCCCCGGCACAATCGCCGGCGACCGCATTCCCCGACGCAGGCCCACGATGTCCGACACCCTCTGGTGGATCCTCAGCGCCGCATTGATCGCCCTGGGCCTGGCCGGCACCGTGCTGCCGGCGCTGCCCGGGACGGCGCTCGTCCTTGCAGGCATCGTGCTGGGCGCCTGGATTGACGACTTCACCCGCGTGGGCTGGCTGGCGCTGGCGGCCATCACGCTGATGGCCATCGCCGCCTGGATCCTGGATTACGTTGCGGGCATGGCCGGTGCGCGCAGGGCGGGGGCGAGCCGGCAGGCGGTGCTGGGTGCGGCCCTCGGTACCGTCGCGGGTCTTTTCATGGGGTTCGTCGGTGTCCTGTTCCTGCCGCTCGTGGGGGCGGCCCTCGGGGAGTGGCTGGCGCGCCGTGATCACCTGGGGGCAGTGCGGGTGGGCATCGCCACCTGGCTCGGGCTGATGGCGGGCCTGCTGGCCAAGGCAGTGCTGGCCTTCATGATGATCGGCGTCTTCCTGGCGGCCTTGTGGTGGTGAGGGTGCATGGCCACCGCGCTTGATTCGGATCCCTGTCCCTGCGGTCGCCTTCAGGGCCGAGGGCCACGCGCGGTGCCCCTGGCCTATGTGGACTGCTGCGGCCGCTGGCGGCATGCGCCTGCACCAGATGCCGAGTGCCTCATGCGCTCACGCTACACCGCCTTCGTGCGTGGTGATCGTGATCACCTGCTGGCCACCTGGCATCCCTCCACGCGCCCCGCTTCGCTGGCGCTCGAGCCCGGCATGCGCTGGCTCGGCCTCGAGGTGCGCGGGCACCGCGTCACCGGCCCGGACCGCGCCGAAGTCGAATTCGTCGCCCGCAGCCGCCCGCCGGGCAGCGGACCCGCGCAGCGCCTGCACGAATGCAGCCGCTTCGTGCGCGAGGAGGGGTACTGGTACTACGTGGACGGCGACCTGCGCTGAGCCAGGCCCCCGCTCTCGCGGGAAAACCCCTAGCCATAGTTGCTTTCAACAATCCGAGGGGCGGTTGCAAGAATTCTCCGACGTGAACGACACAAGGAGATATTCCATGCAACGGCGTCAGATCCTCTCGTCCCTCGCGGTAGCGCCCCTGGCCCTCACCCTGCCTGGCCTCGCCCAGGCCCAGTCGGAGCGCACCATCCGCATGAACCTGGGCTTTGCCGCCGGGACCACGCTGGACACGGTCACCCGATTGCTGTCGGAGAAGATGCGCACGATCCTGAACCAGCCGATCGTGGTCGAGAACCGCCCCAGCGCCGGCGGGCGCGTCGCCGCCGAACTGCTCAAGACCGCGCCTGCCGATGGCACCGTCTTCATGCCCACGCCCATCGTGGTGCCGGTGCTGGCACCGCTGGTGTTCAAGAGGCTCAATTACAACCCCCAGACCGACATGGTCCCGGTGGGGCTCATGACCAACTTCTATTTCGCGCTGGGCGTGCATCCTTCTCACCCCGCGAAGAACATCCGCGAGCTGGTGGCCTGGATGAAGGCCAATCCTTCCAAGGCGAATTTCGGCTCGCCCGCCCCGGGCAGCCTGCCGCACTTCTTCGGGCTGCAACTGGGCTCCGAGGCGGGCGCGCCCATGGTGCACGTCCCCTACAACGGCGGCGGCCCGCTGCAGGCGGCGGTGATGGGCGGCGACCTGCCGATCGCCATCGACGTGCTCGCCGAGTTCGTCCAGAACCACCGCGCGGGCAAGGTCCGCGTGCTGGCCACCTCCGGTCCCCGGCGCAGTGCGGCCCTGCCCGATGTGCCCACCTTCGTGGAGCAGGGCTTTGCCAATATCGTCGGCGCCGGCTGGTTCGCGATCTACGCGCCGCCCAACACGCCGGCCGCCGAGATCAACCGCGTCAACCGCGCGCTGAACCAGGCCCTGGCCCTGCCCGAGGTCGTCGAGCGCCTGAACGCGCTGGCCATCGAGCCCGGTGGCGGCTCGCCCGCCGACCTCGCCGCCCTCATGCAGCGTGACACCGCCCGTTGGGGACCCATCGTCAAGGCCTCCGGCTTCCAGGCGGACTGAAGGCACTCCCATGCGCGTGAACTTCGTCGACACCACCTTCCGCGATGGATCGCAGAGCCTGTGGGCCCTGCGCATGACGACCGGGATGATGGCGTCGGTGGCCGAGGACATGGACAACGCGGGCTTCAAGGCCATCGAGTTGCCGATGAATCCGATCTACTTCAAGAAGTTCGTCCGCGACCACAAGGAAGACCCCTGGGCCATGATGCGCCTCATGGCATCGAAGATGCCGCGCACGCCCAAGGGCTGCATGATCGCCGCCCTGATCCATCCCTTCGAGCTGCGTCCGCCGCGCGCGGTGGTCAAGCTCTTTTTCGAGCGCGCGGTGGCCACCGGCGCGCTCAATCGCGGCCAGCTCATGGCCAACACCATGAACCAGCGCACGCGCGATTTCCCCTGGTTCATCCCTTTCCTCAAGGGACTGGGCGTACAGACGGCGGTGGCCCTGTGCTACCAGATCTCGCCGCGTCACACCGACGACTACTACGCGAAGCTCACGCGCGAGGTGGCCGCCCAGAACCCGGACGTGATCTACCTGAAGGACGCGGGCGGCCTGCTCACTGTGGACCGCGTGCGCACGCTGGTGCCCGCCATCATGGCCAACACCGGCGGCATTCCCTTCGAGCTGCATTCCCACTGCACGACGGGCATGGCGCCACTCTTTTACATGACCGCCGCCGAACTGGGCGTGCCGACGCTGCACACGGCGCTGCCCCCGCTGGCCAATGGCTCGGGCCAGCCCTCGATCTTCGCGGTGGCGCGCAATCTGCGGCTCATGGGGGGCGTGGCCGACATCGACGACGGTTCACTGCACGAGGCCAGCGCACACCTGAGCGACATCGCCCGCGCCGAGAACCTGCCGATCGGTGCGCCCCTGGAGTTCGACCAGGCGCAGTTCATCCACCAGGTGCCCGGTGGCGTGATTTCCAACCTGAAGCAGCAGCTCAAGGAGCTGCGCATCGCGCACCGCCTCGACGAAGTGCTGGACGAGTGCGTGAGTGTGCAGCGAGAGATGGGCTACCCGATGATGATCACGCCCTACTCGCAGTTCGTGGTGACGCAGGCCGCCATGAACGTCGCCCTGGGCGAGCGCTACAAGGTCGTTACCGACGAAGTGATCCGCTTCACCCTGGGTGCCTTCGGTTCGGATTCGGGCTACGAACACATGGATGCCAACCTCAAGGATCGCGTGCTGGCCCTGCCCCGCGCCCGGGAAGTCCAGCGGGCGCTCGAGGCGCTGGATCGACCCGAGCCCTCGCTCGACGAGATCCGCCGCTCGGTCGGCTCGGCCTCTGGCTCCGACGAGGAGTTCCTGCTTCGCTACATCATGAAGGGCGACCAGGACATCGAGGCTATGCGCCGCGCCGGCCCGTACCGCCGATTCGACCGGGGCGCGCCCGGCGCCCCGCCGGGTTCCCTGCTGACCCTGCTCGATGAACTGCTTCAGTCGCAGCGCAGCACCTCGGTCCACGTGCGCCAGGGCCGGGACCACATCACGCTTCACTCCTAGGCCTTTTCCATGACGACTGCCTCCACGCCCCCGGCGGGCGCGTCGCTTCGCGACGTCCCCGCCATCATCGACCGCCTCGAGAAATCGCGCTTCAACTTCCTGGACATCCACTGGGGCGACCTGCGCATCACCCTGGGCGACCAGGCGGCGATGCCGGCGCGAGATGCCGCGGCTCCTGCGGCCCCGCCCGCGACCGTGGCTGCACCCCGTGCGGCCGCTGTGGCCCCCGCGCCCGCCTCGGTTCCCGCCGCTGCCTCTGTGACCGCCCCAGCCCCTGCCGCGCCGGCCCTCGACGGCACGCCGGTGAAGGCCCCCATGGTCGGCCGCTTCTACGCCCGCCCCGAGCCCGGCGCCGAGCCGTTCGTGAAGGTGGGCGACCGCATCACCGCCGACACCACCATCGGCCTGATCGAGGTGATGAAGGTCTTCAACGCGGTGACTGCCGGCATGGCCGGCGTGGTGACCGCGCTGGCGGTGCAGGACGGCGACTTCGTCGAGTTCGACCAGCCCCTGGCCTACCTGAAGGCCTGAGCGCGATGGCCCTGCAACGAGTGCTGGTCGCCAACCGTGGCGAGATCGCGCTGCGGATCATCCGTAGCTGCCACGGCCTGGGCCTGGAGACGGTGCTGGCCGCCTCCATCGTCGACCGTGACAGCCTGCCGGCGCGCACCGCAGGCCGCGTCGTCTGCATCGGCCCTGGTGAGGCCAGTAAGAGCTATCTGAGCATCCCCGCCCTCATCGCCACCGCGCAGGGCACGGGCTGCGACGCGCTGCATCCGGGCTACGGCTTCCTCTCCGAGTCGGAAGACCTGGCCCAGGCCTGCGCCGACCACGGCATCGCATTCATCGGCCCCACCCCGACGCAGATCCTGGCCATGGGCAACAAGCTGCAGGCGCGAAAGCTCGCGGTCGAACGCGGTCTCCCGATCCTCGCGGGTTCGGCACGCGTGGCCTCGGTCGACGACGCACTGCGCGCCGCTGCACGGGTCGGCTACCCCGTCATGCTCAAGGCCGCGGCGGGCGGCGGCGGGCGCGGCATGAAGATCGCCGAGGACGCAGCGGTCCTGCCCGCCCTTTTCACCGCGGCCTCCAACGAGGCACGCGCCGCCTTCGGCGACGAGACCCTCTACCTCGAGCGCTATGTGCGCAACGCCCGCCATGTCGAGGTGCAGGTGCTGGGCGACGGCCGGGGGCACGTCATCCACCTGGGCGAGCGCGATTGCTCCGTACAGCGGCGCCACCAGAAGCTGGTGGAGGAATCCCCGGCGCCCCACCTGCCGCAGGCCCTGCGCGCTTCGATCCATGCGGCGGCTCTGGCGCTCACGTCCTCGATGAACTACCGCAGCGCGGGGACCGTCGAATTCCTGGTCGACGCAGATGCCGGCGAGTTCTTCTTCCTCGAGATGAACACGCGGATCCAGGTCGAGCATCCGGTCACCGAGGTGGTGACCGGCATCGACCTCGTCGAGCAGCAACTGCGCATTGCGGCGGGCGAGGGCCTGCGGCTGTCGCAGGGCGACGTGTCATGGCGCGGGCACGCGATCGAGTGCCGCGTCAACGCCGAGGACCCCGACCGCAACTTCTTCCCCAGCCCGGGCCACATCACCACCTGGGACGCGCCCCAGGGCGAGGGCATCCGCCTGGACTCGCACTGCGAGGCCGGCTACCGCGTGCCACCGCACTACGACTCGCTGCTCGGCAAGCTGATCGTGCATGGGGCGTCGCGCGAGGACGCGCTGGCCCGCATGCGCCGGGCCCTGGCGGCCTTTCGCATCGAGGGCGTACGCACCACCGTTCCTTTCCTGCAGCGGGTGGTCGACGACGAGGCCTTCGCCAGCGGGCGGGTCTCGACGCGCCTTCTGTCCCGGCTGCTGCCGGGGGCCTGAGGGGATGGCGGTGAGGCGGAGTCGGACCTCAGCGTGCGCAGGGGCGCGCGCCGCGATGGGCCTTCACGTCGGCGTACAGCGTCGTGTTCAGGGTGGCGGCATGCGCGGTCAGCACCGCCAGCGCCTGCTCGAACTGCCGGCGCGCCTCGGGTGCGAGGCCGGCCAGCACGCTGTCGCTCACATGTTTCACCTGCGGGTAGAGGCTCTCGACCAATGCCAGGCCCTCGGGCGTGAGCTCCAGCACGAAGCGCCGTCCCTGCCCCTGCGCGCGCAGGCGCAGCAGCAAGCCCTTGGCGATCAGGGCGCGCACCGCCTTGGAGGCGCGCGGGCGGTCCAGGCCGATCTGTTCGGCCAGGTCCGAGGGCGAGATCTGCCCGGCATGCGCCACCAGCGACAGCAGCGACCACTCCTGGCGCGACACGCCATAGCGGCCTTCGCACAGGCGGATCACCGGCGCGCCGGAGAGCGCGGCGAGCTTCCAGATGCGCCAGCCAAACAGCTGAAACATGTCGATGTCCGGCCGAGGCAGGGGTGCCTGCCTCGACGCAGCGGCCGGGGTTTTCATGGCGGCAAAGTGTACGCGTGGCGCCCGGAGCGCCCGCAGCAGGAGACGAGATGACGGCGACCCCCCGCACCCTCGGTGCGAACTTTCGAGGCAACGTGGTACTGGTCACCGGCGGCACCTCCGGCATCGGCCGTGCGATCTCGATCGCTTTTCGCGAGGCTGGCGCGCGCGTGATCGCCTGCGCCGCCGACCCGGCCGAGTGCGAGGCCGCGCGTCGCGCCCCCGACCTACATGGCATCGAGGTGCGCGTCGCCGATGTCACCGATGCTGCCGGCGTGGCGGTCCTGCTGGCGGGCGAATCGCGGCTGGATGCGGTAGTGTGCAGCGCGGGCATCACCCTGCACGAGCAGGAGGCCACCGACGAGGGCTTTGCCCGCGTGCTGGATGTGAACCTCCAGGGCAGCTACCGTGTCGCCATGGCGGCCCACCCGCTGCTGCAGGCCAGCCGGGGCAGTGTCGTCTTCGTCGCCTCGGTGCTGGCCTTCCTCGGCAGCGGCCGCTTGCCCGCCTACAGCGCCTCCAAGGGCGCACTGCGCAGCCTCACCCAGGCGCTGGCCTGCCGGTGGGCGGCCGAGGGTGTCCGCGTCAACGCGATCGCACCGGGCTGGACGCAGACCCCCCTGTCCGAGCGGGGTCGCCAGTCGCCCGCCTTCAGCCAGGCCATCGTCGATCGCACGCCGATGGCGCGCTGGGCCCAGCCCGATGAAATCGCGGATCCCGTGCTCTTTCTCTGCTCCGATGCGGCGCGTTTCGTCACCGGCGCGGTGCTGCCGGTGGATGGCGGCTACACGGCGGCCGGCAGCTGATTCCTCTTTTCACGGATTGCCCCCCATGATCCCTGGAGCCTCCAACGCCGGCCGTCTGGCCGGATGCAACGCGCTGGTCACCGGCGCCGCTAGCGGCATCGGCGCAGCGGTGTCGCGCCGCTTTGCCGCCGAGGGAGCCCGTGTCTGGCTGGCTGATATCGATGCCGTAGGCGGCGAGGCCCTGGCCCGCACGCTGCGCGAGGCGGGCCAGGACGCGCGCTTCCTTCCGCTCGACGTCACGCAGGACGCGCACTGGTCGCGCGCCATGAACGCCGTGCGCGACGCGGACGGCGGCCTGGACATCCTCGTGAATAACGCAGGCACCACCTTCCTCAAGCCCCTGCAGGAGACCTCGCTCGAGGACTTCCGCCGCGTGATGCGGATCAACACCGAATCCGTGTTCGCCGGCATCGGCGCCGCCACGCCGCTGCTCGCTGCGCGCGGGGACCGGCGTCTGGGCGGCGCGAGCGTGGTCAACGTGACCTCCCTGCTCGGTCGCAAGGCCTTGCCGGGGAACCTCGCCTACGGCGCGTCCAAGGCCGCCGTGCTGCACGTGGGCAAGTGCGCCGCCCTGGAGTTCGCGCGCGCGGGGATTCCGATCCGGGTGAATAACGTGCTACCCGCCATGATCGAGACGCCCCTCATCACCCGCGACATCGAGGCCTGGGCCCGGCACGGCGCGCTGGACCCGCAGGCCGCGCGCGACGAGCTCGCCCGCCGCATCCCCGTCGGACGCCTCGGCCAGGCCAGGGAGGTGGCGGACGCGGTCCTGTATCTGGCAAGCTGCGAGAGCTCGTTCACCACCGGCATCGACCTGCCGGTGTGCGGCGGGCGGTCCGCCGAATAGACCTCCACGATTCTTCATGCAAGCCGATTCACTTCCCGAGGGCCACGGTCAGCGCCTGTGGTCCCCCAGCCGCGAGGACATCGAGGCCAGCCGTCTTTATCACTACCAGCAGTGGCTCGCGCAGGAGCGCGGCATCCCGGCGGGGCGCTACGAAGACCTCTGGCAGTGGTCGGTGCAGGACCTCGAGGGCTTCTGGCAATCCATCTGGGATCACTTCGGGGTTGTGGGCGAGGGCGAGCGCGTGCCCGCGCTGGCCCGCCGCACCATGCCCGGGGCGCAGTGGTTCCCGGGCATGCGCCTGAACTACGCCGAGAACCTCTTTCGCCAGGCTACGCCCGCGCGGCCCGCGATCGTCGCGCGCACGGAGCAGGCCCCTTTGCGCGAGGTGTCGTGGGCCGAACTCGAGCGCGACACCGCGGCCCTCGCGGCGCGCCTGCGCGCCTGGGGCATCCGCCCCGGTGACCGGGTTGCGGGCTACCTGCCCAATCGGCCCGAGACCGTGGTGGCCTTCCTCGCCTGTGCGAGCGTGGGCGCGATCTGGTCCAGCTGCGCCCCGGACATGGGGCCCTCAGTGGTGCTCGATCGCCTGCGCCAGATCGAGCCGCGCCTGCTCCTGGCCAGCGACAGCTACAGCTACAACGGCAAGTTGCATGACCGCAGCAGCCAGGTCGTCGAATTGCTCGCGAGCCTGCCCAGCGTCGAGCGGGTGGTCCACCTGCCCGGGCCGCTGGCCGCCCAACGCGCCGTGGAGTGGCCCCAGGCCGTCGCCTGGGCCGACGCCATCGCGGAGGCCGCCGCCTCGCGCTACGAGCGCCTTCCCTTCGACCATCCGCTGTGGATCGTCTATTCCTCCGGCACCACCGGCCTGCCCAAGGCCATGGTCCACAGCCACGGCGGCATCGTCCTCACGCACCTGAAGACGCTGGCCCTGCAGCATGACCTGCGTCCCGCCGACCGCCTGATGTTCCTGGGCAGCACCGGCTGGATCGTGTGGAACCTGCAGGTGGGCGCGCTGCTCACAGGCGCCACCATCGTGCTGTACGACGGCAACCCGGCCTGGCCCGATGCCCAGGCCGTGTGGCGGTTCATGGGCGAACAGGGCGTCACCCTCTTCGGGTGCGGCGCGGCGTTCCTGATCAACGGCATGAAGGACGGCCTGCGTCCGAGGGAGTTCGTGGCGCTGCCGAAGCTGCGCGCCATCAACGCCACGGGCTCGCCCCTGCCGGTCGATGCCTATCGCTGGGTGTATGACGCGGTCAAGCCCGAGGTCTGGCTCGCTTCCATCAGCGGCGGCACCGATATCGCCTCGGGCTTCGTGGCTTGCGCGCCCACGCTGCCGGTGGACGCAGGCGAGATCCAGTGCCCTGAACTGGGCGTCGCCGCGTATGCCTTCAACGAGGCGGGGCAGCCGGTGGTGGGCGAGGTGGGCGAACTGGTGATTACGGAGCCCATGCCCTCCATGCCCGTGCGGTTCTGGAACGACGCGGGCGATGCGCGTTACCGCGAGAGCTATTTCGAGACCTACCCCGGCCTGTGGCGCCACGGCGACTGGATCCGCTTCACGCCTGCTCGCACCTCGGTGATCTACGGACGCTCCGACAGCACCATCAACCGCCATGGCATCCGCATGGGCACCGCCGAGATCTACCGCGTGGTCGAGGCCCTGCCCGAAGTGCGTGACAGCCTGGTGGTCGACCTGGAGTACCTGGGCCGTCCGTCCTTCATGCCGCTGTTCGTGGTGCTGCAGCCGGGAGTGGTGCTGGATGACACGCTGAAGGCGCGCATCTGCGATCAGATCCGCACCAAGGCCTCGTCGCGGCATGTCCCCAACGCGGTGGTGCAGGCGCAGGAGATCCCGCGCACCCTCACCGGCAAGAAGATGGAGGTCCCGGTGCGCAAGCTGCTCCTGGGCGCGGCGCCCGAGAAGGTAGCCAGCCCAGATGCGATGCAGAACCCGAGCAGCCTGCAGTTTTTTGTGGCCTATGCCCGGGAGGCGCAAAAATTCCTGCAAAAGCAGGAATGATTACCTCGATTCCTCCAGGGCGCCGAAGAATCCTGCTATCGCAGGATTTTCCTTTTCCTCCTCCGGGCGCAGGCGCATGACGCGCCAGCTTTACACCCCGCGCGCCCGGTCCGCACGGAACTTCTGCACGAACGGCTCAAACGCGCCCGCCTCCAGAGCCTCGCGCACCTCGCGCATCAGGTTCAGGTAGTAGTGCAGGTTGTGGATGCTCGCCAGCATGGGCGCCAGCATCTCGCCGCAGCGTTCCAGGTGGTGCAGATAGGCGCGAGAGAAGCCGCCCGACACCGTACCGTCTACCGCCGTCGTGCCCTTGCAGGTGTAGCAAGTGCAGGTTTCGTCGATCGGGCGCTCGTCGCTGCGGTGGCGGGCGTTGCGCAGTTTCAGATCGCCGAAGCGCGTGAACAGGTGGCCGTTGCGTGCGTTGCGCGTGGGCATCACGCAGTCGAACATGTCCACGCCCGCGGCCACGCCGTCCACCAGGTCTTCGGGCGTGCCCACGCCCATGAGATAGCGGGGCTTGT
>JACCDG011022658.1_pt1 | contig 13459 bp, 14 predicted proteins | sample 7442471 | NCBI WGS metagenome assembly JACCDG01 (sample SAMN15323444, study PRJNA562643) | freshwater metagenome | isolation source: river surface water | place: USA:Blue River Watershed | collected 2017-08-17 | reverse complement strand
GGCTCTAACTGCTTTTGGAAATCCGCGCATCTCCATAAATCCATCTGGGCCAATATATGTAGCTCCATATAAATCTGGGAAGGTAGCCGCGCATAAGGTCGGTAGCGCTCCTCGTGAAGCGGACTGCGCAACAATTGAATTCATAAATGAAGTCGCTCGTTCTTCCCAAATTCTCTCTCTAAATTGAGGGCCGACGGATTGTAAATTTGTATTTGAATAACCAGGATGTGCCGCAAATGCACTGAAATCCCAATTGTTAGCCCTTGCTTTGCGTTCAAGTTCGAATGTAAAGAGTAAATTTGCCAATTTACTGGTGCCGTAAGCGCCCCAAGCCGAATACTTATTCTTCCCTAGACAGATTTCACGAATTGCTTCTTCATCGCCAACTCCGAAATTGCCAGTTCGATGCGCTTGGCTAGATACTGAAACTATTCGAGATTTAACTCGATCCTTAACTAAGCCGGCAAAAGCAAAGTGACCGAGATGGTTTGTCCCCATCTGCATTTCAAAACCATCTTTAGTAACAAGCTTTGGGATTGCCATAATTCCGGCATTTAGAATCAACACATCTATATCATCGGTGATATTTCTAGCTGCGTTTCTTACACTTTCTAGATCTGTAAGGTCCAGTTCAAGAATTTCAATGCGCTGAGACGAGAGCTCTAACTTAACTTTCTCCGCTTTGGAGCGTGATCTAGCTGCGATTATTACCGTTCCGCCAGCTCTTGCTAATTCCCGAGCGGCCTCTTTTCCAATGCCACTTGTTGCGCCGGTTATGAGAAATCGTTTTCCCGTCTGGTCCGGTATGTCAGTAGCGCTCCATCGTTTAGGAATTTTTTGTAAAGGTAGACCACTTGTTGCCGCCATCCTCAACCACCTTCTTTTATGATTTTAAAAAATTTATTTCATATTTAAAGTGGAGCTAAGGGGACTTGACCCCCTGACCCCCTGCATGCCATGCAGGTGCGCTACCAGCTGCGCCATAGCCCCGTATTCTCACCTTACATCAAGCGCCACTTTCTTCACCAAAGATTGGTTCAGGTAACGATCCAGCATTGTGTTCTACCAATATCCACCCCGGTCGATGATGTCCACTCTCAAGAATTGACCAAGCTGCATTTGAAAGTCCGCCAACCGTTGCCCATTGATTCATGGGTAATCCCAACATTTTTCCAATGATTATTCGAGCCGTGCCGCCATGTGTAACAACTACTAACGTCTCTAAATTTGGTTCGATTGCCCGTTCAATCGCAGCAACAGCTCTCGCAGCAATTTCACTTCTTCTCTCCCCTATTTCACCGGCTGGCTCATCATTTCCATCTAACCAAGTAACAAATCTTTCAAAATCAACAGCGCGATTCTCCGCACCCGTCCGACCCTCCCACTTACCCCCATTGGTCTCGCGAAGTCCAGCATCAATCAAAACCTGCAATTTAGATATTTCAGAGAGAGCTTCAGCTGTTTGTCTTGCTCTCACGAGATCACTTGAAACTATTTTTGATGGCTTTAAGCCCATAAGAAGCGGCGCTGCTCTACGCGCTTGAGCAAAACCAGTTGCGTTTAAAGGAATATCAGAATGTCCTTGGAACCTATTTTCCAAATTCCAATCCGTTTGGCCGTGTCGCCAAAGGACAATTCTCTGGATCATCAATTTTCTCCTTGGACATTTTCAGTAGCCGAAATTTTTATCCTTGGGCAATCATTCCATAGTCGTTCGAGCATGTAGTAATTTCGAATCTCCTCAGTTTGAATATGTACGACTAAATCTTCGTAATCAAGCAGAATCCAATGCGAAGATTTCTCACGCCGAACAGGACGTTCGTTGTGCGAGGCTAGTTTCATTTCAATGTTATCCGCGATGGCTTCTATCTGTCGCTCGTTTTGACCACTTGCTATCAGGAAAACTTCGCTAAGAACCATCTGTTCAGTTAAGTCAACCGCAACTAAATTCTTCGCCAGTTTATCTAAAGCGGCTTCGGTTGCGAGTTCCAGGAGTCGTAAAGTTTCTTTACGAGGCGCCATATAGGCCTTTATTCTTTATATACGCATAAACATTTGCAGGGAGCATTTCCTCTATCGCTAATCCGCTATTTATTGAGTTTCTAATCTCAGTTGCCGAAATTGGAAGGGCATCAATCTTTATGGAATCAGATTTAAATTTAGTGGCTGAAATTTTTGTTCCGGGACGCTCAACCACCAAGAACTCAACAAGTTCCGCTAACTCCTCGATTTTGCGCCAGCTAGAGATCTGAGCAAAGGCATCGCTTCCAACTACCCAATGCAACTGAGAGTCTGGATGCTTTTGCTGTAATTCGATTGCGGTATCAATTGCGTATGAAGTTCCTGGCCGGTTAATTTCACAATCGCTAATTTCTATTTCCCTGTTACCGAGCGCTATTCGCACCATCTCTAGTCGATCTTGCGGACTGGCGACAGCTTGTCTAGTTGCTGGATTGCCTGTAGGTACAACGATTAATGAATCAAATTTTTTTGACTTTAGTAAGTGATCTATAACGTGGAGATGACCCAGATGTATTGGATCAAAAGTGCCTCCGAATATTGCGCAGTTCTTAGTCTTTATCAAGGCGCATAACTAGGTACAGGAGGAACATCAAAACTGCAAAAGTAAATATTCCGAAAAAAGCCGGTGAGGCAGGTAATTCGCGACCTGCTTCGCTAAATAATTCAAACATGGTCATATCCTATCCAGCCCATTCTCAAGAAGCGCCAAAAATTGCGCTTCATTGATGATTTTCACACCTAACTCCTCAGCCTTCTTCGCTTTGGAGCCAGGCGAATCTCCGATAACAACGAAATCTGTCTTGCTGGATACCGAAGAAGCTGCCTTACCACCATGTTCTGAAATAGTTTCGGAAACACCATCCCGAGAAAAATTAGTTAGAGAACCGGTCACGACTATTGTGAGACCAGCGAGAGTTTGTGGCATTTCTTTCTTAGCCACGTCAACAGTTGTGACGCCAGCCTTTCGCCATTTTTCAACAATTACGCGATGCCATTCCACTTCAAACCATTCCGAAATACTCTTTGCGATTACCTCACCTACTCCATCAATCCCAGCTAACTCATCCCCAGATGCGGTTGCAATTGCTTCCAACGATTTGAACTCTCGAGCTAGCGCTTGTGCAGCTGTGGGACCAACATGTCTAATTGAGAGCGCCACCAGAACTCTCCAAAGTGGGCGCTTTTTTGCCTCTTCCAGCGCGTTAACTAATTTCTCTACATTGGCCGCTGCGGTTCCATCTTTCTTTTTAAAGAATTCGCTTTTGAGAAGTTTTTCACCAGTTAAATTAAATAAATCACCTTCATCAACAATTAATTTAGCGTCGAGTAAAGCTTGTGCAGCTTCGTATCCAAGGACATCGATATCGAGCGCAGCGCGTGATCCAATGTAATAAATCCGCTCTCGAAGTTGAGCTGGGCAGCTTTGCGTATTGGGGCATCTAATATCTACATCGCCTTCGCTCATAGCTTTGAGTTTTGATCCACAATCTGGACATTTAGTTGGCATTACAAATTTCTTTTCGTTGCCAGTTCTGCGTTCAACTACAGGACCGAGAATTTCTGGGATGACATCGCCAGCTTTACGAAGTATTACCGTATCGCCAATTAATACGCCTTTTCGCTCAACTTCCTCAATATTATGTAGCGTCGCATTCGTTACCGTCGATCCTGCAACTTTGACAGGCTCCATGAATCCAAATGGAGTTACTCGCCCAGTTCTTCCGACGCTTACCCTGATATCGATTAACTTAGTCGTCACTTCCTCAGGCGGGTATTTATAAGCAATCGCCCACTTTGGCGCCCGAGACGTTGTACCAACGAGATCTTGAATAGATCGTTCATTAACTTTTACAACGACTCCATCGATTTCATGTTCCAACTCATGACGTCGTTTCAAAAATTCAGAGATAAATTTCTTAACTCCACTTGCATTATCAAGTACTTTATAACTCTTGGAAACTGGAGCTCCCCAGCTCGACATTAATTCGTAGGCTTGGCTCTGAGAATCAAAATTCGCACCTTTAACTGCGCCAATTCCATGGACTATGCAAGAAAGTGGCCTAGCTGCAGTTACTTTTGGATCTTTCTGGCGTAACGAGCCAGCCGCAGCATTCCTTGGATTCGCAAAAGGTGTTTTTCCAGACTCTTCTAGCGTCTCATTCAATTCATTAAAGGCTGCGACTGGAAAAAATATTTCACCTCTGATTTCGACTAATTCAGGGACTTTGGAACCTTTTAGATTCTGGGGAATCGCAGCGATTGTGCGAACATTCACCGTTACATCTTCACCGGTTTCACCGTTTCCTCGAGTTAAAGCTCTAACTAACTTTCCCTTTTCATAAATCAGATTGATTGCAAGGCCATCAATCTTTAGTTCGCAGAGCCAACTCTTCTTTGTGCCTGTTGACTCTTTTTCAACTCGCTCGAACCAAGAATCCAGCTCCTCATCGCTAAAGACGTTATCTAAGCTCATCATCCTCTGATGGTGATTGAACTGCTCGAAGTGTGAGGCGAAACCACCGCCAACCTCAAGCGTTGGGGAATTCGGATCTAGTAATTCAGGATTTGCTCTCTCAAGTGCGCTTAATTCTTTCCAAATAGCATCAAACTCGGCATCTGAGATGGTGGGTTTATCGAGTACGTAATACCTATATTGGTGATCGCGAATTTGCTCTGAAAGTTCGCTCATTTTTCGGCGAACTTCGGCATTTTCCTTCATGCGGTCCTCGAAATAGTTGCGGAACAGACTGCTCGATCACCTTCGTAAATCACTACAGCTTGTCCAGTAGCAAGCCCGAAAATTGGGGCATCGAGGTTTACTTCTAAAGTTTCATCTTGTACAGAGTACGAGCAAGGGTATGCGCTTCCGTGAGCCCTTACCTGCGCCAATCCACGAAAATCTTGAGAGGAACTATTTTTCGGACCACACCAAATTAACTTTTCACCCAAAATTTTACTTACTGCGAGCTCTTCGTGTTCCCCAACTACAACAGTGTTTGATTTTGGTTCGATTTTTAAGACATATCGAGGCGCGCCTGAGGGAGTTGGTTCTGTTAATCCAAGTCCACGGCGTTGACCTATTGTGTAGGTATAGGCGCCGTGATGTTCTCCTAATTTCTTTCCACTTGCATCAACAATTGGTCCAACTTCACTTCCTAATCGTTCACGAAGCCAACCTGCATTATCTCCGGATGGAACGAAGCAAATGTCATGGCTGTCGGGCTTCTGAGCGACAGTTAAACCTCGACTCGCGGCCTCTTTCCTTCCCTCTTCTTTTCGAGTATCGCCTAATGGAAAAATTGCTCCTTGTAATTGGTCGTAGTTCAAAACAGCTAAAACGTAAGATTGATCTTTGGCGTCATCAATTGCGCGATGAAGAGTCTTATAGCCATTTTCGTTTCTTATTTGGGCATAGTGACCAGTGACTACTCCATCAAATCCCATAGCTTTTGCGCGGTCTAGAACTGCTGCAAATTTAATTTTTTCATTGCAACGCAAACACGGATTTGGGGTTCTGCCAGCCGAATATTCTGATAGGAAATTCTCTACGACATTTTCGTGAAATTCGTCGGACATATCCCAGATATAAAACGGAATTCCGATTCGATCCGCAGCCCGCCTTGCGTCATGTGAATCCTCAATGGTGCAACAACCTCGAGCGCCAGATCGATACTTCTTCGGATTCTTAGATAGCGCGAGATGAACACCAATAACTTCATTACCCGATTCAACTGCTCGTGCTGCCGCGACAGCAGAGTCAACGCCACCGCTCATTGCGGCAATTAATTTCATGCGCTACTCCGGTAAGCCGCTCTCGCTCTCTCAATCACTCTCTTCAAACAGGTATGAAAATAATCAATATCGCTCTTGGAATTCTCTGGCGAAAGTGAGAATCGCAGAGACGAACGGGCTTCAGATTCACTTAATCCCATTGCCATTAACACATGGCTGGCTTGCTGTACTCCAGCGGTACAAGCAGATCCAGTCGAACATGCAATTCCTTCTGAATCAAAAAGGAGTAAAAGCGAATCACTTTCTGTATTCGGAAATCTCACATTTAGGATTCCAGGTAAACGCTCTCCTGGGCCGCCGTTTAGAACAGCATCTGGAATATCGTTCTTAATAGTGTCGAGAAGTGATTCGCGTAGCGCTGATACATGAATTGAATTCTTCTCTCGATTTCGATGCGCAGCTTGTGCCGCAAGCGAGAATGCAACTATTGCGGGGGCGTTTATTGTTCCGCTTCGAATATCTCTTTCTTGACCTCCACCGTGAAGAAGCGGAGTTACATCAAATCCTTTTTTCAAAATTAAAGCGCCTACTCCAATTGGGCCTCCCAATTTATGTGCACTTATTGTCATTGCGAATAGGCCAAGTTCAGAGAATGAAAGTGGAATCTTTCCAAAACTTTGTATTGCATCTGAATGAACTGGTATTTCGTATTTATTGGCCAGACGAACAACTTCAAGGATTGGTTGGATAGTTCCGACTTCATTATTTGAATGCATAATGCTTATTAGTGCGACTTCCGAGCCCCGATTTTCAAGCGCCGTCTCAAGATAATCTAATTTGAGGTAACCAGAATTATCAACTGGTACCTCGATAATTTCAGCTCCCTCACTTTCGGCTAGCCACCGAATTGGATCCAAAATCGCGTGATGTTCAAATGCTGAGGTGATAATTATCTTTCGTTTTTTATTTTCAGATAAACGGTGCCAATAAATACCTTTGATCGCTAGGTTATTGGCTTCGGTTCCGCTACCCGTAAAGATAACTTCACTCGGTTCACATTCAGCTAACAAGGCAATTCGCTCGCGCGCCTCTTCAACGCTTCGGCGCGCTTCTCTACCGTAGCTGTGAAGACTAGAGGGATTTCCGATAGCTCGGGCTTGTTCTACTAACGCTTGGAGCGCGACCTCATTTATTGGCGAGGTGGCGGCGTTATCAAAATAAATCCGAGGCATGGGGTAATTCTAAAACCTAAGTATGACTGCGGTTATGAGCGCTTGGATTTGATGGCTTCGCGAGCCTGTGGGAGCACAGCAAAAAGGTCTCCGACCACACCGAAATCAGCTAGATCAAAAATCGGCGCTTCTGGATCTTTATTGATTGCAACGATTGTTTTTGAGGTTTGCATACCTGCTCGATGTTGAATCGCGCCAGAGATTCCACAAGCAACGTACAACTGTGGTGAAACTGTTTTGCCGGTCTGGCCAACTTGATGAGTATGTGGATACCAACCAGCATCTGTAGCAGCTCTTGATGCGCCAACTGCGCCGCCAACTAAATCAGCAAAGGCTTCCACTTCCGCAAAATTCCCATTAGTGCCGCGTCCGCCGGAGATAACTATTTTGGCTTCGGTTAGGTCTGGGCGACCACCTTTAACTGGAGGCTGTGAGGCAGAAATTTCTACTAATTTATCTTTAGCATCAATCGCCACTGAAACTTTTTCAATAGTTGGATTAGAAGTTGAAATCACCGGTTCGATTGAACTTGGTCTAACAGTAATAATCGATAGCGGAGTTTTGAGTTTTGCTTTGACGGTGAAAGAGCCCCCAAATACAGACTGGGTTGTACTTAAATCAGATGCGACATCAACTGCGTCAGTGATAATTCCAGATCTGAGTCGTACCACTAGTCGTCCTGCTATCTCTTTACCGCGCGCCGAGGAAGCAATAAAAATCGATTCGGCTCCTTCTTTTTCAATTATCTGCGCAATTGCTGCTGTTGCCGCAGCGATGCCGTGGCGATTGATCTCATCATTTTCGACAATAAGAACTCGTTCAAATTCGGTGCCATTTAATTGAGCAGCTAGCGAATCTCCCGAACCTGAATTGGCAAGTAAAAGACCTATCGCATTTCCGGCACGCTTAGCAAAAGTCGCAAGTTCCGCAGCCGATTTAGCAACTTTGTTTCCATCATGATCAATCAGCACTAAATTCTTTGTCATCTCAGACCAATCGCTTCTCTAGTAAGTAATCAGCAAGTTTTGCGCCGCCTTCACCGGAATCTTCTAACTTCAAACCTTTTTCACGCGGTGGCCTTGGTTGTGAATCAACTACCTCACTCCAGGCGCTTAAATCGGATGAAGCGAGCCCCAGGTCGCCAAGTGTCTTATTTTCAATCGGCTTCTTCTTAGCCGCCATAATCCCTTTGAAAGATGGATATCTTGGTTCGTTGATTTTTTCAATTACGCTAACTACGCACGGGAATTTTGCAGACATATTTTCAACGCCACTATCTGTCATGCGAGCTATTTCAACCTGGTTAGCTGAGATATCTACTTTAACTGAACCTGCAAAAGTTAGCTGTGCCCAACCCAAGATCTCGGCGAGCATCGCGGGAACTACACTCATTCTCGCATCCGTGGATTCAGTGCCGCAGAAGACTAAATCAAATCCGCCGGACTCAATTGTTTTTGCCAAAACTTTTGCGGTTGAGACTGCGTCCGAACCTTGAAGAGCAACATCGGTAACCAAAATTCCAGAATCTGCGCCCATTGAGAGCCCTTTTCGAATCGCCTCAGTCGCGCGCTCTGGACCCATAGAAATTAAAGTGATTGTATGTTCGGCAGTTTCCTTACCCTCATTTAGTGGTTCGACAATGCGAAGCGCTTCCTCAATTGCATATTCATCGAGATCATTTAGGACTGCATCAACGCTTTCGCGATCGAGTCGGCCAGAGACCATTTTCTTCTCAGCCCAGGAATCGGGTACTTGCTTTACGCAAATCGCGATCTTCATAACGCCATGCTACTCAAGGGTAATCAAGCTCTCCAATCGAAAGATGACCTATATCGAAGGGATTGAATGGTTGGATAGCAAAGTGGCTCCTTTCGATTCTTCACAACTTGGCGCACATGTAACGAATGGGGGAACTAGATTCGCACTCTGGGCGCCCACGGCAGAGTTGGTCGAAGTAGCTCTCTTCGAAGAAGGTAGCCAGAAGGAGATACGTCTCCCCCTCGAAGAGCGAGATGGTCCGATTTGGCATGGATTTATTCCTGGAGTATCAGTTGGGCAAAGTTACGGTTATCGCGTTCATGGGCCATGGCAACCCGAACTTGGCCTTAGATCAAATCCAAATAAATTATTGATAGATCCATATTCACACTCGATTACGGGTGAACTTAAAAATTCGCCTGAAATTTACGCTCACCAATCAATTGATGAAATTGGAACTGGCGATCTCTGGATTGAAGACTTAAGGGATTCAGCTCAATTCGTTCCCCGCTCCGTTGTCACTGATGCGAAACCACGATCAATTAAGCGACCTGATATACCGTGGCGGCAAACTGTTATTTACGAGGCACATGTTCGTGGCTTAACTGCCAAAAACCCAGAAATTCCAGAAGCGGAGCGCGGCACTTATAAAGCGTTGGCTCATCCCAGCGTTATCGCATATTTAAAAAAACTTAGAATTACAACGCTCGAGCTTCTTCCAATACAAGCTTTTCTAACTGAACCAGTAATCAAGGCTCGCGGAAGAGAAAATCATTGGGGATATAACCCAATTGCGTTCTCGGCTCCACATAGAGGGTACGCGGCCACTAAGAATCCCATCGCCGAATTACAAGAAACAATCGATAAATTTCACGAATCCGGTTTAGAAATAATTCTTGACGTCGTTTATAACCACACTGCCGAAGCTGGAATTTCCGGACCCACGCTTTCACTTAAGGGCTTAGATGATGCAACCTATTATCGACATATTTCACCAATGGAGTATGAAGATGTAACCGGCTGCGGCAATACTCTCGATACCAGAAATCCAAATACCCTCCGGCTTGTAATTGAATCATTGCGCTGGTGGAGCGAAGTAATAGGAGTTGATGGCTTTAGATTTGATTTAACGACCGCAATTAGTCGTAGCGATAATCAGATTGATACTAATAGTGAATTTATCTACGCGATTAATGATGATCCGGTGCTTTCAAAATTGAAATTGATAGCTGAACCATGGGACACCAAAGGCTATGCGCTAGGTAATTTTCCAAATCCCTGGCGAGAATGGAACGATGCGTATCGAGATTCCGTAAGACAATTTTGGTTAGCCGATTCCGCCAGTAACTCAAGTTCGGGGGTCGCAAGACTTGCCTCACGGATTGCAGGGTCCGATGACATTTTTGGTGGACGTGGCCCAACAAGTTCAGTTAATTTTCTAACGGCCCATGATGGTTTCACTCTCGCTGATTTGGTTACTTACCAGCAGAAAAGAAATGAACCGAACCTTGAAGATAATCGAGACGGAAGCGACCATAATCGTTCATGGAATTGCGGATTTGAGGGTCCGACTGATGATTCTTCAATCATTGAATTAAGAGCCCGTCTGCAACGTTCGTTACTCGCAACTCTTTTGATTTCAGCAGGTATTCCTATGATCACTATGGGAGATGAAAACGGAAGAAGCCAGGCCGGATCAAATAATGCATATTCACTCAACCCGAATTTGCACGGGGAATCTGAAGCAAACTTCAATGGCGGATGGGCGCTCAACTGGAGTCAGGATGACCATTTATTCTCGCATGAAGACTCAATTACATCTCTTCTTGAGATTAGAGAGCGTTACCTCTCTGAATTACTCTCAAGTTTCTTTACTGGCTCGGTAAGTCTGGAGAATAGAAGAAAAGATATTGCCTGGTTTCATAGTGACGGACTAGAAATGAAGTTAACCGAATGGCAGGATGAATCAAAGCGGTACTTGGCTTTCTTGATGGATGCTACTAAGCGACAGGGACTTTACGTCGTTTTGAATGGCTCCCAGCAAGAGATTGAATTCGTGTTGCCAAATGCTTTTTGGGGCGATACCTACCGCTCGATATTCGATTCTGCAGTAAAAATAGACACATTAAATCCCGCTCTGAAAAAACCTAGCGATGTGATTTTGATTAGTCCAAGCAGCGTACAGATCTGGTTTGTGAATCGAAATTAATTAACTTTAAACATAACAGTTACGGTTGATGTAATTGTCTTATCAATAGTTTGGGTGTCATAAAAACCCCCAGAAGATGTGTCCACAGAATCTGGCGAAGTTACTTGGAATGGGCCGGATCGAACACTCATAACGTTACCAACTGATCCACCGGTTGCTGAAACAATTGCCTCAGCTCGTATCTTTGCATCTTCCATAGCTTGCTTGAGAAGTTCAGGGCGCAATTCACTCAATTTAGAAACATAGAATTGTGGGCCATAATTAGAAACATTTACTCCGGTCTCTAACAATGAACCAAGATTTGTGCTCAATTTTCTAACTAGATCAACATTTTCACTTCGCACAGTAACCGAACGAGAAGCTCGGTAGCTAGTAATCCGACCAGTGCTTGCGCCATTTACAAATTCTTCTTGAGGATATGCCGAGACCGAACCAAAATCGATTGCGTCATTGGGTATTCCGCCGTTTACCAAGTACTTAACTAATCCATCTACGGCTACTCCAACTTTATCGACCGCAACGCTCTGGGTGGACGCAACAAATTCGGCGTTGAGCGGCCAGACGGCTTTATCAGCTTTTGCCTCGACTCTAGCTGAACCTGTAACTGTTATTCCTTCGCTGGAACGCGAGGCGAAACCACTACCTACTTGATTTAGTCCAAGCCCAAGAGCCAACGCAACGATGGCAGCTGCGATTATGAGAGATATGGACTTTTCTCTTGTTTCTTGGTTCATACGGAAAGTTTATCAGTTGCGGCTAAAGATTTTTCTCGTCCGAGACGAAATGGCTCAAGTGCGTTGTCCCACGCTTTACCCACAAAATTCTCAAGTTCTTCAACAATTTTTGATGTAGACATATTCTCTTTAAGAATCCGATTTATCTGATTTTCATTAATTAGTAGATCTCCGTGCGGCCCAACTGCGGAATGAAACAAACCAAGTTCTGGAGTGTGCATGTACATAGCCCCCTCGCCACCTTGAGCTGCAACTTCATGAATTTCAAAAATCAGGTAATGCCAGCCGCGTAGAACACTCGCCAATCTTGAACCAGTTCCAATCAAACCATTCCAAGATAACTCACTTCGCAAACCTCCGGGGTTGAGTGATTGCAAACTCCACTTTAAATTGCATGAATGACCTAGCGCCTCATCAAGGCTCCACTCAATATTTTTTGCCATCACGCGAGGCGTAGAGTGAATATATAAATAGCCGTGGGCCGGTCCATACCCCACAACGGGTATCGTTTTCATCGCAGCTCCTGGGTTAGCAAGCCGCATCCTTTTGCAGATGCGACCTTCCCCAGCCCATCTGCTTCGAGGCAGATTCTTACCTTATTTATATTTCTTGTCCACACCTACTGGAGCGTTAATTAGACGAATTCTCTTCAGTGGATTATCAGGGTAGGCTCCTACCTAGTCCAACGCTTTTCGAAAACCTCTTGCTTTTGCTTGATCGGTCTGAAGAACGGGAAGACTGGCAAGCTAGAAAATCTCGTTTGTCCCAATCAAGACTGAAGGAAATAAGTAAATGGCAACAGGCAAAGTAAAGTGGTTCAACTCTGAAAAGGGATTCGGATTCATTGCAGTAGACGGCGGCGGACAAGATGTCTTCGTTCACTACTCAGCAATCCAGGGATCCGGTTATAAGTCCCTTGAAGAGGGTCAGGCAGTAACTTTCGAAGTCATCCAAGGCCCAAAGGGTCCACAGGCTGACGCCGTAGTTCCTAACTAATCCACTTGCTTATTGAGAGCCCCGAGGAAACTCGGGGCTTTTCTAATTTATAAGTTACTTTTTTGCTTTTTTGGCAGCTCGAGCGACCGCTTTACTTGGTGAAAGATTTTCACCGGCTCTCCAAGCATCTAAATATTTCCACGGCCAAACTGCACCTCTACGAATTTCCCAATCTCCAGGTTGCGTCTGATAAGAAATTCCAAAATGCAAATGTGGTTTTGGTATCCCTCGAGCGCTACCAGTTCTACCAACTTCACCAAGTTTCTGTCCGGCTGACACTCTAACGCCAGGTTCTATTCCCTCTTCGATTTTGGATAAATGTGAACCGTAATATCTAACGCCATCATCACCGATAATAGAAACGGAGAGCCCGCCACGATGTTGGCCAAGATTGGTCTTTCCACTCCAAAGATCTTTTCTACTAACATCCTGAACCACTCCAGACGTTGGAGCTACGAAAGCACATCCAAATTTGGCTTTTATATCTGTGGCCGGATAATCATGATGATATTTTGAATAAGTTACTTTGCAGCCAGAAACGGGAAATACATAGGTCGTTTCGGCGTTCGCATTACTTGTAATAATGATAGAGAGTAATAAAGCGAGTACCAATCTCGTTCGCACCAAGAGAAGGTAGCAATTCTCAATGGGCCATAACCGCAACAAAACACTAAGTTTCCTGTGAAGTTTCTATTCCAGTATGATTTAAGAAGGGGCAGTAGCTCAGTTGGTTAGAGCCCCGGACTCATAATCCGGTCGTCGTAGGTTCGAGCCCT
>JACCDG011803750.1_pt1 | contig 13460 bp, 23 predicted proteins | sample 7442471 | NCBI WGS metagenome assembly JACCDG01 (sample SAMN15323444, study PRJNA562643) | freshwater metagenome | isolation source: river surface water | place: USA:Blue River Watershed | collected 2017-08-17 | reverse complement strand
GGGCTTACATGATCTGTTGGTACGTTAGGGGATAAAAAATGCACAACGTCATCGATATTTCTTGCGGATACACATATTTATGTGAAGTATTCGAATACGCTTATAATAATTACTATATTTCTTATGGAGAAAAACCATCAATGTTGATATTATCTCCCAATTTATATAAAGAATTACAATTTGAATATGCAGGTAATGAGCCAGTAGATTTCATGGGGCTTAATATTTTTATTAAAGAAGATATAGAAGACGATCTTGTTTTAATTTTATAAGTACCATAATATTTCTTTAGCTTATGTTTTCTTTCTTAAAAATTAAGATTTCAATTCTATAATGCTAAGGAGATTTAATTATGAATGCTTTTCTGAACCAATTTAATATTTTTCGCAAAAAGTCTAATCCTGTAGCCGTTGAAGAACTTAAAAAGTCTGAGGAGATAATTAGGCCCTTGAATTTTGACGATTATATTGGACAAGATTTTATTAAAAATCAAGCCAAATTGAATATTCAAGTTGCAAAGCATCATAAAACTGCCTTTTGCCACACTCTTTTATTGGGCCCTTCTGGTGCAGGTAAAACTACATTTGCAAAAATCATTGCCAATCAGATGAACGTTCCATTTTATGAATATCTCGGCTCAAACCTGAATGATTTCAATGTTCTTTGCCCATTGCTTGACAAGTTGGAAGAGGGTGCTATTTTATTTATTGATGAAATTCATATGCTTAAAGGGCATGTTCAAGAATTTTTGTACCCAGTGCTTGAAGACTCTGTAGTTCTTTATGGCAACCTTGATAAGCCTCATAAAATTAATAAATTTACTGTAATTGGTTGCACAACGCACTCAGGCATGTTAAATCACCCTTTTATGGAAAGGTTTGCTTGGAGACCAACTATGGCACCATATAGCAAGCAAGAACTTTCCATAGTCATTAAGAACCTGGCGAAGCGTAAATACAATATTGATTTGAACGATGAAATTGCACTTAGTCTGGCAAGTTTGTGTCAGGGCACCCCTCGCAAGGCGGTTCATCTTATTCAAACTATGATCAATATTGCAAGCTGCACACAAAGTAATTCTTTAAATCCTGACCTTGATTTTGATGTACTTACATTAACGTGCCAAAGTCTCAATATTGACCCCATTTTAGGTCTTGACAGACCTTATAGGGAATATCTAAATGTTTTGCACAATGAGAAAGGAAAGCCTATTGGTGCAAAGACTTTAGCGACAATGTGTAATCAGCAAGAAATCACACTAATTAATACAATTGAGCCGTTTTTATTGATGCCAAATACTGAAGTCCCTATCAATGATGAAGATACTTTAGTTGGCCCACTTGCAAAAGTCACCAGGGGTGGTCGTGTTAGCACACAATCTACTTTCGCTTATTTGCAGGCTTGTAAAAATTTGCAAGAAAATCATGGCTGGTTTCCCGGGGAAACATTTTCAGTTGCAATCTAACCTCCAATTTGGAGGTTATTTTTTTAAAGAATTTAAATAGTTAAATAGGAGTAAATAAAAATGGCATCCTTTACAGTAGATATAACATATACAATTATTTCTTCAGAGGTCTCCGATGACAACTCTGCCATAGCTTTGACTTATGATTTAACATGTTCTGCTGCTTCTCTTACGACAAGATATGAAGAAGCATATCCAACTTCAGTATACTTCCAAAATATAGATGATATTATGGATGAGAGTGATTTGCAAACTCAAATGAGAGCAAATTTTTTATTAGTAGCAAAAATTACTATGGAAGAATTCGCAAGAGAAGCAAAAGCAATTATTCAAGAAACTCAAGCTTTGATTGGTAATGAAGATCTAACCGGAGTTGTATCAATGTCAGATAACTTGATACTGGAGGCTGGAGAAGCCCCTTTCAGCATCAAGGCTATATGGAATTAAAATGATTACAATTAAAAACAAAATAGAAGATTGTTATTTTTTACCTGAAGATGGCAGTATAGCTAAAAAAAGATTTTTAGAAACTTTATCATCACCTGGAGAATTGTATTTGAGTTGTTTTGGATTCACATTGCAAGAAGCATTTGATGCAATCATTTTGAATGATAAATCTGGTTATAATCAATCTTTATTATTAGATTATAGCCAAGCATCAGGTGTTTATGCTAGAGATAAAATCAAAAACCTTATAGCAAATACTAAAAACACTTCTATAATTCTAACATCAGCGGGTAATAATAGTAAAAGACCAAGTGCATTTTGGCACTGGAAAGGACTTGTCAAAATGCCATTAGATAGAAGAAAAGCACCTCTATGCATGGATGGAAGCACAAATATTTCTGTGAGTGCATTTTATCAAGGTAATTCAATGAGGTTTTTCAACAACTCATTATGGTCAGAAACATTTGTGAATCAGCATAAGCAGAACAAAGATTGGGCTTTAAATAATTTAAAGCATTATCAACCTTCAATTCTAAATGATGGAGAAAAATGGGTTGATAATTTTTTTGATAATTTATCAGATAATGAAGATATAGAATTATTAATTTGATTTATCTTTTTCTTCTAAATCCTAATGTCCCTAATAAGGAAGCTATAATTGTAACTGCTGCCATTTGATATAGGTCATTTTGTTTAATCTGGTTTGCATTTGCATAAACTGGATAAAGAATTATTACAATTATAGATGATAATATAAAACATCCTACAAAGTTTAATATTGCAGGCCATAATTTTTCTAAAATACCAATAATACTTAGTATCCAAGTCATCATATTGAAAATCCAATAATTTTCAGGATCTTTAATAAAAAATTTTTTTATAGACTTTAATGGTTTAAGAAACATTAGACTTTCCACCAGCGCCTGGTGAATACTTAGTAGTATTTGGCTTTTTATCAGGATTTGGCTCTTTTTCTTTGCGAGCTTTTTCTTTTAATCTTTGACTTCTTTCTTTTTTGTCTAGATTTTTTGCTTTATTAGCTGGGGTGCAAACAGGTTTCTTGCCTTTTTCTGTACTTGATCGACCACATTGTTCATACCCGCCGCCTTTTTTTGGTCTTCTGAGATCAACCCATTTTTCATTTTTAAACCAATCTTGTAAACCACCGTGATTTTTTGCTAGTTTTATAAATTCTTCATGTAAAATTGATGCTTCTTTTATAAATCCAAGTTCTTCTAATTCATTGGCAGTTTTGTGCAGATCTAACAAAGTATCTTCAGATTTTGATTCTTTTTTCTTTTTCAGGCCCTGGCAATGAGCTCTTTGTGAAAAACCTTTGGGGTTGTCACAATCTATAGATTCTTTGTATTTATTAGACCATTTAGCATAATTTTCCATTGAAGTAAGCCTTAATATATTATATTATTATTTATATTATTACATGAAAGTCGATTCAATTTCCTTTGCATTCTAGCGATAAATATTATGTTCATTAGGAGGAAAATATAAAAATGGTTAATCCTTATAATATAACAGATTATAATAGAACTAAAAATGAGCTTGAAGAGTTTTTGTTATTTTGCATCGTTGTAGCGGGAAAAACAGCTTACATACAAAGCAAAAAGCTGGAACAATTTTTAAATTCTATAAATTCAAGACTCATGATGCCGGATAAGGTTTCACCATTCCAAAGTTTAAAAAGCGCATACGATCACGGTATATTGCTGGAAGAAATTCACAAAGTAAAATTAGGGCAATATAAAAAAATTTATGCTGCATTTATATATGTTATCGAGCATAATTTAGATTTGAATTGTACTAACCCTGCAGATTTAGAAAAAATTCCTGGTGTTGGTATGAAGACAAGTAGATTTTTCCTATTACATTCAGACCTCAATTATAAAGATAAAATTGCGATATTAGATACGCATATACTTAAATTTATTAAAGAAAACATTGATAATCTTGCACCTAAATCAACACCCACAAATTCAAAAAAATATAAATATTGGGAAGATGAATTTTTACTTTGGTGTAAAAAAAATAAAAAAAATACAGCTGAATTTGATTTGGAAATATGGAAATCTTATGCCAGAAAAAATAAAGAGGTTTCCTTAGATGAATACATTTGATGAAAATAAAGCCTTAGCAGAATTTGATAAAATGGCTATCAAAATAGCGAGAAAATATTCCAATTATTTGGAATTTGATGATTTATATCAAATTGGAAAAATAAGTATTATTGAGGCTGTTCGTAATTATGATGCGTCTAAAGGCGCAAAACTATCGACTCATGTTTATAATACCATTTTATTTAATATTAAAAAAGTAAATTTTAAACAAAAGAATTCAATTGATTCAGATATAGATATATATGAATTAGAATATGTATTATGTGATTCAAATGATGATTTTACAAAAGATGTTGATTTATCCGAAATCATAAATAAAATTTTATTAGACTTAACTGATAAACAAAAAAAAATAATTTTTATGAAATATATTGAAGGCTATACTATAAATGAGATAGCCAAGATCCACGGTTGTTCTCATCAAAATATATCATCAATTTGCAAAAATGCTGAAAAAACAATTAATCAAAATATTTTTACTCAAGGTCTTTCTTATGAAATGCTAATGTGATAGGATATGCATATACAATTTCAATAAAATATGTATATGAGAAACATCATTACATATCCAAATGAAATTTTAATCAAAAAATGCAAATATGTTGAAGACTTCGATGTAGAATTGTCAACTTTAATCGAAGATATGATTAATTTGATGTTTGATTACAGAGGAGTAGGTATCGCCGCCCCACAAGTAGGTGAGTCTTTAAGAGTTGTTGCTTTCATGCCGCTCATCCACCCCGAAGATTATCCACAGCCTCCAAGAGTTTTGATAAATCCCACTATCTATGACTATTCTAAAAACTATATAGAAGAATGGGAAGGCTGCTTGTCATTGCCTGGACAAATGGTAAAAATTTATAGACCTCTATGGGTCGACGTCCATGCTCAAGATGAACAAGGTAATGAATTCGATGAAAGATTTGAGCATTTAGCAGCAAGAATTGTACAGCATGAAATCAATCATTTAGATGGAATACTAATTAATCAATATATCAACCATAATAATCTGAGATTAATATCAAATTGAATTATGGAGCTTGTTTATGATAGCAGATTTGAAGGCTGGAGATCAGATGGATCTCGATGTGCTCGTCAATTCTTACGAATTGAAATATAGTGATAAGGTAAGAAATAATTATTTTTTATCAATGCATTGTAAGGATTCATCTGGGGAAATATCTGTTAAAGTATTTGACATGCCTAAAAATAAGCTTGACGAGCTTGTAGATTTATTAGATGATAGTAAGTTTATTCATATTCAAGGTAATGTTGAAGATTACAAAGGAAATGTGAATGTTAAAGCTCAAAATATAGAATTTTTAGACGATCCAGAAGATATGTCTTATTACGAAAAATGTGCTCCTGTTGAACTATCAATTTTAAAAGAAAGACTTCAAAATTCTATAAATAGAATAGAAAAAATACATTTTAAACAATTGGTAGAGGATTTAATTGGGCAAAGCGGTACATATCGAGAAAAATTTATGATTTGGCCAGCTGCAAAATCAATGCACCATGCTTATAGGCATGGTCTTCTTCAACATTCGCTAGAAGTGTTTTCATTTGTTGAAAGTGATTTTGATGGCTATCAAAAGTTTGACCCTTCAGCAAAATCTGAAAATATTAATTGGGATGCCCTTAAGACTGCAGCATTAATTCATGATTTAGCTAAAGTTGAAGAACTATCATATGATAGTGGTATTACAAACTATACCTCTTCTGGAGATTTAATAGGTCATTTGAATTATGGTGCGATGTGGGCATATCATGCTATGCAAAAAATTGAAAACTTTCCTAAAGAAGATGCTGAATGTTTATTGCACATTTTACTATCTCATCATGGAAGAAAAGATTGGGGAGCTGCAGTGGAACCCAAAACTGTAGAAGCAGAATTCTTTCATCAAGCCGATCAAAGAAGTGCAGTCGCAAACAAAGCTCTCAAATCCAAGACTCAAGGCTAAATAAATTTTCACCTATTGCATTAAATGCCTCTTGCATACTTGCCGAATGATCTAGACATGTTATTGTAGGCCAATCAAGCACCCTTCTGTAGATATAATTTGGCCTACTACTTTTAGTATTACATATAATCACACATGGTAAATTTGCTATTTGACACCAATGCCCAAGGCTATTTGACGTTGTTATAATTCCAGTTGCATATTTTGCCAATGCAAATATATGTAACATGCTAGGCACTTGATTATATAAATTAATAATTTTATTATTAAACATATTCATAGAATATTTATCAATACCATTAAGCCAATTGTGCCCAATCAAAACTAAATTTTTATTTGTATATTTGTTTATATGACCTGTCAGATCGTTCCAATGCTGCCAGTGATCTGAAGGCCTATTGCTATTAAAGCTATAAGGTTGATATAAGTAAAAGTTATCGGGCAATTCTTTAACTTTCTCTTTCGCCCAATCCTCAACATATTGTGGAAGATTATTTCCCTCCCATTGATATATTGGTTGATCTGGTTGTACACAATCATAAGTTAAATGAGTCAACTCAAATTGTTTGTCAGTATATCCAAGTTTATAAAATGGGTCTTTAGGTTCTGCTGTAAAATCTGGGTCATGAGTCAATGTATACTTAAAAACAGTATAAATCCAATATTTTTTCCAATCTTCTTCAGGCACAGCTAATTGTTTAACTTCTGTTATAAAAGGCTGGCATTCAAGGTAGTCAATAACTTGTTGGTTATTACCTAAATATAAAATTTTGCCTTTTCCAATTATATTTTTAAAATATCCAAGCCCAACAATTATATCTCCCCAAACCCCACATGCTGTACCGTATTTATCCATTTGAATGATTATTCCCAATAAATATTTAATATTCAAATTGTACAAACATATAGGGAGTAATTGATGGGTTTAATTTTTGCATTTGATTTTGACGATACACTTACTGAAGACTTGAATTCTTTTGGACAATTTTTTAAAATTTTACAAGACAATTCTCATCAAACTATTATTGTCACAGGCAGAACAAAACAAGGTAAGTGGGAAACTGAAGTCATGGAAGCAGTTGATTACCTTATCAATAAATATAATTTAAAAAATATACCGGTCGTTTTTGCTGGATCAGAGTGGAAAAAACAAGCGGCAAAGAATGCAGGATATAATGTAAACATTTGGGTTGATAATTCACCTGAATATATAGATAAACAATATATACTCAAAGATCTTGACATTGGTCAAAAAGACAACTATTTAAGTCCAGAAACTAGTGGCAGAATTAAAAAGGCAATGGTTGAGACTTTAAAAGAAGCTTGGCTAAAAAAATCAGAAGAACTTAAAATATATCCAAAAAGACTTGAACCTGGCTCTGAAAAAGATAATCTTTGGAACAAAATCAACAAAGAATCACAGGACATCATAGATAAAATAACATGATACTAGTTTATAATGTCTGTGTAACTCCAGATGTTAGTTCTTATAATTTAAAATACAATCGTGGTAAACTTCCAAGCTTTGATAAAATTGATATTTTAAAATATTCATTATCAAGTATGTCAGTTATTCCATGGGAATTTGCTTTGATTAATGTCGAGCTTACATCTTACTACAAAGTATTTGAAAAAGCTATAAAGGAATATGTTGAAAAAGAATTTCAGAATGTAAAATATAAATTTTCCAAAACTAGAGCACAATCTCAAAAAGAATGGCAAAAATTAGCAAAAACTATTCTTTCGAATGATGATGATGTTATATTTTTCTGTGGAAATCATGATCATATCTTTTTGTCTCCAGATTTAAATATATTTAACAGTGCTGAAAAACTTTTAAAAGAATCTGAATCTATTTATGATGCAGTTTGTTATTCTCATAGAAGTTTTTACAGAAATTCAGAGGCACATTTCCAAGAAGATTTTAATATTTATCAATTACAAAGTTTTGATTCAATGGTCTGTGTAAAAGCAAGATCTTTTTGGGAGTTCTGGCATTCATTTGACACAGGAAATAATTTCATACCAAGAAGTGATTGGGTAGGCGCTGGAGAACATAATATTTTGTGGAATATATATTCATATCATAGAATATTTTGTGAGCATTTTGATGGCCAAGGTTATCATCCAAATTATCCAATAAATATAGATCCTCCACAAGTAATTCCTCCTGGATTTTTTGAAAATGATATTAAAATTAATTTTGGTTTGAATTATAAAAATAATTATTATAATTTAAATCCATTTTCAAATAAACATAAATGTGTATATAATGATGGTACAGATTCATATTGGTCTTTAGAAGATATTCCATTGTTTTGGAAAAACAGAATTTCTCAAATAGAAATTGATTACTCATTGGACATGACCAAAGCTAAATATTATTCTGCGCTAAGAAATATTATGGCGGTAAACCCATTTGTATTTAAGGATGGGTCTAATAAAAATTTACAAATTGAAACATTTTTTAAATATAGAAAAACAATATTTAGTGATGTAAATTTCCTTGAATTGTATAAAGAAGGATTTTTCAATAAAAATTAAAAATATTTATAATGAATATGGTTTATTTTGGAGAAATAAAATGCTAAATAAATTAGCCGAAATTGCAAATAATTTGGACCAAAGTGGGAAATACGCAGAAGCTGATAAAATAACTTTTTTAATGGTAAAACTTTCTCAATCTGAAAAAAAAGAAAAAAGTTTAATTAATAAAATAATTGATCTTTTAGAAAAAGAAGGATTAAAGTGTCCTGAGTGCAATGGAGAAATGGAATTTGAACCAGGTAGTGACAATTATGGCCTTTGTAACTGCTCTGATGAAGATTGTGATTGCACAATTGATTTGGTAGAAGAAGTAGAACAATTTCTCAATAAACTTGACGAAGGCGAATTCAAATGCCCCGATTGTGAAGGCGAAATGAAATTAAAGGGCTCGGATTGCATTTGCACAAATGGAAAATGCAAATGCAAAATGCAGGCTAAAAAAATGTTTTTATCAGATTTATTTGATGGAATTGGATCTGATAAAGAAGCAGGTATGAGAATAGCTTCTAGATCACATGATCATGAGTTTTCTATGGCAAGAAAGCAATTAATGTCAGCAAAACATGCAATTGAACATATCCTTGATGCCATGGGAGATAAAGAAGAAGGCGATCTTATGGCTTGGGTTCAATCTTATCTTACTATGGCATCAGATTATTTGCAAAGTGTTAAAAATTATATGAGTTATGGTTCTGCTGATCTTTCAGATGAAGAAGATGGCTTAGATGATATTTTTGATTTTGAAAATGAAAATGACGAGGCGATGAGAGAAAATGAATTCGAAGATGAATTTAGAATCGCTGCAAAAAAACCTGGCAATGTTAGATTGAATAAACCATTTAGAACTCCTGGCGGACCTAAAAAGTTTTCAGTTTATGTTAAAAATAAAAAAGGCAATATTGTTAAAGTAAATTTTGGCGACCCTGGCCTTAGCATCAAAAGAGATGACCCAAATAGAAGAAGAAATTTTAGAGCAAGACACAATTGCGATTCAGACCCAAGGGCAAAAGATAGAACTACAGCTAAATATTGGAGTTGTAAATTTTGGAGCAGCCCGTCTGTCACAAGTTTGTTGAAAGGTTAAAATAATGAATGATAAATTTGACCCAAGAATGGATGTATTCAAAGAATTTGGAGAAGAAAAGTATCCTTACATGGATGAAGAAGAAAATCTTCCTGATGAAAAAGACAAATTTGATCCAAATATGAATGTTAGTAAAGAATTCGGTGAACAATATTGGCCATTTTCTGATGAACCTGACGATGTTGAAGAATTCAAATTTAAACCAAAGAAAAAGATTAAAGTTAAAGTTAGAAGAGTCAGATAAAGATAAAACCCGCTTTATGCGGGTTTTATTTATGCAATAAATTCTTTTAATTGTTGATCTGTCAATTTACCTGATTTTATCCCCTTGAATTCGCCATTTACATAAAGTGCAGTAGCAGGTATAGAAACTACATTTAAATCAGAAGCCAAATTCGGAGACTCTTCACAATCTACTGAAAAACACGAAACATCTGAATTTTCTTCAGAAAACTTGTCAAAAACTGGAGCGTAAGCCTTGCAAGGCCCACACCACGAAGCCCAAAACTTCACTAAAGCAACTTTAGTGTTGTCAATATTATCTTGATAATTAATTGTATTTAAATTTGTTACCATATATATTCTCCTTACAATATTATTATTTTATTTTATTAAAGTAAATTGTCTTAAAAATTTTTAAATAAAATATATAATATTATGAAAATACATATGAAATTAGTTTTGTCAGCTGAAAATATTTCATGTATGAAATCAGCCCTATCTGAGATTGTTTCAAGAATCGAATACGATGAAACAGTTTTGATTAAACATGATGATTATGAATATAATTATGATATTTACTCCTCTGAAATTCTTAAAATTTTTGAATGTAAGCCCGAAAATTTTGTTGATTCAGATGGATACCCAAATAAATAAAAAAAGGTAAAAAATATGAATTTATTTTTAATTTCTTTAGTGATGTTATCTATTAGTGATACAAAAGTTGTTAAAGTAGTTGATAACGTAAATGTTGGTGGTACGACTATTCTGACCGTTAGGGGCAGCGATGCAAGTTCCAGAGTAGATATTATTTTAGATAGAATGAAATTTTTTTTGAACCCTGAACTTCAATCTTCTGATTTTAAAATTCAAAAATTCAAAAATGGCGATAGTGCAATCTGTGTTCAAGATAAAGTTTTGATTACTATTACAAAAAAAGATGCGGCATTAAATAAATCTACAGTTGAACAATTGTCACAACTGCTGTTAAAATCTATTTCTGCTAAAATGCTTGAAGTAAAGCCTTTAAATTAGCGATTATTTCTTCGAAAGACCCAAATCTATCATCAGGTTTTTTCTCTAAACATTTCAAGATTATGTCCTTGAAGATTGAATTAGATTTGGGTTTTTCATTTATAAGCGAGTATAAAAATTTTATTGGTGAATTATTTTCAAATGGCAGCTTTTCATGGCACATATAATAAAATAAATTTCCAAATGAATAAATATCACTTTGTTTTGTATTCTTTTGAGACAATACTGATTCAGGAGAATTCCAAGAAGGGCAAATTGTATTAAGTTCAAAACAATCTAATATTTTCAAATTATGATTTGTATCAAATCTTATATGGTCAGCTTTTAAATCTATACCATAAACATCATGATTGTGCAAATATTGTATCGCTTCACAAATTGCTATTGATATATCAATTATTTTAACGTTGTCAAGTACATAATCATTTAAGCTATATGGGTAATAATCTGAAATGCTTTCACCATTTTCTATTTCTGGTATATCAATACTTGGATGCAGTAAGGCTTTAGATCTATTTCTTACTTCTATCAATCTTTGAAGGGCAAGTTCAGTTTTAGGCAGCTTATAAACTTTTTCACCCTCTAATAAAATGCTATAATGATAACTGGAATAAATTTCACTTATTTTTTTCATAATTCCATGATTGCTGTAAAGACATCCAATAACTTGCCCTAAATCCTAGAGCCATTTCTAAAATTTGGCACATTTCAAGATCAAGTTGTTCTGTGTCATTGATGATATTCCTCAGCTTATTTAAGCTTATGCCATTTGCTTTGGCAAAGTCTTGGAGTGATATTTTTCTGTATTTCAATATTTTTGAAAGTGATTCACCAGGGCTAAACATATTTTCTCATTTATAATCAGAAGGTAAATTTATTTTTTATAAACAATAATCTAAATAATCGTCATGATTAAATTATAAAGAAATGGGTAAGAAAAATGATTGGCGCTTTTATAGCTATGCAAAATCAATTCAGAGTTTTTCATTGGCAAACACAAAGCTATGCTCAACATCAAGCTTTTGGTAATGCTTATGAAACTCTTGATGGCCTGATTGATGAATTTGTAGAAATTTATCAAGGCAAGAATGGAATTGTTAAACCCGGTGAAGGTTTCAAAATAAAGTTAGAAAATCTTGACGGGAGCCCATCTGATATGATTGATGTATTCATTGAATTTTTACAAAATGATTTACCAAATCAATTGGATGAAAATGATACAGATTTATTAAATATTAGAGATGAGATGATGGGATTATTGAATAAAACAAAATATTTGCTAATGCTTAGTTAAATTTCAAGCATAACAAGATGATTCAATTTCAAATCTAAATAAGCGTCTAAAATTAATTCAGATTTTGTCTCTAAATTATTTATATCTTGTTCTTCTAAATTATAATTTTGTATAATTTCTTTGTGTTTATCAAAATAAATTGATGTAACATGGTCAAGAGTACTCAACGCATACTCCGCCCTAATTAAAGCCCTGACAGTCATTTCAAGCATATTGAGAGCTGTTTGGGGCTTTTTGTATTTGTTGGAAAAAGTTATTGTAGATAACATTGTTGCGCTAGATGGCTGCATTTCATTCTTTTGATTATGGAAAACAACTTCAATTAATAATAAAATATCCACCTTGAATTCCCTGATTTTTAGAAAAATATCTTTAATTATTTCAACGCAAGTTTTGATTTGAGGGTCATTTTGTGTTGCTCCTAAAATTTTCAAAGAATTATTTATTTTGAAATATTCATTGAAGTATTTGTAAGTATATTCAAAGTAAAACTCTGCCATAAGTATATTTAAATAAGTCACCTGAACAATTTGTTTAAAATCTTCAGGGTCAAAATACTCATGAGTATTTAATTCACTCTGAAAAAAACTTTGTTCAAGTTCGTCGTCGTATTCTTTTGAATATTCTATAAATAATTTTTCAACAGCGTTCATATACATCCTAAATTGTACAAATGTAAATATATTATATTAACAAGAGAGCTTATTATGTTTTCATTAAATGGATTAGGTTTGTATATTGGTGAAAATGCTGAAAAAGTTGTCAATACAAGTAATCATGTAGTGATCACTGAGATTACAAATATTGAAAAATATTTAGAAGAATGTATTTTTGATTTTATTTATTTGGATGATATCCTGCAAAAATTAGAAAAAGTTGATAATATTATTAAATGGTCTTTTCAAGGTCTTAAAAAGAATGGTTTTTTACTTGTAAAAGTACCTGATTTTAATTTATATGAAAAATATTTATGGCCTTCAGTATTTATGCTTGACCATAAACTAAGTTTTTCAAATGATGTGAAAAGGTCTGATCTTAACAGAGAAACTCATTATCATATTGATGACTTGAAAAGATTATCAGAATCTTTTGGATTTTCAAATATTGAGTCTTTTCTTGATGATACAAATTTTGATTATGAGAGGCCATTATTGGAAAATCAAACAAAAATAGGAGCTTCTTGTCATTTATATTTCAAATTTTATAAATAGACTGAACTTTTTATTAATTATTTCATCAATAATAATATTGAATTTAAATTATGGAGTTATAT
>JACCDG011079238.1_pt1 | contig 13460 bp, 10 predicted proteins | sample 7442471 | NCBI WGS metagenome assembly JACCDG01 (sample SAMN15323444, study PRJNA562643) | freshwater metagenome | isolation source: river surface water | place: USA:Blue River Watershed | collected 2017-08-17 | reverse complement strand
GTTCTTCTGAATCTTTTTCCTCATACTTCGTCGCATATTGTTTACGTGAGTTGGCAATAACTGCCTCGGCAGTTTTCTGACTGCCTTCATCTTCTAGCAGGAGTGTCTCTCCTGACATCGGCTCCTGAGACTGTAATGCAGCAATCTTTATGTAGAAATTGTAGGTGGGTAGGTTGCCGATCTCACCTGGCTCGATATGCGGACTGAATTGGTGAAGTAGTAATTTTTCGGTATCTTCGCTTTTAGATCGAAAACCAATAATCGTGCCAACGTTATCGAGTATTGTGTTGACCATCGTCTTGGCCTGCAACTGCGAAACAGACTGTTGAGCCATAGTCAGGAATAGCTTATATTTCCGTGCTTCGGAAAACAGCCCCAGGAATGACTCACTGGCAAAGTTCTGGAACTCGTCAACATAAAGATAGAACGGTACTCGATCTTCGGCTGCAATTTCATCTCGCCGCCAAGCGGCTAGTTGCAACTTAGCTAGTACTGTTGTGCCAAACAGCGTTGAGGTACTTTCACCGAGTCGGCCTTTAGGGAAGTTACAGATCAGGATCTTGCTATTGTTTAAGATATCGTCAAAATCTATGGTTGATTTGGCTTGCCCGAGCATACGTCTCGCTGACTCAGACCGCTCAAAGCGTTCGATCCGAGTAATTGGGCCACCGCTAATCTTGACCCGTTGCATGGCACCAGCCTTGCCAAGTTCCTCTTTCCAGAATCGTTTGAGACTTTCGTCTTTAAGATTTCGGGATACTTTCTTCTGGTAGGGGGTATCGGTGAGCAAACGCAGCACTGTAAACAATGTAGCCTCTTTTACCGTAAACGCGGTGTGTATAGCATTGCGCAGGACTCGCTCGACACGGTAGGCATTAGTATCTGTGTTATCGTCGAAGATCTTTTGAAGAACCGAGATAACCGCCTCAGTAACCATATCCTTGGCATGCGCAAGCTCACTGCCAATTAGCCCTGCTGGCAGTTCAAGGAGGTTCAACCCAATCGGGTAGTCTAGGTCACGAGGATTAAGGTAAATGACATCCTTAATACGTTCCTTGGGGATGTGGCTGATTAAGTTCCGCGCTGAGTCTCCGTGTGGATCTATAACGGCAACACCTTTTCCAGCACGAATGTCCTGCATGATTGCATACTCAAGCATCGTAGTCTTACCATTGCCTGTACCTCCAACAATGTAGACATGGCGTTCTCGTTCGGCTGCTGTTAGGCCAATAGGAGTGTCGCTGTCATGGTGTCTGTTTATGCCAAGAACGACATCTAGTTTCGTGCCGTCTTTAAGTGAAACGGTTGCAGGAAGGGTTTTGCTGAGTGACTTGATGACATTCTCAGTGTTAGTCGATTCGGGATTTGGGAAGTGATACAGGTCAGATAGCTCAGAGCTGGAGATAATCGTTTGCTGACTTATGAGATGGGGAGATAGAGCTCTTTCTCTGAAGTGCATCATTTGTCGTCCGGCAACATCAACAAATGGTACGTTCAGACTTCTCTGCGCTCTAATCGACTGATTACTCGAGGCAAAGGGTTCAAAAGCGTCTACTAAAGCGTTTAGTCTTTGGGCTATGTGTTCGGTATCAGGAGAAGCTACCAGTAACCGGATAGATGCTTCGAATAAGTGTTGGTCGAGCTTGGTCTTTATTGTCTTACCTAACTCTACTTCATAAGGATTACCAGACGGACGCTTTTCCTTGTTACCTAGAACATATGAATCGTCTGATGTAATGATTGCACTGAAGATATTGCCAAAAAACGCCAAGATCTTAGCTATACGACTAAGGAACCAAAGCGGTGGATACCAGAGTAACCAAAGCACGTACCCAACTTGGCTACGCTGACTCTTGAGTTTGGTGGAGAGTGTCTTATCCAAACTAATTCGTCCCTGTATTTCGTTCATGTGTCGGAGTGATCTCCTATGGGTACGTGAGAAAACAGGTGAAACAACTATCTGGAAGGCGACCAGCTCCTTAGGGTCAAGCTTGGTCATCTGACCAGTTAGGTAGCCAATAGGGTCGTGCTCTTTGAGTAGACTATGGTCTTGGAGCGGTAATACGAAATCAGCTGACAGCTTAAGATCAACGACACCGGCCGAAGTACCAGATATTTTGCTTATGTAGTCTTCGATTCGTTTAATCTTAAGTCCTGGCAAATAGGAGCGCAGACTTCGCTCAATGTACTCCGCCTCGTTGAACGAAACGGCCATGACGTAACAGACTCCACCCTCACGGGTCGAAACTATCTCGAAAGCATGAGTCTTCTTAGGTGCAGCTAGTCTCTCCCAAAAGCTTTGATGGCTACTCTGGTTACGCATCAGAATGTGTAACTGCTCAGTAGCAAAGGCCGACTTACCCGTTTGGGCTGGAAAGGTAAGCTCTAAGTAGACTTTCGGTACTTCCTTTCCTCCGACACCGCACTTACGAAGAATATAGCCAAGTATATTGGGGATGTTTTGGACAAACCGGACAGTGGCCATAAATATGACGTATACCGAGACAAATTCGATGAATAAGGCACCAAGTACTACAACTAATGTCATACCCGGGCCCATGTGCTGAGCTTGAGTGTAACGAGATGGACCATTTAGTAGTGAGTCTAAAAGATGAAGTATGTGGGTTCCTCTGGTAGCCCCACCCAGCACTACCTGTTGTGTATCTGAGAACATAATAACATCCTTAAGACAAATTTGTTGCAAACATTTACCTAGTTTCTAACCTTTTCTACAATAGCGAACCATCTCCAGTGTGAGTTTAGCATCACGTATTGTCGGACATATTGTCGGACATAACTATTGACTAAATACATACATTAGTGATACATTGTATGTATTATGAGTAGCACACTTCTTAGTATTAAAACTGATGAACAAACCAAACGTGATGTTCAATCGTTTGCGAAAGAACTTGGCGTATCAAGCACGGCTTTTGTTAATATGATTATCCGTCAAGCACTCCGTGACCGTCGTTTGGTTCTAACGACCAGTCTTGAACCAACCCCTTACCTGGAAAAATTAATACGTACAGCCGAAACAGATTATGCGGCTGGTAAGAATATTACAACTGCTGAAACTGCAGAAGAACTGGACGATCTATTTAAGAAGTTATGATAACCATCAAACTTCATAAAGATTTCCTTAAACAAGCTGCAAAACTAAAGCCAGCCCAGAAGAAGCGTTTGCAAGCAGCGCTTAAACTTTTCCAAACAGATCCGCAACATGCAGATTCATATAACCATCCATTGACCGCTGAATGAAAAGGTCACCGAAGTATCAGCTTTGGCGGTGACTGGCGAGCCCATTACAAAGTCCTAGATGCACAGACTGTATATTTTGTGGCTTGCGGTACGCACAGCCAACTATACAAATAGCAGCAAGGGTTGAATGGCTTCGGTCTCAAGTGAGCTGAGCTATGACCTTTTAGATTACTTAAAACTACACATCTGTTGGCTTTCTAACCGCTAGATAATGACTATATAAACTCAGCACCAAAGCCCGAGCCTGCCTAGGACTAGCGTGGTTAACATGGGCAACCCATGAGTAAAAAGTGGCCCGGAGATCTTCTTTTTCGATGTCCCCATTGCAATACTGCTTTAGCATGGTGCGCCAGCGTTTTTTAAAGTTCTTGAATGTTGAGCTTCGAATCCGTATTTTGTACGGCCAGATTACATAGCCGACAAAATCGACACCAAGCCGGGCTGGAAACAGCCGAGTTTTCTTGGGATGGACAGTGAGCAGCAGCTTATCGTGTAAAAAGGTAACGATGTCTTTCTGCCACTCCTGCAGCTGCCGTTTATCATCGCTTACAATAACTATATCGTCCATATAGCGAACATAGCGTCGAATCTTGAGTGTCCGTTTGGCGTAGACATCAACCTCATGCAGATAGACATTAGCAAACACCTGACTGGTAAGGTTGCCAATGGGTATGCCCCTTGGTCCCTGCGTATGGTAGGGGGAGTCTGGCGTAAATAAGTGGTCGTGGTCTGTACCGCTCTGGTAGGAATCGATAATAGTGTCAAGGGTACACAGCAGCAAACGATCAGTCAGCTTGCGCCTCAGGAGTTGTTTTAGCACCACGTGGTTAACACTTGCGTAGTACTTTGATACGTCGATTTTCAGCACATAAAGTGGCTGGTCGGTTTTCCATCGTAAAAAGTGTTGCATACGCCGGAGTGCCCGGTGTGTGCCTTTGAACTTTCGACAGGCATAGGAGTCATGAATAAATATAGGCTCATATTTCGCCTGTAGGACTCGGCTAACTGCGTGATGCACGATTCGGTCACGAAAATGTGGTGCATCGATCAAGCGCTTTTTGGGATCTTGGACAATAAATCTTCGGTGAGGGCGGGGTCGATACGAAAGGCCATTTAGTTCTTGGTGAAGTTCGAGCAAGTTTTCGAGTAGCGAGTAATGAAACACTACGGCATAACGTCGATATCGTTTCCCTTTAGATGCCCCTTGATAGGCAGATTTTAGGGCTTGGAGCGAGGTAAAATAGTGTTCGTACGTCGAGGCATTATTCATTCTGTATAGTATGGGGGTAGTATAGTGAAGGCGCTCATGCATATATGAGCACTAGGTAGCCGTGGTTCGTAGCTCGGCATCCTCAACTCGGACTTCTCCACCGGCTCTCCCGACGTCGTTGGCTTCATCCGCGGTGGCAATTGGAACAATGGGCCGAACTCGGGAGCTTTCACGCTCAATCTCGAGAACGCACCGTCGAATTCCAATTCGAACATTGGGTTCCGAGCTGCCCTGGCATACCATGACAAGTTAGATATTAGCCTCTTGGGGCTAATCAATGCTTTTGGTATTCGCCGTGAGCTACCTGTCGTGGGCCTTTATCCGCGTGCGACGAACATCTCTGAAGCATGCGACTTGACGATTTTGGTATTTCGCATGCTTCGCTTTATATATTTTCGGCATGGATGGTACTATGCTTTTATGCTGGAGGGAATATAGTGGGTGCGTAATCGCTGCGTAGTTATGATCTGCTACCGAATACTCGGTGTGCTTCAAGATAAAACCTCGTCGCAAGCGACAAGGCGACTTGTCATTTTATAAAAATGCCAAGTACAGTTGGTTCATCTTCGCCAACCTTATGCCATATCTTCTCGCCAGCATATTGTGATTCGACCAAGGCTTTCTTTGAACTCGTATAGAACTTTATATCAACCCCTGAGTAGCTTAGCTTCTTCTCGATGTATTTATGGAGCGTTTTTTTAGTACTGGCCAGCCCTGTAACTAGGAGTACCTCCGGGTATGATTTACCGGTATCTTGCCATTCATCTGAGTCACAATGCTTTATATAGCTGGCTATCTTGCGTTTAACGAGCAGGAGCTGAGCAAGGTCATCAACTGAGTCTAAGTAGAACTCCTTAACACTTTTAGGGTCTATGGGTCTTAGATTGGCATCAGGGAGCAGATCAGGCATATCCTCGCGTCCACTGAGCTCTATTTTGGTGTAGAAGCTAAAAGTATCCGGATAAAGCCGACGGACAGTATTGTAGAGCTCGAAGATGCCCAGAGAATGAGCGATAAACTGAGGTTTAGCCGTTTTATCCTTGTACAGGTTGTTAAGCACTGTTGGCTTAAAGATATTTAAGGATTTTAAGGCATTGATACCGTCGGGAAGGATGAAGTACTCAGCGTACCGGCGGTCTATGCGATAAGTATCGTTGTAGTGTCGTCCGATATACTTCTGATCATACAGTACTCTTAATCTATCATTATGCGTAGCTTGATACTTATGACCTTGTGCTGATTGTAGTAATCCTACTGTTATGAATCTAAATTTGTAGAATAGCTTGAGTAGTAGTATTTGTTTGTCATTGAGTGGTCGTCGGTATTTAGGTTGCTTAGAAATTGTATGTGGAGATGTAGTGTTAGTCATGATGTTGTGCGGTGATTGTTATGCTTTGTGATTGATAGTCCATTCGCTCTATAGAATATATAAAAGTAAGGAGAATACAGAGGGGTTTATAACAGGTTAGCTCTTCTTAGATAGACACTATACGCTGATAGTGCGTAGTTATCCACAGGAATATGTGAATTTTCGGCTTAAATCACTTGTAACTATTCCTATTTAGGTAGTATACTATTCTTATTAGGAATAGTCATTCTTGAGAGGGTCAAGCAATGGGAAGCATCAAATCTAGCCAACGAAAACTACCAGAAGAGCTTACTCTATCTACCCAGGAGCGCATTGAATTAGTAGCCAATATCATCATGGAGATCTTAGATGACGAGCTAACTTCGGAAGACAAGAACAATGCAGCCCTCACAAATTAATTGGAATGCCGTTGTAGCGATCCGAGTCTCGACCACAAAACAAGGTACAGACGGTGATTCACCTGAAGCCCAAAAGGAACAAGCCGAACGCTTTGCTCAAAACAAAGGCGCAACGATAAAGAAGTTCTTTGTTTTTCTTGAATCTGCCAGCAAAGACCAACAACCCATGCAGGAAGCGATAGACTACTGCATTGACCCAAAGAACAAGATTGACCTGTTTATTATTAAATCCATAGATCGCTTTACGCGTGGCGGTTCGTTGCCGTACGACTTACTCAAAAGCCAACTTGAAGCTCACAATGTAAAGCTCGTCGATATCTACGGCATTATTAGTTCCGAAAAGGTTAATACGCTAGACCATTTAGGTTTTGAATACAAGTGGAGCGTTTACTCACCCAGCAAGAAGTCCGAGATCATGGAAGCAGAACGCTCCAAGGATGAGCTGCGAGACATCATGAGTCGCATGATCGGTGCAGAGATCCGCTACACCCAAATGGGCTTTTGGATGCGTCAACCACCATACGGCTTTGTGAGCGAGAAGATCGAAACCCGAAATGGTAAACGGTGCATACTCAAACCTCATCCCGTTGAAGCCGACCTTGTGCGTAAGATGTACGAACTACGATCCCGTGGCACACTACACGACGGAGAGATAGTTGAGGCCATTAACCAGCTTGGATTCCAAACACGGATTCATTATGTTCGTGACAAGAAAGACCGTACTAAGGTTGTGTCGCAACGTGGCGGAAAACCGTTAACGGTCAAGGCAATGCAGAAGCTACTGCGTAACCCAATTTATACCGGCATCAATAACGAGAAGTGGACAGGCGGTAAACCAGTGCGCTGCGTCTTCGATGGCTTAGTACCTGTGGAGCTATTCAATCAAGCCAACAAAGGCAAGCACTCTATTACGGAAGATATTGACGGCAAGATAACTATTCACAAGAAACGACCACCAGAACATCTGGTCAATAAAGGCCATCGCAACCCCGACTTCCCATACCGCAAGTTCGTACTGTGCCCAGGCTGTGAACGCCCCCTCTTGGGCAGTGCCTCACGGGGTAAATCTGGAAAACACTATCCAGCGTATCACTGTAGCAACTATGGCCACTACTTCCGTATTCCGAAAGAACAGTTTGATGCGACCGTCGAAACATTCATTAGCAACCTTGTTTTCTCTCAGGAGACTGTAGATAACGTACTAAGTGTGATCGAGGCTGAATGGGGTAAACGCCAAGATCACGAACAGCAGGCCATTGTAGGCATCGAGGAGCGTATTAGGCAGCTTAGAACCGAAGCCGAAGTATCGGTCAGCAAGCTGAAGCTCATCAGCTCAGAAACAGCCATTAAATATATAGAGGAGGATCTTGTGAAGATAGAAGAACAAATAGAGTCTCTCGAGGCAGAGAGGGTCAAGCAAGTCACCAAGGAGAAGCCCAATATGAAGCAGGTTTTACAAAGGGTCAGATTACTTATGGAACACCCTGAGGAACTGCTACTTAAACAGATTGATCCAGTCAAAAGAGCACAGTTTTTCGCGGCAACTCTGAAGAAATTCCCGACTTACAACGATCTAAAACCTGGAACACCAAAAACACCCCTTTTTACAGGGGTGCATCCGGTCTTCCAGCTCGCTGGACTTGAAAAATCTCTTATGGTGACCTCAAGGAGAATCGAACTCCTATTGCCGGGATGAAAACCCGGATTCCTAACCGTTAGAAGATGAGGCCAGTACGGTTGATCCTTCTGGATCTGGACCAAAATAGTATACCACAACAGATACAAACACGCTACCTTAACACGGCATGCTTAAAAATAACTGAGCAATAATTCACATAACGATTGACGACTCATACCGCTAATGCCATAATCAGCTGTATATAATTAAAACAAGGACAAAGCATGGCCCTTAATACAAAGACCACAGCCAAAAAAAGATCTATACAAAAAAAACGTTCACTGTCAGAATTTTTTACCAATCGCAATAAGAAAATCGGAATAGGACTTGTACTCGCTCTTGTAGCGGTAGGTGTCTACTTCTTGTTCTTCGCATCAGCTGCTACAAATAACTGTCAGGCCGAAAACGGCGTGCAGATTTGTGACGTAGACCAGACAGCGGGTGGTGGCGACAGCGTACTGAGCCTATATGGAGAGGCGGAATCGCTTGCGAACCAAGGCTGGGGTATCTACTATGGAGCAGCGTTTAGAGCACCAACATCGGCCTACGATGGCGCAGTTCCAGTTCATCGCTTCTTAAATGGCGCATACTCATGGCATGAATTCACTACAGATGCTCAGCTTGGACAAAAAGAAGCAAAAGCTGGTGGACGAGATAAATTAACATACGAAGGTATCGTATTCTATGCATGGACAGACGGTCATCGTCCAGGCACTGTGCCAGTTTACCGTATGACACGCGGTGGTGCAGAAACTCAATCCATGTTCTCTACCGACAAAGCATGGATCGATAAAATGGTAGCAGGTCCTTGGGGTTGGAAAACTGATGATATCATGCCGAGCGTTGCATTTTACGCCTATCCACCAAGCTATACTGTTGCGGGTCTTGCCAACCCCTACGACTGTTCAATCTTAGAGAACTTCACCTCTCCACGTTGTGCACCTCAAGCAGCAAATCTACAGAAAGGTATAGAAACTGGAGCAGTAACAGCAAGTACAGAATGTCCAAAGGATTGGGCAAGCTGGAACAATAATGCCTTCCCCGGAAAACTGCCACAAGAATGTCAGGACAAATGGAATAAGTACGCCACTGATTGCAGTAATGCGGACGTATTCCAAAGTGATCGATGTAAAGCAGAAAGAGAAGCCTTAGCCGCAGCAAACGCAGCGCAAATTGCAGCACGAGATAAAGCATCAAAAGGATCAACCTCAGGGAGTCAAGGAGGCTCGACAAGCTCTGGCGGAGGTAAGCCAAAGAATGACACCATTAAAGTCACCATCAAGCCGGTTAGCAACCCAACTCTAGCTTGCCCGGGCTCAGTCGAAGCATGGAAGAAACTAAATTCAACACAGAAATCACAAACTGGCAAAGATTGTAATATCTGGTGGAACACAATAATTACAAAGGCGGCTGTTAACACTGTCGCTACTAACGGAAGTCCTCTGGTTTGTCCTAAAAATGTTACCGCTTGGAACAAAATCTCAGTTCTTGCAAGGGGCGCTTACGGAAAGAACTGTAATGAATTCTGGACTACATACTTGGAAAATAGAATGCCTAAAGGTGTAGTGCCAACTGTTCCAAAGTCATCATTCAACCCCCCAGTTGTTTATGGCCCTACCGCACCAAACAAGAGCTCTGGCAGCAAAAAAGTCAAAGCATCGCAGTGTAAATCAAGCGTCGCAAACTTCCTTCGTGACGTCGAAAACGGATTGTCTGTCACTACAGCTATCGGTGGCATCCCGAACATCAAAGGTTACGAGAATGTCTCCCCAATATCAAAGAACTTAAAGAACTATAAGAATGGTGTGTACACCGCATTAGATGCAGGAAGCTGCATAAGTGCAGAAAGTATCGTAGCAAGTGCTTACCCAACAGTTTCTGGCTACTTGTCCACTCTGAGCGTAATCTCACAGACCGCAAGATCACTGGCCGGCCAAGGAGTAGGTATAGCCATTACATCCGGTCTAAAGGTCGTAAGCACCGGAGAGAAGATATTAAGTGCAGGAAAAGCCGGACTGTGCATAGTAACCAATTTTATCTGCCTATAAATCGAATGATAGATATAAAAATAAGGAATATAAATGACAACTAGAACCAAGAGAATAACATTTGTAGTCGTAGTATTATTGGCCATCTCAACGTCGATTGGGTATGTCCGCTACAACAAAGCACAGGAGACAGTAATTCCTACGGAAATTCGTACACCCCAAGATCTCGATCAGCTAAGCGAACAGGCAGATAGAGTCGCCGAAGAAGCCAAAGCAAACGCAGAGGCAGCAGCAAAAGAACAATAATATAAATCATTAATACAGGAATACTCCTTCTAGGAAGGAGTATTCCTTATTTCAGACCAAGAATATAGCTATTCCCGCTACGACTAGACTGCACTAGCGGCTTACCCGTACTGATTGATTGGAAGCGCGCCATGTTGTCGGCATAGACATGGTACCGGCTGTTAGTCTTTAGGAAGGACAGTGATGCACTATTAATTAAGATATCAGCACCTTCATGGGTAAGTCGACTGTATTCATTCAGGGCACTTACACCGCTACAGGCCAGAGCGCCATATGATATGCCGTTATATTCAAATGGAACTTCGTGTTGATCGCCAGGTGTAATCTGCTGGAGATACCGAAACTCTTCGATAGAACGTTGCTTCTTTATTAGAGTAAAGGTGGCCTGCAGGCTATATGGCAACGTTTCGCCCGTGGGGATTAGGAAGGTCTTGTCTTGCTGTTCAACAATAGCTCCTTCCCTATTTATGAATAACAGCCGGTTGGTTCCTTCGGGGGATCGGCCATTCCGCACCGTAGTAATGGCCAGTCCATTTTTAGAAAGCCGCTGCAATATTGCCTTATAGTCTTTATTCTCTAGCAGTCCCGAGTATTCAGGAAGAACCAGCAGGTCCGTGCCTTGCGGTGGCCAGTCGGCCTTAGTCCAGTCGGCTGCGTTCTCTTGCTCGTCAAAGTGTTTAGTGACAATCTTAAGGTTTTGTACCGCGGCCGAGGGAGCGGGAATAGTAGCTTTCCCAATAACAGACAGTGCAATTGTTGCCGTAATGAATAATGAGCCCGCCACGTACTGTCGCTTTTTTATGGCCAGATATAACGCAACGTTAATACCGACCACAAGAGCCGTCAAGCCAAAGAAGCCCACAACACGCGCGGCATAAACCAGCGGTGTTCCGGATGCAGGCACGGCCAGTGAGCCCCAGTTAAAGTTTGGACTCATACTTCCATGAGGCGCATAAGCCATGACGGCAAATAGGTAACTCCGCAATAATTCAGTCAAGGCGAACAGCAGCGGCAATGCCGACAGTCGCCACACATTACTAGGGATTCGCCTAAGCACTTCGGCTAAACCCAAGAATGCCAATGCCGAGAAAGAGCTGATCATCAGCCAGGCCATGGTTGGCGCCACAACTGCAAACCAGCCACGAACGATCACCGCCCAGTTATTAGGCGAGGCTTCGAGTAAAAAGAAGTTTGCAAAGGCCGAGACAATAAATCCAAATGCGTAAAGATCGATTCGGGCTTGCTTGGTTGTCTTTGTGGGCATTTTGTAAACATAATGAACTAATGGAATAAGACTGGCGAATATCGCCCATTCGGCGTTTTTAGTAATCAGGACAAACCCAACCAGCACTGCGCTAATGTACGGCAGTGCACGATCAATACGACTTAAATGTTTGCTATACAAACGCTGTAACAACCTGTCCCCTTTTACGTTAGTATGCCATATTGGTGGCCAAATAAAAACTCCCTCGTCACTTACGTGAGAGGGAGTTTTGCAAGATGGAGCGGTCAGTCACGATGGCTCTTTTACTGCTTTAGCTTAGCACAAATGTGCAGGCCTGGCAATATCTTAACCTTGTGACTAGCGTCGGCTTTGCTTGCGGCTAGCGTATGATCGGTGCATTACTGCGCCAAGGATAGTAGTAGCGGAGAACAAACCAAGCATATCTGCTGGACCAGTCTTGATCAACGTTGTAGTCGTTGGAGGAGTCGCGGTCGGAGGAGTAACTGGAGGAGTTGCAATTGTAACAGCTGTTGCACACTTGTCCGAGTCAACAGTCTTTGTCTGACCGTTTACATCGAATGTTAGTACAGCACGAGTTACATAGGTACCTTCCTTAGCATATGTATGCTCAGTAACTAACTTGTCGCTCATCAACTTAGATCCATCACCGTAATCGTAGCTTACGAATCGTAGAGTAGCACCATCACGAGCAGTGTACTTAAGAGTATATCGGTAGTTACGGTCTGCAAGCTTCTCTGATGTAAGAGCATCACAGCTGTAAACAGGAGTAACTGGCTTGTCGGTGATAGTTACTTTTGTTGCACATGTAGGGCTTGTAACTACTTTGTCCTGACCATTAACAGTGAAGGTTGCTACAACTTGGATGTTGTATGTACCTGACTGAGCATATTCATGCTGAGTAGTACCGTTCAGGGTGTTAACAGAAGTGTTATCGCCGTAGTTGTAGTTAAGGTTCTTAAGAACTGCGCCGTTAAGAGCGGTTGTACGAGTTGTAAAGCTGTACTTCTTGTCGCCAATCTTGCTAGCAGTTAATGCATCACAGCTGTAAACAGGAGTTACTGGAGGGTTACAGTCTTCTTTTGTAATTGTTACGTCAGCAGTATCGTTGATCTCTGGAGTAGTAGATGACTTAGCATATGCTACGTTTCGGATCATTGTACTACAGGCATCGAAGTCGCCCTTGGTAACTGCACTGAATGTAACTAGTGAATTGAATGCTGGTGCATACTTACCAGTGATGATACCGCCACCAAAGATGGTAGTGTCATTCTGAGGGTAAGTGTTTGTACCGCTAAGGTATTTTACAGATCCAGCAACCAGTTGAAGGTGTGGTGGAAGTGCGTCGCTAATAGTAACGTCACTTAATGTAGCTGTACCGTTGTTCTTGGTGTTGATTAAATAATCAACCTTAGTTCCAGGAGTAACGCTAACAGATTCTTTCCAGTTACCAGTTTGTCCTTCGACATGCTTACGAACTTGCTTTGAAATGTTTAGGTCGGAAGTTGCGACTTTAATACGAACACGTACTTCTACAAATGCTGCGTAGTCGAAACAACCAGGGAAGCTTCCGTTCATCTGCTTGTCACCAACAAGTGCACCAGTAGTAACAATGCTGTCACTTAGTGGGTACTGTGTAGTGTTTCCACGGCGGAGGATGGCTGAGCCAGGGATATATTCAACATTAAACTGTTGAGATCCGAGCATATCAGCTGTGTCTTCTACCATAGTTGCATTTGATGCAGAAATGTATGAACGAGCTCGCAACACAGATGCTGTTGCAGTAGGAAGCGTAACTCGAACTTTAGTGTCTTTAGCTACACCAACAGTGTTGTTAGTGTCTTGGTTAGCGTTGTTGTGAATGTACGTTCGAAGAACAACTTCACGGCTACCCTGTGTTACATCTTCGATCTTGTCTTTGTGAGCACTGATTGCTTGGTCAGTTCG
>JACCDG010161926.1_pt1 | contig 13460 bp, 12 predicted proteins | sample 7442471 | NCBI WGS metagenome assembly JACCDG01 (sample SAMN15323444, study PRJNA562643) | freshwater metagenome | isolation source: river surface water | place: USA:Blue River Watershed | collected 2017-08-17 | reverse complement strand
TATTTTCTGTTTTAAGAGATTTCCCGAATAAGAAATGGAAGATAGACTCCGTAGTTAAAAAGATGGAGAAGTACGCTAGGTTTGAGGCTGAAGAAGCGGCAGCAGCTACTGCTAAAGCTGAGTTTGAGGATCAACTTAAAGAAACATTCAGACAGAATTCAACTGAGTATCAATCTATTTTTACCTCTAAGGGAGAGGAAGAAGCGGAAGCATTCTTAACAGAATCTCTAACTAATGTGAAAGGATCAGATGTACTATATGGAGAAATAGAAAGAAAGGTTAGAACTGGTTTTGTTAATAGAGTAGTAAGAGGAGCTGTCTCAAAAGAGATAGGAAAAGTAAAATCATCTCCACTTGCTAACTCCTCTCCGCTACGTCTTCCACATGTGTTTGCTGCATTTCAAGCTTTAACACAATTAAAGGTTATAATAGAGAGAGCATTTGCAGTTCATGCGCCTACGGTACAAACCTTCGTTGAAAAAGTACTAGCTGAAGCTAACATATTCTCTCCATTTGATTCCTTAGAAAAGGCGGATGCAGCACAGAAGGACCTTATAAAATATTTATCTTCTTCTCTAGAGTTTGAGCTAGAGGATAGAAAGATATCTACTTACGTCGACCCTAATGAGCAGTATGAAAGTACTAGAACTTATTATGGACTGGAAGCTTGGGCTCAGAAATTTATTAAAGAATTAGCTAAGATAGATTATGATGAAAATGAGTTTCTTGCTTCAATTAAGTTTAATGTTGATGCAGAGACGGATCTAATATCACTAGGATTAGATAATGATAAGGTAAATGATGAGGAGTATTTAGAGAGATTAAAAAGAGATTTCTTAATCTTCTATGATGAACATCCTAACTTAGCGCTGGACTTGTTTAAATATAATCTCCTAACCTCAGGGATGTTCTACGGGAAAAATAGTTTCTCTTTAATATTTCCTGATATGTGGGCTGTGAAGTTTTCTCAAGCTCTCTCAAAAAGACTAGAGACTTTGATACCTATTGGACAGCCTATAACGCAGTTTAATCTAGCAGTTATTAAAAAGGATTTCCTTTATCAGTTTATCAGGAATAATTCCGATTTGATTTCTTTCCCAAGAGGTACTAAGTCTATTCCTACTGGTCACTTTAAAAAGACTAGTAAAGCAAATGAAAAGCAAAGTCCTACTTATGAAGGTACTGTAGAAGTAGATGGACAAAATAGATACTTTGATCTTAGACTAACTAAGCTTAGCACCCCTCAAACATTTGTACGTCAATACAATAACGATGTCTACATGCGTATAGATGTAGAGGATAAGAACTTTGATTATTATGTTAAGATTACAGAGAAAGTAGGACATGCGTTTTATAACTTCCAACCACATCTAATAGAAGAAACTCTTAACATAGACCTCCTTAAAACAGGTAAATTTAAACTAGCTAATAAAGCTAGAGTAAAAGCTGGAGCTTACTTTGCAGAGAATGAAGGTGAGAAACTATTTAAAGGTCAGGTAATTTTAGTATATGATAAAGCAGGTATTAACATTACTTCAGCTAAGAAGTATTTAGTTATTTCAGATGCTGAGCCTCTAATGATGTCAGGAACTAAAACATCTAAATATAAATTGAGATTTGTAGAAGATGTGGACCTATCTATGAAAGATGAGATAAAGGAATTGAGAAGTCAAGCTTCTAAGTTTCTACCTACTAGATTAGGTTCTACCTTTATGGTAGAAAACATAGAACAAGCTGAAGAGCTAGTCCTTAAGACTCCTAATGCATTTTATCTTTCCAATAAGGCTGAGGAGATACCACATAAGAAGTTATCCTTACCGCAATGGTCTGAACGTCCTTCTAAGGCAGAACAAGATGCTGCCTTAGATAAGCTATTTAAAGAGATAGAGGCATTGGATAGAACTGCTTATTATTACATTCCTAGCGATCTCTTATCTCCGTTAGATGCATATAAATCTATACAGACCAAGATCGCAGAAGCATTGTTTAATAAGATTGGATTTACATCTCCCCTACTTGATGATATAGAATCTAGTTCAGATATGTCTATAGCAGTGACAGCGGCCTTAAAGAGGATCGATCTGATCGGTACTACATTTAAAAAGGCTGTAACGCTAAATCTAGCTCTTGAAGAACCTATGGGTACGCACTTCCTAGCTAAGAATACTCTGCTTCCTAAGCAGATTCAAAGAGCAAAGCCAGGAACTTTTATCTATTTCGGTAATGAAGCTTATGCTTACATTGACGGAGTAACAACTGATAAAATATATATTACTAGAATAAGTGAGCCCTTCTTTGCTAAATTTGTAAACAAGCCCTTTTATAGTTCATCTGAATTTGAAATGTTAAAACAAGATAACTCAAACTGTTAATATGATCTGCCCAAATAAAAATTCACAAGAGTGGATCGATCTAGTAGCTAAGGTAGGTGAAAGCCGAGCACTATATATGTGGCAGTACATGGAGACTGCTATAACCATACCAGACAATAATGAAATACTAGATGAGTTAACTGCGAAAGTTAATGCAAATCCTAGTTTTTTCGCAAAGAAATATGAAGCTTATCTTAAGCCTATAGTAGGGAATTCTACAAATCCTACTGCGCTTATCGCAGCATTTTATCAAAGACTTGCTAATGTAAAGGGTAAATTAAACGGAGATGTAATTGAAACTTCAGGGGGTAACTATTTGTTATTCCCTGAGTCTCAAGTTAATGTAGGTGATATAGTACCTATACCTCATGCTTTACAACTTGTACTAGATGATCTCTCTGCTAGATTCAATATTCCTTTTAGAGTATTTAATGACAAGGAAGTTCCATGGAAAGGAAAATATATTAATGATGGTGATGCTAAAGTAGTTTTAATTAACTTAGCACATGCCTCAGCCGAGACTCCTTTGCACGAATACTACCACCCCTTCGTTAGAATACTTTCCCTAAAGAATCAACCCCTATTTCAAGCTATTGCTCAAGAGGCTGCTTCTAAAGGAGATCAAAGATCTGATCTAGAAGAGGTAGTAACATCCTATCTGGCTTCGGAAGCTCTTAATCGTAGACCATCTACATTCTTAGAAATGTTCTTCTCTTTCCTAAGGAGAATTTTCAAAGGAAAGGATGTGGATAAGCTTACCACTATAGGAGAAGTGTTAGATGTATTATCTTCTAAAATAGATCTATCTAAGGAATCTACCTTAACTGAAGCCTATGAGAAGATGGATTCTTTAATGGATGATATAGCTACATCCATAGGAGCTACTAAACATAAGAATGCTCCAGATTATATATCTCTTTTAACAGCAGAAGCAATTAAATACACCACGTCTGACTCCTCTAATTTCTATCAAGATGAGGCCGGAAATGATGTAGCGCTACGTGTATCTGCTTTTGTAGGGGACAAGGAGTTGGGAGTATTCTCAATGCGCAACAAGAATCTTAAATGGTCCCAAGCAGAGTGGAGAGCTAAGCAAATATGGAGAGGTATAGTTAAAAACGAGGATGAAACTCCTATAGACCAAATAGAGGGTACAGCTACCGTAGATGGTAAAACTTATACCTTTAAAGAATTATTAGAAGTAGTAGATAAAGAGTTTGGGAGAAGTAGAATGTATGGTAAAATGGTACACTCCTTTATGCAATACGCTCTAGAAGAAGATCCAAAACTCAAAGAACAAGCTAGACTTCAAACTATAGAATACGCAAAAATCTATGGGGAACCATTTACTAGATTAGAGACTCATAAGAATCTAAAACCTATATGGGATAATCTAGAAGATATTATATTTCAAGCTGGTATAGCTGTAAATATCGGGGATAATAAAAAATACTCCAATAAGCATAAAGACAAGTTCGCTCCAGAGGTTAGCTTAATCTCTAATCTACTTAAGGATGCTAATGGTAATTTTATAGGGACAACAGCTGACGGTATTCTCCAACACTCTAATTCAGATCTATCTATGATAGATTGGAAAACTGGTCATATTACTAAGGATGGTAATACACCTTATCTTATGGTGTACGGAGATACTTATGGGTTAACTGATTCCCGCTTAAATAGAGCATACTTAGAGCTAACCATTAGAGCCTTAATAATAAAGGAGAAACATCCTGATGTTACCTTTAGAGAGATAAAGATTATTAAGATCAACTCTGACGGGTCTATTAATAATATGAGGTTAGATCTAGCACCATATCTAGCTACCATAGGGGACTATTATAAAGCTACAAATAAGGAAGTTTATGCTGAACTAGTAAAGCGTAAGCTTCTTGATGCTAAAGAATATGAAGGCGTATCTGGAGCTATCTTAGATGTTATGTCTCAGATAGAGGGAATGCCTTATGAAGATCAACTTAAGTACCTTAAAAATAAATTAGCTACTATACACTACGGTAAAACTCAACAAGAGATTGAACGTAATGATTCTCTTAGAAAGCTCTCTAATAAATACACCGAAGCTATATTAGAATTAGAGAAAGTAGCTGGAGCTAATATACATGAGGCTACTCCAGACGTACCTTATTGGGTAGGGACATTTAAGAACCTTTCTGATATTTCAAATCCTAAAGTACAAGCCTTCCATAAAATACTTCTTCAAGCGAAGAATATTATTTCTAATGATAAGAAGGGGTACTCAGATAAGATCGATGCTTTACACCGAGATTTAGTTGCTGAACAGGGAGGACGTACGAATAAGGTAACAGACTTTATTGCTGGGTCTGCAGTAGTTGGTGGCCTATTAACTGTAAATCCATTCCTATTTGGAGCAGGTCTTTTATTTAGGGCTGCAACAAAGAGAAAGCTTGGAGTTAAGACAAAAGATTATTTCGCTTTTATGTGGAAGAAATCTACTGATCCTGCTAGACCTGGGTACTACATGAATACTGGTAATACTTATGAGATTGAAGGTAAAGTATACTCCTTAACTAAAGCCCAAAAAGCTTATCGAGATTTCATTCAAAGCAGCATGGCTAGTAAATACAATGAATTTGCTAGTGAAATAGTAGGAGAGGATTTATACGGTAAGCCTATGAGTAGAGCTCTAGCCTTAGGAATACCCTCTACATTACCTGAAGACTTTATGCCTAGAGCACCTAAAGATTTTCAAGAAGTAAGGGAAGAACAGAACTTTTTAGATGGTTATGCTGGTATCCAAACTAACGCACAGTACCACACTAAACAATATCTAACCTCGTTTATTGAGGATGAGTTTGAAACTTCTAAGTCTCCTATCCCATTATCTTATTTTAAGCATACTGGATCTAAGGTAGTAGAAAGCGCTAATCATACTTTTGATGTAGAGGTTGCCTTTAAAGGCTTTATGGCTAACATGGCTTATAAACAGCAGATGGATTCTGTATTCGATATAGGGGTTGGTCTATCCAATGCATTACACGATGAGCTTGATGAACAAAGTAAGGCTAGATATCCTGAATTATCCTCATTTGTTAAGGAGATTATATTTCCTCAAGTGTTAGGTACAGCTAGAGCTATAGATATTAAATCTAGAAAGTGGAATAGAAAGATAGGTAAGGTAACCTCTAAATTAACAGGTATACCAGAAGGTACTCCACTGGTATTGTCTCAGGATAGGATAGTAAGGATGGTTAAATCATCTGTTACAATGTCTGTCATGGGCTTTAAAGTACTTTCTCCTGTACGTAACGCAGCAATGATTGCAGTACAAACTATAACTCAAGCTACTAAACGTCCTATCAATAGGTTACTATCTAATATAGTAGGAGTTCCTCCAGAATCTTTCGACGCTTTAAATATTAACGGAGCTAGTGAAGTACTTACGGTTTTCTATAAAAATAAAATGTTTGGCACGGAAGAGAAGTCTAAACTGTGGAATCTAGCTATGAAATTCAACTGGTTACCAGATGATTATCCATACACAGTAAATAAAGATTCTCTCCTTTCTAAACCAATAGCAATGTCTCCTACTTCCCATGCATTTATGTTTTACCAATTAGGTGAGTACATGGGTGCTATGTGGCATTTAGCTGGTCTTCTTAAAGGCACTAAGGTAGAAGCAGGAGGTAAAATGACTACTCTATGGGATGCTTATAATGACCAAGGAGAATGGACAGCAGGATCTAGAGGTATGAAGCAATTAGGTAATGGCCTACTGCAAGACTTTACTGAACTAGACGAGCTAGAGATTAAGAATCTAAAGCGTGTAAATGAAAAACTAAATGGTTCTTATCGACAAGAAGAGAAGACCGCTATTGAAACTACAGTTATTGGAGACTTTTTCTTACAGTTTAAGAAGTACTTCTATCAATACTTAAAAGTGCTTTTTGCTTCTGAGTATAAAGATATAACAGTAGGTAAGTATATTAAGACTGGCTCTAGACCTGATGGAGTATCCGTTTATCAATGGCACTCCGAAGTAATGGAAGGACAGCTTATGGTACTAGCCTATGGAATATTAGCAGGAGTTAGAGGAAAGAAAGCCTTTAGAGAATATCTAACAGGTTCCTCTGTAGCTGGATCAAATATTATAGGTAACCATAGAGTTAGAGCTTTTGCTACAGCAATTAATACTATGGGTTGGTTAGCTGTATTAATGATGGCATTCTTTGGAGGATTAGATGATGACGACGAAAAGAGTTATGTAGGAAAACAGTTAAAGAAAATTATCTATGATAATACTAGAGGTCTTCACCCTGCTGATATATTCGATACAGCTAAGAAGCCTATTATAGCTGCGGACCGTGTGTCTAGAGTAGGAGAAGCTTTCTTTACTTATATGTTTGAAGGAGTATTTAGAGGAAAAGAGAATAAAGATGGATGGGCTCCTGGAGCTAAAACACTTCTTAGAGCTTTCCCATTAACTGCTTCACCTATGCAGTATAGAGATTTATTTAAAGATTACGATATTAATAATGACCCGCTTATAGAGATTATCTCTACGAAATAGCGACGTCAGAAAAACCTAGGGGGATGCGGCCGTTAAGCTACATCCCCCTTTTTTGTTGGTTAATTATTTGCTGCTTTCCAACTTTCTGCTAAATCATCGAACTCCTTTTTTTCTTTAGGAGTAAGACTTGTTTCCGGAATTTCTTCAAGCACCATGCGATAAACCTTGTTAGATCTTCTGTCAACTAAATGACCTTCCGTTATTTCTGTGATATCCTTGTATCGAACAGAAGTTAAAGGAGCAAAATCATAGTTCACAGAGTCCTGGTCAAAATTATACTCAAAGTCACTCCAAAGTGCTGCGAGAATTTCATCCTTATTCATGTGTTAATTAAATTTGATGTGAGAAAATTACAGTTCTTCTTCCGCATCAACTTCAATTGTACGGATGATATTGAAGATTTCCTTGTAACCTATGGAAGTAGTGATGGGAGTAATGAGTACGATCTTCTCAGAAGCAATCTCCTCACCATGATACTCCTTATACAAACTATTGTATTCATCATTCGTCATGGTTACAATATGATGCTTACCCGAAGCTTCTGTCATACTACCTCGATGGGAATGAATAGAGACGATATAGGCTTTTAAATCCTTATCTCCAGTTAGGATAAGCCCATTAGGAGGTTCTTCATTTTCCAACTTAAGTTCTCCGGATACCATGTAAAGGCCTCTTAATCCATAATCATATATGGCAAGAATCCTAGACAGGATGTTGGTAAGCCAGATAACAAAGACGATGTAGTAGAAAGCAGGGTCTACCTCCCTTCCGAATTCTGCCCATTGTACATAACCTGCGTGAAGTAGTAGACTAGTAATCCAGATGAGGAGATACTGCATAACTACTTGAAGAGCAAGTATAGTGGATTTTACTGCAAACTTAATGTGTTTAATCATTATATTGATTGTTTAAAAGTGACCTAATCATGTTTAGAAAATAAAAAAGCCCCCACCTGGATTACTCCGGGCAGGGGCTTTGTTGTTACGTGAAAAGTTGTAGACGTGTTACACTATTTAAAGTGTTTTTTGTGTTCGTCGATTCGAAGTCCTTACAACCTAAGTAACTTCTAACACACAGTGTAATTCCCTCCTTTCTAGGGGAGCGGATAGGATTCTAACCTATTAACCAACTACTTACTAATAAACTGTTTGGGCCTAATCCACAAGACGAACCTTGTTTCTACCCGGCAGGTTAGCTGTTCAAGCGTGCCCAGTTATCACTAAAGGGAGCATTAGCATTACTACAACTATTGATCTCTTGTTAGAGAGATTCCTACTTGGGATGAGGGGTCAGCTCATCCATTCAGAGTTTTCATCTCGTTGATTTCTTTGGTTACCACTAGCTATTACTGGCTAGCTCGGAGCCCCTCCACCCATCCTAAAAGACTACTTCAGCTGTTTTAGCTTTCGCGCACATTTCTATTAGGCTTAACCTGTGGCATATAGCAGGTATCTCTAAAGCTTAGCGGCTCTTGAATACTTATAAGCATCAAGGCAGATTTCCAGAACTTCTTCACTACTTAGCGAATCCTTTTTCACAAGTTCTTTTATCTTCCTTAAGATGTGCTTACTTTCTTCTTGAGATGAAGAACCTTTTTTTACTCCGTTTTTCAGTCCTCGGTCATACCGGTCGTACACTTGTGTCATGAAACGTCCAAACGAGGGAGAGCTAGAAGCTATCAAGTCACGGATAAATTCCCTCTTTGCCTCTACGTTTTGCATGGCTTTGTACCTCTCAACATTTAAGTTGAGGACTAAAAGGCAAACTTCCTCCAAAGTAGGGTTGCCTGACAATTTCAATTCTTTTGTTCTACGATAAAGCTTCTCGTAGATCCCGATCAGCAGCCTCATTGTGGTTCATTTCCCATTCAGCCACTGTTGGATCTGGCGGAGCCTCATCGTTATTAGCGATGTACCCATAAATTTCAGTTTTTTCCTGAGGTCTAGGAAACACTTCCGCATCAGGCGGTAGACTTACGCCTATACGGTTTTCCCAAAAAGCTTTTTTGGATGGACTCTTCGTTAGAACAAGTCTATTGCCATAAAGTCTGTGGGCCGGATTATCCGGAAAGTGTTTATTGACATATGCCCGGTCTATCTCCGAATACTTCCCTTTAAGTAGAGGAACGATTACGCCCTCTGTGACTTCGTCTGTCAGCTTAAATACGAAAGTAGTATGCCCCTTCAAGGGACTATACTTCTCCACAAAATAGGGAGAGGAACTTAGGTAATTGGAAAGTGGTTCGGGTAGGTTCTCATTAAACACCATGAGAACGTAAGGACTCGCTCAGTCCTTATATTCTTCACGATGCGCATCAGCCTTGAAGGTTCCTTCGTAATAGGGACCATATAAGTATATCGGCGAAGACAACTCAAGTGCTGGCGTTACAAATAACGCGGTCTTTGAAAACTTCATAATTAACCAGAGGGATTAGACCCCCGTAATTTTTAGAAAATATCTAAAATAACTCTACCCTGATTCTCGTAAATTTCTCTAGGGTAAGTCCATTGATTTGTTTTTTGATGCCAAAGATAATCATCTAGCAATTGATTTATTCCTTTGCGTAATTTACCGTCAAAGATAGCTCCTTCTAATCCTGCTTTTCGATCTTTAGGTGTGGTTTGAAATATGATGGCAGGGTTTGTGGAACTGAGTTTAGTTTCTACAACTATAAATTCAAAATTCTCTAATGTATACCCTTCAGCTAATAGATCTTTAACAGGAGATGCATCGGATAATACAGCTTGTTCATAAAGCGCACATTGCCTAAAGTATCCATAGTGTATAAATGAATCTATGAAATCATAAACAGTTTTACCCGTAGTCTTTAAATCGAATGGGGTTATAGTTCTGCTCTTATGATCTATTTTAATACCGTCTAGCAGAGCTTTAAATTCTACCCCTCTGTAGATAAAGTAAATAGGTACTTGATGTAGAAGCTCAATCCAAGTGTGGGAAGGTACAAAATATTGATAAGCAAATGGTGAAATCAGAATCAATTCTCTAGATTTCTCTACGCTCTCATATTCGTCCCTAGAGAGCTTTATTTTCTTATCCCCCTTGGTTATACCATCATAGTATTCTACAGCCTCTGAGGTACTAAAGAATTTGTTTATGACCCATTGTAAGGGCATTTTATACCCACTCTTTCAGTAAGCATCTTCAAACTCGTTAGGTTCAGTATAAGGTGTCATTCCTTTAGGGAGATTCTCTACAAACTTCCCCATCAATCCGTAAGGTTTAGTTACATTTAATACTACAAAATCATCTTCCCATCTAGAAGGGGAGGTCAGCAGGCAATCTAGCGCGCTTCCTATTCTTAATGACGGGGTGTCTTCTTTTAACTGTGGATTGTCCATCCTTAGTTTTAGATACCTTGGATTTGGGACTGCGGATAGTAAGGAGTTCGATATTCTCGGAGAGTTGTAGTACTTCTCTATTTCCGATGCTTCATTGTTTAATGATGTTAACACACGCTTTAACTTCGTCTTGATTCGAAGGCATTAGAAGAAGGATCTCCGAATTCTCAGAGGCTAGTACTCTTTTGTACATCTTCCATCTAAGATCAAAGGCTGGTCTTCTATACCCTTTTGTCTCCATCACCCAGTTATCTCCGACAAAATCAGGTTTATAGGTGATGGCTCTTATATTCGTATTGGCAAGTTTAAATGTCTTACCTCGTTTTTCGTAACTTATATTCTCAAAAGAAAAGGAGGGAACCAATGTCACACTTTTAGGTTCGTATTCGAAAGGTATCCCTTCCTTTTCTAGGAGTTCTCAAGCGAATTTCTCTAATCCGCTTCTGGTTTTACTTTCTTTTGCCATGCAATCTTGCTTGTGTAGCTGCCACTAACAACTCAATGTAAGAGAGTAACGGCTCGGCATACTCTGGCTGGAATCGGGTATCTACATCCAGTACTTGGAATGATTTACCATCATACCCAACTGTTACGGATGCCACATCCAAATCCAGCTCGTCGATGATCTCTTTGACCATCTTATTGATCTCCTGCATGATCGCGGCCTTCGGTGTAGGCGAAAGGATGCCGTTATCGATGATTTTTCCACCTTGCCGCAGGTTTTTACCATTGGCATTTGGAATGGCCGTTACTACGTGCATGTGTGGGCAGGTAATATTTGGCTGCAACAGCACCGCAGACTTTTCTCTCTGTTCTTTTGGAATCTCCTGTTGACGCTTCACTACTTCCAGGAGATCTGAGAAATCGTGGAGTTGAGTGGCCTTACCATTTTGACGAAGGGTCAGTGGTTTGTCTGCCCAAATACCTGGATCTCCAAATGCTTCCACCACTTCAAAAGGGTTAAAGGATTGATCCTTGTTATAGAATTCGTTAAAATGGGCATACTTAGGCACGGGCCGTTGATTTTGCGCCAGCTTATCAAATAGCTGACTCTTGTTCTGCACCATCCGCACAGAGGCTGGAGGATTAATGTGCACCAGTTTTTGCTGGTTCGCCGGGATTGCTCCATTGAAACATCCAGATACTGGAAGTTTCTGTTGAGGGAAAAGTTGTTGCGCCTTCTTAAAGGCTTCGCGCGTTTGCGGGTCAAGGATCATTTTACCAAATTATTTTATCGCCCTTAATAAGGGCATTTGTCTGAGAAAAATATTTTTTATCCTTAAAAAGATGGAAAGCGAAGGGGGACGGATGGGCCCCCTTCACAATCCTATGTGTTCCATTGGTAATCTGCGGAATGAAGGACTCTGCATGTTTGCCCCAAAGTATCCACACAATATCATTTCTCTTTTGGAGACTTTTCACTACCTCTTCGATGAACCCCTTCCAGATAGAGCTGTGGTCTCCTGGCTTTCCCTCCGGTACCGTAAGCGCTGAGTTAAGTAGGAGTACTCCCTGTTCGGGTAAGTGTTCGAAATGAGAGAGGAGGTTATTTTCCCCCGCGAAAGATCCGACATCAGCTTTTATCTCCTTGATGATATTCCTCAAGGACGGGGGCATTTTCCCCTTTGGAGTGTCGAAGCATAATCCTGTTGCATACCCAGCCGTATGATACGGATCTTGACCGAGAATCACAACTCGTACTTCATTGTAAGGAGTCTCTTTAAAGGCCCTCAACACAAATTGGTCAGCTGGAAAAACCGTTTCTGTAGTTTTCCTGATCTTTAGAGCAGGGGCAACTTCATCCGTAAAGATGTCGAAAGCCTGCTGTAAAGGCCAGATCCACGTTTCACCGACATACGGTGTGTATACCTTGTGTTTCATTTAGTTAATTGTGGTTTGAGCAACGACTGTGCTCTCGTAGTTTTGCGAGCTATCGCACATTGAATAGAGAATAATCTGAATGGAGTCAGGACAATTGTAGTCGCATACAGTTACGTTTCTAGCAACCTCAGTCTCGTAGGTTTGACGCGCAATCATCTGCTGTTCAGTAGCGTACCCAATTGAGTAGCACTCTTCTCTTCTTCCTGTGAACTCTATTACGTTCACATAATAGACGCATGGGTTTTGTACTACTACTTTAACATCAGCATGTACTAGCCACAGCAACATTACCAATGTCAATGAAATATGAACTATGATGAGCGGCAGCGTTAATGCCGGGGATAACTTAATTTTCATGTTTGAATAATTTCGCTAACAGTTTTTTAATCTGTGTATGCGTTTTGTTCGGTGAAAATTTCATCTGAAAATCAGATGGATCTTTTGCTCTATTAAAATAGGTAAATGGTACATTATGCAAAGCGGAGAACTTAATAGCGCTACGAATGCCTGCATCATCACTATCTAAAAGAAGCACCACTGCTGTAAATCTCTTCTTTAACGATCTAACAGTCGACTTTACAAACTGAAAGGTCCCACTCTCTTTATTTAATCCGTAACCTTCTCCATTGAAGCATACGGCAGGAAATCCATGTTGTCTAAGTACCATCACATCTTTTATAGAGGATGTAATAATACAAACTCGTCCTTTTTGGGGTAATTGAAGTAACCCACCTATGTCTTCCCCATTTGATGATCCCCCTCATTTCTTTAAAGGATCTGGGCTTAAAGGACGATACATCTTAATATTACCAGATTTAAACTTATATACGAAAATAGGATTAGATTTGGTAGATCTGGCATAGTATTCCTCATTCCTATAGACAGTTCTTGCTTGAACTGCGTAAGCTCTTACAATATTGTGTGGTATCTTGTACTTATCCCAATAAGCATAATCCATCTCTGACTCTACAATATTAAATACTGGAGTGGGAGGTTGTGTTAACGCAGGAGTTACTTCTTTGAAGTTCTCTTTATCCTTGGATATCTGCGCTAATGCTTCTTTATAGGATAGGGATAGTTTTTTCATGACTACTCCCACACAATCTAACATTTCGCCCCTAGCAAAATCATTGAGATATAATCTACCTCTTTTTGAAATTCAAAAGGAGCAGGAAGGTTTATTGTCCTCCCTTATAGGAGATCTGAATACGATGCCTAGTCTAATGGGTATACCTAAGTAATACTCCATAATCTGTTCCTGGTTCTCATACAGGTCTCCCCGATAATTTCTTGCTTGAT
>JACCDG011906624.1_pt1 | contig 13462 bp, 9 predicted proteins | sample 7442471 | NCBI WGS metagenome assembly JACCDG01 (sample SAMN15323444, study PRJNA562643) | freshwater metagenome | isolation source: river surface water | place: USA:Blue River Watershed | collected 2017-08-17 | reverse complement strand
GCACATCGGGATATTTTTTATGGCGAAAGCACCTAAGTCAATAGAATTAAATAATAGGCAAGCCTATTTCAACTACCAGATAGAAGATAAATATGTGGCAGGCATTGTATTGATGGGAACTGAAGTTAAGTCGATTCGAGCTGGTAAAGTAAGTTTCAATGATTCCTTCTGCTTTTTTGATAAAGGAGAATTATGGGTAAGGTCATTGTTCATCAATGCCTACTCTCATGGCAATAAGAATAACCACATAGAAGTACATGATCGTAAATTATTATTGACTGCAAGAGAATTAAAAAAGATAGAAGGACAAACCAAAGAAAAAGGATTTACCATTGTGCCACTCCGCATTTTTTTTAACGATAAGCATTATGCTAAAATGGAGATTGGAATTGGACGCGGTAAAAAAGAATACGACAAACGCGAAACCATCAAGAACCGCGACATCGATAAAGACATCAAGCGCATTCTCGCTAAATAATCATTTGTATTATTAAATTAGATATACTTACCTGTGTCTTCTTTCTTGAATTCAATTTGTTCTTTTAAAGACGCGGCATCTGGACGATGCGTTGTTGCATAGGCAGCAATGAGCAGGACAATTAAAATACAAAAAGCACCAAGTATTTCTTTAGGCTCCAACCAATACCCTATTACTTGATTGATTTTTGCATATTGAGGTGCACTTAGTTCATACCTGATTTCGATTCTTGTTCCAATCTTTGATTGGTAGATATTAGGATCTAATACCACTCGATATTGCTTTCCAGCTTCTTGAAATACAGCATTTATACTACCATTTTTTGCTTCTATTAAGGCAGGCGTCGTTACACTATCAAAATAGTCTGGAGTTCTGCTAAATGGCAGGTAAGAGAGAAAGCAGCATATGAATAATATAAGTACCGATTTGATCAAGACCTAATTTTTAAAATAAAAAGCGCCCCCGAAATTGCTAACGAGGACGCTTAAAGCTATATGATTCGCATTGCTGCAATGTTAAATTATGCTGATAAGCTCCTGAAATCTACAGGAACTAATTTACTGACTCCTGGCTCTTGCATGGTCACACCATAGATCACATCCACCGCACTCATTGTTTGCTTATTGTGGGTTACAATAATAAACTGTGATTTATCAGAAAACTTCTGAATCATTTGAGTAAATTTACCAACATTGGCATCATCCAATGGGGCATCCACCTCATCCAAAATACAGAAAGGTGCTGGCTTAATTAAGTAAATCGCAAACAACATTGCTGTTGCAGTCAAAGTACGCTCTCCTCCACTCAACTGTGTGATAGAAGATGGACGCTTACCTTTAGGTTTCGCCACAATCTCTACTGCAGTTTCTGAAAGATTCGTTGGATCAACTAATATTAAGTCACAAGAGTCTTCTTCGGTAAATAAAGCTTTGAATACTCTTTGGAAATTCTCTCTAGCAGTATTGTATGTTTCTAAGAACGCTTGATTGGCTGTGGCTTCTACTTCTTGTATGGTCAATAACAAGCTCTCCTTCGCGGTTACTAAGTCATTCTTTTGTTCTAAGATGAAATCATAACGCTTTTTCATTTCGGTGTAAGCCTCAATTGCTGTTGGATTTACCTCCCCCATATTCTCTAAACGCTTCTTCATTTTTTCCACGTCAGACTGAAGTTCTTCCAATGTTGCCTCAGTTTGTCTTCCAAGATCTAAAATCTCTTCTAATTCTACCTTGAACTCTACACTTAATCTTTCCTTTGTTCCAGCCAATTGTAGTTTTAGGTTATTTAATTTATCCTTGATCTCATTGATCAACTGATCGATTAATTCTTTAGACTTCACTTGAAGTCTAAGCGTACTTTCCTTTTCGTGTAGGGCGGTTCTTAAAGTATAATAAGCTTGATCAGCTTCGTTTAATTTAAGCTCTTCTGCTTCCTTATTTCTCAATAATTCAACCAATGCTGTCTCAATTGTTGCTAGTTCATTATTGCTGTCTACAATTGCCGTAGATGCTTCTGTCAACTGAACCGTATTGGATTGTATTTGTGCATGCAAGTCATTCAATTGATTTTCCTTGAAGATGACCTCCTGTTGCAGCGCCTCTATTTTGCTCTGTTGTTTTGTCAATTGTAAATTCATTTCATTGAATTCCCCAGATGCTAAATGATACGCTTGCTCTGCGGCTTGGTAGGCCAATTCGATATCACCCAATTGCATTTGAGTTGTTTGCAATGAAGCATTCAATTCAGTCAATTGTGTTCTTGTATCTCCGATTAAAGCATGTTCTTGACCAATTTTCTCTGCTAGTTCGGCCAACTTTGCTACTGCAGCTACTTGTGCAGATTGCAAGTTTTCTAATCTATTCTTATTTGCAAACACATCGTTGATTAAACGATTGACATTTTGTTCTGTTGTTCTTATCTCTTGTTCTTTCAATAACTCATTGTATTGTAAAACAGACTCATGCTTCACTTGAATTTGAGATTTCAATTCATTCACCACTGTTTCTTGTGATTGAATGTCTTCCAATAATTTTTCTAAATTCTTTGCACGTCCAATTTTCTTTCCTTCAAATAATCCAACACTTCCGCCTGTTAAAGTATACTTACCTCTTACATATTTTCCTGTTTTCTCTAAAATCATGCCTGTCGTACTTGCTTCTAATGCAGCTTCATTTTCGGCAATAAAAACATTCCCTAGTAAATGATTCGCTAAAGCGGCATATTTTGGATCAATCTCAATGACAGATAATGCTGCAATAGTATTTGATGGTGCAGCTTCTGCCTTGGCGCCATTTAATTGATCTAATAAAAAGAAATTAGCCTTCCCTTTTTTGTTTTCATCCAATAACTGAACCGCTTGCATACCTTCCTTTAAATCATTCACTACATAATAATTTAAGTAAGGTTCTAATACATTTTCAACTGCAGTACGGTATGCTTCGTTGACATATAATATATCAGAAAGAATTGGCGCATTGTGGTTCCAACCTGTATTATTGTGTAAGAATTTAACACTCTCCGGATAACCATCCATTGAATCCACTAAGCTTTTTAATAAATCATATTCGTTTTTCTTAGCATCTAAAATTCTTGCTTGTTCCGCTAATTTAGTTCTTAATAATTCTAACGCTTCTTGGGTTTCAAAAATACTCGCTTTCGCTGTTTCATTTTGCGCTAACAAGTCAGCTAAATGTGCTTTGCTTGATGCCAATTCAGCATCTTTAGTTGCTACTTGTGTGGTGAGTTCTGCTATTTGTTCTGCTCTATGCAATTGCTCCTCATCTAATTGATTTTGGCTTCTTTGTATATTTTGAATTGAAGTATCTGATACGGCAACTTTCTTCTCTGCCTCAAATTGATTTCTTTGAATCTGACCAAATTGTTGACGCAATCCATCTAATACACCACGTTGGTCATCAAATTGTGCACGCTTATTGGTTAATTCAATATGCGATTGGTCTACCCTATTTTTGAAATCATTGTAGATTTTTTCTTCCTCAGTGACTTGCAGCTTGGTATATTCAATTGAATCTCCAATCGTTTTTAATTGACCTTCTGCACGCTCTAAGAATTCTTGTAATCCTTTTTCTTTATCGTTTAAATAATTTAAACGTTGGGCTGCTAAGCTTTTATCATTCTCTTTGGTTCTTAAGTGCTGCAACATCTCGTTGAACTCATGTTGCATGCTTTGTAAGCCTTTTTCCTTTTCAATAAAAACAACACGCTCTTGCTCTAGCGCAGCTTCTTCCAGGGCAATAGCTGCTTCTAATTGAAACTTCTTATCAGTCTCGGTTTCTTGTTGTTCTGTTAATTCCTTATAAGTTAAATTGAACCCTTCCAAAGAAGCAATTGCCAATTCAATGGCTGTTTCCTTATAATCTTTTTTAATCTCAAAATATTTCTCTGCTTTCTTCGCTTGATTCTCTAATGTCTTTAATTGGTTGTTGATTTCAAACAACAAATCCTCGATACGTGATAAATCTTGCTCTGTTGCGTCTAATTTATTCTTCGCTTCTTTTTTTCTTGTTTTGTAGATGGTGATCCCAGCTGCTTGTTCTAACATTTTACGACGACTATTATCCTTATCCTTGATAATGTCATCCACCATACCTAATTCAATAATGGCATAACTATCTGTACTCACACCAGTGTCCATAAATAAATTATGGATATCTTTTAAACGACAAGAAACATCATTCAAACGATATTCACTCTCGCCATTTTTATAATAACGACGGGTCACCGTGATGGTGCTAAATTCTGTTGGCAATAAATTTTTAGTATTCTCGAAAGTCAAGCTCACTTCTGCCATGCTACTTGCATTTCTGGTTTTAGATCCATTGAAAACCAATGAGTCTAAATTTTCAGATCTTAGTGCTGAAATCTTTGATTCTCCTATTACCCATCTTATACTATCTATGATATTACTTTTACCGCAACCATTTGGTCCAATGATACCTGTTATACCCTCGTCAAAACTGACTATGGTTTTGTCAGCAAAACTCTTGAACCCCTTGATTTCTAATGACTTTAATCTCACTTTTGTAACGCTTTAAATTGTCTGCGAACATAAGAAAAATCAGTCAAAAAGACAAGGGGAATGGGTGTATTTAGATTGAAATGTGGACAAAATCTACCCCTTTTCAACAAGGCGACCTCCCTCGGTGGTCAAGGTGCGTGCTGGGAACTTATTTACGACCATATAATCGTGGGTCGCCATGATGATGGCAGTTCCATCCTCTTTGGCAATTTGGAACAATAGATGCATGATTTCATCCGATGTTTCAGGGTCTAAACTACCAGTTGGTTCATCCGCAAGGATCAATTTTGGTGAATTTAACATAGCGCGAGCAATATCCACTCTTTGTTGCTCCCCACCACTCATTTCGTAAGTCATCTTGAATCCCTTATTCTGAAGTCCTACTTTATTCAAAACATCGTCTATTTTTTGTTGAATCAATTGTTCATCCTGCCAGCCAGTAGCTTTCAAAACGAAACTTAAATTTTCGTTCACATTTCGATCTGACAATAATTGAAAATCTTGGAAAACAACCCCTAGATTCCTTCTTAAAAAGGGTAATTTTTTCCAGTCCATCTCTTTCAAATTAAAACCTACAACATGACCTACCCCTTCTGTCAAAGTCAATTCACCATATAAGGTCTTTAATAAGCTACTTTTACCTGTACCTGTTTTTCCAACTAGGTAAACAAATTCACCTTTTTGAACATTCAAGTTAACATCCTGCAAAATAAGGCTACCACTTTGATAAATATTTGCATGTTCAATTTGTACAACAATTTCACTCATATAGTTCGTGTTAATAGATTAAAATTAATAGCTAAAAATTTCCTTTCCAAAACTTCCTTCTAAAATCAATTCCTTTTTTTCATTGGCTTCCACATAACCCACTACTTGCGCTTCTATACCTAATCCTTTTGCAATCTCAATTAAATGGTCGGCAGCACTTGCATCTGTGAAAATTTCTAAACGATGGCCCATATTAAATACCTGGTACATCTCTTTTGTATTCGCTCCAGAATTGGCTTGTATCAATTTAAAAATAGGAGGCGCATCAAATAAATTATTTTTTACAATACGCATATTGCCCGGCAAATATTTCATGCATTTTGTTTGACCACCTCCACTGCAATGGATCATCCCTTTAACTGCATCAAAGTGTTGGGTCAAAATTGCCTTTACAAGTGGCGCGTAGGTACGTGTTGGACTTAGTAATAATTTACCTACACTAATCTCTCCAAACCCTTCTATAAAAAGCATATCCGTCATCCTATTTTTTCCTAAATAAACAACTTCGTCTTTTAAGGTTGGTTCAAATGATTCTGGAAAAGCCGTGGCATAATGATGCGATAAGATATCATGTCTTGCACTGGTTAAACCATTACTTCCTAATCCACTATTGTATTCGGTTTCATAATTGGCTTTGCCAAAACTCGAGAAGCCCACAATCACTTGCCCAGGTGCAATTAGATCGTTGGTGATTAATTTTGATTTAGGCCATCTTGCAGTCATAGTTCCATTCACCGCTATTGTTCTTACCACATCACCTACATCTGCAGTTTCTCCTCCTAAAAAAGCAATCTGTACGCCAAAATCTTTTAGTGTATTAAAAAAAGCTTGTGTGCCATTGATCACCTGACTAATCACTTCTCCAGTGATTAATAATTTGTTGCGGTCAATCGTAGAAGAAAATAAAATTTGATCATAGATACCCACGCATAATAAATCATCCAGGTTCATTGCAATAGCATCCTGTGCAATACCTTTCCAAACAGAGGCATCACCAGTTTCTTTCCAATATAAATAAGCTAAAATACTTTTTGTACCTGCACCATCGGCATGCATGATATTAATATGGTCTTGACTGCCCCCTAAAAAATCGGCGTATAATTTACAAAAAGCATTTGGATACAAGCCTTGGTCTAAATCCTGAATGGCGGCATGAACTTCTTCTTTTTGAGCGGAAACGCCGCGCTGAGCATACAGTGACATGGCTATAAATTGATTTTACAACAAAGGTACAATTGTTTTACATTTGTACCTTATTTACAAGATAAAGATGAAGGTTCACTACGATTTAAGTTCCCTGCCCCAATTTAAGGACGCCATTGTAACAATGGGCGCTTTTGATGGCGTTCATAAAGGACACCAACAAATCATTCAAAGAATGAAGCTATTGGCTCAAAAAGTACAGGGAGAAACCATCATCATCACATTTCATCCACATCCAAGAAAAGTCATTTCCTCTGTACCTGGAGAAATAAAGCAGCTAACTAGTATCAAAGAAAGGATTCAGTTATTGGAAGCTGCCGGGATAGACCACCTTGTAATCATCAATTTTGATTACCAATTCTCCAATATGACTGCAGATCAGTATGTGGAAGATTTTTTATTCCATTATTTTAAACCCAATACTGTCATTGTAGGCTATGACCATCATTTTGGAAAAGGCAGAAATGGAAATATTGAATTATTGAAAACAATGGGTGCTAAATTGCATTTTCAAGTAGAAGAAATCATTGAGCAGCTTGTTCAAAATGAAATAATAAGTTCTACTTTGATCAGAAATTATATCTCTGAACAACAAATCAAAAAGGCCAATGATTTATTAGGTTATGCCTACTGCTTTGAAGGTTTTGTAGTAAGAGGAAATCAATTAGGTAGAACAATTGGGTATCCTACCGCTAATTTACACATCAATGACGAGGAGAAGTTGATTCCAGCAAATGGTGTCTATGCTGTGAAAGTGAAGGCGGAATGCACCAACAATATGATATTGGATGGGATGATGAATATTGGGATTCGCCCAACAGTAGATGGTCAAAAGAAAGTAATTGAAGTCAATATTTTTAATTTCGATCAAGACATTTACGAACAATTTATTACAGTAATGGTCTATGAATTTATAAGAGGCGAAGTCAAGTTCGATGGTTTAGACGCATTAAAAAACCAACTACATCAAGACAAAATAACTGCTTCATCAATCTTAGCTAAGTACGAAGAAAATTAGATTAAGACATTATTTTAACCACCAATTCCTTTAATAAGTCTGCATCTGTATTACTTGCATCATTGATGCCTAATACACGCAAATTGTACTCATGGATCAACAAAAGTATTTGTTCCACTTTTGCATAATTATAATGTCTGGTAGCTGCCATGGTGGTTTTAATTGAAAAGAAATTCAACCCTACTTCCGACATGATTCTTTTTTCGTCATTGGTTCCTAAACCATATACTGCATATAATTTACTAAAAAAACCATATAGGGTTGGAAGAATCAACTGGATGGGCGCCGCTTTTTGATTAGATTCAAAATATTGAATCATTTGAATGGCCCTAGAGAATTTTTTATTTGCAATGGCATCTTGGAATTCAAAAGCATTGAATTCCTTACTAATGCCAATATATTTTTCGATATCGTCTTCGGTGATTTTTTTTCGATCCCCTAAATTCACCATTAATTTTTCTAACTCATTTTTAATCCTGCTTAAATCATTGCCAATATGATCCACAATGATCTGAACCGCCTTAGGGTTAATTTGATAGCCATTGTCTGCCACCCACTGATTCACCCATTCAGGTAATTTATTATCGTACATTTTTTTTGTACTAACAACAACAGCTTTGGTTTTGAGTAATTTGGCCAAGGCGGATCGTCCATCTACATTTTTGTCCTTATGGGCCACCACAAGTATGGTTGAGTTCAATGGATTTTCAATATAGGAGACTAATTTATCCAATGAATTCATGTGTTGCGCCTCTTTAATAATTACCACTTGCTTTTCTGCAAAAACAGGATAACGTTTACAAGCATTGATTACTTCCGCCCAATCTGCATCTTTGCCATAAAAAACAGTCAAATTAAAGGCTTGTTCTGCCTCTGGCAGTAATTTGTGTTCTGCATATTGTACCAACTGATCTATATAAAAAGACTCTTCCCCCTCCAGCCAATAGACTGCGTCGAAGACATTATTTTTCCAATTGGATAAAATTTTGGAAATAGGCATCTTCAAAGATATACAGGAATGCTGTTTTTTTAATATATTTGCAAATAAATAAACACATTTTCTTATGAGCAACGAAACTTCAGGTAACGGAGGCAAAATTATTATTGGCTTATTGGCAATTGCCCTTATCGGTTCATGGATTTACTTTAGCACCTCTAAGACAGAAATTATTACGAATTACACCACACAGGTGAATAACTTAGATAGTGCTAAGAATGCGATTCAAGCAGATTTTATAGCCGCTTCTGCTAAAGCAGATTCTTTGACACAACAAAACACCCAATTACAAGGTGATTTATTGTCTAAATCAAACGATATTCAACAACTGAAATCAAATATCAGCAATATCTTACGTAAAAAGGAAGCAACTGATAAAGAATTAGCAGAAGCTAAATCTATGATTGCCGAATTAAATGGTAAAGTAGCTGGTTTATTCTCTGATTTAGCAAAAGCACAAGAAGAGAATAAAGTATTGACTGTTAAGAATGAAGTATTAACGACTGAAAATACAAACCTAAATACCAATCTAAATTCCACAACAAAAGAGAAGGAAAGATTACAAGATCTTGGTTCAACTTTACATGCTTCTTCTTTTAGCATTCAAGCTGTAAGAGTAAAAGATGACGGAACTGAAAAAGTAACAAAATCTGCAAAGCGTGCGAATACCATTCGTTTGTCTTTCCAAATTGACAAAAATAAAATCACCCCATCTGGTACTCAAGATTTATACGTTTGTATCACTGCGCCAAATGGTGTAAGCTTTACAGAAGGCGGTAAAATCAATACTAGAGAAGATGGCACTAAAGCGTATTCAAATAAAATTGCAGTACAATATGTTCAAAATGCTATATTACCAGTTAGCTATGATATCAAACAAAGTGCTAAGTTTGTTGAAGGCGAATACCTAGTAGAAGTGTACAACAATGGTTTCAAAATTGGTGAAGGAAAAACAACTTTGAAAAAAGGTGGATTATTCTAACCCAATACCTACTTATAAAAAAAGACCACTCAATTTGAGTGGTCTTTTTTTTTACTTGAAACCCAACTATTTTAATAGGTCAATTCAATATTGTTGTCTTGTAATGTACTTCCAACATTCAATATTGAAAAATTATTATAAGACAATGCATAAAACCATAATTGAATTGCTGCAGGAGAAATATTTTCTACGAAGAAGTTTACTTTATTTAGATAAACAAAAAGTTTATCATTTAAAGCAGTCTCATGCTCTTCTGCAACCCATTGATTTAATACATTTTTGAAAATTGCCAACTCCGCATCTAATAAATGATCAAATGCATGTAATTGTATCATTTCTGATACTGCATCATACATTAAAGCTTTGTTACTTGTTTTCATAACACAGGGTTTGATTATGATACAAAGGTCCAACCCTTATTTAAACTAATTGTTAACTTATACCCAGATTTCCACAATGTGCAAAACTTACAATAAAATGTGCTTTACTTCAAAACAATTGCGGCTAATGGAGGTAAATCTAGATGTAATACCTGCCATTCATTGGTGCCATCTACCGATACGCCCTGTACATCCTTATTATTTATGTTACCTGTACCCCAAAAAGCTTTGGCATCCGAATTGAATATTTCCTCCCAATTGGTTTTGCCATATACATGAATCGGCACATGATACCTAGGAACAGGTGTCATATTAAAGACCACTAAAATTGATTCTTTGTGATCTTTCCCATTTCTTTTAAATGCAATAATCCCCTCTTGACGTTGATTCATTTCCACCCATTCAAATCCCCCCGTTTCATATTGTAGTTCATACAAAGCAGGATTTTCTTTGTATAAAGCATTTAATTGTTGCACACAATGTTTCATGCCACCATGACTTGGATATTGCAATAAGTCCCATTGTAATTCTGACTGAAAATCCCATTCTTTTGTAACAGCAAATTCATTCCCCATGAACAATAGTTTCGCACCTGGGTGCAAAAACATATAGGAATACATCAATCTAAGGTTTGCAAATTTTTGCCATTCATCACCTGGCATTTTATACAACATGGGGCTTTTCCCATGCACTACTTCGTCATGACTTAAAGGCAACATAAAATGTTCATCGTAATAATACATCATCGAAAAACTAAATTTATCCTGCGCTCCAGAACGCATGATAGGATCTAATTTAAAATAGTCCAAAGTATCATGCATCCACCCCATCATCCATTTCATTCCAAAACCCAATCCATCCATAAACACTGGCTGGCTTATGCCTGGCCAATCTGATGCCTCTTCGGCAATGGTTTGTATTTCTGGGAAATCTCGGTATAAAGTGATATTTAAATCTTTGATGAATTCAATCGCTTCTAAATTACCATTCCCTCCAAATTCATTGGGTTCCCATTGTCCTTCTTCTCTACTATAATCCAATCTTAACATAGAACTTACTGCATCCACTCTTAGCGCGTCAATGTGAAATTGATCACACCAAAACTTAGCACTACTAATTAAGAAAGACTTGACCTCGCCTCTTTTGTAATTAAAAATATATGAATTCCAGTCTGGATGAAATCCTTTACGCATGTCTGCATACTCATAGGTATTGGCACCATCAAACATAAATAATCCATGACTATCATATGGAAAATGAGATGGCACCCAGTCCAAAATCACCCCAATACCTGCTTGATGAAAAGCATCAACTAATGCTGCAAATTCTTGCGGATTCCCAAACCTAGAAGTGGGTGCAAAAAATCCTGCACCTTGATAACCCCAACTACCATCAAATGGATGTTCCATCACAGGCATTAATTCTACATGTGTGAAGCCCATTTCTTTTACATAAGGCACCAATAAATCGATTAATTGAATATAACTGTTAAACCTATCAGGATTGAATTTATCTGGTCGCATCCAACTAGCCAAATGGACTTCATACACCGAATAAGGTTGGTCTATTCTATTCTTGATTTTTCTATCCTCCAACCATTGCTGATCCTTCCATTGATAGGCTGTCTGCCATGTAATAGATGCTGTTTCTGGCCTTAACTCCCAAAAGTGTGCATAGGGATCTCCCTTATCTAATTTCACCCCTTTATAGCCATGAATATGGTATTTATAAACCTCCCCATCTCCAACATGTGGAATGAAACCTTCCCAGATACCAGAAGCATCTAGTCTTACTTTTAATGGATGCGCCTCATTGTTCCAATGATTAAAATTTCCGGTAACAAAAACTGCAGTGGCATTTGGAGCCCATACACTAAAATAAGTTCCATGTACACCCAATACTTCAATCTGTTTGTTGCCAAATAATTGGTATAAAGTAGAATGTGTCCCATGTTGAAAAGCATGCACATCTTCGTCAGTAAAGAGCGAATAGTTCCATACTGCTTGTGCAGTATCTACAAAATGTAATGCTTCGTATTTTGACATAGTTACTTAGTTAATTCTATGATTTGCATACTCATTGCAGGAATCGAAAATGATGTTCCAATTTGATTTCCAGAAATGATCTCTTTCCCACCTTTAAATCCAGTTGTTCTTTCAGCATATTTTAACAAGTTAACATTTCTTGTTTTATTGTCTGTATTCATGACACACATGATGGTTTGGTTACTGTCATATCTAAAATACACATACAATCCATCTTCAGGAATATATTGCATCATATCCCCAGTCTTAAGTGCCGAAGATTTTGTACGAAACGAACCAAGTGCTTGTACATAATGTAAAAAGTCTGCTTCATCACTAGATAAACCAGTTTCTGTGAATGCATTTTTTTTATCTCCTTCCCATCCTCCCGGAAAATCAAGTCTTACCCAACCATCAGGATTCGAAATCCCTTTCATCAAAATTTCAGATCCATAATATAATTGTGGAATACCTCTACAAGTATACAACCAAGCATAGGCCATCTTAGTTTTTGGAATACTTTCTCCCAAAGAAGAATGAATTCTTGTCATGTCATGATTGTCTAAAAATGTGACATTGTTATTGGCTTTTTTATATAAAAAATCAGACGCCAAAGTATTGTATAATTTGATGACCCCAGTTGACCAACCATTGGCCTCATTCAATGCTGGCATGATACCGCCAAAAAGCAAACTAAAATCTGAAGTTGCTTTTAAATTACTTTTAAAAGGGAGATTAAAATTGTTCTCCACGTAATATGCTTGTGATGCAACCCCATCCACCCAGCATTCTCCGAATGTAAATATTTTAGGATACTCGTCTAATAATGCTTTATTCAAACGATTCATCACCTCTACATTGCAGTACTTATAGGTATCTACTCTAAATGCGTCCACGCCAAAAGTTTCAACCGACCAAATGGCATTTTGCGTCAAGTATTTTTCGACCATTGGATGCTCATGATTGATATCTGGCATTTCTGTTGTAAACCAACCGTCTATCATTCGTTTCGCATCAGCTGCCGAATGGTATGGATCAAAAACGGCTTGTTCTCTATAATGTGTTTGAGTATAAGTTGGCCATTGATGCAACCAGTTTTTATCTGGCGCGTCTTGCACTAAAAAATGAAATCTTCCAAAATGATTGTACACAATATCTTGAATTAATTTCATCCCTCTTTTATGCAAACTATCACTTAATGCTAAATAAGCTTTGTCCCCACCAAATCTGGTTTCTGTTTTGTAGTTATTGGTTGCAGCATAGCCATGTTCAGTTCTATCAGGCATATCATTTTCTACAACGGGTGTCATCCATAAAGAAGTTACCCCTAGCTTTTGCATATAATCCAAATGTTTGGCCACACCTTGCAAATCCCCTCCATGTCTTAAAAAGATTTCTGATCTGTTTAAGGACTGGTCTTTTAATCCAGGAATTTGATCATTAGTAGGATCGCCATTACTAAAACGATCAGGCATTAAAAAATAAATCAAATCGGCAGCACTTAATCCTTGTGCAAAATCAACACCTCTGTTTTTTCTTCTAGGAAGTAAAGGCCAATTAAAATTAGTTGTCT
>JACCDG011587537.1_pt1 | contig 13462 bp, 23 predicted proteins | sample 7442471 | NCBI WGS metagenome assembly JACCDG01 (sample SAMN15323444, study PRJNA562643) | freshwater metagenome | isolation source: river surface water | place: USA:Blue River Watershed | collected 2017-08-17 | reverse complement strand
GCATCCCCACTCCCCTCGCCCGCATCTCCCGCGCCACCCACGCCCCCGCGGCCTCGACAGACCGCGTCCGCGTCGGCATCCCGAGCGCGCGCAGGATCTCCGCGCCGTACCCCTTCGTGGTGAGCCTCGGGTCGCAGATGACGACGCACCCGAAGTCCGCGGTGGAGCGGATGAGACGGCCTGCGCCCTGGCGCAGCGCCAGGACAGCCCTTGGAAGACTCTCCTCCATGAAGCCCGCCATCTCCCGGCCCGTGCGCGCCACGGCACGCTCCTGGATCGCGTCCATCACGGGATCGCCCGGGGGCGCGAATGGGAGCTTGTCGATCACGACGCAGATGCACGCGGGCCCGGGCACGTCCACGCCCGTCCACAGGCTGCTGGTGCCCATGAGGCATGAGCGCTCGTCCGCCTTGAACGCCTGCACCAGTTGGGTGCGCGGCGCGTCGCCTTGCGCGAGCACGTCGAAGGGAACGCCCTGCTCTCGCAGGTGCTCCGCGGCCGCGCGCGCCATCCGCGAGCTCGTGAAGAGCCCGAGCGTGCGCCCGCCGGCGGCGCGGGAGAGTTGCTCCGCGACCTCCATCACGTACCGATCGAACGCCTCCCGGTCGCCGGTCTTCTGCGTCGGGTCGGGCGCGTCCGCCGGCAGACAGAGGAGGGCGTTGCGCGCGAAGTCGAAGGGGGACGAGACGGAGAGCGTGCGCGCTTCCTGGGGCGCCCCGAGCTGCCGCTTGATCCACTGCCAGCCCTTGGGCCCCTCGCCCGTCGTCATGGTCGCGCTGCATGCGACGACCGTGCGGATGTGGTCCCAGACGTGCGCACGCAAGACCGGGGACAGATCGATGTGGCGCGACTCCCAGGTGTAGCGCGTGCTCTTGACGCCGCGGAAGGTCCGCTCCTCGGCGGCGATCCAGTGGATCGCGTCGAGCGCGCGATGGCCCGCGTCGGTCTCGGGCGCTTCCTTCGCGGCGGTCGCGTCCGTGATCCACGACAGGGCCTTGACGCACGTCCGCCCGGCGCGCTCCGCGTCCCGCTGCACCTTCATCACCTCGCGCGGGAGGGACGCGCCGTAGGTCTCGACCATGCGCTTGACGCGCGCGAAGATCCTCCCGGAGACCTTGCGTGCCAGACAGAGCGCGTCGCCCAGCTTCCCGAGGAGCGCGAGAGCGTCCGCACACTCGGGGCGATCCGACCTCAGCGTGAAGACCTTCTTCCTCATCAGGGGCGCCATGGCCGACTCCATCGCGCGGAAGAAGCTGTCGCTCGCCATCTCGATCGCGTCGGCCGCGTTCGCGAGCTCGACGCCCTCGGCGGCCGGGCACTCGACGGAGGCGGAGAGCGCCTTCTGCCGCGCGCTCCTGCACCATCGCACGACCTTCTTGATGCGGCCCTCAGATAGAGTGTGCCCGAAGAAGTCGCGCGCGATGTCGCCCGCTTCGTGGGCTTCGTCCATCACGAGCGCGTGATGCTTCGGGAGGATGGCGACGCGCCCGTCGGTCTCTGCCTGGAGCGCGATGTGGGCGAAATACAAATGGTAGTTTGAGACGATGACGGACGCGTTCGCCGCCTCTTCATGGGCCGCGCGCGCGAAGCACGATCCATAGCTCTCGCACGCCTTCCCGTGACACGACTCCGTGTCCATCGATCGCATGCGCCACACGGAATCCGCGACGGTGAACGGCAGTTCCGAGCGGTCGCCCGTCTCCGTGCGAGCGGCCCAGCGGTCCACGTCGCGAAGCTGCGCGAGCTCACTGGAGGAGAGCGATCCCTCGAACTCCGCGCGCTGGTCAGGGTCGTTGACGAGGTCGCGACAGACGTAGTTCGAGCGGCCCTTGAGCAGCGCGAACTTCCAGGTGTCGCCCGCCATGGGAGTGAGCACCTCGCGCAGGGTCGGGAGGTCTTTCCCGACGAGCTGCTCTTGAAGCGCGATATTCGCGGTCGCGACCACGACCTTCTCCCCGGTCTTCACTGCGCGGAGGATGGCGGGCGCGAGGTACGCCACACTTTTCCCGGTCCCGCAGGGCGCGTCACAGCACGCACCTCCGCCGTCGCGGAGCACGTCGTTGACCACGCGCGCCATGGCAACCTGGCCCTCGCGCGGGGAGTACCCGGGGAAGCTGCGGGAGAGCAGGCCGGTGGCGCCGAAGATCGCGGCGATCGGGTCGAGGGGGATCACCTCACCGGCCACGCTCCGCCTCCATCTTCTGGATCAACCGATCAAGGTACCAGCGCGCCTTCTTCAGATCCTCCAGCGCGTCGCCCTTCTTCCCGGCGCGTGCGACGTACTTCACGGCGTTGCCGAGGTGGAAGCCGAGGCCCCACGCCTCGATGACCTTGATCGCCTCGTAGGTGTCGTCGGCGCCGCCGTAGTGGGGCGGGTGGTTGACGAGGTCGTTGCTCATGTCGACCTCGCGCGGATGGCTTCGGCCACCGCGTCGAGCGTGGCCAGCCTCGCCGAGTGCATCGCGGAGTGCTCGCGGTCCCCGCACTCGTCGTCCTTCACGCGGCACGCGTACTCCGCGGGCTGCGCGTCGTCGCAGATGCGCGCGCACGCCTCCCGCTCCTCCCTCACGGCCTCGGCGATGGCCTCTTCGCGCGTCCTCTCGTCGGGCGCGAGGATCTCCCGCACGCTCCACCCTTCTTCGTCGGCGAGGTTGGTCACCGCCCCGCACATCGTCGTCCCGCTCCCGCGGCGCCCGCTCGTGCCGCCCGACTCGGGCCACGCCTCGCAGTCGCCGGGCTCGTACTGCGTCGCCCGCACGCGCTCCGTGCCGTGGTCGGCGACGACGCGCCAGTCCTCGATCCTGTGTCCCTGATCGTCATGGATGCTCACGGCCTCACCACGCTCCCCACCCGAAAGCCCTCCACCACGGCCACCGCGTCGCGCACCTCACGGATCACGTAGACGTGCCGCCCCATCTTCTCGGCCGCGGCGTGCCACTGGCGTTGCTTCGGGTTGAGCTCGCCCGTCCCGGCCTTGCACTCGAACCATGCGCACGCGTGCACTCCCGAGGGAGTGAGAATCTCCACGTGCAGATCGGGCGCGCCCTCGCCGCCGATGCCGGTCCACGCGTAGCCCCCGCTCGGGAGCTTCACGCGCATCACGGGGTTGCGCATCACGGTCACGCCCGGGAGGCATCCGATCGCCTCGCAGACCTCGCGCACGAGGTCGTTGCCGACGATGCCGGGAAGGGAGCCGCCGCGGGAGTTGTGGGCGGTGCGGGCGGTCATTGTGTGGCCTTTGCGCCCGGCTTCGGCGAGCACCGGGGACACGGCGCGTCGCTCAACAGCGTGCCCGCGGGCTGGTACTTCGTCGCAGGGAAGTAACGGCGCGTCTCGACCCGTCCCGTGTCCTTGCACTGCCAGCATGCGTGTCGCTTCATCGCGCGGCCCGCTCCGTCACGATCGGCGTCAGCACGACCGCGCGCTCGTAGTCCACGCGCCACGTGTGGGCGTTCGACTCGGCCCACCACTGGCGGAGGAAGGCTTCGAGTTTCGCCATGTGCTCCGCGGTGATCCAGTCGCGCGCTCCCTCGTGGTGCTCCTGGAGTGCGTCTTCGATGAGCCAGTCCGTGTCCGTGGACGGCACGTCACGGAAGCACGTCCAGACGTAGACAGGCAGCGTGTCGCCGGTCTGCGCGCACGAGTCGCGGAGGTCGCCGACGCCGAAGTAGAAGCCTTCCCCGCCCATGCCTCCGGTCGACGATGGGCCGTCGTGCCAGAACACCGGGCCATCGTAGTTCTCGGGCGAGACCTTCTCCGCGTCGGCGAAGCGTTCGGCTTCGCGCTCCGCGCGCGTGTGTCTGTCCTCGTTCGTCATCCCGCTCTCCTCTGTGTTTCCCCAGCACTCGCGCCCGCCAGCGCCTCACGCACCCACGACGGCGCCTTCTCGCGCGCCATCATCGCGGCCTTCGCCGGCCGCATCCCGCGCGCCACCATCGACCGCTCGGTCCCGTCGATGTACTTCGCGGCGCGCTCGGCCACCGGCACCGTGCTCGCCTCGAACATCTCCGCGCGCTGCACACGCATCGGCCGGGGATCGCTCACCAAGACAGACCCGCACCGCGGACAGCGCGTGCACGGCGGAAACACCGCGTGACACGCCCTGCACGTCCGCAGGCCCGCCGGCCGCTCCGCAGTCGATCGCCCTTGCTCGCCCGCGAGCGACCACACGCGGTCGTCCTCAGGCAGACCGTGGAGGTACACGGCTCCCCTGAGGTCGTACACGCGCGCGTGTGTCTTCCCGGGATGAGCCCGGGTCACGCGCCCGATCGCCTGGAGCCACGGCGTGATGGTGGTGAAGGCCCCGCACAGAACGGCCGTGTCGAGCACGGGCGCGTCGAAGCCCTCGATGACGGCGCGGACGGTGACGATGCCGCGGGTCTCCCCCGACTTGAGCCGGTCGCGCACGCCTCGGCGCGTCTCCCCGGGCGTGCCATCGAGCACGGTTTCGCACGCGTACCCGAGCGCGTTCAGATCGTCGTGGATCTTCTGTGCGCTGGCGCCGTCGGGCGCGAAGATCACCGCGCGCGAGTCCATGCACTCCGACGTGACGAGCTCGACAGGATCACGCGCGACCCCACGCTCGAGCACTCGATCGGGCGCGAACACCTGGCAGGGCACCAGGTTGCCCATCGCGACCAGCTCCCGCACGGACGGGCCCGTGACGAGCTGCTCGAACTCGTCCAGCGGTTGGCCGTCCCCGCGCGACGGGGTAGCGGTCAAGCCGAGGATGAGCGCTCCATGCGAGCGGTAGTGCGTGAGGATCGCGCGGTTCGTGCTTGATGCGGCCCGGTGCGCTTCATCGAGGATGACTCTCTGCGCGGCAGGGAGAGCCTCCCCGCGCTCCAACATCCTCGCGAGCGTCGGCGTGCTGCACACGTACACCTGCGCGTTGGGCGCGAGCTTCCGCCCGCTCTTCACGACGGCGACGCGCAGCCCTTCGGCCGCCACGCGCGCCGCAGCATCATCGATGATCTCCTCAAGGTGCGCGGCGAAGATGACGGTGCGCCCCTGGGAGACGGAAGGGACGATGATGCCGCCGATGGCCGCGTGAGACTTCCCCGCGCCCGTCGGCATCTGCATGAGGACGGCCGTTGCGCCCGCGCGGTAGCAGCCTTGCGCGCGGAGGATCGTGTCGCGCTGGTAGGGGTAGAGGCTCACGGCGCCCCCTTGACCGACCGAGCCATGGTCAGGAGCACATCCCGAAACTCCTCGGGCGTGCGGGAAGCAACGCTCTTTCCAACGCGCGGCCGAGACTCGCCCGAACGAACGCGGTTGCCGCACCACGACACCAGAGCGGCGGCGGAGCCGTTCGGCTTGTGCCCCCAGCGCAGGGACGGCAGATCGCAGCCCACCGCGTAGAGCCACGTCGCTTTTTTGGCCGGGTGTCCGTACCGTTGCTGTTCGACGTGGCACGACCACCCGCCGAAAGGACTCTGCACCCACCCGCCAGCGCGCGGCGGCTTTGGCAGATCGAAGGCGTTCCACGCATCGGAGTACGCGGGGTGCTCCAGCACGCCGCCCCACGTCCGAACGGAGGCGAGCGCCGCGGCGAAACACCCGCCGTCTTCGCCGCGCTTGTGGCCCCACCGGGCTTCGACGAGCCCCGCGAGACGGCACCATCGCGAGCACGGCGGGTGCGCGACTACTGGCCACGGTCCCGCGTAGAGGCGGGCGTCGCGCGCCTCGTCCCACAGATCAACGCCAGGGACGCCTGCGTATGCTCCGCGCGGCTGCACGTAGAGGGCGGCGACCGTGATCGGTTCGACGATGACGGGAGCGTTCACGGCCCCACCTCCACCCGCATCGCGCCCCACGTCAGCGTCACGCGCGGCACCTGGGGCACCGGCGGGACGCGTGTCGCCGCCGTGATGACCGCGCCCGCGACGAAGGCGAGCACGCACACGAGGGCGGCGTAGAGCGTGGGGATCTTGCCGGTCATCATGACTAGCGCGCCCGCCTCCGCGCCCGCCGCATCGCCTCTTGCCACCGCACGGGCCGCTCGGTCTCCCCTTCCATGGGATCGCGCCACCCGCCCGCGCACGGCACGAACCCGGCCGCGATCAGCACGTCATAGGCCGCGTCGGGCGTGTCGATCGCGCAGGAGAAGTCGAGAGTGATCACGCTGCGCTCCTGCCGGTGTTGCCGCCGTTGGAAGATCCCGCCCGAGTCGATCCCGTCGCCCGGTACAGCTTCCCGCTGCACCCCGTGTGCGAGAAGCACCGCGCCTTCCCGTCGGGGTCAACGCGCACGTCGAGGGCGACGCGGCCGCAGTTGGAGCACTTGCGCTCGACCATCGCGATGGGAGCGCGCACGAGGGACTTACGAGGCATCGGGAGCCTCACAGCCCGGCACACGCCCGGTCGTCAGCGAGTCGAAGCGCAGCCCGTGGGCGACGCGCGGCGCGGGTCCGCGTGCGTCGGGGTCGGCGAAGTGCACGACGACGAAGGGGCAGTGCTCGCAGCGAAGCAGGCCGGTCGTGGCGTAGCTGGTGCCGTCGAGGACGACGCGCGCGGGCCGCGAGTCCGTGAAGCGGAGGACGTGGTCGATCTTAGCCACGACTCACCCCGATCACGTCGGGAGCGTGCCGCCCGTCCGCATCCACATCCTGCGCCCCGTACTCCGCCAGTGACCAGTTGATGGCCGGACACATGCGGTGGTGCCGTAGCGTCTCCGGACGATCCTTCGTCCACCGCCCGCAGGTGCCGCACGCGTGCGCGGTGGTGGTGCGACCGCCGTCGCAGCCGCCGAAGCATGGCGACGGCGCCGAGCAACACTCCCAGACGGTGCGGAGGAGAACGGGGCCCGGCTGGAGGACGGGGAGGAGGATCACGGCCGCCCCTTCCGCGCGATCATCACCGCCGCCCCGACCGCGACCATCGTCCACACGAAGCCCGCGACGCACACGTCCCGCCCGAGAGCGAGCGCGCTCTGTCGCGCGAACTCGTCGCCGATCTTTGCGGCCTCCACCACGTACACCGCGCCCCCGAGACAGACGGCGACACCGGCGAGGACGGCCGCGATGCAGAGGAAGCCGCACACGGCGTCGACGAGGTCTCCCGCGAAGGTGGGGCGCGCGGGAGCCGGGCGGGCAGACGGTACAGACGGGACAGGGTCACGCAGCATCGGGCCCGTCCTCTCCGGCTTCCGCGCTCGCCGGCGCCAGAGACGCGGCCGTGATCGTCGGGATCGCCACGACGGGAGCGGGCGCACCAGAAGAGGGCGCCTCCACCGGCATCACGCACGCCGCGAGACACGCCGTCCGTACGGCCTCGTCCGCCGCCCGCAGGGCGTTGGCGACGCGCACGCGGGCTGCATCGTCAGGGGCCACCTTGAGCAGCTTCTCGCGGAGCAGGTGATGGTCCGCGAGGCACACCCGGACATGCGGGGCGATGTGGTGGCGGACGGGGCCGGGGGTGTCGCTCATGTCGCGGCACCTCGCGCGGCCTTGAGCAGCCGCTCAACGTCGCCGACGGTCATGGCGAGCACCTCGCCGTCGTGCCCCGCGGTGTCGCAGAGGCCGAGGTCCCTCGCCACCGCCGCGGCGAGAAGCACCGAGCGGGAGAGGTCGGCGTCGAGGTCGCGGATCGCGGCGAGCACCGAAGCGAGGGCGCGCTCGACGCGCTCCTCGTCGGAGAGTTTCGTCGCCGGGGGCGGGGCGGCGGTGCGGTAGGGGCCGGTGCTCACGCCGCCGCTCCCGGGTCGATCACGTCCGCCGGCGCGGGCGTGGCGTTGGCGGCCGCGACGCCCGGCGGGTTCGCCAAGCCAGCCCGGTACCGCTCGCCCACCACCTTCAGGTGATCCTCTGTCGGCACGTCCCCGCGCCCGCCAGCGAGCCAGTCGAGGTCAAGCCCGAGCGTCGCCGCGATCCCGTCGAGGTAGGAGGTTGCGGGATCGTCGCGGAGGCCGGTGCACAGGTGCCCGACCTGGGCGACGCTGCACCCCGCCATCGCGGCCAGATCCTGGTGTCGGAGCCCGGCCACGTCCCGGACGTGGCACAGGCGCTCTGAGAGCGTCTTCATGGGCTACAAACGTAGCGCTACCGCGGTAGCGGTGTCAAGCGTTCGACGTAGCCCCTTGTAAGTCTACCACCGTAGCACTATGCACGATTTGCCGCGTAGGTAGCATCGGAGAGGTGAAAACCATGCACGACCGCCTGGAGTACGTTTCGCGCACGTCGGAGGCCCGCGGGGTGGCACAGCAGCGGCTGTGCGCCCTCGCCGGGCTGTCTGCCGGATGGCTTTCTGGCGCCCTCACGCGCGCGAAGAAGGACGATGGCTACAAGCCCGACCACAAGATCCTGGCCAAACTCGCGGCCGCCGCAGGCGTGTCGCTCGCGTGGCTCGAGGACGGCGAAGGGACGCCGGAGGCCGGCATCGCCGCCCCCAGGCTCCCGGCGCGCGTCGTGCCCGACGCGACGAAGCCGGCGGAGATCGCGCTGGTAGAGGCGTTCCGCCGCCACCCCGCCAGGTACAGCGCCGAGGACTTCCTCGCCGCCCTGCGTGTCGTCGGGTCGGACACGGAGGCCAAGCTGCCCGACGATCGGGAGCGGGCCGTGGTGGCGATGGGCCGCGTGCTCGGCGCCGTCGCCAGGCTGCGGCGGGACGGCGACGCGGTGACCTTCGAGGCGCTGGCCATGACGCTGGCGGCGGACGACGCCAGCAACACGGAGGCAAGGCGCAGCTCGCGGCCCTCGGCGTCGACCCTCCGGCGGCGCCGGTGCTCACCCCCGGGCGTGGCACCCCGTCCGTCCCGCGTCCTCCCGAAAAGAATGGTCGGTAGCGAAAAGCGCTACCGTAGTATTGACACGACCGCTACATCGGTAGCATAGTCCACCCGTCCCCGCCGCACTCCACGCGACGGACGACGGAGCCTGCATCGTGTCGATCGTCGACCTCCCCGGCCAGTCCAGCCCCTCTTTCTCACTCTCCCCCATCAACGCCCCCTCCGGCCGCTCTCCCGCGCCGTCCCTCGCGACGGGTGAGCGCGTCGGCTCCCGGGCGGACTACGGCAAGCTCGCCGCGTTCGCCCTGGCCGAGCTCGCCGACTCCCTCGCGTGCCCCTGCGCCGCGATCGTGGCGCGCACGGCCACCACCCCGGAGCACTGGCACGCCGTCTCCGTCACGATCCGTGGCGCGGCCACGCACGACTTCCGCCGGCACGACCAGCGGGCGTGCGCGAAGGCGGCCGACGCACTCGGGTCGAGCGACCCGATCGACGCCGCGCTGATCCTCGCGCGGGCGGCCGGGGAGGAGCTGGCGGACTGGCACGCGCGCGTGACGCGCGACATGGCGAGCGCGAAGGTGCAGGGGACCGCGCAGGGCATCGCGCAGGGCTCGGTGACGCCGTGAGCGCTCCCCTCTCCCGCCCCTTCTCCGCCCCCTCCTTCGACGCCCTCTCCGACGAGGAGCGCGCCGAGTACGACGCCTGGGCCGACTCGCTCAAGAACGCGGCCTGCGAGGTCTACGACGCCGAAGCCATGGCGGACGCCAACGACGACGGCGACCCGCGCCACGGCCGGCTCCCGTCGGAGGATCGCGCGGATCAGTGGTTCAGCCCGCACATCGTGGCGAGCGCGGCGGTTTTGCCCGTGATCCCGCCCTGCGCGGCGGACTTCCTCGACACGTCGGAGACGATCCCGGAGTGGGCGCTCAACATCGAGGGGAGGGCGTGATGCGCGCTCTGAAAGACGTGGACCTGTCGAAGGAGTCCGCCGAGGACCGCGCGGCGCACGGGCGCCTGGAGGCGCAGCTTCGCGCGCGGTGCGATGACTCGGCCGACGGAGAGTCGCGCGCTTCGCGCGCCGCGCGCATCATCGTCGAACACCTCGCGGACGGCTCGATCATGGTGACGGCGATCGGCGAGCGCAGCGTGAGCCCGAAGCGCTTCACGGCGTTCTCGTCGTCGGCCAGCGCGCCGACGCTCGGCGAGGCCCTCTGCGACGCCGCGCGCGGCTTGGGGATCGACCTGTGACCGCGCGCGAAACACAAGCCGAACTCGACCGCCTCGCGGCCGTCCTCGGGAAGGCGCTCGACCGCGCCGCGAAGGTGCAGCTCTTCCCCTACGCGGCGGACTGCGTCTACGCGCACGCCAGCACCGGCGATCACATCGTCGAGACGGCCGCGCATCTGAACTCTGCGACCGCCGTCGCCGAGCTGCGCGCGATCCTCCGCGCGGACACGGACGGTGCGGCGAGTGAGGCTTTCCGCGCTGGCGCCGAGGCGATGCGGGAGGAGGTCGCCCTCGCGGCTGGCCGCGTGACGGCAAGCCTCAACCCCGCCGCCACTGTCCGTGCGATCCCGCTGCCCGGTGGCGCGTTCGTTAGCACCGACGAAGCCATCGCGGCCGTTCTCGACGATCTCGCCGCCCTCGCGAGTGAGGGTCCCATCACCGCGGAGATGCTGCGCACGATGGCCGCGGCGCGGAGGTCGCGATGATCGGCGACATCTTCGCGGCATCCCCCACGCGCCCCGCCCGCATCGTGATCCCGGTCCCGTCGGGCGAGATCGCGCGCGTCGTCCTCGCCGCGCTGAAGGCGTGCGCCGAGCACGCGCCCGTTCAGGTGCGGGGCTACCTGCTCGGCGCGAAGGTGGAACCGTCGTGAAGTTGCCGAAGCACATCCTCGCCGCGCTCGGAAGGCCGCGCGTCACGTGCCCCATCTGCAAGGGCAGCGTCGAGGTCACCGCCTCGAACACGCTCGCGCGACACAAGCGGTTCGGCGCGTCATCCTATGGCGGCTACCGCTGCCAGGGCACGGCGACGACCGCTCCCGAAGGCGCGGTGCTCGAATGGCTGCGCGGAGAGATGGCGTCGCAGAAGGCGCGCGCCGAGTCGTTCCGCGCGGATGCGGAGCGGGCGACGAAGAACGCGGAGCACTGCGACGCCATGGCGGCGGAGCTGGAGAAGGTGATCGTGCGGGAGAGCGGGAAGTGAAGACGAGCACGCCTGATCCGCTGACGATCGTCGATTACTTCGGTCATTTGAATGAGCCGTGCGGGTTTCCAGACCTGAACGCAGCGGTCCGCCAGAACGCAGCGGACCGCAAGGCGTTCGCTGCGCGCGCTCCCGACGGCCGCGTCCACCTGCTCACGTCCTCGCGCCTCACGACGTGGCAGCGCTGCCCCCGCGCGCACCACTACCGCTACGAAGCGGGCATCGTCTCGTGCGACCGGCAGTCGGCCGCCCTCGCCTTCGGCACGGCCATTCACGCGGGCCTGGAGTCGTGGTGGCTCACGATCCAGGCCGGTGACCCGGGCCGGGCGTTGTCGGGCGCTCTGGAGGCCGCGGAGATGGCTCTGTGGACGTGCGGGAGGAATGGCGAGGAGCCCGACCCCTACGACCTCGCGCGCCTCACCGCCCTCCTCTGCGCCTATGACGCCCGCTGGCAGTCGTGGGCGTGCGGGACCGAAGTCCTGGCGGTGGAGCGCGCGTTTGAGTATGAGCTCGCGCACCCGGTCTCCGGGCAGATCGCGCAGACCTGGCGCGTCGCGGGGAAGATCGACGCCCTGCTGAGGCTCGCGGATGGGCGCGTCGCCATCCTCGAGCACAAGACCCGCACGGGGGACGCCGGGGCGGGGTCGGACTACCGCCGCCGCCTCACGCTCGACCCGCAGATCAGCACGTACTTCGACGGCGTGACGCGCATGGGCTACGTGCCCGAACTCTGCATCTACGACGTGCTCGTGAAGCCGTCGATCAAGCCGCTTCTCGCGACCCCGGCGGAGTCGCGGAAGTACACGCAGGGTCGCGCCGCCACGAAGACGAAGCCCGCCGAAGAGCCTCGGCTCTACTCGGGACAGCGCGAGACGGACGAGTCCCCCGAAGAGTACCGCGATCGGCTGGTGCAGGCGATCGGCACGGACCCTGACCGCTACCTCGTACACGCGGAGATCGTGCGCACTGAGCAGGAGCGGGAGTCTCACCAGTGGGCGCTCTGGCACACCGCTCGGCAGATCACGGAGACGCGCAAGGCCGCTCTGAGGGCGGGTGACGTGCGCGCGGTCCCGCAGAATTCTCACGCGTGCTTCGCCTTCGGCGGAGCGGGCTGTGAGTACCTCGCGATCTGTGAGGGGACGGCTTCCGCGCGAGACGAGAGCAGGTTCACGAAGCTGACGACGGTGCACCCGGAGTTGGAGTGCACGGCCGAGAACACGACTGAGGAGAACCACTGAGATGACCACCATGAAGGAATCCACCACCTGCGGGCGCCGCGAGATGCGCGCGCTCTACGAGGCGCGGCAGACGAACGTCGCGCTCCCGAACACGCGCCTCCGCGTGGAGTACCCGCGCGGGCCCGCGGGCAAGCCGCTGGTGATCCGGCCCGATCGGAAGGTGCGCGACATCGGCAACGCCCCGTGGGGCGCCCATCTCACCGCCGTCGGCCAGACCCTCCCGCGCCGGATGCGTCGCGCGCTCTCTGGCGTGCGGAAGCTGTCCAGGATGGAGACGATGGTGACGATGGAGAAGCTCCTGCGCGTGAAGGGGACGCGATGAACGCCCCCAACACGCCCTCCCCCAAGCCCGCCCCTGTGCGGCGCATGACCCTGTCCGCCGTGACCTCCGGCGTCACGGCCCAGCCGCTCCGTGTGGTCATCTACGGGCCCGGCGGCATCGGCAAGAGCACCTTCGGCGCGCAGGCGCCCAGCGCGATCTTCCTCGGCCCGGAAGACGGCTCCGCGCTTCTCGACGTGAGCCGCTTCCCGCAGCCCGAGAGCTGGCACGACGTGCTCGACGCGGTCCGCGAGCTCACCACCGCGGAGCACAGCTTCAAGACGCTCGTGATCGACTCGGCCGACTGGTTGGAGCCGCTGTGCTGGCGCCACGTCTGCGCCGTCGAGAAGGTCACCTCGATTGAGAAGGTCGGCAACGGCTTCGGCAAGGGCTACGTCGCCGCGCTGGAGGAGTGGCGCAAACTCCTCGCCGGCGGCATCGCCGCGCTGCGCAAGGCGAAGCGCATGCACGTCATCGTGATCGCGCACGGCGAGGTGAAGCCCTACAAGAACCCGGACGCGGAGACCGGCGGGGACTACGACCGATGGCAGCTCAAACTGCACAAGGGCGCCGCCGGGCTCCTCACGGAGTGGTGCGACGAGCTGGCCTTCACCGCCTTCCGCACCTTCGCGCAGAAGGCCGACCCGGGCGGCGCGGACAAGAAGCGTGCGCGCGGCGTCGGATCGGAGCGCGTGCTCTACACGGAGCGTCGCCCCGCCTTCGACGCGAAGTCCCGTCACGGCCTCCCGCCCGAGATGCCGCTCTCCTGGGAGGAGTTCTACGCGGCGACGCAGCGTGGGGCGGCCGAGGTCGTGACCAGCCTGCGGGGCGAGATCGACGCCGCCATCAAGCGCCTCGACGCGCTCGACACGGACGCCGCTGCGAAGGCGCGCGGCACGCTCAAGAGCACGCCCGAGACGGCCGCGGCCCTCTCCGTGCTCCTCAACCGCATCAACGCCGGGGTCGCGACGCG
>JACCDG011924310.1_pt1 | contig 13466 bp, 10 predicted proteins | sample 7442471 | NCBI WGS metagenome assembly JACCDG01 (sample SAMN15323444, study PRJNA562643) | freshwater metagenome | isolation source: river surface water | place: USA:Blue River Watershed | collected 2017-08-17 | reverse complement strand
GTCAGGGTGAGGGCAAGCTTGCCTTGAAAGGCGTGTCTTTTGATGTGCCGCAGGGCGAAATCTTCGGTCTGCTTGGCCCGAACGGCGCGGGCAAATCGACCCTGATCAATATCCTTGCCGGGATGGTGATGAAGACCAGCGGAACTGCTGAAATCTGGGGTTTTGATATCGATAAGGATCCCCGCAACGCCAAGCGTTCGATCGGGATTGTCCCGCAGGAAATCGTCTTTGATCCGTTCTTTACGCCGATCGAGGTGCTGGATATCCAGGCCGGGCTTTACGGCGTGCCCAAGGCGGCGCGGCGCAGCCTGGAATTGCTGGGGCAGGTGCATCTTTCAGACAAGGCCAACGCCTATTCGCGCACCCTTTCGGGCGGCATGAAGCGCCGCCTGCTGATCGCCAAGGCGCTGGTCCATCAGCCGCCGGTGATCGTGCTCGATGAGCCAACCGCCGGGGTCGATGTCGAACTGCGCCGCCAGCTGTGGGAACTGGTCAGCGATCTCAACGCCCATGGGGTGACCGTGGTGCTGACCACCCATTACCTCGAAGAGGCCGAAGAGCTGTGCAACCGCATTGCGATTATCAATCATGGTGAACTGATCGCCAACAAGCCGACCCGCGAACTGGTCGAAATGGCGCGTGAAAAGGTCGTGGTGGTCACGGTTGATACCCCCGCGGCGGAATGCCCGGTCCATCCGGCATTCCTGAAGTGCGAAAAGTCTGGCGATCACACGCTGGAGATCACTTACGACAAGGATCGCAGCAACGCGGGTGAAGTCCTGTCGCTGATCCAGGGCATGGGTTTTGGCATTGTTGACGTCAGCACCCGCGAGGCTGACCTCGAGGACGTCTTCGTCAGCCTGACCAGCAGCGCGGCCCAGGCGGCGTGAGCGTGGGCCGAGAATTGACCCATCCCCACCCCCTCCCGCAAGCGGGAGGGAGGAGGCTAGCGCTGCAATATCCCCCTCCCGCTTGCGGGAGGGGTTAGGGGTGGGCCCTTGGCGAGCTATGGCAACTTCAAGGTGCGCAATACCTCCCGGGCCCGTGAACTTCGCCTTGCGGCAACACCGGCCGAGCGTCTGTTATGGCAATACCTCTCCCGCTCGCAGCTTGGGTTCAAGTTCAGCCGCCAGATGCCGGTCGGCCCGTTCTTTGCAGATTTCTTGTGCCGCGAGCGAATGGTGATTGTTGAGCTCGATGGATTTTCGCATGACGTTCAGCCACAGCGCGATCTCCAGCGGGATGGCTACCTCAAGCAGGCAGGATACCAGGTGCTCCATTTTTCAAATGCTGACGTGCTTGGTAATGTCGCGGGCGTGATCGCGGCAATCTCGCTCGTGCTCGCTGAAGGGCCCACCCCCAGCCCCTCCCGCAAGCGGGAGGGGGGACTATGAGCCACGATGTCATCATCGTCGGATCGGGCGCGGCGGGGCTGACCGCGGCGCTGGAACTGGCCGAACGGGTCAAGGTGCTGGTCCTGGCCAAGGGCGAGCTGACCGGCGGATCGACGGCCTGGGCCCAGGGCGGAATCGCCGCCGTGCTCGATGCCGGCGATACCTTTGAAAACCACATCCGCGATACCATGGTCGCCGGGGCGGGCCTCAACCGCCGCGAAACGGTGGAGTTCGTGATCGAACGCGCCCCCCATGCGATTGACCGCCTGGTCGAACTGGGCGTTCCCTTCAATACCGAGGGGAAGGATCTCCACCTCACGCGGGAGGGCGGGCACAGCCATCGTCGGATCGTCCATGTCGATGACGCGACCGGCCGGGCGGTGCTGGATGCCTTGCTGCGCGCGGCAGAGGCCCATCCCAACATCACCCTGCTGCCGCACCGCGCCTGCATTGATCTGATCACCGGGCGGCACGAGGAGCGCTATTCCGGTTCGGGCCGGGTCTGGGGCGTCTATGCGCTGAACGAGCAGACCGGCAAGGTTGAGGTGCATACCGCGCGGGCCACGATCCTGGCGACGGGTGGAGCGGGGCGGGTCTATCAATTCAGCACGGCGCCGCGCGGCGCGACGGGTGATGGCATCGCCATGGCCTGGCGCGCGGGTTGCCGGGTTGCCAATATGGAAATGATGCAGTTCCATCCGACCTGCCTCTACAACCTTGGCGTGAAGAACTTCCTGATCACCGAGGCGGTGCGCGGCGAAGGCGGGCGCTTGCTCAACCCCAGGACCGGGCACCGCTATATGCCCGACTACGACGAGCGGGCCGAACTGGCCCCGCGCGATATCGTCGCCCGCGCCAATGACAGCGAGATCAAGCGAGACGGGCTTGACTATGTTCACCTCGATATCAGTCACCAGCCGGTGGATTTTGTGAAGGGGCACTTCCCCACGATTTACGAAAAGCTGCTGGGCCTTGGTATCGATATGACCAAACAGCCGATCCCGGTCGTGCCGGCGCAGCATTACACCTGCGGCGGGATCATTATCGACCTGGCCGGGAGGACCGACCTGCCGGGCCTCTACGCTGCAGGCGAATGCACCGAGAGCGGTTTGCACGGTGCCAACCGTCTTGCCTCGAACAGCTTGCTCGAATGTTTCGTTTTCGGAGAGGCGGCGGCGGCGGATATTCTTGCGCGTTGGGAAAGCTTCGCGACCCCGCCACCGGTCCGCGCCTGGGATGAAAGCCGGGTTACAGACAGCGACGAAGAAGTGATCATTCAGCAAAACTGGACCGAGATCCGCCGCTTCATGTGGAACTATGTCGGCATTGTCCGCACTACCAAACGGCTGGAACGCGCGGCGCACCGGATCAAGTTGCTGATGGAGGAAGTGGACGATTATTACGGCCACTTCCGCGTTTCGACTGACCTGATCGAACTGCGCAACCTGCTGCAATGCGCTGAACTGATCGTGCGGTCCGCGTTGGAGCGCAAGGAAAGCCGTGGGCTGCACTTCACGCTTGATTATCCCAAGCTGCTTCCTGAAGCGCGCGATACCGTGCTTGTTCCGTAATAGCCAACGGGCCGCTCCCTCACAAAAGCGGCCCGCTCTGGCAGTCGCTAGCTGGAACCTGTCGTTCGGTCAGTAGCGCGTGTTAGCGTCCGTTCTGGCTGCCGCTCTTTTCGTCAGGCTGGCCGGCTTTGCGGGTATCGCCCTGACCGCCCTGGTTTTGGTTTGGGCTCTGGTTTGCCATTCGATTATCCTTTCGGCCTGTCCCGCGGGTATTGGGGGACATCCTAACAACCGGACGGCCTGGCTATCGTTCCGGGTGTAACGCCGGATCGGGGCTGGCGTGGGACCAAAAAATCGGGACTATGACGCAACGAAGCCTTGGAATTTGGCGATTTCGCAAAAGAACTGAACGTTGAAGGGAAGCAGGATGCCACAAGTCACCGCCAATGGAGTCGCGCTTGAGGTTGAACGGTATGGCGATCCGGCCAATCCGCCACTGCTTCTCATCATGGGGCTGGGAGCGCAGTTGACGCTCTGGCCGATTGAGCTGGTCGAGGCGCTGGTGGCCCGCGGCTATCACGTGATCCGTTATGACAACCGCGACATCGGGCTTTCGACCAAGTTTACCGAGCACGGCGTGCCCAATGTGCGCAAGGTGGTTCTGATGCGGCTGTTCGGGCTGCGTCCCAAGTTGCCCTACCGCCTTACCGACATGGCTGCCGATGCCGTTGGCCTGCTTGATGCCCTGGGGATCGACAAGGCCCATATCGTCGGCGCATCGATGGGCGGAATGATCGCCCAGCTGGTGGCGGCAACCTATCCGGAGCGGACGCTGTCACTCACCTCGATCATGTCGACCACGGGCAACCGCCGGGTCCCACCCGCAAAGCCAGAAGCCTTCAAGGCGCTGACCACTCCGCCTCCGGCCAATGCCACGCTGGAGCAGATCGTGCCCCATGTGACGCGGATTGCCCGCGCCATCGGCAGCCCGGCCTATCCGACCGCGCAGGACCGTCTGGTTGATCGCATCACCCGCGATTTCCAGCGCAGCTTCCACCCGACCGGGGCAGGGCGCCAGCTGGCCGCGATCATCGACGATGGCTGCCGCCGGTCGCGCCTGAAAAACGTCACCGCGCCCAGTCTGGTGATCCACGGCGTTGATGATCCGTTGGTGCGGGTTGAAGGCGGTCGGGATACGGCGGCGCATATTGCCGGAGCCAGGCTGCACGAGATCCCCGGCATGGGCCACGATCTGCCGCTGGAATTGGTCGACGAAGTCGCCGATGCGATCGCCGGGGTGGCGCGCTAGTCGGCCAGTCCAGCGGCACCGGGCGGCGGAGCGTTGAGCCGTTCGGCGACCTGCCGGGCCACCCGGGGCTGATTGGCGATGCTGGCATAAAGCGACTGCGCATTCGCCTGGTTGCCCAGCGCCGCTTCGACATCGCCTTCCAGCAGGACCACCGCGGGAACCGCCCGCTTGAATGGCGCCGGCACGGCCTGAAGCGTCGCTCGTGCCTGGGCCCAGCGCTTGTTCGCAGCGTCCAGCCGGGCCGACATGAACCGCAGCAAGGGGAGGCGCGGGTGACGCGCCAGGGCCGGCCGCAGGACCTTCTGCGCTTCTTCCAGCTGGCCGAGATCGATCAGGATGTCGACAACATTGGCCTGGGGGATGGCCAGTTCGGGATAGGTCTTGGCCGCAAGCCGATAGGGCTCCAGCGCGCCCTCAGGATTGCCTTCTGCCAGCCTGCTCTCGCCCAGCAACATCAGCGATTCGTAATGCTGCGGATCAACGGCAAGTGCTTCTGCCACATGCTGATTGACGGCCTCCCACTCGCCCAGCATCGCCATCAGGCGGCCAGCCCGGGCGTGCAGGTTCGGCGATTGGGGGTAACGGGCCAGAGCCGTCATGACCTCTTGCTCGGCCTTTTCAAATTGCCGCTCTTCCATCAGCGCCCAGACCAGCAGCCAGGCGCGCTGTTCGGCTTCCGTTTCGGCTGGCTTTGCCTGCTCTAGAAAATCACGAGCGAAGCGTGCCCGGCGTTGCAGGATCAGCGCCCGCGCCCGGTGCGTGACCCATTCTGGAGTCTCGCCGGTGATCGCCCGCCATTCATCGAGATAGCGTTCGGCCGAGTATCCATCCTCCAGCTCCAGCTCGACCTTTGCCAGGCGACGAACCGTCTCAATCGAGTTTGCGTCCTGCTTGCGTAAGACCAACAGCGCGTCGCGCGCTTCGGTATAGCGCCGCTGGGAAAGCGCCCGATCAATCTCCGTCAGTTGGGTGGCGGGCGCCGGGCCACAGCTGCCAAGCACGGCAAGGGCCAGCAGAGCGGGCAAGGAATGCTTCCAGATCATGGTCTGCGGGCATACTGAAAATTGGTTAGCAGGCGGTTTCGAAATGAGAAAAGGGAGGCCGAGGCCCCCCTTTTCCGTTTTCCATTCCAGGCTTGTCAGGCCCCTTGGTTGTCCGCCTTGCGCTTGCGCTTGCGACGCCCCCAGGCTGCAGCAACCGCACCCAGGCCGAACAATCCTAGCATGCCCGGTTCGGGAACCTCGGTGCCGCCCGGCGGATAGCCACCGCCGCCACCACCGCCCGGATCTCCGCCGCCGCCCGGCGGGTAGCCGCCGCCGCTGCCGTCGCCGCCGCCCGGCGGGTAGCCGCCACCGCCACCTGTGGTGTCGTCGTCGTCACCCGGCGGGTAGCCACCGTTTCCTGGGCCGACGTCGTAAGACTTGGTGCTTTTCTTGGAGCCTGAACCATAGCCACCGTCGTCGCCGCCAGATCCATACTTCGAGCCCTTCTTCGAGCCCGAACCATAACCGTCGTCGTCGCCACCGGAGCCGTACTTCGAACCCTTCTTCGAGCCCGAACCGTAGCCATCGTCGCCGCCGCCGGAGCCGTACTTCGAACCCTTCTTGGAGCCCGAACCGTAGCCATCGTCGCCGCCGCCCGAGCCGTACTTCGAACCCTTCTTGGAGCCCGAGCCATAGCCATCGTCGTTGCCGCCGGAGCCGTACTTCGAACCCTTCTTGGAGCCCGAGCCATAGCCATCGTCGTCGCCGCCGGAGCCGTACTTCGAACCCTTCTTGGAACCACTGCCGTAGCCATCGTCACCGCTGCCGGACCCGTACTTGGAACCATACTTCGAACCGGATTTCGAACCGGACTTCGAGCCCGATTTCGAACCGGACTTTGCCCCGGACGCCGAACTCTTCTTGGAATCGCTGCCGGCCGATCCGCCATAGGTGCCATAGGTCCCGTAGCTGCCGTAAGCGATCCGGTCTGCCGCAGCCGTGCCAAGGTCCGTGGCCTGGCCGGGGTTGTTCATCGTGATGGTCCCGCCCGTCTTGGGTAGGGCGGCCGCCTGCGCGGTGGCACTAAGGCCGCCGACGCTCATGGCCAGGGCAACGCCAAGGAATGACGTTTCCTTCAGCTTGATCTTCTTCATATGACGCGACCTCCAAATCGCCCTAACTGCAGGATTAATTCAATGACTTATCGGGCCTGACCCAGTTTGCGGATTTCGCCAACCACGGAAATTCGCCTGTCTCGAAGCGGGTCGGATTCACCCGTCAAAGGTTAACGGGCGTCAGGCAGCAATCCGCTTGGCAAAGCGGAACAGGTCGCGGTGCCGTTCGGGCACGTTCAGCCATTCGCGATCGGAAATTCCTAGCGCTGCGTGGGATTCGAATGCCAGGGTGTCGTGGAACCAGGGCATGGCGAAAGAGAAGTAAAGCAGCGGCCGCCCGTGGGCCGCGCGGCAAGGCATCCCGCCGTGATAGGTGCGATAGTCCATGACCAGGGCGCTGCCCGCCTTGGTGTAGATGATGTGGGGATCGCCCGACCATTTCTGGCTGCGGGCCGTGGTATGGGTGCCTTCCCACAGCTGCGTGCCGCCAGCCTCCTCATCCAGATCGATCAGCGGGACCAGGATGGTCGTGGCATAGCAGGGCACGTTGGCATTGCCCGCATCACTGTGGAACAGCAGCGGGTGTTCGCGGTGCACATGCTGCATCCGCGCCCCTTCATGCGTGGTGACTGCGCCGAAGGCATGGAGCACCGGCTTTTCGCCCATCACCCGCGTCAGCACGTCCAGCAGTGTTGTATTGGCATAGACCGATGCATTGTCGAACGGCGCTTGCAGGCGGATCGGCACGGTATAGCGCTTGTCGCCCACGTTGTTGGGCTTGCCCAGTTCCGATGCATGCCAATCGCGCACGCGTTCAGGCAGGGCCTCGCGCAGCTGGGCAACCACATCGGGATGGATCAGGTCCTCAATCAGCACCGCGCCGCGCTCGGTAAGGAGCTCGGCTGCCTTGGCGGCCACTTCGGGGTCCTTGTTGGTGACCGTCAGGTGGGCGTAGCTGGTCGTTGCCGCGGCTTCGGCGGTAACCGGTGCGGGGTCAAACAGGTCCGCAATCATGCGCAGCGCCGGCGCGAATTGCGGATCAAGGGCCAAGGCCTGCCGCGCGGCCTGTTCCGCCCGCGCATCATCTCCAAGATTGAGAAATGCCATCGCGCGGGCAAACCGCCGCGGCGCGTTTTCGCCGAATTCGCGGAGCGTGTGGTCGATCAGGCTCAGCGCCTGGGTATTATAGTCCAGCAGCATGAACAGTTCGGCTATGCCGCAATCGAAGGATACGTCTGAACCATCGGGCAGATAGGCCCGGAAGGCCTCCATGTAGGTTTCATAGATTTGCTGCCGGTCGATCCGTTCCTCGCCCTGCTCAACATTGCGCAGCAGCTGGGGCAGGCAGATCGCGGCGACATCGGGATCAAACCGGGCAAACCGGATCAGGGCCATCGCCTGCCGGATCGACATGTTCCGGGCCGAACCCTCGACCAGGTCGATCAGTTCGTGCGCGTCATAGGGGTTGAAGTCCTTCAGCAGGGCCTGCGCGGTTTCGCGCGTGCGGGCCAGGCCAAGGTTCTGCCAGCGATTCTTGCCGGGCAGTGAGAACAGGCTGCAGCTGAAATTGACGTCCTTGTGGCGTTGCGATTGCATTGCGCCGCCGTGCGCTCCGAACAGTTCACCAAAGATGTGCAGGTTGGTATTGTGCGCGAAATAGCTGTCGAAGATCAGCGGATTGGCCAGGGCGAACTCCGACGGATCGGAATAGGCCAGGTCACCCGCCAGCAGCAGCAGCGGCGTATCCCGGTTCAGGAATTTCTCGACGAATTCGATACAGGTCCGCGGGATCACCACGTGAAAATCGCCCGGTCGCTCGGCATAGCGGTACAGCGTTGCATCAATGAAGGGGTGCCCGGTTGGATCACCCTTGACCGGCCGGCTTTCGAACCGCGAGGTCAGGCTGGCGAAAGAGGTGATCGGCTTTTTCAGGAAGTCCTGGGTGGTTGATTGCAGCTCAACATAGACCTGCTCAATCCCATGGTTGCGGATCCGCACCATGTTGGATGTGATCGAATCGAACAGGTAGTTGGCGATGATGATCACCGGACGGTCGGCAAAATCGGCCGGCTTGAAATCGCCCTTGTCGGTGCGGATCACCGGATCGGATTCGATCAGCAACTGGGCAACTTCCAGCACCCCGCTTTCGAACAGCGGGGCAAAGCGTTCCTTTTGCTTCCAGCCCTCGATGTTCTTGGCCGCCCCGTCGGTCAGCAGGTAGGTGAATTCAGGGCATTCCTGTCCGTCTGCAAAGTGATAGTTGATCATGCGGTTTAGGAACTGCCAGGCGAAGCGGCCGCTGCCGCCCCCCAGTTCGATCACCAGTGGTGGCTTGCTGTTGCCCTCCGCTGCCAGTTCCTTGAAAAAGGCGGCGACGATCGCGGCATAGGTGTCAGCACAAAAGGCGTTCGAGGTGCTGCGCTGGGGCACGATGTTGCTCGACCAGGCTTCGGGCCCGGCTTCAGCATAGAACCGGTGCAGGAGCGACCAGATCATCGACTGGTCGAAGCGTGTCATTTTCTGGATTACTGGCATGCGGCAACGTCCTTGGGCCCGATCGAATTTTTGCTCCGATCACGGTGCGGATGGGTTGCCAGGGTGGTTAACGCGGAAAAGTAAACGTTTGCCAAACCACAGTTCTTGCAGTGGCTGAAGTGCTGCGGGGTCTGATCCGGGGCGGCTGGGCCGCGGCACAATGCGCGGTGGCTGCTGGCGGGAGTGCGCTAGCGCGTCAGAATCCCCAGCCGAGCTGGCGGCCGATGAAGATCAGCAGCATGGCCCCCAGCAGCGACGAGAGGCAGCCGGTGCGGTTGATCCCGGTGGCCGCGTTCTGGCCCTTGGCCATCGATCCAAGCGCCCCGGCCACCAATGCGCCGCCGATGCCAAGCAGCACCGTCATCCAGAACCCCATCTCCACCGCGCCGGGATAAAAGTAGCGCGCCAGCACCCCGACGCAGAAGCCCGTGACGATAATCCCGATGAGATTCAGCATGGTGGCCGCGTTCCTTTGAATAGGGGTTTCAGACTAGTCTCAAAACCGGCCCGCGCAAGTTCATTGCGGCCGTCGATTCTATCGTTAGTCAAGGGACCGGAGCCCCTCTCCCCGGACAAAAATTTTTTCACAGATTCACTTTGACTCTTGCGTCCCGCGTCAGTGGCGGATTTCCCGCGCGTCGCTGTGATGCCGAGCGGTCCTGCGCTCTGGAATGCAACTAAGGGGAAGATGAACAGGTGATTTACCCTCTTGCGCGGGATTCGGGATTGGGCACTATAGGTTGTGGTCCAGCACTTGGGGGGACCTCTAGACCTAGATTTCGGCTCGGGGCGCGCGAAAGGCGTGAACAGGGTCGGATTCGGTCAGAAGAGGTTGCTAACCGGGTGCCGGAATGGACAGCGCTGGGGACAGAACGGGGATAAGTTTTTCCCCCTTTGTTCACCCGCTCTGGTAGGATCGCAGCCTGGCTGTCGATTCGAACGAATGTGGAACATGGCGTGGCTCCGGAATGGTCCGGGAACCGCGTGGGGCAGGCAATAGGTTTACAAGGGGCAGCACGTGGAATTCAGGTCCGGGGACGAGCCGACGATGGGCGAGCTTGATGCATTTGCGGCGGCTGACGCGCCGGTGAAGACGAAGCAGAAGGAGGCGGGCAAGGGCCCGGCTGTAAGCATGGCGGACAAGGCTGATTCCGGTTCCGAGGCATTGGTGGCTCAGGCTGCTGCCGATGCGCTTGCCAAGGCTGTTGCTGCGCCGAAGCTTGATGATTCCAAGTCGGTCCAGCCGCGCCGCTTCCAGATCGAAGTCGATCATGCCCGCGATGCCCTGCTGACCGATTTCGGCAAGGACACCCTGGATGACCGCTACCTGCTGCCGGGTGAGCGGTACCAGGACCTGTTCGCCCGTGTTGCCGATGCCTATGCCGATGATGAGGCGCACGCCCAGCGCCTGTATGATTACATCTCCAAGCTGTGGTTCATGCCGGCCACCCCGGTTCTGTCGAACGGCGGCACCGGCCGCGGCCTGCCGATCTCGTGCTACCTCAATTCGGTGTCGGACAGCCTTGAAGGGATCGTCGGCACCTGGAACGAGAATGTCTGGCTCGCTTCGCGCGGCGGCGGCATCGGCACCTATTGGGGCCAGGTCCGCGGCATTGGTGAACCGGTTGGCCTGAACGGCAAGACCAGCGGGATCATTCCCTTCGTCCGCGTGATGGACAGCCTGACCCTAGCGATCTCGCAGGGTTCGCTGCGCCGCGGCTCGGCCGCATGCTATCTCGACGTGTCGCACCCGGAGATTGAGGAGTTCCTCGAAATCCGCAAGCCCTCGGGGGACTTCAACCGCAAGGCGCTCAACCTCCACCACGGCGTGCTGCTGACCGACGAGTTCATGGAAGCCGTCCGCGATGGCGCCGAATTCAACCTGCGCAGCCCCAAGGACGGGTCGGTGCGCGGCACGGTCGATGCCCGCAGCCTGTTCCAGAAGCTGGTCGAAACCCGCCTCGCCACGGGTGAGCCGTATATCGTCTTCTCCGATACCGTGAACCGGATGATGCCCAAGCATCACCGCGATCTGGGGCTCAAGGTTTCCACCTCGAACCTCTGCTCGGAAATCACCCTGCCGACCGGTGTTGACCACCTTGGCAACGATCGCACCGCGGTGTGCTGCCTGTCCTCGCTCAACCTCGAAACCTGGGATGAGTGGAACAAGGATGAGCGCTTCGTCGAAGACGTGCTGCGCTTCCTCGATAACGTGCTGCAGGACTATATCGATCGCGCGCCCGACGAGATGGCCCGCGCCAAGTATTCCGCCGCGCGCGAACGTTCGGTCGGCATGGGCGTGATGGGCTTCCACTCGTTCCTGCAGCAGAAGGGCATCGGCTTTGAAAGCGCGATGGCCAAGGCGCTCAACCTCAAGATGTTCAAGCACATCGCCGCCAAGGCGGATGAGGCTTCGCTGCTGCTGGCCCAGGAACGGGGCGCTTGCCCGGATGCGGCCGACATGGGCGTGATGCAGCGCTTCAGCTGCAAGATGGCGATCGCGCCGACTGCGTCGATCAGCATCATCTGCGGCGGCACTTCCGCCTGCATCGAGCCGATCCCGGCCAATATCTACACCCACAAGACCCTGTCGGGCTCGTTCGTGGTCAAGAACCCCTATCTGGAAAAGCTGCTTCAGGCGAAGTCGAAGGATTCGACCAACGTCTGGAACTCGATCCTGGAACGCGGCGGTTCGGTCCAGCACCTCGATTTCCTCAGCCCAGAGGAAAAGGCGGTTTACAAAACCAGCTTCGAAATCGACCAGCGCTGGCTGCTTGAATTCGCGGCAGACCGCACTCCCTATATCGACCAGGCGCAGAGCCTGAACCTCTACATCCCGGCCGATGTCGATAAGTGGGACCTGATGATGCTGCACTTCCAGGCCTGGGAGAAGGGCATCAAGTCGCTCTACTACCTGCGCTCGAAGTCGGTGCAGCGCGCTGGTTTCGCCGGCGGGGTAGAGGCAGACAACACCGCCGATGCGCCGGTGATGGAACTGGCCCCGGCCACTGACTACGAGGAATGCCTCGCGTGTCAGTGATCGCCCAGCTGGCCATCCGGGCCTGACGCATGGATAGCGGCCGCCTTGCTCTGGCTGGGGTTGGCAGTCTGGCGACCATCGCCGGGCTGGTCATCCTGACCCGGCGCCAGGCGGGCGCACCGGCCCGTTATGCCCGGCGGATCGCTGGAACGATGCTTTTGGCCTTTGGCGGCGCCAGCCTGCTGTTGGTCACCCTGTTGACCCGCGCTCAGGCGCTGGAATTGCTGCCGTGATGCCGGCCCCGCGCTGCATCGCATTTTGTGCTATACCCCTGTTCGCTCATTCGGAGTCGTAATCGATGTCCCTTCTTGAAGCCCGCAAGACCTACAAGCCCTTCGAGTATCCCTGGGCTTATGAGTTCTGGAAGCGGCAGCAGCAGATCCACTGGATGCCGGAAGAGGTGCCGCTGGGCGAAGACTGCCGCGATTGGGCGCAGAAGATCTCTGAGTCAGAGCGTAACCTGCTCACCCAGATCTTCCGCTTCTTCACCCAGGCCGATGTCGAGGTGCAGGATTGCTACCACGAAAAGTACGCCCGCGTCTTCAAGCCGACCGAGGTGAAGATGATGCTGGCCGCCTTCTCCAACATGGAGACGGTCCACATCGCCGCCTATTCGCACCTGCTTGACACGATCGGCATGCCCGAGGCCGAATACGGCATGTTCCTTGAATATGAGGAAATGAAGGCCAAGCACGATTACCTGCACACCTTCGGGGTCGATACGGACGAGGATATCGCCCGCACCCTGGCGATGTTCGGCGGCTTCACCGAAGGGCTTCAGCTCTTCGCCTCCTTCGCCATGCTGATGAACTTCCCGCGCTTCAACAAGATGAAGGGCATGGGCCAGATCGTCAGCTGGTCGGTGCGCGATGAAAGCCTCCACTGCGAAGGCATCGTCAAGCTGTTCCACGCCTTCACCAAGGAACGCGGCTGCCTGACCAAGGCGGTCAAAGAAGACATCATCGATTGCTGCCAGAAGACCGTGCGGCTGGAAGATGCCTTTATCGACCTCGCGTTCGAACAGGGCCCGGTGCCGGGGATGAGCCCCAAGGAAATCAAGCGCTACATCCGCTACATCGCCGATTGGCGTCTGGGCCAGCTCGGCCTGCCGGCGATCTACATGGTGGAAGACCACCCGCTGCCCTGGCTCGCCCCGCTGCTCAACGGGGTGGAACACGCCAACTTCTTCGAAACCCGCGCTACCGAATATTCCAAGGGCGCGACCCGCGGCAACTGGCAGGACGTCTGGTCCAACTTCGACAGCCGCCGCAACGCGAAGAGCGTGGGCGAAGCGGCGAACGAGGCCGACGCCAGCCTGCCCGACATGTTCGGCGCCGAAGGGGTTGTCGCAGCGGAATAACCGCTTGTTATCATTGCTGTAATGCCATAGCCTCCGTGAAACCAACAGGTTTCGCGGGGGCTTTTTGTTCAATGAGAAAGGCCCGAACCCCGGATTGTCCTCAATCTCTAATTAGGTGTTTTTGTGACTCCAGAAAAACTAGAGGCGGGTCATTGCGACCATCTTTTTATAGCTATGGTCGGCAACGTCGGTTCAGGGGTCACAACATCAGCTGAGATT
>JACCDG011883407.1_pt1 | contig 13466 bp, 14 predicted proteins | sample 7442471 | NCBI WGS metagenome assembly JACCDG01 (sample SAMN15323444, study PRJNA562643) | freshwater metagenome | isolation source: river surface water | place: USA:Blue River Watershed | collected 2017-08-17 | reverse complement strand
CTGATCACAAGGAATATGCCGGCCATATGAATGGCGCAGCACTTGCTGCACCAGGTGCTGCTAGTGCGTCCACCAACCAAAGTGGCGCTAACGCTTATGCCCAGGCTACTGGCCGCGCACCGGTGCCCGGTCGCCCCAGCTGGGCCCAGTAAGGGGGAAGAGCCATGATTCTTCGCCCCCGCCAAGCCTTGCTTGTGCAGAGGACCCTTGCGGCCCTCGGCGAGCATGGCAATACCCTAGCCGTTGCACCCACCGGGTCGGGCAAGACCGTCATGCTGTCGGCTGTTGCCGGCAGCGTGTTGGCCGAGCCCGATGCCAAGGCCTGCATCCTGGCGCACCGGACTGAACTGACTGGGCAGAACCGTTCCAAGTTCGAACGCGTGAATCCGGGCCTGAAAACCTCGGTCTACGACGCCCATGAAAAGTCCTGGGACGGCAATGCCACGTTCGCGATGGTGCAGACGCTCTCGCGCAAAGCCAACCTGGAGCAGATGCCGACCCTGGACCTGCTGGTCATTGATGAAGCACACCATGCGGTGTCTCCCAGCTACCGCGAAGTCATTGATCAGGTTTTGCTTAAGAACCCCAAGGCTGCCATTTGTGGCCTGACTGCCACCCCGAACAGGGGCGACGGGAAGGGGCTTCGCCAGGTGTTCAGCAATCTGGCCGACCAGATCACGCTGGGCGAGATGATCGCCAGCGGCCACCTGGTTCCACCCAGGACTTACGTCATTGATGTTGGCACCCAGGAGGCTCTGCGCCAGGTTCGCCGTACCGCGATCGACTTCGACATGAATGAGGTCGCGTCCATCCTAAACAAGACCTTGATCACGCAGTCCGTGATCAGTAACTGGAAGGCCAAGGCACACGGACGCAAGACCATCGTGTTCTGCTCGACCGTCGAGCACGCCGCTGATGTCTGCGCAGCCTTCAATCAGACCAGCATCAATGCTGTCTTGGTCCATGGCGATCTGACAGATGCTGAGCGCCAGGGGCGGCTTACCGCTTTTGAGACGGGCAGTGCTCAGGTGGTGGTCAATGTCGCTGTCTTGACGGAGGGCTACGACTACACGCCTACCTCGTGCGTGGTTTTGCTACGCCCCAGCTCCTACAAGTCCACCTTCATTCAGATGGTGGGCCGGGGGCTGCGAACGGTCGACCCACAAGAGTTCCCCGGTGTGATCAAGACCGACTGCGTTGTCCTTGACTTCGGGACAGCCAGCCTGATGCACGGCGCCTTGGAGCAGGAGGTCAATCTCGAGGGACACGACCACGACGGAGAGGCGCCTGCCAAGGATTGCCCGGCGTGTGGCGCCATCGTGCCGCTGGCTGTAATGGAGTGCCCGTTTTGCGACCATGTCTGGGAGCGAGCGGAAGCACCGGACGGCGAAGTACTCGATACCTTTGTGATGAGCGAGATTGATCTGCTTAGTCGCTCTAACTTTCGCTGGTGTGATCTCTTTGGCAACGACGACGCGCTTATGGCGACCGGCTTCAATGCGTGGGGCGGCATCTTTTTCCTTAACGGTCGATGGCACGCTGTGGGCGGCGGAAAGGGTCTCAACACCCACTTGTTAGCCGTTGGAGAGCGCACAGTTTGCATGGCCAAGGCCGATGACTGGCTCAATGACAACGAGTCCGAGGACTCGGCCTACAAGACCCGACGCTGGCTCAACGAGGCGCCCACCCCCAAGCAGCTTCAGTACCTATCGCCGGAGTTGCGGACGGACTTCGGATTGACCCGGTATCAGGCCTCGGCGTTGCTCTCGTTTCGCTTTAACCGCAACGCCATCGTCCGTTTGGTTAACGCGGCCAATGATGCGCACGCGCACCCCATCCTGGAGGCTGCGTGAAATGTGCTGTCTGCCACCGAAAAGCCAAAGGGTACGGCTGGTTCAACCCTCGGGTGCCACGCTCGGACCCCTCTCGCTACAACGACCAGTGGGTGTTTTGCTCTCGCCGCTGTCAGGACGCCTTCTCCAAGATCATGACCAAGACGGAGGGTCAAATGATCGACCCCACTGACATGGAAGTTGAGGCTGTGAAGTCCTGCCTTGGACCGCTTGGAGAGTACGTCGCATCCATTGGCATGCAGCGTCCACTGTCCGACTACACCCGGTCTGAAGTGCTCGCGCTGATCGATGTGGTTGTGACCAACTACCAGGATCGCATGGTCCAAGAGCACGAACGCCTGGCATCGCGCGATCGCGCTTTCCTCGAGCAACGTGTAGCCATCCAAGCCGCTGGCCGGCAGCAAGGGCGGGTGTGATGCTCGATTTCAATCACCGTCCGAAATTTCACGAGTTAGTCGGCGAGCTCATTGATGACGCGCTGGCCCAGGAGCGCGATACACAGCGCCCGCGCGACTACTTGGGGGCATCTCGCCTGGGGGTCGCATGCGAGCGGGCCCTGCAGTTTGAGTACACGCGAACACCAGTGGATCCGGGACGAGAGTTTTCTGGCCGACTGCTGCGCATCTTCGAAGTAGGGCACGTGCTGGAGGACCTGGCCATTCGCTGGCTTCGGCTGATCGGATTTGATCTGTACACCCGCAAGGCGCAAGGCGGCCAGTTCGGGTTTTCCGTCGCAGGTGGGCGTATTAAAGGTCATGTCGACGGCATCCTGGCTGCTGGTCCAGCGAGCCTGGCCATGCGGTATCCCGCGCTCTGGGAGTGCAAGACCATGAACGACAAATCATGGCGAGACACCGTCAAGCACGGCGTAGCCAAGTCCAAACCGGTCTATGCCGCACAAATGGCGGTCTACCAGGCATACATGGAAGCCAGCATTCCGGGGATCTCCGAGAGCCCGGCACTGTTCACCGCGATCAACAAGGACACCCAGGAAATCTGGTTCGAGTTGGTCCCGTTCGATGGCGGGCTGGCGCAGCGCATGTCAGACCGGGCTGTACGCGTCATCACAGCCACCGATGCGGGTGAGGTTCTTCCCCGGTTTGCCACCACACCAACCCACCAGGAGTGCCGTTTTTGTTCATGGCAGGAACGCTGCTGGGGTGGGCCCTGATGCATGAACCGAGTTACTTCGACTTCAACGATGCAGCGGATCGATCCACCGCAACGGCGCAAGACGTTGAGGGGTTGCGCCGTTCGCTGATCGATCACCTTGAATCCGTTCTGCTGTTTCTGTTTCCCCAAGGACGCGTGCGTGGGGGAAAGTTCTACGTGGGCGACATCGACGGATCGCCTGGAAAAAGCCTGGTTGTCGAAATGGAGGGACTGCGGCGCGGACTGTGGTTTGATTTCGCCGCCGATATGGGCGGTGATGTGTTTGACGCTTGGGCGCTCTCGCGCAACTTGTCGGTCAAGCACGACTTTCCGCGCATTCTCGAAGAGATTCGTCAATGGTGCGGCCTGGCGCCGCCCATCAACCGATCCGATCTTGGCAAGTCCATCCAGCGAGATGGCCGACCGCAGCCTGTCGATGAACTGGGCCCCTACACCGCCACATGGGACTATCACAGCACCGACGGTACCTTGATCGCCCGGGTGTATCGCTATGACCCTGAGCCTGGACGCAAGGAGTTCAGGCCCTGGGATGTGCGGGCTCGGATGTGGCGCGCACCCGATCCGCGTCCCCTCTACAACCAGCCGGCCATGGCGTCTGCCAGGCAGGTGGTGCTGGTGGAAGGGGAGAAGTGCGCCCAGGCTTTGATTGAACAAGGGGTGGTGGCGACCACAGCCATGAATGGCGCACGCGCGCCTGTCGATAAGACCGACTGGTCTGCCTTGCGCGGCAAGGACGTGGTGATCTGGCCCGACCGTGATTCACCAGGCTGGGACTACGCCGAGGCGGCAGCCAAGGCCTGCGTCGCGGTGGGCAGTCGTTCGGTCATCGTCCTGATTCCTCCTGAGGCCAAGCCTGACAAGTGGGATGCGGCCGATGCCGTGGAAGAGGGCTTCGACATCAAGGCGTTCATCGATACAGGTGAGCGCATTACGGTCAAGGCCTGCACGGCCGTATTGCCCACCTATTCGATGGGCGAGATGCTTGACGACAACTCCCCATTGCCGACGGACCTGGTGTCCGACCGGATCATCACGCCTGGGGGCGTCACTGTCTTTGGTGGGGCGCCCAAGGTCGGCAAAAGCGATTTCTTGCTGTCTTGGCTCGCACACATGGCGGCGGGCCTCCCGTTCCTCGACATGGTGCCGGCGCGTCCACTCAAGATCTTCTACCTCCAGGCCGAAGTCCAGTACCCCTATCTCAAAGAGCGAATCAAGAACATCTTTTTGCCGAGAGACGCATTGCCGCAAGCTCGGCGCAATTTGATCGTGACGCCCCAGTTGCACCTTGTTCTCAACGATGAGGGGGTGGAGCAGTTGTTCCAGACCATTGGAATGCAGTTCAGTGGCGAGCCGCCGGACATCATCGCCATCGACCCGATCCGCAACGTCTTTGACGGAGGCAGCGCGGGCGGTGAGAACGACAACGACGCCATGATGTTTTTCCTCACGCGTCGCATCGCTAAGCTGCACCGCCTGGTCAATCCGGAGGCGGGCGTCATTCTGGTGCACCACACCAAGAAGATCACCAAGCGCCAGTTCGAGGAAGACCCGTTTCAGGCCTTCGCCGGCGCGAGCAGTCTGCGAGGCTTCTACTCGTCCAGCCTGATCTTGTACCGACCAGATGAGACGAACACCGTGCGTCAGGTGATCTTTGAGCTGCGCAACGGTCCTGGGATCCCCAGCCGTCATGTCGATAAGGCGCAGGGCCAGTGGGAGGTCGTCAATGCGAGTGATCGTCTGGTCCTCAAGGAGTATGGGCAGCGCCTGGATGCGGAGCGGCTGCGCAAGCTCGACGTGATCCTGCAGATCTTGCTGGACGAGGGGCTCAAGGGCCACTGCTACACCGCCAACCAATTCGCTGAGACCTTTGAAGGTCAGGCAGGGCTGGGCGGCGAACGCACTATCCGCGAGCGCCTCTCAGCCTTGGCCACCCAGGGATACATCAAGTACTTCCGCAACGCTGCGGACTTCGGGCTGCCTTCCATCGGTAGGTCCAAGTTTGGCTACTTGTGCGTTGAGGCGATGGTTTTGAACCTGCCCCATGGCGCGCCGGATCCAGACACCGGCGAGGTGCCCATGGCCCACCTGCGCGTCCTTCCCACCCACTACAAGTGCCCGCTATCCGGGGCGGCGATGCCCGTCGAGAACCCGGAGGTGTGGGTCTACCCCGAAACCAGCAATGACCCACAGGAGTCCGAATGAACACGATTTGCCAAGATAGAGACCTCACGGCCGGCGTACCGGCACATGCACGCATGAGCACTCAGCAGCCTTCTTGGGCTGTCATGGGCCGCGCTTTGGAAGAAATCCGCGTAGGCACTTGCCGATACGACGCCGTACGTATCGTTACGCAGGAGCAAGTTGGCAAAAAAGCGGCCGGAAGTTGGCAAAGTTTTGCCAACTGGATTAAGTTGGCAAAGGGCTGCCAACTTAATTCCTTTGTAAATCAAGCACTTAGTGATCTTCCGCCTCAGTTGGCAGTTGGCAGTTGGCAAAAGTTGCCAACTGAGCTAACCCCTTGTTTTCATTCACTTTCCCTAGCTTGCGAAGTTGGCGAAATCTCCCCCTCCTACTACGTAGGAGAGGGGGCTGATGCCCTCTCTCCGATACGTAGGGAGATTGCTCGCGAGGTCACACCGGTGTCCTCACCTCGCACCGTCGTCCTGGCGATTGATCTGGGGACGACGACTGGCTGGGCCATGCGAACGCTGGAAGGGCAATTGACCCACGGCTTTGCCAGCTTCAAGCCCAGCCGGTATGAGGGCGGTGGTATGCGCTATCTGCGCTTCAAACGCTGGCTCAGCGATATGCGCCATCTGGCTACCGACATCCACAGCGTGTACTTCGAGGAGGTGCGTCGGCATGCCGGGGTAGACGCCGCACACGTCTACGGCGGTTTGCTGGCCACGCTCAGCGCTTGGTGCGAGCACCACAACCTGCCGTACCAAGGGGTGCCGGTCGGGACGATCAAACGCCATGCCACAGGCAAGGGAAACGCCAGCAAGGACGACGTCATGCGTGCCATGCGCGCGCTGGGGCACCCCGTAACCGATGACAACGAAGCGGATGCCTTGGCGCTGTTGCACTGGGCTTTGGACACACAGGAGGGATGACATGATTTCAGCAACACTCGCATGGACGACGGATGACGTCGCCAATTGGCTCATCGAGGCAGCACGCACGTCGCACCGACTGCCACCGGCCAGAGTCCAGGGTTTCTTTAATTGCTGGCCCACGATCGTGCGAACCGAGTACGAACGCATGGCCAGTGACGATGCCCCGGTCTACCGTTTTCCGCCCACGCCTGCCGAGGTAGAGCGGATGCTCGTGGTCATGCAATGGGTGCAGTGCTTGGAGGTAGAGCAACGCAAACTGGTGTGGATGCGGGCGGAGCGTTGGCGTTGGCACGACATCGGTAAACGTTTCGGGGTCGCGCCTCGCACCGCGCAACGTCATTGGGAAAGCGCAATTCAGCTCATCGCTGATCATCTTGTGCAGGGAGGATGAGGGGCGTTGCTGGCCACCAAAAGGCCATGCCAGGAGGCTAAGACGATTGCGAAGAAAACGCGGATTCAGGCGTGTCGCGTTTTGGCCGGATTCGCGATAAATTCTGTCTACGGTCGCGAGAGATGCGCCTCCGATCAAAAGACTTCACAAACCCGCCCGGTGGCATCACCCGGCGGGTTTTTCACTTCTGGCCTTCATGACCCCCATTCACATCGAGTACCGCCCGACCGACGTCCTGATCCCCTACATCCGTAATGCCAAGCAGCATTCGGAGGCTCAGGTGGCCCAGATCGCATCCAGTATTCGTGAGTTCGGATGGGGCGCGCCGATCCTGATTGATGGGAACAACAACGTGATCGCAGGCCACGGCCGCTTGTTGGCCGCGCGCAAGCTCGGTTTGCCAGAAGTGCCCGTCGTGCCGCTTGAGCACTTATCGGATATCCAAAGGCGCGCCTTGATTCTGGCCGACAACAAGATCGGCGAGAACGCATCCTGGGAAGATGAACTCCTGGGCATCGAATTGGCAGACTTGAAGGAGGCTGGCTTCGACCTGGGCTTGACCGGTTTTTCCCCAGATGAGTGGGAAGCTCTTATCGCGGGCGATGACGGCCCGAAGGATGGCCTGACTGACGAAGATGCCGTGCCCGCGGTGGGCGAGATGCCCATCTCGAAAGCGGGCGACATCTGGATCCTGGGCGAGCACAAGCTGTTGTGTGGCGACGCGACCAAAGTCGACGATTTCAAGGCTTTGCTAGGTGAGGAGCTGGTGGACATGACCTTCACCGACCCGCCTTACAACGTGAACTACGCCAATACGGCCAAGGACAAGATGCGCGGCAAGAACCGCCCCATCCTGAACGACAACTTGGGCGAAGGATTCAGCAGCTTCCTGATCGATGCCTGCACGAACATCCTGACCCACACCAAGGGCGCGGTCTACATCGCCATGAGCTCGTCCGAGCTCGATACCTTGCAGTCGGCGTTTCGGACAGCAGGTGGGCGCTGGTCCACGTTCATCATCTGGGCAAAAAACACCTTCACGCTCGGCCGCGCTGACTACCAGCGCCAATACGAGCCGATTCTTTACGGCTGGCGCGAGGGAGCAGATCACTTTTGGTGTGGCGCTCGCGATCAGGGCGATGTCTGGAACGTCAAGAAGCCACAGAAAAATGACTTGCACCCGACCATGAAGCCCGTCGAGTTGGTTGAGCGGGCGGTGCGAAACAGCAGCAAGACTCGCGATCTGGTCCTCGACCCGTTTGGCGGTTCAGGATCCACCCTCATCGCCTGCGAAAAATCGGGCCGGCGTGCCCGCCTCATTGAACTCGATCCCAAGTACGTCGATGTGATCGTCAAGCGCTGGGAAGACTTCACTGGTCGAAAGGCTGTCCGGGTGGGGGACCCAGTCGCGCAAGGCGACGCCCAAGCGAGTCTCGATCAGCCGAGCCTGGCCACGTAACGGCCATAGTCGGCGCCGGACGGATCTACATAGAGGTAGGGCCTTCCAGGTGCGTGGACTTCTACGCACAAGCGCCCGTTGCCCCAATAGCCGCCTTTTCCCATGAGCCAATCGCGAGACTTGTAGAGGTGCATGGCAAAGGCATCGAACTCCTCGTCGGTCATCTCGCGGGTCTCGGTGACGTAGACCGCGTAGTCCCCGCTGGCTGCGATGTCGGACAGGTCCGTAGGCTTGCGGCCAAAGGGCAGTCGGATACTCAGTTCTTCAACCTGCACGTCCTTGCCATCGATGGTCAAGGTCAGTGGCTTTCTTTCAATTGTGATGGTCATTGTTTTCATGGCTTGGCTCCTGGTCAGGCGGCGCGGTAAATCCGCTGTCCATCAGCCTCCTTGGTCGAGGTGATCTCCATCCCGAGCTTCTTCTTGAAGGCACCGGCAAAAGTGCCCCGTACCGTGTGCTGCTGCCACCCGGTGGCTTCGCAAATCTGCGGGATTGTGGCGCCCTCGGGGCGTTTGAGCATGGCGATCACCTGGGCCTGCTTGCTGTTGTCTCGGGTGCGTGGTTTGGATTGCTCCGCCACTTCAACGATCTCTGCGAGTAATTGGGCGCTCACTGGCGCTTTGCGAGGGACACCTAGGGCCTCGTAGCCTTCGGCAGTCATGAGCCAGTCTTTGCCGCCCTCGGTGATCAGGGTGCGCTTGGATAAGCCGTCGATCACTTTTTGGCGAGCACCGCCCTTGATGTTCTCGGGGAACCAGATGATCTTGCCCTCTGTGTGCTGATGAGCGTGAGTCAGGATGGCGCGCTGGGAAGGGGTGAGTTGAATGGTCATGGTGTTCTCCTGATTAAGGTTGTGTGTGATTGGTTGTTGGATTGACCCTGGCGGACTTGCGACCAGCTTCATAGGCAGCTTCGAGCGCAGCCTTGATGCCCCAGACGCTCACATCGTGAAAGTCGAGCCGGTCGCTGTGCTGGGTCTCCAGGGTCTCGATGAACAGGTGTTGCTTGGCGATCTGGTCGAGCAGCTGTTCGAGCTTCTTGTCCGCCTTCACTTGGTCACCTCCACTTGATGGATCTGGCGGGCGCGATCAAAGCCGACCCAATCGCCTTTGAGATCCAAGCCTCTTGAGGCCATTTCCTCCCGGGCCAGTTGGTTGAGGTCCAACTCTCCGCGTGCCGCGGCAGCGAGGACTTTGTTCAGCGCGATCTGGATGAAGCCCAGCTCGTCGACGGTGAATTCGGTGCTTCGATAGGTCATTGGCAATTTCCTTGGTTGGTTGATGGTGTTCGTATGAACGCTCTGTTTCCCGAGGAAGCCAAGCGGAATCTCCGAAGCAGTTGCTTCTTTCTTGAATCAGTTCGAAGGCCGCTGCAGATGCCCCTAAGCGCACCCACTCCCTGCCGATATCCGGGATGCGCCGCGGTGGTAACGATGCCCGGGTTCTGCGAGGCTCACAGGCCCTTGATTCATCGCGATTACGGGCGTGCGCGGCGTGGGTTCGATGCGGAGGCGGGCTTCTATCAGTCCAAGCCGTGGCGCTCGGTGAGGGCCATGTTCTTGCGCGGGCACCCGCTGTGCTGCGCCTGTGGTTCCAAAGGTTTGCTGGTGGCGGCCCGTGTCGTGGACCACGTGCGGCCGATCAAGGACGGAGGCGCGCGGTTTGATATGAGCAACCTGCAGCCGCTGTGCGTGTCCTGTCACAACCGCAAGACCGCCCGCGAGTCAGCAGGGCGGTCAGTAGCCCCCCAGGGGGGGTGAATCTCTAGGGATGGCGGGCCACGATGCGCGCGCCTGCCCAAATTTTTGTGCGTGCAAATTGAACTAGGGGGGGCTCCCCCTGGATGGGATACCTATGGCCGGTCGTAAACCGCTGCCTACCAAAGTCAAGCAAATCAAGGGGACGCTGCAGCGATGCCGGACAAACCTGCGCGAACCCAAGCCAGAGGGGGACTTGGTCGAGCCGCCGGACTACATGCCCGAGGGGGCAAAAGCTGCCTGGAGATACGCGTTGGATTGCGCTCCACCCAATCTTCTCAAGAAGCTCGATATGTCGGTGCTGGAGATCTGGGCCTGCGCAGCTGACCTGTACCGAAAGGCCCAGGCTGGAATCGCTAAGACGGGCCTGCTCGTGAAGGCCCCCAACACTGGCGTGCCGATGCAGTCGCCGTATCTGGCCATCGCCAACAAGCAGGCGCAGATCATGACGAAGGCTGCAACCGAGATGGGCTTTACCCCGGCGTCTCGCTCCCGGGTGTCGCTGCCCATGGAGACAGCCGACGATGCCTTTGATCCCTGGGCGGACATTGCAGGCTGATGGTCGCAAAAAACTATGCCGCGGACGCCAAACGCTACGCCGAGCAGGTGGTGGCTGGTGAAATCCTGAGCTGCCGCTGGGTGCAGTTGGCATGCCAGAGGCAGCTCAACGATTTAGCCCGTTTCAAGGGCAAAGGCAGTCCGTACCGCTTTAACCCAAAGCTGGTGGACCGCGATGGGCGCAGCTTCTACCCGGCCGACAACCTCTGCGCCTTCATTGAGCGGCTGCCGCACGTGAAGGGGCCTCTGGCTGGCGAGTCGATCACTTTGGAGCCGTGGCAGATATTCATTCTGTCGACGGTTTTCGGCTGGGTGAAGGGAGATGGCAAGCGGCGATTTCGGCGCTCGTACATCGAGGTGCCGCGCGGCAACGCCAAATCAACGCTGTCCTCGGCCGTGGCGCTGTACATGCTGGCAGCCGACGGCGAGGGAGGTGCCGAGGTGTACTCCTTGGCTACGACCCGAGATCAGGCGCGCATCGTCTTCGGTGACGCCCAGACGATGGCTAGGCGCAGCGCCGGATTTCGAAGCCGCTTCGCTGTGAACGTGGGAGCGCACAACATGCATGTGTTGGCGTCGGGTTCAAAGTTTGAAGCCTTGTCGGCTGAAGGCTCGACGCTGGATGGCCTGAACATCCACTTTGGTTGTGTCGATGAACTTCACGCGCACAAAACGCGCACCGTCTACGACGTGGTCGAGACCGGAACCGGTAAGCGGGACAACTCGTTGCTGTGGGTGATCACTACAGCCGGAAGTAACCGGGCTGGCATTTGTTATGAGGCTCGAACCTTCGTGACGAAGCTGCTCAACGGTGTGTTTGAAGACGATACCCAGTTCGGGATCGTGTACGGGCTTGATGACGGGGACGACTGGACCACGGAGAACGCCCTGGTCAAAGCCAACCCCAACTGGGGCATATCGGTCCGGCCCGAGATCTTGGGACCTTTGCAGGCCAAGGCTATGCAACTGCCCAGTGCGGTCAATAACTTCAAAACGAAGCACCTCAACGAATGGGTCAACGCTGATACGGCCTGGATGGACATGCGGGCCTGGGATACCTGCGGGGACTCGTCCCTGGATATCGAGGCTTTTACGGGGCAGCCGTGTTGGGTGGGCCTGGACTTGGCCAGCAAGACCGACGTCGCGGCGCTGATGCTGATGTTTCAGCACCCCGAGATCTCAGACGCCTACGTGGTGTTTGGAAAGTATTACCTGCCCGAGGACACGGTCCAGGCAGCGGGCAATAGCCAGTACCCCGGTTGGATGCGGACGGGGCGCCTGACCGTGACGCCGGGCAACGTGATCGATTTTGGCTGGATCGAGGCCGACCTGCTGGACCTGGTCTTGCGCTTTGCCGTCCAGGCAGTGGCCTTCGATCCCTTTCAGGCCACCCAGTTGTCGACACGCATGCTGGCCGAGGGGCTACCCATGATCGAAGTGCGGCCCACGGTACTGAATTTCAGCGAACCTATGAAAACGCTCGAAGCCCTGGTGCTGCAAAGAAAGCTGGTCCACGACGGCGACCCTGTGCTCACTTGGATGGCCAGCAACGTGGTCGCCCACCTGGACGCCAAAGACAACATCTATCCGCGCAAGGAGCGAGCAGAAAACAAGATCGACGGCATCGTGGCACTGATCATGGCCCTCTCACGGGCGATCAAACCGGGAGACTCGGTGGTGCTGGGGTCCGATTACGAGCTGATGCTGCTCTGATGGCCAAGACTGGTTATGGGAATCCTGAGCTTCTTTGACCGATTTAAAGCCTCCACCAACGAGCGGTCCGCGTGGGGAGACTTTTTCTTCGAGCCGGTGTCTGTGCGCAGTGTCTCGGGCATGCGCGTCTCGCCTGACTCGGCCATGCGCTTGGCGGCTGTCTATGCCTGCGTTCGGATCCTGTCGGAAACCATGGCGTCGCTGCCATTGGTGGTGTACCGGGCAAGAGCGGACGGCGGGAAGGACCGCGTCACCGACCATTGGCTCTACCGGGTGCTGGGCAAGAAGCCCAACCGGTATCAAAACCCTTTTGAGTGGCGCGAGATGCTGCAGGGCCACCTGGCCCTCAGGGGCAATGCCTTTTGCCAGATCCTGACCAACGGCCGGGGCGAAGTCACAGAGCTGATCCCTATCCACCCCGATCGAGTGCGCTTGGAGCTACTTGCGGAAGGGGACTATCGCTACCGGATCCAAAACGCGGCAGGCCAGGAGATGGTTCTGCGCCGGGGCGAGGTCTGGCACCTGCGCGGCTTGTCTTCGGACGGGCTGTTGGGCCTGAGCCCGATTGAGCTGTCCCGCGAAAGCCTGGGCATGGCCTTGGCCGCACAGGACTATGGCGCTCGGTTCTTTTCCAACGACGCCAAGCCCACGGGTGGCTGGATCGAGTTTCCGGGCAATTTCAAGGACTCCGAGGCCAAGCGGGTGTTCCGAGAGTCTTACCAGGCGGCCCAGTCCGGTGCCAACCGGGGCAAGGTGCTGGTGCTCGAGAACGGGATGAAGTTCCACGAGGTGGGTGTCACGAACAAGGATGCTCAGTTCCTGGAACTGCGCAAGTTCCAGATCACGGACATTGCCCGCCTGTTTCGGGTGCCGCCACACATGATCGCTGACCTGGACCGCGCTACCTTTTCAAATATCGAGCAGCAGAGTCTGGAGTTCGTCATGCACACCATGACGCCTTGGGCTGAGCGGTGGGAGGCATCCATTGAGGCCGATCTGATGCTCGACGGTGATGAGCTGGAGGTCGAGTTCGACTTCGCCAACTTGATGCGGGGCGATGCTGCCAGCCGCTCGGCGTATTACCAAAGCGGAATCCAAAACGGCTGGCTCACCCGAAACGAGGCGCGCGCCGCCGAGAACCTTAATCCGATCAAAGGCTTGGATCAGCCGCTACGACCCTTGAATATGGTCGAAGAGGCAGACGCTGAAGGACAAGAGTCCTCCAACCAAGAGTCCGAGGCAGCTGAGAAAGATGCTACTGCCACGCCTGATGAGGGATTGAGCCTGAGGCTGCGCAACCTGGTCCAGTCCAATGCGCATCGGCTGGCCCGACGCATCGGCAGGAAAGGGGCTCTTGGCCCCAACGAGATCGATCTCATCGCCCAGAGCTTCGGATTGACACCGTCAGTCGTCGCCGTCTGGGCCGCCAATTTTGAAACACCATCCG
>JACCDG011237805.1_pt1 | contig 13466 bp, 11 predicted proteins | sample 7442471 | NCBI WGS metagenome assembly JACCDG01 (sample SAMN15323444, study PRJNA562643) | freshwater metagenome | isolation source: river surface water | place: USA:Blue River Watershed | collected 2017-08-17 | reverse complement strand
GCATCCCGTTCCAAGGTGGTAAAACTAATCCCCTGCAGGCGCAATATGCGCGCAACCATCTGGCCCACACGTCCAAATCCGGCCAAGATAACGGGGTTGTTTTCGTTGGCAATGGAATCAAAAGGCGTGGGAGTGGGCTGGGAATAGCGGTTGGCCAGGACCCGATCCAAGAGTCCCACTAGGGGAGTGGCAACCATCGAACCGATCACCACCACCGTGAGCACTTGGTTTTGCTCGTTAGACAATAGCCCTGTGGTCTGCGCCACTCCAAAAAGCACGAACGCAAATTCTCCTCCCTGTGGGAGTGTTGCTGCAAGTTTGCGTGCGGCCGCCGGAGTGTGGCAGGTCCGCAGCCCTAGCAAATAAACCACGGCATATTTCACGCTCAGCAAAAGAGTTAGCGCGATCAAAATGATTTGGGTTTTGTTCCAGACTAGCCCGTAATCCACCGAAGTGCCGACGGATACAAAAAACAAACCCAGCAAAAGCCCTTTGAAAGGTTCAATATCCGCTTCGAGAAGGTGACGGTACTCTGAATCGGATAAAAGCACACCCGCGATGAACGCACCCAGAGCCATCGATAGTCCCATGGACTCCATAAACAACGCCGCGCTTAGTACCAATAAAAGTGCGGCCGCTGAAAACACCTCCCGGCTATCCGCTGTGCTGACTATGCTAAGCAAGGGTCGAATGAGGTACTTTCCCCCGATAACCAAAGCAACAAGCGCACTCACTGCTCTGAAAGCCTCAAAACCCGATCCGCTCGATGCGGCTTCCGCTCCCAGGAACGGCAAGAGTGCTAGCACCGGAATGGCTATCAAATCCTGAAAAAGCAAAATCGCAAACGCTGTTCGCCCGTAAGATGTGTTTAACCCTTTTTGTTCCGCCAGTATTTGCAGAGCAAACGCCGTGGAAGACAATGAAAAACCAAAACCGATCACGAGAGCGGTCGGTAGCCCCAAGCCCACAGCGCGGCCGATCGCCGCAAAGGCAGCGGTGCACAATGCAACTTGGGCACCGCCCATTCCAAACACTGCATACCGCATGTTCCACAACCGGCTGGGTTTGAGCTCAAGCCCAATGAGAAAGAGAAGTAAAACCACTCCAAGCTCAGCAAACTCCATCGTGCGGTGGGGATCGTGGATTAGTCCCAGTCCCCAAGGGCCCAGAACTGAGCCGGCCGCCAAGTACCCCAACACCGCACCCAATCCCAAGCGTTTGAAAAGCGGAACGGCGCAAACCGCGCTCGCCAAATAAATCGCCGTATCCGTAAGAAAATGATTTTGCATTTTAGAACAAGGTATACACAAAGGGAGCCACTACGCTTCCCTGCGTAAAGAAAAGCAAAGCGCCAAATGTAAGCAACACAAGCATAAAAGGCAGCAGCCAGATTTTTTTGTTTTGAATCGCAAAAAGAAAAAAATCCCTGAAAAATGAAACCATTGTGTTCTCCTCTTCAATTAAAAAATTCGTGTCAGGTGATCTTTGGGACGTTTCTGAACTTGGTTCAAATAAGATGGAGCATCTGGATTCCAGTAAAACCAAGCCCGATCTTTTCCCAGAATTCTTCTCAGGACCGCAAAGGGCGTGAGGACTAAGAAAAACGCCAGCCCCAAAATCAGTCGCGTGTTCACCCAACCCAACGCTTCTCCCACGGTCATCCAGGTTTTATGCACGAGCCGAAGATTCTTGGGAAAGAAAACGCCCAGGGTCAGCAGGCCGAATGCCAATGCTACCGCCCATAGGCGGGGCTCGCGTCCTTGTGTGAGCGGATACGAACCAATCACTCCGAATACACAGCCCACCACCACCCCAAACCGGCGCAATTCCGCCAGGACGCGGCGAGGGTCTTGGGTCGCTATGAGCGTTCTTTCAGTCAAGTGCAAATTCCTCTTTCCACTGTTCGGTGTCGGCCCATTGGGGCTGTTCGTCTTTGTACAAAACGAAATTCTCAAGGACTAAGATATCGATCGAAGTACGCATGAAACACCGGTAGGAGTCTTCAGGGGTGCACACGATCGGTTCACCGCGAACATTGAAAGACGTATTCACCAGAACGGCACACCCGGTCTGTTTTTCAAATTCCTGCAACAAACCATAAAAACGAGGGTGCGTCTCCTGGTGGACGGTTTGAATCCGCGCGGATCCATCCACGTGGGTGACGGCTGGGATATCGGAGCGCGGCACTTTGAGCAAGTCGATGCCCCATAGGTTCTCGAGTTCAGGTGGTACGGGTTTTCGTCTTGCTTGTTTTACCGTACTTACTTGAAGCATGTAGGGGCTGGAATCTTCAAAATCAAAGTACTCGGAAACCTTTTCGGCCAGGACGGCAGGTGCAAAGGGCCTGAAAGATTCTCGGTACTTTACTTTGAGATTAATCGTCGATTGCATTTGAGCAGAGCGCGCATCCCCTAAAATACTACGCGCTCCCAATGAGCGCGGCCCAAACTCCATTCTGCCCTGGTGCCAGCCCGCTACTTTTTGCTGAGAAAGTTCTGCCGCAACAACCCGAAGCAGCTCTGTTTCGTCGGGATAGAAATGGTATTTCACTCCAGCACGATCTAAAAAAGCTCTGACTTCTTCGTTGGAAGATTTCGGACCTAGGTAGGAACCTTCCATGGAATCTCGACGTGGTGTGACCTGTCTGGGCTGTCCAAGGTGTTCGTGCCATGCAACGAGGGCACACCCAACCGCCCCTCCCGCATCTCCGGCCGCAGGTTGAATCCAAATCCGCTCAAAAAGGCTCTCGCGCATCAAACGTCCATTGGAAACACAATTCAGCGCCACTCCGCCTGCGAGGCAGAGGTTCTTATGCCCCGTTTCCGATCGGAGTTTGTGGGCAAGTTTCAAAACGACTTCTTCGGTGACGACTTGAATGGATCGAGCGATGTCCATTTCTTTTTGGGTGAGGGGACTCTCTGATTTTCGACGGGGTCCTCCAAAAAGCACATCAAACTTTGGGCTGGTCATTTGGAGGCCATCGCAATAACCAAAGTACTCCAAGTTCAATCGAAAAGTGCCATCTGGTTTTACGTCGATAAGATGATCGTAAATCGTCTGGACGTACCTCGGCTGGCCGTAGGGGGCGAGGCCCATCACTTTGTACTCGCCTGAATTGACCTTAAAACCTGTGTAGTAAGTAAACGCCGAGTAAAGCAAACCCAGCGAATGCGGAAACCGGATTTCCCAGAGTGGGTTGAGTTCCGTTCCCGATCCGCTCCATGCAGAGGTGGTAGCCCATTCTCCCACACCATCCATGCAAAGTACTGCCGCGTCCTCAAAAGGGGATGGGTAAAACGCCGAGGCAGCGTGAGACAGATGGTGTTCAGAAAAGAGTATCGTGGGGAACAGTTTAGTTTTTCCAAAATGCGCCTCCAGCTCTTTTCGGATGCTTTGCTTCAAAAAGAGTTTGTCCTTGAGCCACATCGGCATGGCGCCCAAAAAAGAGGCGAACCCTCGGGGTGCATATTGAAAGTACGTTTCGATGATCCGATCGAATTTCAGAAGAGGCTTTTCATAGAAAACAATATGGTCAATCTCCCCCAAAGTGCACCGAGCTTCTTGGAGGCAGTATTCAATTGCTTTTATCGGAAAACGCGCATCGTGGCGTTTCCGGGTAAAGCGCTCTTCCTGCGCTGCTGCGCGGATTTTGCCGTCGACTAGGAGGCAGGCCGCGGAGTCATGGTAATAAGCAGATATTCCCAAAATGCGCGGCATTCTTATTTCTATCAAACTGTTTCACCGATGGGAACCTGGGGTTGGCGAATATGGTATTCTTTGCAAATGGCTCGGCCATCCCACCGTTGCAAAGTTGCTTTTGACACCTCGGTTCTTGGCTATGCACAGTACGGCGCGGGAGGGCGAACAGGCGTTTTTCGCATGGCCGATAGTTTAGCGCGAGAGCTGACGCGTCAGCCGACTATCGATCTCAGTTTTTGCGGTGCAGAAAATTTCGAAATGTGGACCCACGCCAGGCGTTACCTGGAACAGGATGAGGAGTTTAGGCATGTCCCCGTGCTCTCCTACCAAAGTACCGCTCGAGTTTATGGTTTTTTGGGGCGTTGGTTTTCAAGTTTGGCCAAGGAACAGGAAATAAGTGTTCCGGCGCGGGCGGTTCGAAGGGCTCTCAAAGAGTCGCTTCGTTTATTGGCCGATAACTCACTGCCCCTTAAACCAACGGACCTTAGCGGATTTGATATCTACCATTCTCTGTTCTACCCGCTCCCTGAAGTCACGCGTTCGGTTCCGGGATTGCGCCGCTATCTCAGCGTATGTGATTTAATCAACATTCAACACCCCCGGTTCTCCAACGATGGTGGTGCCTTTCTCAAGACCATTTTGGCGAGTTTAATGCCTCAGGATCGGGTGATTGCCATTTCAGAGTGTACCAAAGCCGATCTTTGTAATTACCGTGCCGACATCGATCCAAACCTGGTTTTCGTCGTACCATTGGCGGCCTCGAAGGCTTTCCAGCCCGTGGAGGACGTTGCCCGGACGCGTTCCATGCGCTCTCGCTATGGTTTGGGTCGGAATTATTTTTTATCGGTTTGCACTCTGGATAAGCGCAAGAACATAGATGGATTGGTGTCCGCTTTCGCGCAGTGGGTGCACCAAGAAAAAACCCATGATGTCGATCTCGTTTTGTGTGGCGGGTTAGGTGAGTCGACGGTGGTGATACGCGAGAAAATTCGCGAGTCTGGATTGTCGGCACAACGCGTAAAAATATTAGGCTATGTCCCGGACGTGGATTTAGCTCCTCTGTACTCCGCGGCACTGGGGTTTATATACCCGTCGTTTTATGAGGGGTTTGGGTTGCCGGTGCTCGAAGCCATGCAGTGTGGGACGCCCGTAGTTACTTCAAAAGGGAGCGCCCTAGAGGAAGTTGCGTCAGGCGCCACATTGCTGGTTGATCCCAACAGCCAGGATGAACTCTCCTCTGCGCTCGATCGCTTGTATCGCAATCCGAACACGCGCGAGCAATACGCCCAGCTTGGAAGAGAGCGTGCCAGCAAGTATAGCTGGACAGAGTCCACTCGCCTATTGGTTAAGGCGTACCAAGCGCCCTGACCTCAACGCCGCGGTTTGAACTTCCGAGCACCTGAAATTCGATCGACTCAATCAGTTTGGGTGCACGCGAGTTCCGTTTGATTTCAAAGCCTGCTCGACCCGGAAGCGTTATCACGGGGCCGTTGGCCGTAGTGCCATCTTCAAATGTGATGATCATGTTTTGCAAAATAAGCCGAGTAATCCCCAAGTTCAGAAATTGTAGACGCTCTACTTCGCTAGTGGGGCTTGGGTTGTTCAAGATAAATGTCTGGTTTCGGACGGCACCGGTCATTCCAAAAACAAAATTAGCGGACGCTGTTCCACCTCCACCAGGCGGAGTGGAGGGAGGTGTCGACGGTGTCGACCCACTGAGAGTCTTGTCGAATTCGCAGTAGAGAGTTGTTTCTTCCTTGGTGCCTGTAATACGTTTAACGCGCATTAGAATTCGACTATTAGCGTCGTTCTCTTCCCAGCGAATTTCACGGAGCATTTTTTGACTGGAAGTTGTTGCATACTCATTGGCGAGTGAACCTGAGAGGATCTTGAGGCTGTTCCATTGTTCCTTAGCAAACCACTCTTTGACCGGCTTGTAGTTTTCCACTTCGCTTGGACTCATGTTCCGAAATAGGTCTCTGTCTGTGTTGCGTTCCCAAAAATAAGACAGCGTAGTGCCGCGAGAGGTGCTGGCGTCTTTAACCGCTAGTACAGCAGGCCAGTAAGCTTCGGGTTCCGAAGTGGTTACACAGTTTCCGCCCCAGTACCCTTTGACAGCAGACTCTAGCGGGAGCGTCGCCGCACCGAACTCCGAGGCCAGGTCGTCGTAACAGGAACCAGCCCAGAGAAATGAGTTCCAAATGAGACTGAGTATTATGAGCGCTTTCAATGTATCCCTCCCCGGAATGCCAAAAGAATAAACCCGTGTGGACAAGAGCACATGGGGCCTTGCGGCATGGCTGTGACCCGGCGCGCTAATGGGCAGCGGGGGTTTGGGGATATAATGTAAACAACGCTATTTCCCGTCGATTTATCCCTTCTTTCTCGTCGGAGATTCTCATGCGCATCGCGATCGCGGCACCACGCTTAGGCAAGCAGGATTCTCCGATAGAAGCGTATTTTCAGCTTCAAGCACTGGAATCGATTCTCCCGGACTGTAGCTTTGAGTGGCTGACTTCTCGGAGTGCCCGCGAGTTGGAACATCTTTTTGTGTTGGGATCAGGCTTTCTCGAGAGCGGGTTTTGGGACGAGTGGATCCTAGAAAAGAACACAAGTGTCACTGCGATCGGTGTCTCCTTGGATCCGGAAAGTGATCTGTCGCCTGGTGCTCAAGAAAAACTAAAAATGATTGGAAAAAAAGGCGGAGTTTCTTTTTTGGATGAACCAAGTTTAAAAAAAGGCCGAGAATTTCTTTCTGCCGCATCCGTTTCTCTAGGTGGCAGCCCAACACTCTTTCTTTCTGAAGACCGTCTGGTTACTACCAGCCCTTATCAAATATACTGTCCTGGACTTTCGGATCCGGCGTTTGCAAGGTCTTCTGCCTTGTATCGCTTCTCGAGGCGATTTTATAGTCGACTAAACCGAAGTCAGCGTGCGCTTTTCTTTGTCCAAGAGCCCGCTGAGTTTGCGCTGGGGGCAAGGGTCGGTAGCAACACTTTGTATGAGCCTTGTCACCCCCAAGTGCACCTCAAAGCCCTCGCATCCGCGAAAAGTGTTATCGGATTTCACCCGTCGGCAATTCTAGCGGCAGTGGCCTGTGGTGTACCTGCCGTGCTCCTGGGAAACGATCGGAGCGCCAGACGCCAAGTTGAGGCTGTGGGAATTCCGTTTTTGGAAATCAATCCCAATACCGATCCCGCAGAGCTCGAACATCGCGCGGAAGAAGTAATTCGCAAATACCCCTGGGAGAATGTTCAACAGAAGAGCGCAAAGCAGCGCGGGGCACTCACCGAACATCTTAAAGAGCTGGGATTTCGTCCCAAAGAAACCAAGAAGAAATTCCGGCGTTCGGAGTCTAACAGCAAGACGGTTCTAGCGAGTTTGGTGGGTAACGAAGATTTTGCGTCTTTTGTAGGGCTGTTTGAAAATCTAAATGAACTGACTCGCTCAGCGTTTGAGTTTCATGTATTGGCTTTAGATCTCGAAGCAGAACGAAGGCTCAAGCAGGTTTTTTCGAAACAGAATGTTTTGGTCTACCGAACGTCTCAGGTTTGGGACGACATTGATATGACCTCGCTGCTCACGCCCTCGCAGCTAAAGAAATTTCAGCTCAAGCCCCGATTCTTGAGAACCGTACTGGATCGAGTCCAGGCCCCGGTTTTTTACTGCGATCCAGGTTTATATTTCTACCGCGACCCCGTGGAGCTTCAGCCCTCGCTGGAACCAGCGCACACCTTGCTGATCCCCCGGTTTAGCGACGATGTTCTATCCGCTTCGGAAAGTGCTCCCTTTGACACCGCGTTTTGTCTTGTGTCACCGGGGAGCTCGGAGCTTTTGGATTGGTGGAGTGACTCCGCCCGAGTGAGTGTGGAACATGAGGCTCGAACCGGGTGTCTCCCAGAACCGGGTTTCTTGTCGATGGCTCCTGTGCTTTTTCCCGGCATCCGAGTTTACCGAGACGCGGACCACGGTATTTCGCACCAGAGCGAAAAAGTCTTGGGGCTTTCGCTGGCCTTTCAACCGGGCAAGGCGTCTCGTTTGATAGATGAGCGTGGTGTGGGAAGTGTACGGTGGTCGGGGGAACGGCCGAATGTCGTTGTTGGGGTGAAGACGAGTTGGGATGGGTTGGCGCACTTTAGCTGTGGGCACGCCGCTGGCCCCGTTCCAAGAACTTTGTTAACGGCCTTAAGCCACCAACACGCTTTGCACTGGCGCTATTTGGCAGAGCGTAGCCAAATGTCAACTTTGCTCCATCAACATGTGCCCTTGATTACGCGCTGGCTCGCCGAAAAAATCGCTGTATTGATTTTGGGAATAAAAAACCTTTACGCTCCTTCGGGTACTGAATCTCCTCTCCACGGGGGAAGGTGGGCCATGCCCACCGAACCCGACGCACGGTGGGTGCACTTGCTTCGCCGGCAGATATTTGCGCCCATTCGCCGGTCCACCCGCTCCAAAGCCGCCTGACCAAACCAGTGCAACCTATTGAACTAATAAGATAATTCACCGGAACTGCTTTGCGTTATTCCGATGGGCCCCTCATTGCTTTAGGCACATCTTTATGTTAGTTCCTAGTGCCTATGGCCAATAAAAAAGATCGGGGAACCGGAACCCCCGACCCTCAATCCAAGCAGCGGAAGTCTAGCCTCAAAAAGCTCCCCCCTTTTTCTCAAAAAAACGGGGTGTGGACATGGGTTTTGCTTGGTGTGGGACTACTGCTTTTGCTTTCTGTCATTGCACGCCCCGAACTCACTTCCAAAGAGATTCCCTATAGCGAATTCAAAGATCGTGTAAAAGCAGGCGAGATCAAACGGGTGGTTTTGTCGGAGACTATTGCCAAAGGGTACACCGACACAGCCGCCGCCACGGCCCCCCTTTCTAGAACTGCCGCGCCCGCGACATTTTTTGTGACGATGTTGGTGAACGATCCCGAACTCACCAAGTTGTTAGACGAGCGAAAAATCCAATATGAGCAAGAAAACACCTTGGTAAAAGACTTTTTCTGGCACTGGGTAATGCCTTTTGCTCTCTTGCTGCTGTTGTGGCGAGTTTTGTTTTCGAGAGCTTTCAAAATGGGCCCCGGCGCTGGCATCATGAGTTTTGGAAAAAACCGTGCGCGTTTGGTTGTCGACGATTCTAAAAAGGTTACTTTTTCGGATGTGGCCGGAGTTGAAGAGGCTAAAGAAGAGTTAGCTGAGATTATTGAATTCTTAAAGACGCCGCAGAAGTTTCGCGCCATCGGCGGAAAAATCCCTAAAGGCATCTTGTTGGTCGGCCCCCCAGGCACAGGAAAAACATTGTTGGCTCGAGCCGTTGCAGGTGAGGCTGAGGTGCCGTTTTTTAGTTTGAGTGGCTCTGAGTTTGTTGAAATGTTTGTTGGGGTAGGGGCAGCTCGAGTGAGAGATCTTTTTGCTCAAGCGGTGGATAAATCGCCCTGTATTATTTTTATCGACGAATTGGATGCTATTGGGAAAGTCCGCAGTGCTGTGTCCCCCATGGGCGGTCATGACGAGCGCGAACAGACGTTGAACCAGTTGCTTGTCGAGATGGATGGTTTTGACACGCGTACTGGTGTCATCATCATGGCCGCGACCAATCGGCCGGAGACGTTGGATCCGGCACTGTTAAGGGCGGGACGCTTTGATCGGCAGGTGTTGGTAGATCGGCCCGATGTGATTGGCCGAGAGGCTATTTTGCGCATTCACGCTAAGAACGTGAAAATCAGCGCTTCATTGGACCTCAAAAAAGTCGCAGCCCGGACCCCCGGGTTTGTCGGCGCCGATTTGGCCAACGTGGTGAATGAGGCGGCACTTCTTGCTGTGCGTAAGGGCAAAGAAGAAGTGGGTATGTTGGATTTTGATGAGGCGATCGATCGTGTGATTGCTGGGCTGCAAAAAAAGACCCGCCTTATCAATGTGAAAGAAAAGCGGATCGTGGCTCACCACGAAATGGGACACGCTTTGGTCACGTACTACACCGAAGGCGCCGATCCGGTGCACAAGATTTCGGTCATTCCTCGTGGTTTTGGGGCTTTAGGATACACCATGGCTCTGCCCAAAGAGGACCGATACCTCATGACTCAGCCCGAGCTGCTGGCTCGGATCGATATTTTGTTTGGTGGTCGTGTGGCCGAACAAGTGGTTTTTGGCGAAGTCTCCACAGGTGCTCAGGACGATCTGCAAAAAGCGACCGACATCGCAAAACGCATGGTGATGGAATACGGGATGAGTGAGGTCTGTGGAGCTCGGACGTTCTCGAACGAAAGGTCGTCTTTTATTCAGGCGCCGTCGGGACCGATAGCTGGACGGGAGTTTAGCGACTCCACAGCAGAGACCATCGATCAAGAAGTGAAAAAGATTTTGGACCTGTCCTACGAGAGAGTTCGTAAATTGATCCACAGCAAAAAAGACATGCTGGTTCGATTTGCATCGGTTCTTACTGAAAAAGAAGTGCTCGAAGGAAAAGATTTAGAAGACATGATTCGTGAGTATGAAAACCCGCAGGTGGTACAGGCCGTTGAAGATGTTCCTCCCGCGATGGTGGAGCCGCCGGCCGCAGTGCCCCCGGAACAAACACTTTAAGGAGTAAAAATGGCAGCAAACGAAATGAAACGTAAATACTTAGACAGCCGAACTTGCGATCGGTACTTGAAAAAAGGCCTGCTTTCCCAAAAGGAATACGATGCCCACCTAAAGGCCTTGCCCGACGATGAAGCGGTTTCCACCTTTGTGGAAATGGATGTGCACGATACAGAGCTCTCTTCAGACGACGATTCTTCTGCTGATACTGAGGAGTAAGGGTGAACGACAATTTTCCCATGGCGCGAGAAGGCGTCCCTTACTTGCTGGTAACCCTAGCAGTAGGTGCGCTCTTCGCCGTGGGTGGATTTTGGCTCCTCTCACTCGTTTTCTTTGTTTTAGCTTCTTACGTTGTTTTTTTCTTTCGAAATCCAGAGCGCCTGAGTCCTGCGGGAGTGGATCAAATCGCGTGTCCTGCGGACGGGAAAGTGGTTTTTGTTGGTCCGAGTGTGGAAAAGGAATTTCTGCAGGAGGAACGGATAAAAATCAGCGTTTTTATGTCGCTGTTTGATGTGCACATCAACCGATCTCCATTGAATGCCTCTGTCCGAAACATCCGCCACCGGAAAGGGCGTTTTTTGGCGGCTTTTGACGATCGAGCGTCAGAAGAAAATGAACGCAATACGGTTCTGCTGGAAACAGATCAGGGAGACACCATGGTCTTGGTGCAGATCGCGGGTCTCGTTGCACGGCGGATCATCTGTTACCCCGCCATCGGTAGTTTTTTGATCAAAGGGCAACGCTTTGGCTTGATTCAATTTGGCTCGAGAGTGGACATCTATCTGCCCAAAAATGCAGTCCCTCAAGTCAAAACCGGCGATCGAGTCGTCGGTGGCGAAACCCTTTTGGCTACCTTCCAGCGAAGGGCATGAAGTTGAAGCGCAATCGACACGCCTATATTTTTGTTCTGCCCAGTTTGTTTACGACGGGGAACCTTTTTTGTGGGTTTTATTCCGTCTTGCGATCCATCCACGGGGATTTTAAATCCGCTGCGTTATTGATTCTGGCGGCTGGAATTTTTGACGTTCTCGATGGGCGCGTGGCGCGCATGACACGCAGCCAAACCCGTTTCGGACTGGAGTACGATTCGATTTCGGACGTGGTTTCCTTTGGGATGGCCCCAGCACTGATGGCTTACCTCTGGGCGTTGCGCCCTTACGGACGGGTGGGAGCTGCTGCTTCGTTCTTGTACGTGGCGTGCGGAGCGCTTCGTTTGGCGAGGTTTAACACCATTTCAGAAGACTCTCCCAAAAGCTATTTTGTGGGCCTGCCTTCGCCGGCAGCCGCGATTTTCTTGGCTTCTTTGGCCATCGCCTACCCTGACCTGCAGTTTTCGCACCCGGATATCCTTTTGCTCGTTTCGCTTCCATGTTTGGGCGTACTTATGGTGAGCAATATTCGGTATCGCAGCGTCAAAGACTTTGATCTCCGCCACCGGCGCCGGTTTTTTATGTTGGTATTTTTGGTATTTGGGATTGCTTTTGTGATTATTGAGCCCGAAATCGGGGTCTTGAGTTTGATGACCTATTATGTTTTTTGGGGGCCCGTGCGCGAGATCCTATCGTGGTTTCGTCGAAGGCCCGGTTTACGGTCGGGAGGGACCTAGTGTTCAGGCATTTAGAAAAAATTCAAACAGTAGCTCTAGTGGGCGCCACCGGCTTGGTGGGGCAGGAGTTTCTGGAGATTCTGGCTGAGAACCGAATCAAGTTCCCGAAGCTAAGGCTTTTTGCATCGGAAGACTCCGCGGGCGATTACCTTGAGGTCGGCGAATACAGTGGGCAGGTCGAAGTATTGGGCCCAAACAGTTTTGAAGGGGTAGACGTCGCTTTTTTCAGTGTGCCCATGGACATTACCCGAAAGTTTGTTCCCAAGGCCGTCGAGGCAGGGGCGCTGGTAATCGACGATTCTAGCGCCTACCGCATGATTCCAGATGTGCCCTTGGTAGTTCCACAAGTGAACGGGGACAGGCTCACCGGATTTCGGGGCAAAGTCATTGCGACGCCGAACTGCACGGTGACCCCACTTGCGATGAGTCTCAAACCTTTGGTTGATAATTTTGGCGTGGAGCGGGTGGTGGTCTCGACCTACCAATCGGTGTCGGGCGCGGGCAAGCGTGCCTATGACGAACTAGCTCACCAAACTGCATCCTTGCTCAATGGGGGCAACGAAGAGCCAGAAGTTTTCCCCCACCCAATCGCTTTTAATTGTCTGCCACTTGTGGGCTCTGTCGACGAAGAAGGCGTTTCGGAAGAAGAGCGCAAAGTAGAACAAGAGCTTAAGAAGATCTTGGGCTTGCCGGAACTTGGCGTGTCCGCAAGCTCTGTGCGCGTTCCCACTTTTTGTGGGCATGGGTTAACAGTAAACGTACAGCTAAAAGAGGGTTTCGAAAGCATCGCACAGGTGCGAGAGCTCATGGACGCATTTCCGGGACTCAAAGTCTTGGATAACCCGTCAGGAAATATCTACCCCACCAATCGCGAGGCATCGGGTTCGGACGCTACCTTTGTCGGCCGGTTGCGTCGGGATGAGTCGATACCTTTTGGGCTCAACTACTGGGTGATCACGGATAACTTGCGTAAGGGCGCGGCTCTAAACGTCCTGGAGTGTCTGGATGTCCTTTATAGTGCACGGTGAACATCAAGCTACTCATAGAGTACGATGGAAAAGATTTCTGCGGCTGGCAGCGGCAGCCGAACGGGCCTTCCATACAAGCCGCGATTGAAGATATTCTTTCCCAAACCCACGGGCGCAAGACAACACTCTACGGGGCAAGTCGCACCGATAGTGGCGTGCACGCGCGCGGTCAGGTAGCGACTTTCTTCACGGACGGGGGCAAAGCGCCAGGCCAATGGACTTCGATTCTGAATTACCACCTGCCCCGGACTATCCGCGTGCTGTGTTCTGAGCAGGTCGCTGCGGACTTTAATCCACAGAAAGATGCTATCGCCAAAGAATATGAGTACGTGATTCTCAATCGAAAGCACGCTAGCAGTTTGAATCCGAGGGCGTACTTCGTACCAGACTCACTGCATTGGGGCAGGGTGCGAGAAGCGATGCCGAGCTTTCTGGGAACGCATGACTTTGTCGCGTTTCAAGGTGCCAAAGCCGAGCTCAAGACAACCGTCCGTACGATTACCGATTTTGGCTTGTACGACCGGGGAGATGGTTTTTTTGCGTTCCGGGTGCGGG
>JACCDG011455339.1_pt1 | contig 13468 bp, 11 predicted proteins | sample 7442471 | NCBI WGS metagenome assembly JACCDG01 (sample SAMN15323444, study PRJNA562643) | freshwater metagenome | isolation source: river surface water | place: USA:Blue River Watershed | collected 2017-08-17 | reverse complement strand
GGAACTAACGGAAAGTAAAGGTTCTGATCAACAAGTAGAGCGCCCACATCTCGACAGTTTATTGTGAGACTACCACCCGAGTCGTACTCCACGGTGTCGATGATCCAAACACCGGTAATGACATTCGACCCACCAAATCCCTGGTAGGTCTTGATCATGTTTCCTTGAGCCAGTCCACCGTAACTGAACGTCGTGCGCCCACCATCAGCATTGCCCCAAAAATCGACATCAGGAAGACTCCACGGAGCATTTGAAACAGGGGCACCGTCAATCGAACGTCGCTGAGAGAACTTGCCCTGCCACTCCCTAGACGGCCCCAACGTTTCGTGAGCGTTCTTGATGACCATAGTCATCGTGGCTGTATCGCTCTCGATGGAACGACTGATGGAAATGCTCTTCACAACTTGGATAGGAAGTTCTACGCCAGTACCTTCCTGCCATTGACGCGCAGGGCCACGGTTACGACCGTTCCAAGTAAACGCAACAGGAACCTGCTGCCAATAGCGATACACCATCACCTTGGCCGTAGGCTTGTAGTTTCCCAAGTAGTTGCCGTAACCCCAAATTGACGTAATCTGTTCTACGTCTGCACCATCATCAGTCATCTCTTTATCTCCTTAATGCGAAGAACTGAAGCCCCATACCAAGGCTTCACAATCGTAGTCCGCTGCCCAAGGGTGCGAATGACGCACCTTGCGCTTAGGGGCAAACTTTGTCAGATAGGCATAAGGAATTACTAGACGAGTATTGCTTTCATCTCTCAAATCCTGAGTGATCTGAACCGCATAGCCACTCTCGTACCATTCTAAAAAGAAATCCCAGTGATCTTTCTCAAGGATCACGCCAGAGAAAGGCATAGTGATAGGGCGCTGACGCCCTTCGAAGATCACCGGTGCCCCACCTGCTGAAGAAGTAACATCAAGTTGCTTCTCCCAAACAGGAAGACCACCACTATTAGGATTTAGGTACCATTCAATAGTACCTAGATCAACGCTTGAAAGAATCCATCTCCACGGGGTAGCCATTGTTATCCTTAGATGTAGAACGAACTTGTAGCGGGAGGACTTACACCGTTACGTGCTGGGCCACCGATTGCTTCGATGAGTTTCGCCATCATCGCTGGGCCATCCTTCGACTCATTGATGTTGATTTCAATGATCCTTGCATCAGTATAGTTCTGAGTGCGAGGACCTTCCAGTACCCCAGTAATCTCCTTATTGCGGTTGCCCGACTCTGCATTCGCACGACGAACCTCATACAAAGTCGGAAGCTTGATCTCATCGGAGATGTTCATTGCAAGGTCAGTTGAAAGACCATCATTCAACTGCTTGATCTTGCGCGCAAGAGTACGGTTCATCTCTTCGGTGTTCGTTGGGATCTTCTGCATTGCTTGCAGCATTCTAATAGCTTGCCCCACTGTGATCTTTTCGATCTCTAGCAAGTAATCGATATCACCCAACTGATCATTGAACTTGCTATTCCGCACGTTAGCTTCGGCTCGGATGACCTCAGCTCTAAGTGCATTTTGTTCAGCAGCTCCAGCGCCATTGGCCTGGGCGGCCTGGAGACGAGTGGTGGCGTTCTTCAATCGAAGTTCGGCAACCTTGATGCTGTCACCGGCAGCTTCAGCAACAGCAATCTGCACGTCAACCACCGAAGTAATGGTTGCAAGGAAGGCTTGCTGCAATCCAGCTTGAGCGCGAACGACATCAGCACGGGCAGAGTTAATCTCTGCCACACCGGCACCACTCGCCAGTAAAGCGTTGAGGCGGTCCCTGGCTCCACCAAGCTGAAGGCTCGCAACCTTGACCTGATCACCAGCGGCCTGAGCAACAGCAATGTTCAAATCAACAATGGATTGCAGATTAGCAAGGAATGATTCTCTCTGACCCTGGATTGCAGAGTTCAAATTTGCTTGAGCATTTGACGCCTCTACAGACCCAGCAGGAGCGTTGGCAAGGATATCTCTTGCTTCTTGCACGTTGATCTGTGAAGTAGCCAAGGCGTTATTACTGATAGCAGAACGAGCTAGGTTGGCATTAGCTTGAATCCGCTGATTCAGTTGATCAATGCGAGTATCGTTAAGGTTTCCAGTCTCTTCCTGAACCTTAATTTCCGCTTCGATAAGAGCCTGGGCATTTTCAAAACTCTTGTCCTGTTCAAACGCTGCCTTAGCTTGATCACGCTGCCTCTTGGCTATCTCAAGGTCCAGCTCGGCAACCCGAACAGGATTATTGCGTTCCTTAATCTTCTCCAATTCCAAACCACTATTTAGATACTCAGTAGCGGCGTCGAGGTTTTCTTGAGATACCTTGCCCATAATGTCAGGAATAGGAAGGTTTTCTCCAAAACTTGAAGGCTTGAAGCTATCTCGCGCTCCAGTGAGGGCACGAACCTCAGCTTCGAGGGAAGGAATCTTCGTGTAACCACCAATCCCACCCCTACCGGAACGATAGTAAGCAATCAAGTCCAAAACTTGATTGAGTCTTTCCGTCATAATCTGATCAAGTGCTTCATTGATAGAAACACCCGTCTTCTCAGCTAGCTTAATTGCTTCCTCTTCATACTTATTGAAGTCCTTGATCTTAGATTTATCTCCACGGCCAGCAATTTCTTGCTGTGCAGCTTCTAGAGCAGCTTGCGACTCGTCGGCTCTGCGCTCATATTTAGGTGTAGTGCGAAGGGCTGTGCTCTGAAGTAAGGTAGCAACTTCTGGCGGCAATTTGAATCCCGCGTTCAATCGACGCAAACGCTCAATAGGGTCAGCGATAGCAATAACTTCTTGAATGAATACATCTTGAGCTTGTTCGTAGATATCCGGCACAATATCCAACTTCTGCTGACGCGTGAGAGCATCCCCGCCCCCAGCACTCTTCGGAAGCTTGGTGTTTAGATAGTCCAATGAACTTTGCAATGAACTCGCCGCTGACCCACGGCCTGTTATTTCTCTATATAGCTTCGTGGAATCAAGAACTTCTTTCGCTCGGCCTTCATAGGCAGCGCGGATTTCCTTCTCAGTATCTACAATTTGTTTAGCAATCTTACCATCAGTATCTGGGACGCCCTTGTCAATTTGATCCTGCAAGGATCTTAGTTGAGTCCTAAGGGCATCTAGATATTCTGTTCTTCCACCAATACCAGCCTCAAACCTACCCTTAGCAAGATCAAGGTTCTGAACAATAGCAGCATTTCTCTTGTTTTTTTCTACATCCTTCTGATACTGATCAAGGATCGCCTTAAGCTCAGGGTCCTTCTTTGCAGCCTCAACGAGAAGATTGACAATCTGCCCCGCTAGGTCTTCACCCTCTGAGGCATCCTTGTAAAGTTTTTCAAGGTCTCCAGGTTCAATGACCTGATCTTTAATCTGACCTGGCAGAATTGGATTGTTACTGAAACCATAGATGTTAGCAGTATCGTAAACCTCTTTTCCAGTATCTTCTAGATACTTCTTCAGAGCGTCATTCACACCTTGGCTGTTGGCCTCAAGGAAATCTTGTACAACTCGTTGTTCACGCTTGGAATCAGCACGCAGTAGTGCCTTCAGGCCAGGAAGTGAATCACTTACAACACGCTTGTTTGTTTCTTTGTCAGCAACCTTTTCACGAGTATCTGTACCAAAGACATTAGCCTTGATTCTATCCCAAGTACTAGAAGATTCTTCAGAAACTTCCTTAAGTTGAGATTCATTGTACTCTTGGAACTGTTTCGAAAACTTTTCCTCCATCTTCTTAGACTCGGCTCGCATTTGGTCATACTTGGGCTTCAGTATCTGTGAACCAACGGAAAGGGCAATGACCCCACCAAGAACGTAAGGGTTCAACGAAGCAATACCAGCACCCGCCAAAGCAGGGGCAGCCGGTGCTGCCGCGCCAACCACAGCGCCACCAGCGGTAGTGAAAGTATTGGCAGCAGTAGCAGCCGTCAATGCACCTGTTGTTGCCGTTGCGGCACCCTTTGCCGCTGCCTGCGCAGCAGTAGCGGCAGCATTTTGTTCCGTGGCTACAGTGTTCGCCTGAGTAGCAACGGTAGCAACCGTAGTAGTTGCAGCTTGAGCCGTAGTGCGAGCTTGCCAAGCAGCAGTTGCTGCGGCTGTAAGTTTCAACAACCCCAGAGTTACGGCTAGCTTGCTAAGGAATCCACCCGAAGCTCGGTTCAAGTTATTCCAAATGCCAACCAATCCAGAGAGAACTGTTCCCAAGGCACCGGCTGCACTAGCGATAACGACGAGAGCATCAGCCAAACCAGCTTGGAACAACGCTTGACCAAGCTGCTTGAAAGCTTCCTTCATGCGGTCAACGGTGTTGGAAACCGTACCACGCAACTTGTTCATGTAATTTTCTAGGCGAGGGTTAGCAGCCTCGCGAGCAGTATCATCCATTGCATCAAGAGCTTTTTGAGCATCATTGAATACAGGGATAAGAGCTTGAGCTTCACGACGTGAACCCAGAAGTGAAATCGCGTATTTCTTTTGGCCTTCAGATAGGTTTCCAGCCGCCTGATCTGCAAGGAGCTGCTTGAAAACTTCAAACGTATCGCCTTGCGCAAGAGAATTAAGGATGTTCTTCCGACCTGATGAAAGGTTGGGGGCACTGTAGAGGTTGAGGATCTCTGTCTGCACATCCTGAATAGCAGGAAGCACACGGCCAAAGGATTCAGCAAGAGCAGAACCTGAACGAGCGGTCAACTGCTGAGTAACGGCACCAAGACCAGCAAGTTCTTCAACCGAAGCGCCAGCCTCCTTGCCTACAGCGGCAAGATCGGCAACGAAAGTCAAGGTTTCCTTGGAAGCAACACCGAAAGACTCTTGAATGTAAAGAGCAATGTTGCCGAGTGTTTCTAGAGAGTAACCAACTCCGGTCGTCTCGTCTGCATAGGTCTTAGACACGGCCGTGAGTGAGTCGATCACCTCTCGAAGTGACAGACCTGTAGTTTGAACAATCTTCATTGCAGATTCAGTCTGCTTGATTGTCTCATCTACATCACCAAAGGCGCCCTTAAACTGGAAGAACGTGTTAGCTACTTCGTCAGCAGCAACACCGGTATCCTTCGCGATATTTAGAATTGCGCTTCGAGCCTTCGGGAAGTCCGCAGCCTGATCGGAAGACTTAAACTGCGCTTCCAACTGGTTCATGATCTTCTCAAGCTCTTGAGCTTGCTTGACCAGCGTTCCCAAAGCGGAAACACCGCCATACAACAAGGCGCTGGGGATTGCATAACCAGCAGTGGTTAGAAACTTTTGGCTAAAGAACTGACCAGCCGTAGATGTTTCAAGTGGTGATCTAGGATTACCACCCGCAAGTGAGAATCTTGACTGAAGTCGCTGAAGCCTCGTACCCTCACCAGAGGCTAAGGCGGCACGAGCACTCGCCTGGGCGGCAGCGCGTTCAGCAGCGATACGCTCCCTTTGAGCGATAGCCAACTCCGCACCGAGAGGCGCGCTCGTGTTCGCTGCGATATTCGCAGCAGCGGCAGCCCGTTGTTCGGCAACAATTCTCTCCTTAATAACCGTTGCCGCCTCAACCTCAGCAATGGGGAGAGCGTTCCCCGCAGCATCAAATGCGGCAATGCCAGCGATGCCAGCGCGGATGCGAACAGCACGTTCACGCTCAGCAATGCTTGACTCAGATTTTGCTGTAAGATACGTCTGGTCAGTTGACTGTTGACGAGCAACTGATGCCCGAATGTATTCAGCACGCGCTTTTTCGGCAGCAATTGTTGACGCTTCAAATTCAGCGGTCGCCTTACCCGTTGGTGTATTAACGTCTTGAATTTTTGCAAGGGCTGCCCGTTCTCGAACTTGTCGAAAACTATCCCTATAACGAAGTGCCGCACTAGCTTCAATCTGGCTTGCAGTGTTCGTTGAATCTAAGGCCGCATTGCGTTGTGCAATTTCCAGAGCACGCTGAGCAGCGGCACGTTGACCGTACTGCTTTAGATTGTCAGGGTTATTTAGAGCCTGAGCTTCAGCCGTGGCTTGCTTGTCACGATTTAATGCAGCGCGAGCAGTGGCGGCCAGATAACGTTGATCCGCAGCGAGAATCTCAGCTTCCGAAGCCTGATGCTCAACTCTTGAACGAGCGATGGCTGCCGTGGCGGTGGCGTATCTATTATCTGCCCCAAGAATAGCGGCTTCAGCGGCTTGATGTTCTGCACGTTGCAAAGCAAGGGTGGCTGTAACTGTGGCGTACTGATTGTCAGCGGCAAGAACGGCTCCAACGCCAGCCTCAGTTTGCTTTTGAGCAAGAGTTGATTCAGCTAAAGCCTTTGCATAAGCCTCACTGCTAGCCAAAACCTTTTGAATAGCAGCTTGTTCTTCGGCGGAATATGTTTTTTCACTTGCAGCAAAGGCTGCCTCAGGATTTACATTTAGGGTATCAGCTTTATCCTGAAAATTCTTATTCCGTACAACTAAATCATAAAACCCACGAGTTTGTGAAGAGGACAGACCTGACAACTGGGGAAGAGTGGAAGCTATGCCACTGATATCAAATCCGGCTCCAGTGCGCGAGTCAATGGACCGAAGTAGTCTCTTTCCAGTGTTCGCCCCCGTCAGTGCATTCGCAAATTGAACTAGATCTTTACTAGCTGCTTTAAATGCTGCGAGTTCTGCCGGATTGCTAGAAAGTTTATACGGCGCAATAGCCGATTGCGCTGCACCGAATACGGTTTGTGTTCTCGCCTGGATTTCTCCGGGGGTCAGGGTAGATGCCTGAGATTGGATCTCACGCATAGCAGCAACCGTCTTGGCAACAACATTGTCAAGACCTACAGACTCAAATTGAGATATAATCTTTACAATATATTCAGAGTCACCAGTTGCCATTATTTACGCCGTTCTCGTGCTAGTTCGTTAGACATCATATCGGCACTCTGTCTGGAACTATCTCCCGTTCCAAACTTCTCTTGCCGTGCGCTATGGACATCCTCCATCCAAGGAACCAACTCATCATCTAGATGCCACATCCACTGTGGAGGCATTTCATCTTCAGTGAGATTCTCCTTCCAATCAAGGATCAGATGAGCATGTTCTATTGCTCCTGCGAGATCACCTGGGACTTCTTGGATACTGGAACAGCCTTTCGGCCAGAGGCTTGATCCTGATCCTCCGTGCCGGACTGTTCTGACGAGACTGAGGAACCTTCCGTCTCCGGCGAGTCTTTTCCCTCAACAATGTCAACTTCCAACTCAGAATATGCAAGTGAAAGCTGTTCACGAACCTTATCCTCAACCTTTTTTACTTCCATGCGGTCACTGAAGTAATATTCATCATGATCATCAGGATCTCTCACGCCATAAAGAAGTCGTTGAATTTCAAACTCGTCAATAAAGGCTGCGATCGACTTAGCATCGATCAATCTCTCAACGGCCTTATCGCGGAGTTCCTCCAAAGTGTGTGAAGCCATGTCGCGCTCAAGACGAGTCCGTTCAGCGTCAACTTCAGCCTGTACCGCCGCATCGAACTTCTGCATCAGGTCAAAAACCCGCTTGGCTTCAGGGTCGTCCTTGTTTTCTGCGTATCTATCAGAAAGACCATCTTGCCATCCATCAATCAGACCGATGAGAAGACCGTCCTTCGTCCACTCTTCTTCCCCAGCAATCTCTGCCTCAGCACGAGCCTGGGCGCGCATGACATCGTTACGGATGATCATGGAAGTCAAGGACTCACGGTCCTGATAGAAGTCCAGAACGTCATTTACAGCCGACTGGTACTCTTCGGATTCCTTGTCCTCATAGAACGCAACCATGCGAGCACGCTCAGCGCCAGCACGACGTGCAGCATTCTCTCGCTCCAACGGGTTCAGCTTCTGTAGCCAAACCTCAATTGGGCCTCGTTCGTCAGAAACAGTACAAGCTGTTCCCTTAACGTAAAGATCAGTAAGACGACGCCGCTTAGCGGGCATGTGTTTCTCCTTGATTCCGTGGTTTTAGAAAACTATAGCCCACCTGATCGGGCTTCCGATGCCCGCCCCCTCGGCCTGTGAGGGGGCGGGCCTAATACCGCTATGATGTTGGGTTTAGATTATGGACGAGCACCCTCAAAGACGGTGAGATCGCCACCATCGCTTGAGAAGCTGAACGTAGTCTCAAGCTTCTGCTGAGCACGACCCTGAAGTGCGGGAACCGTGAACCGAGCGTCTGGAATGTAAAGCGTCTTCACGCGGTCGCCAGTGTCAGGATCGTGGAGACGAATCTCAATTGGTAGCGCCACGGCAGTGTGGGGACCAACTACCTGATCGCTAGCAACGTTGGCGACTTGGTGGATCTTCTCCCACAGGTCATCCATGTCGCTTGAGCGAACCACGATCGAACCAGATACCTCAGCGGTGTCGTAGTCCTGGCTAACATAGTGCTTGTTACCAAACTCTTCGTCGTTATCGATGTTTACTCGACGAGTAACTTCGAACGACTGCACGCCAGTCCAACGAGAGTAGGTGTACCCACCAGGAGTGGTGGTCACGATCACTGCCGTAGGAGTCGTACCAGTAAGGCTTGTACCATCGGGGACGATGGCCTCAACGTCCATGTTGACGTACGCTCCACCGAAGGTGATCGTGTACGGACCACCGTTGGAACCGGTCACAGCAACGTCGGCCGTGTCAAGGTTCGACAAGGCTCGCAAAGCGGTCTGTACCGTAGCGGCAGATGCGTTGTAGGCAATGGTCGAGGTTGTCTCGCCATCGAAGGTGAGGGTAAAGGTTCCGCCCGTAGCACCAGTGAGCGTAAGGGTCTGAACTTCCTCGGTACCAGTAGGTGTACCAACGTAGACGTCAATGTCCTTACCACGGACAGCGGCAGGCTTGACAGAAACGTTCTGGTGGACAGTCTGAGGATACGTAGCCGCAGTCTCGGAACCGTAAACCACGCGGATTGTTGAGCCAGAAGGAGCGGAAGTCGCATCTTCAAGCGTGAACGTGGTCGTGGTGTCGGTGTAATCCTCACCGTAGAAGAGGCGCTTGTACGTTCCGTCGGCCTTTACAACGCAGACCGAAAGGACGTGGATCGTGTCACCGGACTCAGAGTAAGGAATTGCAGTGTGAGCAAGTGTGAACTCATCCTCAACACCGTCACCAGAAAACTCTTCGTAGTACGGCGTGCCAGGGATGTAGTACACAGAGTCGCCACGAAGGGTGAAGGACTGCGTAGCGTTCTGACGGTTGCCGAATCGGTACGTTACGTTCTCAAGGGTGAGATACGGAACGATGACGCCCTTGACGATGTTGTAGAGTCCCTTAGCAGCCTTGAACGGAGAAATCACGTCCATAGGAATAGAGCTAATAAAGTCGAACTCTTGGCCTTCAACGGTATCGGTGGGATCAAGACCGAGAAGAAGAGCCTCAATCTCAGTTGACATGTCGAGAGACTCAAGCTCAAACGACAGGTCGGGAATGTCACGAACGGTAGCTACTGCTCGGTAGTTACCAAGCTCATATACCTTTTCCTCAGGAATGTTAAGGTTCGAGACACCACCGCTCTGAATGCGGTCAATGACGAAGCCCTGGGCATCATGCAAGAACTGGCCGGCCGTGATAGCCATATTATCTAGCCTTTCTGGTAGAGAATCTCCACAACGGACCCGGAGAATTCTTCCAAGTGATACCCGTCACGATTCTGTAGATTGTTGTGTAGGAAGTGTTGTGTTGATCAGCTAAGGATTTGATTGATACACCAGAAGATGCGTCAGTTCTAAGCTTGATAACATCTTCTTCTGTCAGGAAAGTTGAATTATTACTAGTGCCATAATTAGCTGGTGGCTTAAGTTTTAGTTCTAATGCAATATCCCTACGCTTAACTCTAAATTCTTCTGAAGAGAATGCTTTCTTCTGTGAAGTTTTGCGTTTTGTTTTAGTTTCTTCAGAATCCTTCATTCCTAAGCGAGCTGCCCTAATGCGAGCTTTCGCTTCAGGATCAGTGACTGCGCCTCCATCTCCACCTTCGGTGCCGTTCGTAAGGAGATTGCCTGCGTAACCTCTGTAACAAGAGATCCACTGACGTTCTGCTTTATTGGCGTTCTCGGATGAAACTTCTTGCAGTACAACTAACTCTGGAATAAGACCCTCAGATTTCAGTGACTTGATCCAAGAGTTTTTCTTACTCTTGTATCTATCCAATTGCGCTGGCTGCAAATGCTGCCGCAACCGTTGCTTAGCATCAGTTGCCTTCCCCACATATCGAATCATTCCCGACCTAGGATCAACTAGACCGTAAATGCTTACTTGTGGAGTAGTTACTGACACTCAATGCCCCTTGATACGAAATTATCAAGTACTTAAATGGCGTTCATCCGTAAGGATCGGCAGCCACAAGGAGCGAATAAACTGGTGGTTAGTTGTTGCCAGTGACCGCTTGGCAGTGTTCAGTGATGGCCTTTACTTCCCCAGAGTTCAACACTTCATTGAAGACCAAAACGTCAATCACTCGCTGAAGTGCAGCCTGATTCTTACAATCGACGACATCAATGATATCATCAATTGTTGCTTCCTGTCTAGCAACTGCTTCAGGACTTGTTTGATCTTGAATTGTATAAAGGATAGTCCTGTTTACCTTAGAAGCCTGTCGTTGCTGTTGTGTGTTGTAGACAGCCAACAAAAGGAAAAGAGAAAGCGATAGATACGCCACCTTCTTGGAACCCTCAGGGGTAACCCATCTCCATAAGCGTCGAATCTGTCTAGGAACAAACAACAGTACAGTCACAACCGCCTTCACGACCTTTTTCATGCAACACCTTCTAAGATCTTAATATGATTTTTCAAAGCTGCATTCTCAATCTTCAAAAGAGCAATCTGCTCTTGAGCCGCACGTAGCGCAAGCTTCGTTGTCTCCAGTTCAGAACGAATCTGTTCACAATCTTGCTTACATTTATCTATATCGACACGAAGCTCTGCTCTATCCTTCTTTAGCTCTGCCCGTTCCTCTTGAACTTGATCCAAAAGAGTCATATCTTTCTCAGAGCGTCCGCGAAAATACGCCGTCAAGGCCGCGCCTGCACTAATCAGTAGGGCGAACCAAGCAGGCAAGTTATCAACAAAGGTTGACTTAGCGACTAGTAGGATCATTAGAGTTTCTTAGTCTCAGGGTTGATTGGCGGCTCTAGGGTTTGTGAAATGTGAAGACCAATAATAAGGAACAAATATGGCATAGAGTTTGCAACTGGCAAACCGTTGTGCCATGCTTCTGAAATCAACAAGAACCTGAACAGCATGATCATGGTTCCGAGTGTCAGGAAGATTCGCGCCAATTGGAAGGTCTTTGAAAAAAGCGACAGGACTAGTCCTAGTCCAATGATCGCGCTCCAATATCCCCATGTTGTGTGGTCCGCGAACTTATTTACTTCAGTTAGACCTGGACTGATAAAGTCCTTATCTTGTCCAAATATTCCATTTACGGCAAACCATAGATGAGCTATTGCTGTAAACATATAGACAATGAAAAAGTTCTTATGAGTTTTCTGTAGCCAAGGCTTACCAAAGCTCTTTCTTCTGAAAAGTCCCACAAGTACGTTATCCTCCGATAGTCGACATTATGTACATCGACAATATGAATCTGTATTTACAGAGCCCTCGGAAGTCTCGTCCTTCCAGTCTTCTGGCGGATAATCTGATCGCGGAAAGCAAAACCAGACTTGCGCTTGCTAGCTCTAGAAGATTCCCATAGCCTGTTAAGCCCAGGTCTAATTTGTGAAGCTACCATCTCAATAGGTGCATCAAGGAAGTTGTTGGCAGCAATACCTCTAGTCATCTTGGACGACTTTATACCATTCCGTCCAGATTGACCTAAGGCGGAGGATTTTGAACGAATGTAAAACTGATCCTTACCAGTTCTCTCATCGGAGGCCGAATGAAACGTTCCTCCATTGATCCAGAATCCAGGAGGAATGGTGAAACCTGGGCGCGGATCTGGTTCAAGCCCAATCAACATACCCAAACCAGTAACTGGAAATCGACCTGGAGGCGTCAAGTCTCCTTCTTTACCACCTTGACCGGCACCGAAGTTTAGTCTTCTCCAGTGACTTGCTTCCTTATCAAGAATTTCCCTATTGATCAAGAAAAGACCGGTGGGAGTAGCCCGAAACATCTCTGGATTAGACAAAGCTTTTCTCAGAGCGCCACCAGACTGACGATCACCTGTTCGATATGAAGGAATAGGACGCAAATGTGGACGACCTAAAAATGCTCTATAAAGAGCCATCCTTGCGGATGAACCAATTTCTTCCCACATCTGTTGCCGCATACTTCTTGGTATTGCTTCAGCTCGCAGAGCACTAAGCAATACTCTCAAATTAGCAGAATCTGGAACCCCAGACTCAACAGCTTGCTTTAGAATATCAACGGTACTAAACCTCATACCCATGAGAATACGTTCTCTTCCCTGGGTATAAACTTGGTTTACGTTAGTCGCCATTCTCCTGTTCCCATTCAGTTAGATTGATGCCCTTCATGGAAACAATGTTCTTGTGAATCTGATCGATCTTGTCTAAGTAGTTCTCGTTCAATACGACTTCGCCGTTGTCAAGACTGTCCATGATGTCAAGGCAGACTTCATAGAACCCATTGAACTGATCAAGAACGACCTTGCGCAGTTGACGTGTAGCCATAAAGGCTTCCTCGTCTGATCCAAGGTAGCAGTCAACTGTTTGTTCCTTAGAGGAAAGAACGGTGGCGATAGCTCTATCCATTCTTTTTCTGAGAAGATCTTGTAATGCCTTTTGCATGATTATCCCGTTTCATCCATGTATTCATCTTCAAGATCGGCTCTCAGCACAAACCAATGTGCCTGCCACTCTTTGGGAAAGTTTCTAGCTCGATCTTCCAAAATGTTCTGTACCTGAATGACCGTGAAGGCTTCCGGTGGATCAAGACGGTAATCGAAACAATCGAAACTAGGTTGAATCCGGCCAATCGACGGCATCTTGCCGCGAACGATATCACGGATATCGCCCATAACTTGCAAACCAAGATCGTCGCTTTCGGCATAAAAGTCAACGTAACTTGTCCAAGTATCAATTGTTAGATTTGAACCCATTTCGGCGTCTTCGTCAGTTCTGTCTTCAAGTGAAACTGTCAACGTATTGAAGACAACAGGATCATCCCATTTGTTTGGACGGTCAGCTACAACAAGCGGCAAGTGCCTGCGATTAGCATCAAACCAACCCAAAGACTCAAGAGATTCAACGATCATGTTCCTGTAGGAATCTTTTATCATCCTTGAACGCAAACCACCCGTAAGGGTTGCGGCAGCAGGATATAATTGTACGGTAGGCATACATCATCCTTAAGGAATACGATGAACGATACGAGAGTTGGCGTGACGAGTTATGCCAGTCCCGGCCCCCGTGTTATTTGCCGACCACTGCACAACCACGTCACCAGAAGTTGACGAGATCGACACCCAACCAGTACCGCCCAGCAACTGCCCCAGGAAGGCAGCCACGAAGGTCCAGAACAGGCGCTCGGCAGCGTCTCGCAGCTTG
>JACCDG012023217.1_pt1 | contig 13473 bp, 13 predicted proteins | sample 7442471 | NCBI WGS metagenome assembly JACCDG01 (sample SAMN15323444, study PRJNA562643) | freshwater metagenome | isolation source: river surface water | place: USA:Blue River Watershed | collected 2017-08-17 | reverse complement strand
TCTCGTCCTTCTCGATGCGCTCGGCCAGTTCGAGGATTTCGGAAATCGTCATCGGGCAGGCGGAGATCGCCTGGATCATGTCCTTGAGGCCGCTCTCGATACGCTTGGCGATCTCGATCTCGCCCTCGCGAGTCAGCAGCTCGACCGAGCCCATCTCGCGCATGTACATGCGGACGGGATCGGTGGTGCGGCCAAAATCGGAATCCACTGTCTGCAGCGCAGCTTCCGCAGCAGCATCGGCATCATCGTCATTGGCCACCGTGGCAACGTTATCCGACAACAACAACGCTTCTGCATCGGGCGCGTGCTCGTAGACAGCGATACCCATGTCGTTAAAGGTGCCGATGATGCCTTCGATCGCTTCAGGATCGACGATATTCTCGGGCAGATGGTCGTTGATCTCGGAATGCGTCAGGAAGCCGCGGTCCTTGCCCAGCTTGATCAGCGTCTTGAGCTTCTGACGACGACGCTCGAGCTCTTCCTCGCTCGCCTCGGAATCAGAGGAGAACGCATCCTTGAGAAACTGCTTCTCTTTGGCCTTGCGATCGCGCGCGCGCGCTTTGTCTGCAGCCTTCAGCTCGGCGCGCTCGACCGCGTTCAGTGCCGCGATTTCTTCATTCTCCGGCTGGAAATCACGCGGCTTGCGGCCTCGGCGCCCGGGTACCTTGATGCCCGGAAGGATATAGCCAGAGGTATCGATGGCGGCCAGCGCGGCCGCATCAGTGGTCTGTTTAACGGACAAAATCTTGTGCTGCTCGTCTTTTGGTGCAGCCTTGGCGCCGACGGCTGTCTTGCCAGGGGCAGCCGCTTTGTTTGCTACGACTTTTGGTTCAGGTTTCCTTGATGTCACAGAAGCTTTCTTTACAGGTGCTTTCGGCGTGACGGTTGGTTTGGCAGGTGCCTTGCGAACCGACTTCGCCGCGGTTTTGCTTGCGGCTACAGTGGCCTTGGAAGGCTTCTTCTGCACCGGCTTGGCAATCGACTTGCCGGCTTTTGAGACAGCTTTGACAGGCGCTTTGTTCGCTGTCTTTTTGGCGGCCACCGCTTTGGGCTTGGAGGCCGGCTTGGAGGCCGGCTTGCTGGCCGCCTTAGGGGTCGGCTTCGCAGCGCTCTTTGCGGTCGCTTTCTTGATCATTGTCTTGGCCGAAGCCTTCACTGCGGGCTTGGCGGCGGTCTTTGCGGTCTTTGCATTTTTTGCAGACGCGCTGGAAGACGAGGGCTTGGCAGCCTTGGTCTTGGTTGCAGAAGCTTTAACGGTTTTTTTGGTTGTCGCCATGGGTTCATCCACCAAATGGAATTGCCGATGCTGCAAAGGGAATCTGGAGGTCGGTCCGGGCTGTCAGCGTAGCCATCTGCAGGCCGGTCATTTGCCGGGAGTTTCTGCGCGGTGTGGGACCGTTCATCCAGCGAATTCAATTCAACAAAACAATTGGGAAACTTCACTTATCAAGGCTAGGCAAACAGCCCGTAAGACCACAATTGAAAAGCCTTCAATTATATCACAGGGCAACACTGTTCTATTAATGGCAAGGGTTGACGTAATCAAAGGAAAACCGTCACGTAACCGGAAATCAGCAGATGCAGATCAACACTGCCTACCACCGTCATGGGTGGTCGCCGCGATCTCCGTGACTGCTCAGGCTTTGGCCTCATTCTCGATATCAGAGCGGAGCTGATCCAGTTCCGCTGAGATCTGCCGGTAGCGGGAGCGCTCAGCCTCTCCCGCCAGCCCAGCGGCTGCCAGCCGCTCTTGCTCTGCCTTGAGCGATTTCATTCTAGTCTGGCGCACGGCGCCGACGAGTTCGCGCTGCGCCAACTCGGGATCGTGGGTCGGTTCCGCCGCAATCTCTGCAATCAAGGCATCCAGATCTGCGCCCTGGGCGCGCAACGCCTCGGCCAGCAAGGCCAGCGTGGCCTCTGGCGGCAGCGAACGCGCGGCGGCAGCCACTGTCTCCAGCATCGCACCACCATCGGGTGCCGTACGACCGATCTGCGAGAGATCGGCATCTGACATGCTGGAAGCTAAGGCGGGATGGGCAAGCAGCAAGCGCAGCACCTGACGCTCCAGCTCCACCGGCGGCCGACGTGTGACGACGGGTCTGGGCGCGCGCTGATGTCCTCCACTGGCGGGTTTGGTCAGCTCGAACAGGGTCTCGATTTCCGGGACGCTGCTGTCCGTCACCTGCGCGAGCTGGCGCATCAGCTGCAAGCGCAATGCCGATACCGGCATCGCCTGAATCAAGGGCTTCGCATCGAATTGCGCGCGCGCTCTACCCTCGGCCGTCGACAAATCTTTCCCTTCGATGACCTCAGCGATCAGAAACTGCGACAAGGGCACGGCATCGAGTACGAGTTTTTCGAATCCTTCATAGCCATGCTCGCGAATGTAGCTGTCGGGATCGTGCTCTGACGGGAGGAACAAGAATTTCAGCGCACGATTATCTGATGCATGCGGCAGACAAGCTTCCAGCGCTCGACGCGCCGCTCGGCGACCAGCAGCATCACCATCGAAACTGAAGATCACTTGATCCGTCTGTCGCAGCAGCTTTTGCACGTGCGTTGGCGTGCAGGCAGTACCCAGTGTGGCGACGGCCTGTTCGAAACCGAACTGCGCAAGCGCGACCACATCCATATAACCTTCCGTGACCAGCACATAGCCCTTGTCACGTATGGCCTGCCTTGCCTCGAACAAGCCGTAGAGCTCGCTGCCTTTCTGGAACAGCGGCGTCTCGGGAGAATTCAGGTATTTGGGCTCACCCGCGCCAAGCACCCGACCGCCAAAACCGATGACCTGCCCTTTGGTATTCCGTATCGGGAACATGATTCGGTCGCGGAAGCGGTCATAGCGCTTGCGCGAAGCGCCTTCTTCATCGGCGCGATCGATCACGAGACCCGCCTCAACCAGCACCTCGTCGTCGTAATCTGTGAATACCTGTTTCAGGCTCTCCCAGCCATCGGGCGCATAACCAATCCAGAATTTCGCGGCGATCTCACCCGTGAGCCCGCGTCCCTTCAGATAATCGATCGCGTTGCGTGCGCCGCGCAATCGCTGGCGATAGAAATCGCAGGACAAGGTCATTGCCTCGGATAACGCAAGGCTTTTTGCCTGCTGCTCGGCGCGCTGCGCAGGCGGCAAGCGATCCTCCTGCTCGGGTACGATCATACCCACGCTCTGCGCGAGATCTTTCACCGCCTCGACAAAACCCATGGCGGAGTATTCCATCAGGAAGCCAATAGCCGTGCCATGCGCGCCGCAGCCAAAGCAGTGATAAAACTGCTTGGTCGGGCTAACGGTAAAGCTGGGCGATTTCTCGTTATGGAAAGGGCACAGGCCGCTGAAATTCGCACCGCCCTTTTTGAGCTGCACATAGCGACCCACCACATCGACAATGTCGATACGATTCAGCAGATCCTGAATAAAACTCTGCGGGATCATGCGGCCGCCTGCCGTAAATGATGGGTGATGAAGGGATTATTTACTTAGTGCGGCTTTCACCATTGCAGAGACGGCGGTCATGTCGGCGCGCCCAGCGAGCTTGGGTTTGAGCACGCCCATCACCTTGCCCATATCCTGGGGACCAGCAGCACCCACCGCAGCGACGGCTGCCGTGACTTCAGCCTGTACCTCTGCCTCGCTCATTTGCGCAGGCATGTAGGCATTGAGCACGACGAGTTCGGCTTTTTCAATATCGGCGAGGTCCTGACGACCGCCGGCTTCGAACTGGCTGATCGAATCCTTGCGCTGCTTGATCATTTTTTCGATCACCGACAGCACCTGATCGTCGTTAAGCTCGATACGCTCATCGACCTCTTTTTGCTTGATGGCGGCATTAATCAGACGAATCGTCGCCAGACGCCCGCTGTCTTTTGCGCGCATCGCCGTCTTCATATCTTCGCTGATTTGTTCTTTGAGGCTCATGGGATCTCCTTGCGCGACCATGAAAGTTCACAGCCGCATAAAAACGCCAAAACCCGCTGCGGACTTCCCGGAGCGGGTTTGCGATGTTCGACGCCTCGGCAGAGCGAGGCGCGCAATCAGAAGAGCTTCTTTGGCAGCTGCTGGCTGCGGATGCGCTTGTAGTGGCGCTTTACGGCAGCAGCGAGCTTGCGCTTGCGCTCGGAAGTCGGTTTCTCGTAGAACTCGCGCGCGCGGAGTTCGGTCAGCAGGCCGGTTTTCTCAATGCTGCGCTTGAAGCGGCGCAGAGCGACTTCGAAGGGCTCGTTTTCTTTAACGCGAACAGTGGTCATGAATTGATCAAAATACATTGGTTTTTGCAGAGCTCGCGATTATAACAGCCCACCTGCCCAAGCGAAAGCCTGTTCTGAAAATCCTTTTTCAGAACAGAAATGATGTCAAATAGGCAGTAAATGCCGGGACAAGCCATCAAACGGATAATCCCGCGGCGACCCCTGACGCCCAAGCCCACTGGAAGTTGTAGCCCCCCAGCCAGCCGGTCACATCCACCGCCTCCCCCACAAAATGCAGACCCGGTAAGGCTTTGACCGACAGGTCCTGCTGTGACAAGGCTCGGGTATCCACCCCGCCCAGTGTCACTTCGGCCTTGCGATAGCCCTCAGAGCCGTTCGGTCGTATCCGCCAGCCGTTCAGCGACTCGCCCAGCCGACGCAGCGTTTTGTCTGGCAAATCCGGCACCCGGGCATCGGGCTTCAGGTCGTGCGCCAATAGCCAGGCCTCGCTCAGGCGCGCCGGCAGATACTGCGACAGCCAGTTGCCCAGCGTGCGGCGAATCTCGCGTTTGCCCTCGATCAGCGCGGTTGTGACATCCAGGCCGGGCAACAAGTTCAGCGACATATCGGCACCCTCGCGCCAGTAGCTCGATATCTGCAGCACCGCCGGTCCGGACAAGCCCCGATGCGTAAACAGCAAATCTTCGCGGAACTGGCCGCGCGATTTTTTTTCGCCGGTTTCAATATCGATTTCTAATGAGATGCCGGCCATCGGCACAAACGGCGTCCACGCGGCCTCATCAAAGGTCAGCGGCACGAGACCTGGACGCGTTTCAATGATGGGCACATCGAACTGCTTTGCGATTCTGAACGCAAAATCCGTGGCACCGATCTTCGGTATCGACAAACCACCCGTTGCGATTACTAGCTTGTCTGTAATGATTTCGCCCGTCGTGGTGCTCAGCCTGAATGACTCGCCTTCACGCACGATGGATTTCACCGTGGTCGGCATGCGCCACTGCACCTGCCCGGCACCGCATTCGGCCTTGAGCATCTGAATGATGTCTTCCGCTGAGCGATCACAAAATAGCTGCCCCTTGTGTTTCTCGTGAAAAGGAATACGGTAGCGCTTCACCAGCGTAATGAAATCCTGCGATGTATAACGCGACAATGCGCTGCGGCAGAAATGCGGATTGTGCGACAGATAATTCTGCGGCGCGGCATCGGCATTCGTGAAATTGCAACGCCCACCGCCCGAGATGCGGATTTTTTCTGCCAGCTTGTCGGCGTGATCAATCAGCACCACCCGCCGGCCCCGCTGACCTGCGACCGATGCGCACATCATGCCTGCTGCGCCCGCGCCAATTACCACGACATCACATTGATCGCTCATGCGCGCTCACCCAACTGGTGTGCCACCTGCACACACTGCCTGACCTGCTCGGCAATTGGCTCGGGTACGGGCTGTTGACCCGCCAGCGCTTGAAGGATCCACTCGGCGGTGGTCTTCGCATCGCTGGCTTTGGGCAAAGGCGGCGATTCATCGACCGGTGCCTGCTTTTCGATCAGCACGGTCGCCTGGTTGTCGTGGAACCAGGTGACCGTCTGCGCGCGCTTGGCATTCGCCACCGTTTCGCCCTCGGTGCCTCGCATCAGGAACACATCACCCCGAGCCGCCGGTGCCGCTGTTGAAAAATACTCGGTGAGCATGGTCAGATACTCGGGATGCGTATACGACACCAGTCGCAGTACTGGCTGCGCGAAGGGTTGCATGATTTTTACCAGTGTGTGCGTCGAATTGCGCAGTCCTAGCACCCGACGCAACTCCAACAAGCGGTGCAGTCGCGGTGCGAGCAAAGCGATAGGCATGAACACTGGGCGCTGCCGGGCAAATTCTGCAGAGAGCACTGTGGCATCCTGAACTGGCGCTATACCCATCTCCGCCAATATCTCCGCCGTCGTCACGCGACCGGGGTCGGTCAGCACGCCGTGAATGAATACGGGAACGCCTTCCCGCGCCAGCAGACAAGCCAGCAAAGGTGTCAGGTTGGGCATCTGGCGTGAGCCGTTGTAACTCGGAATGACGACCGGCGTCAGGCCGGATGACGGTGCTTGTAAAGGCGCGAAGGACGCCTCGGCCGCATCGAGAAAACCACCGATCTCGTTCACGGATTCACCCTTGATGCGCATGCCGATCAACAAAGCGCCGAGTTCCAGGTCGGATACCCGGTCTTCCAGCATGGCAGCGTAAAGGGTGCGCGCATCGTCGCGGGAAAGATCTCGAGCACCTTTCTTGCCACGACCAATCTCGCGGATGAAAGGCGCAGCGCGGAATGTGTCAGGGATATCCTTGGTCATTCCTGAAGGGTACTACGAGCCGCGCGGCGAGCGCAGGAATGAATGGATGCATGGGAGATTGCCATCACCCGATCTGGCCGTTGGCGTAAAAAAATCACGTCCAGGCGGCAGAAGCTGATATCTTTCGGGCACTTCCGACTCGACACCCATCATGTCACTGCAAGTCTGCGCGTTTTATTGCACCGATACCGGCAGGCGCCACCGTAATGAAGACGCTGTCGGCCTGTTTTTGCCGAACGAGCCTGAGCTATCCACCAAGGGAATGATAGCGGCTATTGCCGATGGCGTATCGGGCAGCGCCGATGGACGCGAAGCCGCCGAATACTCTGTACGCGCTTTGCTATCGGATGATGGAGTGAAGGCATCAGAGGGCGCGGCGGTTATCCCAGCGCTTGACGAGGCTTTCCAGACGATCCATCGTGCGCTCAGGCAGCGAAACTCATTACACGCCGAATCGGTTGGCATGGCGACCACGCTGACTGCGCTGGTGGTGCGAGGAAATGCCTTTTATTTCTGCCATGTCGGCGATACGCGCCTTTACCGACTTCGCGATGATGACCTTGAGTTGCTTACCACCGACCATGTGGCAGACAGCGACACGCATAAACACGTACTCACGCGCGCGATCGGCCTGGACTCCACTATCGCCGTTGATCACGGCACCGGTGAGCTCGACAGCGGCGACATCTTCTTGCTCGCAACCGATGGCGTATGGGCGTCGCTGCCAGAGCATGAACTCAGCTGGCATCTGTCTGAACTAGTGGACAACAGGCGAAGTGCCGAGGGTACGGCCAAGTTACTGATCGATGCCGCATTGGCCGCCGGATCGACGGACAATCTGTCGGCGCTGGTCGTGCGCGTTGATCACTTGCCATAGACCGTAGATGTACTGATACGCTTTGCCGGTACTCCGCCGAGCACCTCTCAAACTGGCGCTAGCCGCCATGGCGGACGGTTTGCCTCAGCTTTTCACTTACAATAAGGTCAGATGCGCAGTGCGCCACCCTCCTGACTATCCCCATGATCGTACTCGGCGTCGAGTCCTCCTGCGACGAAACTGGTCTTGCGCTATATGACACTGAGCGCGGATTGCTGTCGCATGCACTGCACTCACAAGTAGCGATGCATGAAGAATATGGGGGCGTAGTGCCTGAGCTGGCGTCACGCGACCATGTGCGCCGTGCGATCCCTTTGCTGGAGCAGGTGCTGGTGGACAGTGGCATTCCTATCTCCAGCATTGATGCCATCGCCTACACGCAAGGGCCCGGTTTAGCTGGTGCATTGCTGGTCGGCGCATCCGTCGCGAATGGGCTGGCACTGGCCTTGGACAAACCCGTATTGGGCGTTCATCATCTTGAAGGGCATCTGCTCTCGCCATTACTGTCAGCCAAACCGCCAGCATTCCCATTTATTGCGCTGCTGGTATCAGGGGGCCATACCCAGTTGATGCGCGTCGACGATGTGGGCGCGTACACGCTGCTAGGCGAAACACTCGATGATGCCGCCGGTGAGGCATTTGACAAGTCAGCCAAACTGCTCGGACTTGGTTACCCTGGCGGGCCGGCGATCTCGCGACTGGCCGAATGGGGTGATCCGGGCGTGTATCAACTTCCGCGCCCGATGCTGCATTCAAAAAATCTTGATTTCAGTTTTTCAGGATTGAAAACTGCCGTGCTCACGCTGGTGAAAAATCATCAGACCCATCTGTGCGAGCAAGACAAGGCCCATATCGCTCGCGCCTTTGTCGATGCCATCGTTGAGGTGCTGGTCGCGAAATGTCTCGCGGCATTGAGACAAACCGGCATGAAGCGACTGGTGATTGCCGGTGGCGTCGGCGCCAATGCACAACTGCGCGCGGCGCTGAATACCGCGGCAGAAAAAAAACGCTTCGAAGTGTTTTATCCGGAACTTGCCCTGTGCACTGACAATGGGGCAATGATTGCGTTCGCGGCGGCCATGCGGCTGCAGCGCGACCCGAGCGCAGCACGTCATACGTACGGGTTCAATGTTCGGCCACGCTGGCCTATGGATGAGCTACGCCTTGCTTAAGAAGCTGGGATGAGTACTTGCTCAACGTGTCTCTTGATGTTCTTTTGCGGGAGGCGGCTCCTCAGCAGGCACCTGCTCTTCACTGTCTTTCTTTTGCCCGATGCGGGTTTCTTTGCCCGCCATCAGATTCGCGATATTGCCTCGATGGCGGTAGATCAACAGTAAGCTCATTACAATGATGGCGAATAGCTCAGGATTTATCCCAAAGAACATCCAGTAGTACACCGGCGCAAAGATCGCTGAAATGATGGCAGAGAGCGATGAATAACGGGTCGCCCGCGCCATGATCAGCCAGGTACACAAAGTTGCCACACCCACGACCGAGTGAATGCCGAACAGCACACCGAGTGCCGTCGCCACGCCTTTGCCACCGTCGAAGCCGTGATACACAGGCCATAGATGTCCGGCAAACACAGCCAGCGCCACCAGCGCAATCCCTACCGTACCCAGCCCCAGCTGCTCATTGAACAAGACAGCCAACCCAACCGCGACCCAGCCTTTGGCGCAATCGCCAAGCAGTGTCAGCAGCGCAGCGATCACATGGCCCGAGCGCAGCACGTTGGTCGCCCCCGGATTACCGGAACCATAGCTGCGCGGATCCTCCAGACGGAACAAACGGCTGAAGACAATGGCAAAAGAAATTGAGCCCAACAAGTAGGCAGCGATGGCAGACAGAGCGATGTTCATTGTTTCTCCAGCACGCGTGAAGGCACCATTATGCAACACCACTTGAATCAGGCTGGGGAAACGAGGGATAGATCCCGTTTACCCGGTCATCCCCTCGGATGATGCTGCGCATGAATGTTCTTCAACCTCTCGCGCGCGACATGCGTATAGATTTGTGTGGTCGAGATATCTGCATGTCCAAGCAATAGCTGCACCACGCGAAGATCAGCGCCATGATTCAGCAGATGCGTGGCAAACGCATGCCTGAGTGTATGCGGTGACAGTGGTGCGGTGATTCCCGCCTTGAGTGCGTATTTTTTTATCAGCGTCCAGAACATCTGACGAGTCATTGGTCCGCCCAGCCCTGTCACGAATAAGGCATCATCGATCTTGCCATTCAAGATCACAGGACGTCCTTCTTTCAGGTAGCGCTCTATCCATACCCGCGCCTCTTCTCCGAACGGCACCAATCGAGTTTTACTGCCTTTGCCGGTCACGCGCAGTACGCCCTCGTTCATGCCAACTTCTATCGTTTTCAGCAGCACGAGTTCGGACACACGCAAGCCACTGGCGTACATCAGTTCTAACATCGTTCGGTCACGCAAACCAAGTGCCGTGTGGATCACCGGTGCGGACAGCAGCGATTCAACATTCGCCTCCGACAAGGTCTTTGGAAACCGGGGTGGCTGTTTGGCGGAACGCAGCTTCAGGCAAGGATCAACCTGGATGCGATGGTTGCGCATCGCATGTTGGTAAAAGCGTTTCAATACGGCCAGCCGGCGATTGGAGGAACTCGCCTTGCTGGTCGCGTGCCTGAACGCGAAATATGCATTGAGATCAATATCAGTGACGTCATACAGCGTTTTATGGTGCTGCTGATGCAGCCACTCGGCAAACAGCAACAGATCGCGCTTATAGGCGTCGAGCGTGTTTTTCGACAAGCCGTCTTCCAGCCACAGCGCATCGCAGAACTCATCGATGATGTCCTGTCCAGGACGCTCACGCGCTTCCGAAGCGATCGCCATCAGAATCCTGGCACCTGCTCATGCTGCAACAGCCAGCGCTTGACGCCCTGATGAAAGCCGCCGTCGTGTCTGGCAAAACCGCCGATACCGCCGGTCGCGGTCACGCGGTGACAGGGAATCACCAGGGGATACCAGTTCGCGCCACACGCTTGTCCAACCGCGCGTGGCGCAGATCCGATGCGGCGCGCGACATCAGCGTAGGTCAGCACTTTGCCACGCGGAATACTGTTAATGATTTTCCAGACCTTGCGCTGATGCTCAGTGCCCACGATGGGTAAATCGAGGTCGAATTCGTAGTCAGGATCTTTCAGATACGCTGCAACCTGTTTATAGATTTTTTTGGTCAGCGTATCCGGCGCTGGCTTGGCCTGATACTCCGGCGGCAGATACACCAATTCACGCAGTTGTCCATCATCGAGACGGATACCAATGCCGCCGAAAGGTGCTGGTACGATGGCATTGAAAAAGTCTGCGCCAGCTTTATTCATCTGAATTTCCCTGCGTAGCCATGCGACGTTTTCCGGAACTAGCCATCACCCGCCAAACAGCAGCCGTGGCAGCCACAGCGATACCTGCGGCACATAAGTAATGATAATCAGGAAGCCGACCATCGTCAGCAGCCAGGGCATCACCGCAATCGTCAGCTCGGTAATGCCCATCTTGGTAATGCCCGAGGCCACATACAGATTGAGCCCAACTGGCGGATGGCACATGCCGATCTCCATGTTGACCACCATGATGATGCCGAAGTGGACCGGATCAATGCCCAGCGCGGTCGCCACAGGAAACAGGATGGGCGCCATGATCAAGACAATCGACGAGGGCTCCATCACATTACCCGCCAGCAGCAGCAAGAGATTCACAACCAGCAGGAAGCTCACCTGCCCCAGCCCTTTGTCCATGATCCAGCCGGCCATCGCCTGCGGTATGCCTTCGCTGGTCATCAGGAAGGAAAAGAGCACGGCATTGGTGATGATATAGAGCAGCATCGCCGACATCGCTGCTGAACTCAACAGTACCTTGCCCACTTGCGGCAATCGCAGGTCGCGGTAGACAAAGACTGCGATCAGGAATGCGTACACAGCGGACATTGCGGCAGCTTCGGTCGGCGTGAAGATGCCGGTATAGATGCCACCCATCACCACCACGATCAGCAGCAAACCCCAGACACTGTCGCGGAACGCGCGCCAGCGCCCTCCCCAGCTGACACGCTCCATCCTCGGATAGGCATGCTTTCGTGCCAGCGCCCAGGTGGTCAGACCAAGCAGGAAAGCGAGCATCAGGCCTGGCACCACGCCGGCCATGAATAACTTTCCAACCGAGGTATTGGTTGATACCGAATACATCACCATCACAATCGATGGCGGTATCAGAATGCCCAAAGCGCCCGAGGTGGTGATCACGCCGGCACCAAAAGACTTTGGATAGCCCTGCTTCACCATCGCAGGCAGCAGAATGGATCCAATCGCCACCACCGTCGCGGGCGAAGAACCCGACACCGCTGCAAACAACGCACACGCGAGTACGCCGGCCAATGCGAGACCGCCGTGCCAGTGTCCGACCATCGACGTCGCAAAATGAATCATCCGCCGCGCAACGCCGCCATGCGTGAGGAAATTTCCCGCCAGGATGAAGAACGGGATCGCCATGATCTCGAACTTTTCGATGCCGGTGAACAGCTTCAACGCGACGGCCTGTACCGGTACGTCGGTCATCGTGAACAGGAAGGTCAGTACTGTGAGCCCGAGCGCGATCGAGATCGGCATCCCGGTCAGCATCAGGACGATCAGCAATGCGAAGATGAACATCGAGTTCATTGTCGGCCCTCCGCTGCATCTTCCCTCAGCCCTTCGACATGCGCATGGTCGTGCACAGGTAACTCACCGCCGCGCGCGAAATTCCATGCCACTTGCAGAAAACGGAAGCACATCAGCGCCGAACCCAGCGGTATCGCAAGATAGACCAGCCAGATCGGCAACTCCAATACCTCGGAGGTACTGGAGGTATCCGACAATTCATAGACAAAATCAGCTCCCAGCACGGCGATGATCCCGGTGAACACCGCACCGGCGAACAGACCGAAAAAAATGAATGTGCGTTGGTGCGATGCGGACAACCGGTTGACCAGTACATCGACACCCACATGAATCCCGGTTCGTACGCCATAGGCCGCGCCGAACTTGGCCATCCATACAAACAGGTAGATGGTCAGCTCCTGGGCCCAGCTGGTGTTCATGCGCAGCAGCCAATCCTGCACGACAGGTATTGGCAAGCCCGATGCATAACGATGGATAACCGCAATGAAAATCACCACGGTCGCCGTACCCATCAGCAGCGCGATCAGCCATTCTTCGAGGTGGTCGAGTAGTTTCATTATCTGGACGCGGCGCCTGTCAGTGAGTCCCGGGCTTACTTGCCCGATGCCGCTTTGACGGCTGCAGCAATCAGGTCTTTGCCGATTCTGTCTTCCACCGTCTTGTGCACGGGCAGCAAGGTCTTGCGCCACTCGGCTTTCTCAGCCTCGGTGGGTAGATAGACAGTGCTCTTGCCAGATTTTTTAATCGCTTCCAGTGCAGCCTCGTTTTCTTGTTGCGCAATCTGGTTTGCGTACGTCGTGGCCTGCTTCATTGCTCCTTCGAGCTGGGCGCGTATATCCGCCGGCAGCTTGTCCCAGAATTTTTTGTTCACGATGACCGCATACCCGATGTAGCCATGATTGGTGACGGTCAGGTGCTTCTGCACCTCATGCATCTTCTGCGTGTACAGGTTCGAGGACACATTCTCTACACCATCGACCACACCCGTCTGGAGCGCCTGATAGACTTCCGAAAAAGCCATCACCTGGGGATTGGCACCCAACACGCGCATCTGCTCGTCGAGTACCTTGGATGCCTGTATACGCAGCTTCAGGCCTTTCATGTCGGTCGGCAGATGCATTGGCCGATTCGACGCCATCACCTTGAAACCATTGTCCCAGTACGCCAGACCCGTGAGTCCCTTGCCTTCGAGCTTCTTGAACAGATCGCGTCCGATCTGACCATGGGTGACACGCTCGAGCGATGCGCGGTCCGAAAAAAGATAAGGTAGATCGAACAGCTCGAATTCCTTGACACCCAGCGGGCCGAACTTGGCCATCGATGGCGCGAGCATCTGTACCGCGCCCAGCTGCAGCGCCTCCAGTTCTTCT
>JACCDG011155246.1_pt1 | contig 13473 bp, 10 predicted proteins | sample 7442471 | NCBI WGS metagenome assembly JACCDG01 (sample SAMN15323444, study PRJNA562643) | freshwater metagenome | isolation source: river surface water | place: USA:Blue River Watershed | collected 2017-08-17 | reverse complement strand
GCCCGCATCCTGGCCAAGGCCCTCAACTGCGCCGGCGGCCCGAAGCCCGACTTCTCCCTCGACGACCCGGTCTGCCTCGCGATCGAGCAGGGCAACTGCCTCGACGTCGTCGAGATCGACGCCGCTTCCAACCGCTCCATCGAGGACGCGAAGAAAATCCGCGACGAGTGCCAGTTCTCCCCGACGAGCTGCCCGTTCAAGGTCTTCATCATCGACGAAGTCCATCAGCTGACGAAGGACGCCTTCAACGCGCTGCTCAAGACCCTCGAAGAGCCGCCGCCCTGGGTGAAGTTCATCCTGGCCACGACCGAGGCCGACAAGGTCCTGCCGACGATCACCTCGCGTTGCCAGCGCCTGGAGTTCCACCCGATCTCCGAGGAGGTCATCGCAGCCCAGCTGGCCCGCATCGTCAAGGCCGACGGCGTCACCGCCGACCAGCACGCCCTCACGGCGATCGCCCGCCTCGCCGCCGGCGGCATGCGCGACTCCCAGTCGATCCTGGACCAGGTCATCTCTTTCTCCGGCAAAAAGATCACGGAAGCCGACGTGCTTTCCATCTACGGCCTGGCCTCGGCCCAGCAGGTCACCGACCTCTGCCAGGGCATCTCGACCGGCGACGGCAAGAAGGTCCTCGCCCTCTGCGACGCTTTCCACGCCGAAGGCCGCGACCTCCTCCGCGTGCTCGCCGACCTCCAGGTCCGCGTGCGCGCCGCCACCCTTGATTCCGTCCGCTCCGGCGGGACCTCCGCCCAGCTCGGCGCGCCGCTGGCGACCGAACAGCTGGTCCGCCTCCTCGAATGCCTGCAGGAAGGGGAGAACGGCATCCGCCAAGGCCTCTCGCCCCGCGCGAACTTCGAGGTGACGCTGCTCAAGGCCATCGAGCAAAGCAGGTCAAGGTCGATAGACCTCCTCATCAAAGACATCGCCGCCGCCGCAGCTGGTCTCCCTCGGGAGCCCGGCCAAAAAAAAATAAGGACCACGCCGGCGGCCGCTGAGCCCGCCGCCGAGCCGGTCACGTCCCTGCCGCCGTCGCAAGCGACGCCCGCCGCCGTCGCGACGCCCTCCCGTTTCGTCGACGTGCCGGTGGAAGACTCCGGCAATCTCGAGGAATCCCTGCCTCCGCTCGACGTCGAGTCCGCCGAGAACGAAGCCGCCAACTCCGACCGGCGCGCCGACTTCGTCTTCCCTGAATCCGCCCTAGCCGGCCTGCCGGTCGCCGAGGTCGGCAAGACGGCCTTCCCGGGTGACAAGGAATTCACCGAGGCGGTCGAGTCGCTGCCGGCCGGGCTGAAGGACAAGCTCAAGTCCACCATCGGCGCCGACTTCACGGCCCTGCGGCCGATCCCGGCCGGCAAGCTGCGCCGCCCGCTCTGACCGTGGAGCCGTCTTTCGAGATCGGCGTCATCTCCGACACGCATGGCCGCCTGCGCGCCGAGGCCGTCCTCGCGCTCGAAGGGTGCGACGTGATCTTCCATGCCGGCGACGTCTGCGGTCCGCTGATCGTCCCGCAGCTCGCCGAGCTCGCCCCGTGCCACGCCGTCGCGGGCAACTGCGACGACGACGACACGCTGCCGCTGACCTCACTGCAGGTCGTCGCCGGCCTGCGCGTCCTCGTCCATCACGGCCACTTGCCCGTCGACGAATCGGCCTTCCGCCCGGACGTCGTGATCACGGGTCATACGCACGTCCCGAAGATCGAGCAGGCCGGCTCCGTGTTGCGCCTCAATCCCGGCAGCGCCGGCCCGCGCCGGTTCAATCTTCCCGTGACGGTGGCGCGGATCACGGTGCGACGGGGCAGGGCGGACGCCCGGCTCATCCCCCTCGACGTGCCATGAAGCAGCCCTTGCCCATCGACGCGTTGCAGGACGGGCTGGTCGCGGCCTGCGGCCGCGTGCGGCGGCTGGTGCTCCGCGCGCCGACGGGCTCGGGCAAGTCCACCCGGATCCCGCAGATGCTCCTGGACCTGAACCTGGTCGAGGGGCAGATCGTGGTCCTGCAGCCGCGTCGCATCGCGGCCCGCCTGCTCGCCGCGCGCATCGCCCAGGAACGCGGCGTACGTCTCGGCGGCGAGGTCGGCTACCAGATCCGCTTCGAACGCGTCGAGTCCGCCCAGACGCGGATCAAGTTCGTGACCGAGGCCTTGCTGCTCCGGCAGATGGCTTCGGATCCCGAACTCAAGGGCGTCGGCGCGGTGGTGTTTGACGAATTCCACGAACGTAACCTGCACTCCGACGTGGCGCTCGCGCTCGCGCGTCGTCTCCAGGAGACGCATCGTCCCGACCTGCTCATCATGGCGATGTCCGCGACGCTCGATACCGAAGCCGTCGCGAAATGGCTCGGCTCCGCCGAGACCTTGGCCGCCGACGGCCGCGCTTATCCGGTCCAGATCGAATACACCCATCTCCCGCGTAATTCGACCCGCCCCATCTGGGATGCCGCGGCGGAACAGGTGCGCCGTGTCCTGCAGGAAGAGGCCGAAGGCGATATCTTGGTCTTCATGCCGGGTTCGTATGAGATCATGCGGACCATCGGTGCGGTGCGGAATCTCCCCGAGTCCGGCGGCGTCGATATCCTTCCCCTTTACGGCGAACTTCCGCCGGAAGAGCAGGATCGGGCGGTCAAGCCGAGCCCCGGCCGCAAGGTGATCGTCGCGACCAACGTCGCCGAGACTTCCCTGACCATCCCCGGCGTCCGCGCGGTGGTCGATGCCGGCCTCGCCCGCATCGCCCGCTTCGATCCGCATCGCGGCATCGACACCCTGCTCGTCGAGCCGGTCTCGCAGGCTTCCGCCGAACAGCGCGCCGGCCGAGCGGGCCGCACCGGTCCGGGCCGATGCATCAGGCTCTGGTCGCAGACCGACCACGAGGCTCGACCGCTGCGCGAAGTTCCCGAGATCAAGCGGGTCGACCTTTCGGAGACGATCCTGCTGCTGCTCTCGTCCGGCTGGGGCGAGGCCGCCATCTTCCCTTGGTATGAGAAGCCGGACGACAAGGCCCTGCAGCGCGCCCTGACCGTCCTTGCCGACCTCGGCGCCGTCGACGCCCAAGGCAAGCTCACGAACCTCGGCCGACGGATGTCGGTCTTCCCGGCCCATCCGCGTTACGCGCGTATGCTCCTCGCGGCGGGCGACCTCGATTGCGTCTACGAAGTATGCCGGATCGCCGGGCTCGCCCAAGGACGGGACATCCTTTTCCGCAAGGTCGACGACCGCACCGAGAACGCGCGCGACTCCGTCGAGCAGGAGGACGGTTCCGACTTCTTCCCACGGCTGGCCTTGCTGCAGCGCGCGGTCGAGATGAAGTTCGACGCCGACGCGTGCGACCGCTTCGGCGTGCATGGGCAGGCGGCCCGTCAGGCCGACCAAGCCGCCCGTCAGTTCCTGCGCCTCGCGGAAGGGCAGGGCTTGCCCGTCAGCGACCGGGTCGCCGACCCTGCCGCCGTCCGTCGGTGCCTGCTCCTCGGCTTCTCGGACCGGCTCGCCGTCCGGCTCGACGCGGGCACGTTGCGCTGCGCCTTGGTGCACGGGCGCACCGGCGAACTGCGCCGTGAATCCTCCATCCGTAACGCCAAGCTCCTGGTCGCGGCCGAGGTCGATGAGATCCAGGCCCGTGGCGGCGTGACGACCTATCTCTCGCTCGCTACCGCCGTCGAGGAGGCCTGGCTGCAGGAACTTTTCCCGGCGGAATTCTCGACGGTCAATCAGGTCCGCTACGACGCCTCGCAGCGTCGCGTGGTCACGCGCGTCGAACGACGTTTCCGCGACCTCGTGCTCGAGGCCAAGGAGCGCGACGACGCTCCCTCCGACGCCGCCAGCCGTCTGCTTGCGGAAGAGGTCGCCGCCGGCCGCCTCGAGCTCGAGAAGTGGGACGCGCCTGTCGACGCTTGGATCCGCCGCGTCAACTTCCTGGCGAAGCACTGCCCCGAGCTTGGCATCCCGCCGTTCGACGAGGCCGCCCGCCGCATGGTGATCGAAGAAGTCTGCGCCGGCGCCGTGGCCTATCGCGATATCCGCGACCGGCCCGTCTTCGGCGTCGTCCGCGGCTGGCTGACGCACGAGCAGGCCATGGCCCTCGAGTCCTATTGTCCCGAGAAGATCGTCCTGCCGCGCAAGAAGCATCCCGCCCGCATCGAGTACACCGAGGACGGCCAGGCCGAGGTCGAGGCCACCGTGCAGGAACTGTATGATTTTCCGGGCAGCAAGCTGCGCGTCTGCCTCGGCAAGGTGCCGATGGTCGTCTGCATCCAGTCCCCGGCTCGCCGCACCCAGCAGCGCACCACCGATCTCGACGCTTTCTGGAAAGGCTCCTACGAAGGCGTGAAGAAGGAACTTCGCGGTCGTTATCCCAAGCACGAGTGGCGTTGAATCCATGAGCCCTGTCGCCTTCACCTGGTCTTCGGTCCCGATCCACGTCGTCGACTTCGAGGGCAGCGCCCGCACCGGCGTGGTCGAATTCGGCGTCGCCACCTTGCTCGGCGGCGAAATCGTCTCCGCCGCCACGAGCCTGCACGCTTCGCGCGTGCCGGTGCCCGCCATCGACACCCAGTGCCACGGACTCGGCGCCAAGGAGCTCAAGGGCCGCCCGCCGTTCGAGTCCGAATGGGAGCGCTGGGTGGGCCTGCGCCGGACGGGACTGCTGGCCGCCCACAACGCCTCGGTCGAATCCGGACTCTTGCGTGGCACCTGGTCCCGGCCCTCCGTCGTCCCTGGTTTCGTCGGCGAGGCCGCCGAAGTCGCCGAGTGGGGGCCTTGGATCGACACCTGCCGGCTGGCCCGGGCCTGGGCCCCTTCGCTCGGCGATTTCCGGCTCAGCGCCTTGGTCTCGGCCTTGCGCCTCGCCCCCCGGTTGGACGAGCTGGCGGCCGACCACTGTCCGCCCGGCCGCCGGCGTTACCATTGCGCGCTTTACGATGCCCTGGCCGCCGCCTTGGTGCTCCGGGCGCTCTGCGGCCAGGACGGGCGGTCGGCCGCGCCTTTGTCACAATTAGTCCGCGACAGCGTGTCGGCGCCGGCCGCTGATGACCTCATGCAAGGGGAGCTCGGGCTTTAGTTTCCGCTTCACTCCCGGGGGCTGGCCTAACTAGATAGGCCCACAACTATGGCCTCCAAGTCCCCCATCCGTGTCGCCGTCACCGGCGCTGCCGGCAACATCGGTTACGCCGCCATCTTCCGCCTCGCTTCCGGCGCCGTCTTCGGCCCCGACCAGCCGGTCGCCCTCAACCTCATCGAAGTTGGACCCGGCCTCAACGCCCTCGCCGGCGTCGTGATGGAACTCCAGGACTGCGCGTTCCCGCTGCTCACCGACGTCGTCGCCACCGGCGACCTCAACGAAGGCTTCAAGGACGCCGACTGGTGCCTGCTCATCGGCGCGGTCCCGCGCAAGGACGGCATGGAGCGCAAGGACCTGCTCGGCATCAACGGCAAGATCTTCATCGGTCAGGGCGAAGCCATCGCCCGCAACGCCAAGAAGTCCGTCAAGGTTCTCGTCGTCGGCAACCCGTGCAACACCAACGCCCTCATCGCGCTGCGTTCCGCCGGCAGCCTGCCCGCCGAGAACTTCTTCGCCATGACCCGCCTCGACGAGAACCGCGCCAAGTCGCAGCTCGCCGCCAAGGCCGGCGCCCACAACTCCGTCGTCAAGAACGTGGCCATCTGGGGCAACCACTCCTCGACCCAGTATCCTGACTTCACCAACGCCCTCATCGGCGGCAAGCCGGCGACCCAGGTCATCACCGACCATGCCTGGCTCAAGGAGACCTTCGTCCCCGACGTCCAGAAGCGTGGCGCGGCCGTGAACAAGGCCCGTGGCGCCTCTTCGGCCGCCTCCGCCGCCAATGCCGCCCTCGACACCCTGCGCAGCCTGCACTTCCCGACTCCGGCCGGCGACTGGCACTCCGTCGCCGTGCTCTCCAAGGGCGACTACGGTATCGCTCCGGGCATCATGTTCGGTTACCCGATCCGCACCAAGGCCGATGGCTCCTGGGAGATCGTGCAGGGCCTGCCGCTCGACGCCTTCTCCAAGGAGAAGATCGCAATCACCGAGAAGGAACTGCTCGAAGAGCGCACGACGGCTTCCGAAGCCCTCGGCTTGCAGCTCTGAAGCCGGTCTTATGAAGGATCAGGCGGCAAGGGCCTTCCCTTGACCGCCTTTTTTGTGCCCCTAGGCTGACGGCATGGACCTCCTCGCTGCCGTCGATTGGTTTACGATCATCGCGGCGCTTTGCTTCTGGGCGGCGCTGGTCTGGGCGCAGCATCTGGACCGAGGTTTCCCACGCTGGCTTGACCGGCTCACCGTGCCTGGCCTGTGGCTTTGGGTATTGGCTTCGGTCTTCTCCGGCGAGCCCGGGCCCGTCATGGCCTTGGCCGCGGCGCCGGCGTTCCTCTTCGCGCTGTGGCTCTGGGCGCATGGCTTACGTCGCTTCCTGGCCGACGACCTGGCGCCGGCGCCACGTCGTTACTTGGAGATGCTTTCCGCCACCGGTCCTTTGGTGGCCGCGGCGGCCTGGATCTGGTCGCGCTATGACCGCACCTTCGCCGGCTTCCCCGATCCGCTCGCCACGCTGACCACGGTGCACTTCGCCATCACCTTCGGGGTGCTGCCGTTGGCGATGGCCGCCAGCGAACGTCCGCTCGCCCGCTGCCGTTGGCGCGATCTCGGCCAGTGGCTCTACGTGGCCGGCGCTCCGGCCACCGCGCTTTGCTTCGCCCTGCGGACGGACCCGCTTCGCCCGGGCGCCGTCGAAGTCGCGGCCGCCGTGGTCTTCGCCGCGGGCTTCCTGCTCTGGGCGGCGTTCATGCCCGTCAGGCGCGGACCGTGGCCTTACGTGTGCCTCATCCCGGGCTTCCTCCTCGGCGTCGGCTACACCGCGGCGCATGCCTTCGGCTGGGACTATCTCACCATCCCGCAGATGGCGGCGGTGCATGGCTCGCTCAACCTGCTCGGCGCGTTGCTGCTCGCAGCCCAGGCTCCGGCGTTCGACGACGTCGCCGCGCCGGCGCCTGATCTCGATACGCCGGTCGAGGCCGGCGACCGCGAGACGGCGACTTTCGCCGATTCGCATCGTGTCGTGGTCGGCGCTTGGTCGCCGGAAGCCTTTGCGCGGATGAAGGAAGTTCTGCTCGGGTACCGTTTCTATCCCGCTCACGTGATGGTCCGTCGGACCCAATTCGAGGACGAGGGCCGGGCGGTGCGCGTCGGCGACAGGCTGGGCCTAGGATTATTCGTGCCTAATCTGCCCGGCCTGGCGCCCCTGATGCTGCCTGCGGTCGTCGAGGTCGACGTCGTCGAAACCGGCGACGAAAGGGTCGCCTTGGGCTATGCGACGACCCGCCGTCATTACGGACGCGGTATCTGGCGGGCGGAAGTGAAGCGCGAAGGCGAAACGCTCGTCCTCACCGTCTCGTATCACGTGCGTCCCAGCCGCTGGTTCGTCTGGTGCGGCCTGCCGGTCTACCGTCGGTTCCAGCTCGCCGCTTTCCGCGCCGGCGCGGACACCCTGCGTCGCTTGGCGGCCTAGCGCACGATCGGCTGATCCTTGGCCTTCGTGTAGGCCGGGGCCGTCATGTAACGCACCTTCGAGCCTTTCAGGGCGAAAACCCCGTGGCCGTCGAAGTCGACGCCGGCTTGGACGACGTTCGCCAGGGGGCCGCGCGCATAGACGTCGTGGACGCTTTTCGTGAACATGACCGGTCCGGTGAGCGCGCAGATGGCGTCTTTGGGTAACGCGAAGACCTTGCCTTGGTATCGTGGGTATTCCGCGCAGATGTTGGCGATCGTCTGGAGCGGGATCGGATGTCCCGGCGCGAAGCCGAAGCCCCACTGGAGCATCAGTTTGTCCGGGTGTCTCAGGTGCGGAGCGACGGCCGGCGGACAGGGCATCGGGCTGGCGTGGGGTTCGTTCGTGATGAGCGCTTCGGTCTCCGGTCCGTAAAGCGTCCGGAGCGGCGCCGTGCATCCCTTGCTGATATCGAAATAAAAACCACCCCGGTCCGCCATGAGGCAGTAGCGGAAGATGTCGGCCTTCATCGGGCCGAACAGCGATCGTTGGTAGATCTCGAAGATCGGGTGCGTGCCCCACTTCTCCCGGAGGTAGGCTTCCCGTTGGCCGCGGTCCCATAGCTCGAAACTCAGTTCCGGGTTCAGGTCGCGGAACTTCGCCATCTCCTTGAGATGATTCTTGCCGAACAGACGGTCTTCCCAGGTCTGGATGACGATCGGCGGAATCTTGCCAGCGGGCGCCGGGACCGTCGCCGGACGGTCGGCCAGCGGCCGCAAGGGCAGTTCATTCCAGTAGCGGATCGGGGCGAGGATCTGCTTCAGCCGGTTCAGCATCGGAATCAAGGGGCGGGCAGACGGACGAGCGTGATGTCGGCCGGCCGGCAGGTGCCGAGGCGGATCTCGCCGGCATTGGCGGCGGCGAACATCGGCGGCTCCGGGTGGATGGTCGCGATGCCGCTGGCGGCGCGTCCGGCGTTGATCTTCTGGAGCCCGATGAAGTCGATGATGACCGGGTTGGCGCTGCCGAGGAGCGTCTTCTCCGAGCGGCACCAGCTCGCGTCGAAGCCCGGCCCTCCGAGGACCTGGTAGCGCTCCAGCGAGAGGATCGTCAGCACGTTGCGTTTGGCCAGTTTCGGGATGGCGCAGACTTCGACGGCGGCCTTGGAGGCGTTGAAAGGATTGTCGAGGAAGCGTTCGGCGTTGGCCATGTTGCCGAGCGAGGCCGCGGCCATCGCGCCGTGCACGCCGAGCGAGCGGCTGTCGCTGAGCACCGGGAGGTTGATCCAGAAATCGACCTCATCGACGAGGGTCTTCGGCAGCACGCTGACGCGGGCGTCGCCCCAAGGCACGTTCGGCGTGCCGGGTCGCGGCAGGACCTGATTCTCGTAACGGAGCCGGCTGTCGGCGGCCCAGCCGGGAGCGAGGGTCTCCCAAGCCAGGACCGGGAAGCCCTCGAAGGCGTCGGGCTGCGAGGAGAGCGAGGGCAGGAAACCGGCTTGGCGTAGGTTGTCCGACTTGGCGTCGCAAAGGGTGATCGCGCCTTGCGCGAAGCCACGACGGAGCAAGGCCGCCGTGATCGCGCGGACCAGCGGCTTGGGGGTGGCGAGGCCGGCGCCGCCTTCGGAGGAAAGCTTGAGTCCGCAGCGCCTGAGTTCTCCGGGACGGAGGCTGACGCCGGTGCGGCCTTCGAACTCCGCGAGGGTCTTCTCCACGGCGGCGGCATAATCGCGGTCTTCGAAGCCGCCCAGCTTCTGCTCGATGAGCAGCAGCTTCGGATCGGTCGCGGCGTCGCCGGCGGCGGAGCCGACGAGGACCATGGCGAGGACGGCGAAGAAGCGCATGGCCGCATCCTCTTCGTTCGCCCGCCCCGCCGCAAGCCGCTGTTTTGTTTGCACGGGGAGGGGGAGACCCCATCGTGAGGCCCATGTCCGCCCCCGCCGTCCTCCCCCAGCGCCGCATCCTCGGACTCATCTTCCTGACGGTGTTCATGGATATCGTGGGCTTCAGCATCATCATCCCGCTGTTCCCTCATCTCCTCGACCATTATATCCGGACGGAAGGCGCGGCCGGGACCTTGATCGGTTCCATGAACGCGGCCGCCGAATGGATGGGCGGCGACACGGTCTTCAAGAAGACGGTCCTTTTCGGCGGTCTCCTCAGCACCCTCTACTCCTTGCTGCAGTTCGTGTTCTCGCCGATCTGGGGGGCGCTTTCCGACCGGCTGGGACGCCGTCGCATCCTGACCGTCACCTTGGCCGGCAACGCCCTTTCCTACCTCCTCTGGATCTTCGCCGCGCAATTCTGGGTCGTGGTCGTCACGCGGCTCGTCTCGGGCATGATGGCCGGCAACATCGCCGTGGCCAGCGCCGCCGCGGCGGACATCACCGACGAGAAGGAGCGCGTCAAGGGGATGGCCGTCGTGGGCATCGCCATCGGGCTGGGCTTCGTCTTCGGTCCGGTCATCGGCGGACTGGCCTCTTCGGTCCAGTTGACCCCGGGCCCGGTCGTCGGGTCTTTCGGCCTCAATCCGTTCTCCGTCCCGGCGGCCATCGCCGCTTCCCTGGCCTTGCTGAACTTCCTGCTGGTCGCGAAGTTCTTCCCGGAGACGCTCGCGCCGGAGCGACGGGCCTCCGCGGATGCGAGACGTCCGTCGGTCTTCGACCTCGCCACGGTGCGCTCCGCCGCCGTCCGTCGCACTTCGTTCGCCAACCTGGTCTACCAGGTGGCCTTCACCGGCATGGAGAACACCATCGTCTTCCTGACGCTGGCGCTTTTCGCCTACAGCCCGCGTGATAACGCCTGGCTTTTCCTGTTCAACGGCGCCTGCATGATCTTCGCCCAAGGACTCGCGCGCCAGCTGGTGAAGCGCATGGGGCAGCGCAAGGTCGTGATGCTCGGCATGCTCGTCGCGGCGGTCGCGTTCGTCTGGGTCGCGCTGATCCCTACGCCTATGGCGGACGTGCCATCGCCGGCCTGGGCGGAGCCTTCCTTCTACGCCGGCCTCGGTCTGATCTCCTTTGCGACGGGCCTGATCCTGCCGAGCGTGTCGGCCTTGGTCTCGCTCTACTCCGACGCCTCGGAGCAGGGACGCAACCTCGGCATCCTCCGCTCGGCCGGTTCGCTCGCGCGCGTGATCGGCCCGGTGACCGCCGCCTTGCTCTACTTCCACTTCGGTTCCCACTTCTGGGTCTACCTCGGCGGCGCGCTGCTGATGCTCCCGGCGATCTGGATCGTCCGCGGCCTGCCGGATCCGTCCTCGGAAGGAACCTCGGCCTAAGCCTTCGCCAGGCTTCGGCCCAAGGCGTCGCCTCCGCGGAGCGTGTGCATCAGCGAGATGCCGCCGCGGAAGGCTCCGTGGAAACGCAGCCCTGGGTGGGCCGCCTCGGCCTGGGCCAGCGCGGCTTCCCGTCGCGGCTGGCCGGCGTCATACTGAGGGATGGCCCGTTCCCACCGCTCGATCCATTCGCGTGCCGGCGCCTTCTTGATGCCGAGCGTCGTGGCGAGCTCGTCGTCGACGAGCCGGCGGAGGGCTTCGTCCGGCAGACGCGCGAGTTCGGGCCGCCGGTCGCCGCCGATGAAGCAGCAGAGGAGCACATGCCCCTCGGGGGCTCGTCCTGGGAGCACGGACGAAGGGAAGAGGCAGCCGAGCACGTCGCGACGTTCGCCGCCCGGGGTCAGGTAACCGAAGCCGTCGAGCGGATGCGGGACGTCCTCGCGCGCGTAGCCGCGGGCGACGACGGTCACCGGCGGGACCTGCGTGTTCTCCCAGTCCCGGAGGAACGGCGTGACGGTCTCGTCGAAAGGGAGGGAGGCCCAGTGCCAGCAGGGCGCGGTTACTACCAGGTACTTTGCGGAGACGCCTTCTTCGGCGCCGTCCGGTCCCCGCCAGGCGACATGCCAGCCGTGCGCGTCGCGGCGGAGCGAGGTCGTCACGACTCCCAGCCGGAGGTCTTCCGCGGGCAAGCGCGAAGCCATCGCCTCGGCCAGCTGGCGCATGCCGCCGGGAAAGCCGACTACCGTGCGTTTCGTCTTCGGACCGCGGCGGAGTCCGCCGAGCACCGAGCCATGGTCCTGCTCAAGCGCATGGATCCGCGGGAAGCAGCTCGCCATCACGAGGCGCGCCGGATCGCCCGCGTGGACGCCGGACACGATCGGATCCATGAGCATCGCGGCGGCCTCGGGCCCGAAGCGGCGCGTCGCGAATTCGACCACGGTCTCGCCGGCGTGACCGCCCTTCGCGCGGAAGGGCTCAGAGAGCAGGCGCAGCTTGCCGCCCCACGTGAGCAGCCTGCCGGTCAGCAGGGTGAGCGGGCTCGGGCCAAGGCCATGGAGTTCGCCGCGGGCGAAGATATAGCGCCGGGCCGCCCGCATGTCGGCCGACTGCATGACCTCGCCGAGTCCGTATGCGGCCATCAAGGCCTCGTCTTCGGCCCCTTCGAGCTGCAGGGTGTTCGGGCCGGTCTCGACGATCCAACCGTCCTCCCGGTGGGTCCGGATCGAGCCGCCGACGCGCGCGGCCGGCTCGAGCACCTTCACCTGTGCCCCGGCGCGGAGCATCGCATGGGCCACGGCCAGGCCGGCCGGTCCGGCTCCGAGGATGACTGCGTCATAGGCCATGTGACATCCTCGGCCGAGAAGCCTAGGGTTGGCAACCCTGCGTCGTTCGGGCTGTCTGGGAAGCATGAGGTCATTCTTCATCCTGCTCCTGCCCCTGGCCTGCCTGGCGGACACCGTCACCATGAAGGACGGCACTTTTCTCAGGGGCCGTATCGAGCGGATCGTCGACGGCGTGTTGGAGTTCCGCGCGCCTTCCCTCGGCGCCGCGAACCTGCTGCGGCTGGAGCTCGCGCAGGTCGAATCTTTCCTCACCGACGAATCCGTGCGGGTGAGCGCGGGCGGCGTCGTCTCGGACGGCGTCGCCTCCGCGGCGGGCGGACGGGTGGTCACGCGCGGCGGCCGCGAGACCAACGCCCTCGACCAGGCCGTCGAGCTTTGGCGGGAGCCTTCGCAACGGCCTTCCGAGACGGGCGACACCCGCCAATGGGTCACGCAGGCGGACGCGGATCTTTCCGGCCGTCGCGGCGTGGTCGCCGGCTCGGGCTTCAGCACGGGCTTTTCCGCGAAGGGCGTGACCAAGGCGGACACCCTGATCGGCGGCGTCCGCTTCATGCGCGCCGAGGCGCAGGACCGGATCTCGGCCGATGACCTCCACGTGACCCTCTCGTATGAGACGAATCCGACGAACGTCCTCTTCTGGTATCTCCGCACCGACACGGGCTTCGACAACGCCCGGCAGATCGACTTCTTCTCCGTCAACGCCGTCGGTCTCGGCTTCCGTCTGTTCACGGACGCCAAGGGCAAGCTCGATGCGCGCGCCGGCCTCGGTCATCGCATCGAGATCTTCGACGACACCCTCGAGCCCAACCGGGCGGCGCCCTCCGGGGACTTCGGTCTGATCTTCACGCGCGAACTCGGCTGGGCGGCCTGGGATACCTCCCTGAATTTCGTCCCCTCCTTCCAGGTCACCGGTGACTACTACGTCCGGCACGAGAGCAGTCTGAATCTCCTCCGGAACAGCGGCCCTCTTTCCCTGCGGGTCGGCTTGGCCAACAACTTCCGGTCCAAGCCCTTGCCGACACAGGTCAAGACCGACACGGCCTACTTCCTAAGAACGACCTATGTCTGGAAATAAGCAGGGAGATTTTGCCTAAAATTAGGCACAACTGTTTAAAAAGGCACAAAACCCCCTGTGAATGGTTACCTGTTGAACCGTGGCACACGGGGTGCTTTGAAATTGTGCGTAATTAGTCATCTTTCCAATCCCCCAATCCATGAGCACCAACCCAGCCCGTCGCAACGCCATCGAAGCGATTGCTTCCCAGCCTCGCCTTCAGGGCAGCTTCGACTTCCGCAATGAGAAGATCGACCTGATCTACGGCCAGAATGTCTTCTCCCTCGATAAGATGGAGAAGCGCCT
>JACCDG010623221.1_pt1 | contig 13475 bp, 2 predicted proteins | sample 7442471 | NCBI WGS metagenome assembly JACCDG01 (sample SAMN15323444, study PRJNA562643) | freshwater metagenome | isolation source: river surface water | place: USA:Blue River Watershed | collected 2017-08-17 | reverse complement strand
GAGCGTACAGTTGCTCACGGAGAGTTCTTCATGCAAGAGGAGGTCCCGTTCCATGAGGTGGTCTTCACCACCTCTGGCGTGGCGTTTCGAAACATGGTAACCGGAGGGATGACCTTCATCCCCTTCGAAGTCGCCTAATCCAACACCGACCAGCAAGTCGTTAAACTGCTCACGTTTATCAACGCCGAAACACCCGCAAGGGTGTCGAGGAGAGGGTGGTTCCCCTCCTCCCGATGATGGCAAACCAACCGAATGGAAAAAGGAAAAGGAGAGAAAAGCATGACAACGCTCATCATTCTCACAATCCTTACGACCTTAACCATCGTAGCCGTCCAGGTATTTAGCCGGGCCGAAATTAACCCGATCCCGGAGCCGACCCCGGAGCCGACCAACTGGGACGCGATCTTCGCAAAGATGGAACAGGACAATCAAGATCTCCTCGCTCAACAAGAGCTTGCTGAGATCGTCCGTTCTCTGACCGAAGAGATCGTAAGCGCCTTAGAAGTTCGTCGCTACGATGGAGTCGAGTGCATCGAGTTTCTCGCTAACATAGTGAGAGAGTTTCTTTACAGCGATGACTTTGAAGTCCTTGCTCGTAAGAATCTACTCGACGTGGCCGGACACAACATAGAAGGTACCTGGCTTCATACGATGCCAGAACAATACCTTCCCAGCTTCTCTTCTTACCAAAGAGAAGTCTGTGTTTCTTCGGTAGAGAACGGGGTTACGTTTGGAGAGTCTCGTCCCGTTCTAGTGCTCAAGGGAACCTGTCGTTATCTCTTTAGCGCAGATGCAAACTCTCTTCTGACCCCAGACCAAAACGGACGTCTCGATCGACACTCCTGGGCGCACCCTATGTCGATGTGCTCTCATGACGAGGGCTGGCTCTGGGTTCCGACGTCCGAAGTAGTCGAAATCCTCGTACCTACCGAAGACATGAAATCTCGTGTCATGGGCTTGGGGTATGAGGTGACGGTAATTCCTTCTGAGGGAAGCCGTCAAGAGTTCATTTGGAACCGTTATGAAGTTCCAGTGACTCAGCGGGGTGTAACTCCCTCGAATATCTAGCAACGCCGAAACACCCGAAAAGGTGTCCGTGATGGGATGGTTTCCCTCACGCTGAAGAGGCAAACCCGTGTGGGAGCACACGTTAAAGAACACTCCCGTGATAGCTCAAGGATCGAGCTTGGCGGTTTCAGTCCGTCCCCAAGAAGGGGCGTTTGGCTCAGCGTGGATCGAGCTGTGGCACTCAAGAAGAGTGTTCCACCCTGAAGGCAGGGAAAGAAAGCGCAAGGAAAGCGCAGGCAAGAGGGTGGGTATGTCTACCCAGAAAGACATACTAACTGTTCCTGGCGCGAAGCACATCCGCGTCGTTCAAATAGATGTGTCCCCCTTTCATGCTAAGGAGATAAAAGCATGAAAACCCCAATCCTGGCCCTTGTAAAGGGCCAACAGTCCCTTCCAAAGCTGTTCGAGTGCCAACTCGCACTCGAACAGCAAGCCGCCCAACAAGCCCTTGAAGAAGCCACCCAAGCCCGCGACGCCCGCCGCGAACAAGCGGCGCTCGACGCGCGCCGAGATCAACGCCTCGCCGAGCATCTCGCTCGGCGCGAAGCCGAGCGGCTTGTTCGGCGCGAAGCCGAACTGCGCGAATTCAACGCCCGCTGCGAAGCCGAAAAACTCGCCGCTGAAAAACGCGCACAAGCCCAAGTCGTTAAAGAAAAGGCCGAAGCCGAGATCGCCAAGCGGCGCAACGAACATCGCCAACTCAAAGCGGACCTCGAAGCCCGCGCCAAAACCGAAAAAGAAAAGACCATCGCCGCAGCCAAAGAAGCCCGCCGCGAAGCCGAAGAAGACCGCCGTCAACGCCAACGCCAACAACACCAACGCCGCGAGCAGACGGCATTCAACCGTAGGTTGAATGCCGTCTTGGGCGATCTGTTCGCCCAAGCCCCCATCGCCCTCCCCCTCCCCCTCGACGCCCCCGCGCGTCAGGTGATGGCGCTCGGAGTGAACCTCCGAGATAACAACATCGATCGTGCGATCAAACTCTGTAACGCCGCTCCTTCCGCCGCCCCTTCCGCCGCCCCCAAGGCAAACCCCTGGACTCGTCGGGTGAAGGCCCGAGTCGAAGCTCACAAGGAGAGCGTCCAGTTCGCGGCCGAACATCGCGAAAAAGCCCTCGCGTTCCAGGACTACCTGAACGCCAAGGGGTTCGAGCGCGATGTTCGTATCGCGGCAGACGCCCAGCTCAAAGGAGGCTTCGGGCTTACCTTTATCGAGCGTCAAAACCTCGCCAAAGGGAAGGTATCCGAAGCTCGGATGTCTGTCGTGGGCCGAATCCGCGAAAAGCTTGCAGACCTACCCGTGCGCGAAGTTGACAGCCTAGAAGAGGCTTTCGACTTGCTCGCCTCGAAGCCCTGGGGAGTAGCACTCCTCGGCAAGTTCGCGATCTTCCACACCACGAAGAATCGGATCAAGGATGATCGATTCCAAAAGGTAGTGGCCATGATGAGCCAGGAAGGATACACCGCAGTCACTTGTCGAATGAACGAGTGGCAAAAGCTTGGGGTGAGAACCCTCAGCTCCAGTTCGGTGGTGTACCTCTCGAAAGAGGGAGTGTCGTTGCTTCCCGTCAACGGAGCGACCGCCCTCGGTGAAGCGGTCAAGTGGTGCTCTTCCGTACCGGCAGTTCCGGCGTTCTCGGTCCCTGGCGACATCTTTATGTCCCCTGAACTGGTGCATTACATGCAACAGGTGGGCAGAAGTGAGTCGCCTTACGAAGTAATAGCTGGTCAAGTACTCGTCGACGATGGTTACGGGCTGCAGACCAAGCAGTTTGCCGTATTCCACGGAAGTCGAGAGTACGGGAAGCTCGACGGTCAACCGTGGTTCGAAGCCGCGATCGAGAACGTCGACCTGGTGTTTTGCTGCCATTGGGCAATCACCTTGCCGACGCACCTCGTACATAAAGCCGTTCCGATGTGGTACAGTCGGGTAACGGGCCTTAGCAAAGGGGATGTACTGCGAATCCGTGCGATGGGTCTTCCCCACACCCTCCAAGCCCACCACGAACAGGTAGAGCAGAACATTTTCCGTCTCGCCTGGGGCCAGTGGTGGCAAAATCAGGTAGTGTTCGGGACAGAGCACTACGACGCGACAGGTCGGAAGGCCGCCTATTACGGCCTTGACCCATTGACGCTGTTCGCGGGGCTCGCGGGGCTCTGGGCCGTTAAACAGGCTGTGAAAGCTTTAAAGGCGAAAGTGCTGAAACGTACTTTGGAGGCCAAAGTACGGCCAGGGACCCAGAGCAACGCTCTGAAGTTGGAGATCAATAAGCTGGGGGCCCCCATTTTTTATGGGATGTTCTCCCAGGGGTTCGCAATGGCTGATGTGGACATCTTAGGTCCGGAACACGGCGAGAACTCTGCTACGGCCACAAGCCACGACGAGGCAGTAGACGCATGTCGTCGGTGCCTAGCAGTTTTCCAACAGCACATCGTCGTGACCGGGTATCGGATTTGGAAGACGAAAGGTGGGGCTCGGCTGTTGATCGACACCCCTAAAACGTCTTTTGAGTTCGATCTCATGACCGGACTGCTGTCAGCAGGCGCAGACCCTTTGTACCTTAAGTTAACTCATGTGCAGCAGAGCTACAACGTACGCATGAGTCCGAAATGGACAGGAGAAGCCGTCAGAGAAGAACAGTATGTCTTCGTTGACGGGGCGGGAGAGGCTCCTCTGTCCGATAAGGTAATGGAAACGGCCATCTCCTTTAACACGACGAGCTGGGATCAAGCGGCTGCGTCGGTGTTCGCAAATTGGCCAGTTTTCTTTAAAAGTTTAAACAAGAATGTGCATGACTTGGGCTCATTGCTCGAATCAAGAGACGGCATGTTCTTGTTCGAGAAAAATGGAAGCCTGAGCCTAGTGGGACATGCTCTGGACACGAGAGTCCCCGAAGTTCTTGCCTTCTTGAACACACGGATTGCACAAATTTTTACGTGTAATCCAGGAAAGATGCGAGGTGTCTCTATGCCGGTAATCGATGGAGAAGTGAAGTGGTTTAACCCGCTCTATCGATGCGTAGCCATTTGCGCTACTAAACCTGCATGGGGCGGGGAGTGGACCAGGCTGGGCAACAGTACGGTCGAGGAGCTGGTTCGGGATGTAGAGGCGGCAAAGGCCAGTCCCGAGTACCAAGGGGCGGAGCTCATGGTTCAGTACATGGCTACGCTGACATCCTACGAGGGATGGATCTATACCTCTGAGACCGGGCAAGAGCTTGGGTTGCCAGCGATATGGCACCTAGGCGCAGAAGACCCCGAGGAGACGGTGCAACTCCTGAAAAAGCACATGAATACCCCCAGGACTATCCTCCCCCCTGGATGGATCGAGACCGCTCCTGGCTTTGAATATGCACATTATTGTGCGTTTCGATGTCTTGAGTTGGTCGAGGACGGGTTTTGGGCAACGGAGTGTCTCACGGAATACCTGGCAGACCTCCTGCTCAAGCCCTACCTAGAAAAGCTCTATCGAGACGGAGCAACGGCAGAAAACGTGCACAAGATGATGCCTGAACTGCCGGCAGTCATCGAAGTGCCCACCGGTCTCGACAGATTCGCCGTGGGAAAAGCCACTCGGGAAGTTAACCGGCTTGTAAATGAGTTGGTTGATACCGAGGGAGGCACCCTAGAAGCGATCGAGCTTGAATTTGCCGTCGAAAAGAACCGGACAATCATTCGTTTGTACACCGGTCAATTCGTCGGCAGAACTCTAATTAAAGAGGGGTCTACCAAGCTTGGTTGGCTGTACGACCTCCTCTACACCGGAACCCCCAACCACAAGCTGCGTAACGAGTTCCAAGAGAAGCTCAGCGCGCTCTTGAAGGGGCTGGCCAGTAGAGAAGTCACTCGATGGGAGCGAGTAGACGATGTTCTCAGCACCTACCTCCCAGAGAACGGGACGTCTTACACGCAAGCTAACGGGGCTTCGTGTCAGGACTTTGCCACGACCCCGATTCACTGCGGGTTCGTTTATGGGTGGGACACGGGCTTCGGAGCATTCTACTCCAAGCACCGCAGTAACCCCCACATCTACAACTGGCTCTCCTTCTTCAACATCGTGAAAGCATACGTGTTGAGAAGCAAGGGCCAGATCGTTGCTCGTACGTTGATCATCCAAACAGAGCGGGGAATCGCGCTCGGGTCAATGTACGGGGATCGTGGGATGGTGCATCTTCACACCCAACTTTCAGAGCATCTAGACAAGACTACTAAGTTTCTGTTTGACAATGCTCAGATGCCGTATGTTGCTTCGATGGGATCGCTGCCATATAACGATGTGGATATTCGATTCCAAAAGACCGAACAACCAGGTGTTGACGCTTTTGTGCGCTTCACCTACAAGGGGTTTAACCCGATGAAGAAAATACTCGTCGGCCATAAGGAGGAGATCCTGGCGATGTCGGCAGAAGACAGAGCAAACTTCGAGTTTGTGCTGTGCTGCGATCGTGCTGAAGTGGCGAGAGTAACCGGGTTGAAACCCTACGGAGATGTCCAAAAATATCCTCGGGCATTCCGCAATGACAAGGGGGTCGTTTTCTTGGCTGACGCACAAGCCGAGCAGTTCGTAGTTCTCTGCGAAGGTGTGGACTTCTCGATCCCCTTCAAGCCAGAGAACTTGGAAGAGCTGGGGACGAAAGAGTACTACGGCGGATATCTGTGCGTAGATGACTCAACCCCCTCACCCACAAGTAACCAAGGAGAACTCGGAGATTTCGTCGTGACTCCTGAGTTCGCTGTTCTGGACCTGGCCCTTGGGAATAGGGAGAGCACGTACACAGTCCTAGCGGGAAACTGCGCTGTGAAAACCGTTGATGGATGGGTTTTGAAGAAGCTCGTCTCATTCCACGGAAGTGCTCAGATCCCCTCCGACCCCTTCTTCCACAAGCTGGTCGCAAGGGCGGAGATAGTCTTGTGCTGCCATTGGGCTAACATGCTCCCAATCGAACAGCAGCACAAGGCTGTGCCGTTGATCTGGTCCTCGATTACGGGCCAGGGAGGTAACGTACTTAGCCAAACAGCCTCCCATCCACACACGATGGCTGCGGGCTGGGAAGAAAAGGATGGCTTGTCAACGATGGCGTGGTCGTTGATCTGGAAAAACGTACGAAAGGTTGATTACCTGGGCTACGACTACTTCCAAGACATTGCCGTCCTAAGCAACAGGCAGGGGCTGGAGAACCTTCCAGTGGGTGTAACAACCCGTGGTTCCGATAGCCCTGATGGTTCCAAAACAGATGGCCTTTCTCTCTCTTCTCCAGAGACTGGCCGTAACGTAGGAGGAAGCATGGAGAAAAAGTCGGTGGGCGAAGGACTGGTCCGAGCCTGCCAACTGGCGTGTCGTCGAAAGGCTGATGGCACGGTTTCGATGAAGTTCAAGAACAGCGCGTTTACGGCTGTCTGGAACGAGCTTCTCGGGATCGTCGCAAATCAGGCGGCACCCAGTAATAACCGACCCGTTGTTCCGGGTCACGGCGATTGTCCTGCCGAGAACATTCAAGGGTTGCCTGTTTACATGGCGGCCTACGAAGGCACGGACGGCTGGCGGGTAGGGATGCCTGCCTTCAAAGTGGAAGAGGGCGCGTATGGACCTGCGACTCTCTACACACGTGCGGGCTACGCATGGAACGGCCTGAGTAACTTCGGGATTTACGGTGGTAGCCCCGCCGATGAACACGCACGTCATCCGTCGACGATGCGGGTGCAGTTCCCACAAAACATCACGACCGCTGAGGGTGTGCGGCTGGTGTTCGTAGATTTCTCCAATAAGAACACCCCCGACAAGCTCGTGGAACTCGGAGTGCTCGCGGCTCCCCAAGGGCTTGATCGGAAACACCTCCTCCAGCTCATCAAAGCAGATATGCTTGGAGTGGTAGCTGGTGGTAAAGAACCCGGTATCGATGGAACGATCTGGGTTGCAACGACGGGAGTCCCCTTTGCTCCCAAAATGCCCAAAGGAATGTCGACCGCAGTGTACCAATTCCGAGGTAGCTGCGTGTTCCCAGAAAGCGTCACCCAAGAGTTACTGGCTCAAGGGGACGAATACCGATCTCTTGCTGTTGAGGTTGTGGCAGAGATCGAAAGGACCGGAGTTCACAACCTACGTCCGATCGTCCTGGCGGAAGAGAGTGCCCAGGAGTTCCCCCGTCTCGTGCAGTGGACGGAGATCTTCGGGAGAGATGTTCGTACGATGAACGAATATCTCGCCGTCTTGGGAGAAGAACCTTTGACGGTAGGAGCCTGGGCTCAGCTCATCACTTACGATCTTATGATCGGTAAGAACGTTGAGACCCACCAGCGTTACTTCTCGACCTCTGGCCACTACGGTGCGTACCTCAAAGGTGCGGCTGCAACCCGTAGCTACCTGGCTCATGGGGTCGTCCTGATCGACATCAACGCCGTGAAGGACATCAGCAAGAAGCTGGTGAAAGAAGCGTTGAAGGCTAACCAGGGGGCCTTTGAAGCACCTGCAGGACAGAAGTACGTTATCGGGATGATGCAGGACTACTCCCGTGGGGGTATCCGCGTTGGTGCCCAGCCGAACACGTACATCCGCTCACATTACGAAGGCGAGTTCGTGATGGCCGAGCATATTGATCGTTACATAAGCTTCCTCGCCGACCAGACTCTCGCTCAGTTGCAGGCTGGTATCGGCGTAGGAGAGCTTCTGGAAAACCTCCGCAAAGCCCTGGGCTTCACAAACGCGGGGGAGATGGACTTGGAGGAAGTGCTCGTCGAAGTCGGGAACCAAGTACGCGGCTTTGCGCCTGCGTTCTGGAACAACCCGAGCGGACGCAAGCAGATCGAGAACCTTTTTAAGACGATCGCGAACCGATATACGTTCGGCTTTGAAACAAAAGCGATGGAACGTATCGGGACTTTCGTATCGGTGAAGGGGTACCTCTCGGACTGCAACGTCCTTCCCGCAGCCTTCCCGAACGGCAAGATGACTTCTAACTCTGTGCTGGTAGAGTTCGAAGGCAAGACGTTCGATACCAGCCTCCCGATTCCCGTCATTCTGTTCAAGAACGACCAGTTCTGGACTGCGATGAAACGGGACGTTACCCTGGCGGGAGTCCTTCGATACCCGGTTTCTAATAAAGACATGTTCTCGGGCTACCTCGTATTGAGCCCGGAGGCGCTGATTCGTGATGCGCAGCTTCGAGAACTGGCGGGGTTCGGTCAGTGGGACGTCGAAACCCTCAAGTGGTTCTTTGCGGGATTGAGCCAAGGCATCTATGCCAACAGCTTGACCGTCAAAGAACTCCTTTGTGGGGATACCGACGGTGACACCGCAGGCATCGTGCCGGTAGATGCCGACTGGACCCTCAGCGGACGAACGATCACGGTGAGTCTGAACAACGGTGATGCCAAGTTCTTTTGGGCCATCACTGAGACCCGTGACCTCACCAAGAGACGTTTTGCCGAGTTGGAAGGATTCGTCCACCTCCAAGGCCGACGTCGACTCAATGCCGCCTGCGTAGATAAGGTACTTGGCGAGAGCGGCCTCGCAACGGGTAGCTGCGCCCTGATGCAGCAGATCGTGACTGCAATCCTCACCACCCACGACAAAGGCCGTTTCGTTCTAGTTCCTGGCCAGCGTCGTTCTGTCCGTTTGAGAGTGGGGAAGGACACTCTCGATGTCGCGGTGAGCGACAGCGCAGAAGCCCAAGCCTTGTGGGCCTGGTTCGTTAGCCGATATTTAGAGGCGGCTTATGTCCTCTTGCCAGTCAGCTTGGAACTGGCGATCATGTCTCAAAAGAAAGACCTGATCCAAGCGTTCCATACCGTCACTGGGCTGTGGGCGAATGGCGCTGCAGAACTGGTGTACGGTGAAAACGGAGAACGACGTGCCCAGTTGTACTCTCCGACGTTACAACGTCCTATCCTGAGCCAAAGTGTGGACCAGCTTTTTGGCCACTACATGGATCGTATGGTGGGACACATCGGTTGGGCAAGCCAGCTCGGCAGTCTGATTCGGGCAATTATCCGGCTGACTGGTGCTCGTGTGCAAATCGAGGGACACGAACTCCCTCAGGAAATCCAGTTCGTCTCTGCAACTCGTACCACGACGATTGCTGAGAGCATCCCCGCAAACCTCTTGCTTGCTAACAGAACCGATGAAGCATGGGGTATCTTAGAGGGGGACAACCTTGCGTGGACGAACCATTACTGGGCCGAATATGTAGCGAACGGATATCGCCGTATTCGCGATACCGTGCAGGCGATGACCAGTAATGCAAGCACTTACGGTGCAGACGTGGAGCTGCGGACAAACTGGAATCGAGGATATGACCGAGGTTCCTTTGCAGCTCTCAACGTGAACACTGCCCGTGAAGGAGTCCACGTCAGTGACAAAGGCGCGTTCTTTAGCCAAGTCGCACGTTGGATCGAGATCAAGGCTCAGTCCCGTATCTTCGGGATGAACCTTCATGGCTGGACCCACCTACCAGAAGCTTTCGTCAGGACGTCCGAGGATGGCTTAGAAGAGGTTCGCGACTTGTGGAGTCGGCTCACCTTGGAAGCCCGGCAAGCAACTGCAATGCTGTACTGGGCATGGTTGCACAGCTACTCGGAGCACCGAGGACAGGGTCGGGTAGACGAGTGGATCTCTAGCTTCAAGAGAGACCTTGGTCGTCAATGGTGGATCAAGACCACCTTCGATCAGCTATTCCAGACCCAGGAAGAGATCGTCGCTTCTGGTATCGGACAAAAAGATACTGCGTGGATGAAGCGTACACTTGAACATGCAGGTATCGAAGTGCTGCCAGGCGACCAAGTCCGTGATGCGTTTTACTTGGCGGTAATCCACGGCAAGATTGGTTACAACGACGCTGCCTATGGCGTTTACCAATTAAGCCAGTTCCTTGGATTCTCGCTGGAGTATGTCACAGACGACAGAGCCGCAGATCTCCAAGTGTTGATCCGTAACATGCCGTCGTTCATCGGGCAGACCGTGGATGGCAGGATGGGCATTGGACAAGACGCCTATGCGACGTTCTCTCGGGTCTGGAAAGATCTTGTAGAGAAGACGCAATTGGCTTCTAAGTTCCGAGCATCCGTCAAGGCAGAGTTGGCAGAGCTGACAAAAGAGTGGACGGAAGATACCTACGCCTCCCTCTATGCTCTGGCCAACCAGGAAGTTGGGTTCGGGTACGGTCAAACGACCCGTTGGACTCGTGAGATGACGGTTGCAGGTGCGATCAGCAACCTTAACCGCGCTCGTCAGTATAATGAACCGACCTCCACCGAGTACGTGCGAGAAGTGTTCAGCAAGGCTGATGCGCCCACGACCTTCGGGTACTTCCGCCGCCCCAACCTATTCTTGCTGGAAGTTGTCAGTGAGGAAATGGAATCACACCGTATCGCTTTTGAAGAAAGCTGGTTCCGTTACTCCTTCGTGGCAGCAGAAGGCGTGGCCGAAGTTCCCAAGAAGGTTGCAGTACGTCCGTGGTTCCGAGACGGCGTGCATGCGATCGAAGTCTTCTCGGGAGACATGGTTCTTGGATGGATTCCCTGTGATCCTACCTCCCGCGTACTGCTCTATTTCAAGGACGAGGAACTCGAAGTAGTCGGCTTCCTCAAGAACCGTAACCCTAACAAAGTCCAAGCTGGATTCATCACGAACCTCGTAAAAGATGGTAATGATGGATTCTACTTGGCAGAGGCTCCTGCTGTGGCTGCAGACCAGAAGATTATGCTTGATCGCTTTATGACAGTTAATGCTGATCAAGTGCAGGGCTGCACGTTTGGAATCATCATTGTCAAGGCTGAGATGAAAAGCGAAGCATTGATGATCCAACGCTACATCAAGGCAGTCGAGAAAGCAGTCGAGAAAGCACTCAAGGGTAAGAAGGATGTGAGTGCTGCACTCTCGGCGAAGAAGGCTGATAAACGTATGATCGCTGTGGCTGGAGATGCCGCCCTTGATCTACAAAATGCGTTGATCGGCAAAGTGCTTGGCAACGACAACTGGACTTCTGAAAAGGTTGATGGAAAGATCCAAAAGACCTGGACTGTTCAATTCGGCGAAGCAACGATCAACAGCTTCAACGGAGTAATCGAAGTGGACCGTCCCGAAGTCGAACTGGCAGAAGAAATGGAGGTCACCGCTGCTGTGATCACAACAGACGAAGCCTACCTGAACTCCTTGGTCGACGAAGCACCCTCATTCGAAGAGGAAGAAGTTGATTATCCGATGTTCGAAGAAGGCGAAGAAGAATTCCCCGCTGATGACGTTAATCCCTCGGATGTCTCAGCACAACAAACCGAAGAGATCATTGAGGTTGCGGTTGCTCAAGAACAAGCATCTGATTTCCCTGCTGCTGACTTTGAAGTGCAGGAAGAGCTTGTATCTGAAAACGACTACAACTTCAATGAGGATCAAGACTTCAACGAGGAAGCTTCTGAAGAAGTGGTAGAGGTAGTTGAGGTAGTTGAGGAAGTGGTCGAAGAACAACCCGCGCCTGCCAATGTTCAAGACATTCTGAACTTGGTGGCTGCAACGACTGCCCGTATGAGCAAAGACACGACTCCTGTTCGTGGTAGTGCTCCAGTCGCTCCAGTTGTTCAAGACGCTCCAGCCGTAAGTGGTGATTCAGCAATCCTTGCTCAAATCGCCGCCTTGGTTGGTCAGCTCAACCCTGCCACACAACAAGTCTTCAATGCCGGCGTCAATGCAGCAAAGGCAAAGCTCGTGGAAGAGAAGGCAAAGCTCGAACAGAGACAAGCCGAACTCCAAGCGCAGTTAGCTGAAGTTCAGAAACAACTGCAAGATGTCGAGACCGCATTGAATGACGATGGTGATGGCGATGATGACGGTGGTGGTAACGGTGGTGGGACTCCTGCTCCAGCAGATAACGGTCCTGCCACCCCTCCTCCGGCCCCTGCGGCCCCTGCCGCTCCTGTTCCTGCCGCTCCTGTTCAAAGCTCTGCGTCACTACGACAAAGGATTGTTGTGGTGACGGGTGGTCGGGACTTTTCCGACAAAGGCTACATCGAAACGAAACTTAACGAAGTGAAAGGTACAGTTGAGATCGCCGAGCTGATTCATGGAGATGCTCGTGGCGTAGATCGTATCTGTGGTGATTGGGCCAATGCCAACCACATCCCTGTCAGGGTGATGCCTGCTGATTGGTCACAGGGTAAGAGTGCAGGTTTTCGACGCAATGAAGAGATGGCTCGTCTTGCGGAAGTGTGTGTCGCGTTCCCTGGCGGAAATGGTACAGCGCACATGAAGAAAACTTGTCAAGACTTGGGGTTGGAGATGTTCGATTTCCAGAACTACACGGCTCCACCTGTACCCCAGCAAGCAGAGGCGATAACTGAGTTTCGAGGAGAGAGCAACTTCTTGTCGAATTTCTCGTTCGTTCAAATCGAATTCAAAGGCAAGAAGTTCAAGAGCGTAGAACACTTCTATCAAGCGATGAAGTTTAAGGGTCATCCTGAACTCCAAGAACAGATTCGCGATACGGTTAGCGCAGGAGATGCGAAGAAGATTGCTAACCAAAACAAGGACAAGATTCGAGCTGACTGGGACGACGTTAAGTTGGACGTCATGAAGTGGGCGCTCGAACAAAAGTTTTCTAAACCAAGCCTCAAGACCGCATTGCTCCGAACTGGAGATGCGGTGATCTCTCATGTGAATACTTGGGGAGATACGTTCTGGGGTGTGTGCCGAGGTGTGGGTGAGGACCATCTTGGCAAGATGTTGATGGAGGTGCGCGACGAACTAAAATAATCCGCCGCTCAATCAACTAAACAACTAACCACAATCCTAGTGTCTTTGGGGCTTAGACAAACCAGCGTCAGTATACGAAGTTACATCGCAAAAGTAATAGCATCAAGAATAGAGAGTGCGTAATAGCGTTAAGAGATATTTAACCACTTCATTCCATAAGAGCATTTATTTTAGTTTCACACATCACTATTCAAAAACCCCTCCACACACCACCAGATAATCCAAGCGCAATCACTACATTTCAAGAGGATAGAGGTGTTCCTTTTCTCTCTGTTTTGTGAGTAGGATTTACAGCCCCCTACTCATTGGAGGATCCAATGCTGTTCGCTTTTTCTTTGATAGTACTTTTCCCTTTGTTCGCTGCGATTGTCGGCGAATAAAAGGGAGGAAAAGAAGGTCTCAAGACCTTTTTTTTCTTTCTAAGGCGAGTGAACCTAGACAAGTGACCTCTGCCTTGTTGAGACCGACTTCCTAACTTTTCTCTCTTTTTTTTGGTAGTGGATTAAAATCCCATTATCCGTGGCTGCACACGTTAAGGCAGTGGAACAGACCCTGTGAGAGTAGCTAACTCACAGGAGAACCCTGAATGTATAGCAAACAGTCAAGCTGAGACTGTTTGTGAATCTATAGGGGAGTATTCAGCAAGCCGAATAATAAAAACACACAAACCG
>JACCDG010883183.1_pt1 | contig 13477 bp, 15 predicted proteins | sample 7442471 | NCBI WGS metagenome assembly JACCDG01 (sample SAMN15323444, study PRJNA562643) | freshwater metagenome | isolation source: river surface water | place: USA:Blue River Watershed | collected 2017-08-17 | reverse complement strand
TGTTCCGTCGGTAGGCGCCCGTCAGCGCACCGAAGGACGAGTCGTTGCGGGCACGGGTGGCGGCGGCCTGATCGAACTGCTGGCCGACCTGCGCCGACTGCTGGGCCACGAGCGCCTCGGGTGCGGCGATCTGCTGAGCACGGGCCACGGCTGCTGCGACGGCAGCACCCTTCGAGCCGGCCGGGTGCGTGGTGACCGGAGTGGCGATGGCCGGCGCTGTGGGGTTGTTGACGGCAGCGGCCGGCGTGGCGATCACGGGTGCGCCGTCGGCGGCCGGCGCCGTGTTCACGGCGAACGCCTGGGTGCCCCGCTGAGCCATTGCGCTCAGGACGGCCCGCTTCGATGCGGAGCCGTCAGTGGGAGCAGCCGGTGCAGCAGCCTGGGCCGGCGCTGCTGCCTGAGCAGCAGCGGCAACGGCAGCGGCACGCTGCGAAGCGGACGTGGGTGCAGGGGTCTCGGCCATCACATTCCCAGGCTTGCGTTCTCACGGGCCACACGGTCACGAGCTGCGGCCTCGGCCTCAGCTCGGGCACGGCGCCCTCCGGCGATCTGTCGGGCCAGGTCGGTCTGGATGCCACCGATCTGGTCACCGATGGCGTTCTTCTGCGCCAGGTAGTCACCCTCAGTGTCCGCCTGGAAGTTGGTCTGGTCCTCCAGCCGGCGGCCCGAGCGGAGCAGGCCCCGGTTCTCGAAGTCCTCGCCGATGCCCTGCATCCCCCGCTTCAGGCGCTCGTCGTACGCCGGGCGGAGGTCACTGATCCGGCCACGGAGTCGAGCGATGGCGCTGGCCGCCTCGGCCTGGGCGTCAGCCTCGCTGGCGCCAAGCTCCCGCATGAAGGCCAGGTAGCTCGGGTCCAGGACGGGCAGTGCGTTGGCGATTGCCGGCAGTGCGCCGGACACCACGGTGCCGCCCGTCGGGCTCTGCCCTGTGGGCGTCTGTGCGGTTCCTCCACCATATCCACCCTGCGGCATGCGGTCAGGATAGCTCAGAAGGTGGAGACGAGGTGCCCGCTGATGTTGCCCTCGCCCGAGATGGCGGTGGCGAGAGCGCACTCGACCCAGGCGTTGACCACGTCGCCGGCAGTGAACCGGACCAGCCGGGAACCTCGCAGCACGTAGCCGTAGGTGCCGGCGGCAGCGAGCGGGACGTTGTCCGACTCGTCCGTGGTCGTCTCGGAAAGCTGGAGGTTGAGCGCCACGTTCGTCAGGCCAGTGACGGTGACCGACCCGCCCACCTTGCAGGCGACCAGCCACACCCCCGACTGCGGGATGATGAACCCGGCGGCGCTGTGCGTCACGCCGTCGACCCAGGTGGTCGTGCCGGTCACGGGCGTGGTGATCGGGAAGTAGAACGAGTTGGTGCCGATGGCGACGGCCGTCCCGTTGAGCCGGCCAGCGAACGACGGGCTGCCCGAGCGAGAGCACCATGCGTCCTCGGCGGCCCGCATGTTCTCCTCCTCCAGCTCGACGGCGTGGCTGGACGGGTCCTCGCCCCGAGCCTCCGCAATCTGCGGTGGCCGGAACGGATACTCGAAGCATGCGGTCATCAGAACCTCGGGACGTACTTGCGGTCCTCAAGGACCACGGTGATGGTGCGGAACTTCACGCCTCGCACGGTGTGCAGGCGCAGTTGGAACCCACCGCCGAAGCGAACGTCGGCGCCGTAGTTGAACACCTGGCGGTCACGCACTCCTGTGCCACTGGCCTGGAGTCCGCTCTCGGTCCAGGTCTTGGTGACGGCGCTCGATCCTGCCTCGGCGTACCGGCCCAGGCTGGTCACCTCGACCTGGAACTCGTTGTCGGGTGCGGCCTCGATGTCGTACTTGGTGAAGTCCACGATGACCTGTCGGAGTCGCCACTCTCGGCCCTCCGGCGCCCACTGCTCGGGGAAGGTGATCTCGGCAGTGACGGGCGTGGTGTCCGAGTCATCGCCGACGGTGGCGAAGGTGTCGGACACGAAGGCCGGTCGATCGAGCGGAAGGTACCACTGGTACCAGTTGGCCGCCGTGGTCGTTGCCCCGCCGTCGGTGAGGAAGATGCGGCCCTGGCGGTCCGAGACGGCGAACTCGCTGATCTCCACGTTGAAGGTGTGGAAGGTCCAGACCCCGTTGGAGTAGAGCGCCACCCGGTTGTTGCCGGCCGTGCCGGGGAAGATGATGATGGCCTCGTCGGGCCGGAACCCGTGCACAACCTTGATGGTGCCGGCACCGAGCTGCGGGGCCGAGTCGTTGATGCGGAGCTGGCGGTAGTCCACCACGGTGGCCCCGTTGAAGGTGCTCGGGTAGTCGGCCGAGATCGGCACGCCGAGGATGATGTCGGAGCCGAGCAGCTCCCACGCATCGGTGTAGGCGTTCCATGGGTGCACGCCGCCCCCGGAGACCCGGCGCAGAGTGCCGGTGCCGGGCACGCCCGTGAGGACCCACCACTCGCCGTTCTGCGTGAGGATGACGAGGTGGCCTCGCTGCGCCCAGCAGCCGACGAGTGCTCCCGAGGCGTTCCCCACGTCGATGAAGTTGGCGGCCGGCCAGTCGTTGAAGTCGAGCGCCGCCGAGTAGTAGAGGCGCTGCGGCTGGGCGTCGTCGCCGACGACGATCATGCGCTCGCCGTAGAGGCAGGTGTCCGTCCCGCCGGGGCTGGCGGTGAGCGCCGTGACGGTGCCGGCGACGAAGTCGAGCACGTAGCTCTGGTCGGCGTACACGGTGACGTAGACCCGGTTGTTGCCGTACTCGAACCCCTGCACCGGCTGAGTCGGGGTGCCGGTGATCGTGCCGGTGAACGCCGCCTCGGCACCCTCGGTGAGGGTGTCGTACCGGAGGACCGAGGACCCGATGAAGGCAGCGAGGTCCGGTGCCGTTCCTCGCCACACGACGCCGGTCACGGGATCGGCGGTGACACCCGTGAAGGCGAATCGCTGGAGCCCGGCACGGGGTCCGATGGTGCCGTCGTCGTAGAGCACCATGTTGGTGGCGGTGAAGGTGTTGGGCGGTGCCTTGTCCGGGGCGATGTCGCCGAACTCACCGCCCGAGAAATCATCGAAGATGATCGTGTGCTGCCGGGTCTGGTCCATCAGATGTCCCAGTCCTGGCGGGCCTTGATGCGGACCGGACTGGCCGATCGCCGCATGTTGTCGGAGATGCGCTGCTTCTGCTTTGCGATCTCCTGGCCGGCCATCTGGTACAGGGTCGAGTCCTTCAGCAGGACCGCTGCCTCCTGCATGGCGTACTGCACGATCAGGTCGTCGTAGGTGGCGGGGCAGAGCGCCACGTCGGTGCCGACGGAGAGCACAGCCTCCGAGCGGATGTAGCCGTGGCGCAGTGTCCGCACGGAGCTGGGGATCGGGGCCAGGATGATGCGCTCAGCGAAGATGGCGTAGAAGCGGGGGTTGCCCGTGTTCGAGGTGTCGAGCCAGCGGGTCAGGTCTCGGCGCTGCCGGAGCGGGAGGTCATCCCCACCATCACTGATCCACAGGGTGCGGGTCCAGTTGGCCGGCGGGGTGTAGGCCTCGGTCCCGACGGCAGTGCTGAAGGTCGTGTCAACCTGGAGCCACGGCCAGTCGTAGTCCGTCGCCATCGCCCGGAGCCCGTCGTTGATGAGCTGATCCGTCGTACCCGTCGGGAACATGCCGTCGGTCGCCGGCAGCCCGAGCCGAACGAGAAGGCGGGCGGTCAGGGTGTCGAGGTCGGCGGACATGAGCGAGAGAGTAGCTCAGTGGTGGTGCCCAACGTCCCGGTTGGCGGCCCAGTAGACCTTCTCGGTGGCTTCGACCAGCGTGCCGATGAGGGCGTCCGACCGCTCCTTCTCGATCTGAGCGTTCATCTTGTCGATCTCGTCCAGGATGGTCTGCGCCGTGCGGCGCCGCATGTCGTGAGCAACGAGGTGCCGGATGAGGCCCCGGTCGAGCTTCAGGCCGGGACGGCTGCGGGCCACGGTGCTGTAGGTGTCGCCGTCGAGGCGGACCAGCTCCCACCGGCCATGAGCGTCGGGGGTGAGCAGCGCCAGGAACGGGTCGCCCTCCCAGCCGAGTGTCGGGTCGCCCTTCTGGATCAGGTCCACGATCTCCTGCACCTCGGGGTCCGTCCACACTCGCCGGCCGTCGATCCACTCGGGGTGTGTGATCTTGGCTGAGTTGTCCCGGAAGAACGTCATGCGCCCAGGATAGCGGAAGGCCCCGCCGAAGCGGGGCCTTCCTTGAGGTGGAGCTGGTCGAGAGGGATCAGGTCTCGGTGATGCCCGTCATCTTGAAGTGGGCATTGCGCTTGTCCGTGGTCACCTCGTGGTACTTGAACAGCGTGGCGCCGTAGGCGTCCTCGCCGCTCACACGGCTGAGCACTGCGTTGTCCTCCTGCATGAACTCCCAGTCGGACATCTCGTGCTGCTTGACGTGCTGGGTGGTCAGACCGAAGGCGATGCCCGAGGGGCAGTCCCGGTCCCACATGAGGGGCACCTCGCCGCCACCCGCCTGGACCGTGATGGCCTTGTAGCCACCCTTCAGCTCCTGGGTGTTGGCGAACCGCTTCTGCGCCTGGAGGCTCGAAGCGTACGAGCGGCTCACGCCGTCCGTGGTGATGATGAGGTCGACGGTCGACTGGCCGGCGATCTCGACGGCGTGCAGAGCCTGCTCGAACTTGAGGTCCGAGATGAGGCCGACGCTGGCTGTCTCGGTGGAGGCCCACACGGGGACGGTGGACGGGTTGACGTTGAACACGGTGCCGGCCGAGTCCACGATGGTCTGGAGACCGGTCAGCTCCTTCTGCGCCGAACCGTCGCCACCGGCGCCGGAGCGGAACACGAAGTCGGTGATCGCCGTGGTGACGGCGGCGCCCGAGATCACGAAGGAGGTGGTGCCGACCGAGGTGATCGAGCGGCCGGACACGACGCCGGTCGGGGAGGCCACGGTGCCGATGTCGATGAGCATGGCCTCGGCGAGCTGGCGAAGCTGGACGGCGGTGGCCGAGGTCAGGTTGACCGTGGTCGAGGCGGAGGTCACGGCGCACTGGGCGATGACCCCGTTGCTGGTGCCCATGATCTGGCGGTTCACGTCCCGCTTCACGTCGTTGACGATGCCCTTGGACTCCGACTCGATCGCTCGGGTGAACGAGCCCTTGTCGGACTTCATGGCACGGATGACGGGGCCGGACAGCTTGATCGAGCCGTAGTTGTAGCGGAGCGGCACTCGCTCCTCGGCGTAGCCCTGGCTACCGGCGGTGGGCAGGGTGCCGCCCTCACCTCGGGCGCCAGCACCAGCGTTGCGGCTGACGTGCAGCGAGAGCACCGCTCGGCGGCCCTCCACGTCCTCCGAGTTGCGCTCGATCTGCATGAGCACCTTGAAGGCGTTGTTGATCTGCTCTCGGATCGCCGGCTGGTAGTCCTCCTTCAGCGCAGCATCCGCAGTGGTCATCGTGAGCGACATGTTCTTCTCCTCCGGGTTCCCGGCATCTGATCTGTGCGCCGGGACCCTTCCCGGACTGAGCACAGGTAAGCACAACCAGCGGGGGTGTATGCGAGAAGCCCGGCACAAGGCCGGGCTTCATGCGCCCTGGAGAGGGCAGGTCTGAGTTGCTGCTTCCTTAGAGAAAGCGCTTCTCGATCACGTTGACCTTCGGGATGTGGATGAGGTTGCCGACGTGGTCGGTCGCCGTGTCGAGATTCAGCGCCAGGACGATGTGCCCCTTGTGCGCTCCCTTGACGTGGAAGCCGACGCTCTCGATGACCCGATCCTCTCCCGCCACGGTGCCGAGAGCGGTCCACCCCTCAGTCGAGGAGTGGGCATCAAGCCACCGGACGTAGAGGATCGGGAGCACGTCAGGCTCGCTGGCTGATGCGCTGGAGCAGCGAGTTCTTGGCCGCCTTGAAATCCTTGGGCGCCCCGCCGGTCGGGTCGTTGACGGCGTCTCCGCCAGTGCCGGGCAGCGGAGCGAAGCCCGAGTTGCGGCCGGCCTGCTCGGCCACGTAGGCGTCGATCACTGCCTGGCGCTCCGCCTGCACTGCGGCGTACGCCGCATCGAGGTCACCGTTGTGCTCCTCGTGCGCCCGCATCAGGAACTCCCGCATCTCACGGGTCCCACGGGTGAACCCCGTCAGCGTCTCGGCGTCCTTGAACACGGACTCGACGGCGGCAGCCTCGTCCCGCTGGCGCTGCTGCTCGGCATCCCGCTGGGCCAGGAACGCCTCCAGCTCCTCCTTGGTCTTGGGCACCTCGTTGGTGACCGGAGCCTCGGGGGTGTTGGGCTCGTCGTCATCGTCGGCCAGGATGTTGTCGGCGATGCGCTTCAGCTCGGCAGCACCAGCCACCGGGTCGTCGGACATCAGCTTGGCGAGCTTGGCCCAGCTCTCCTTGGTCGCATCGTCGTAGCCGGAGAACGACTCCAGGAACGGGTCGACTGCCGGCGCCTCGGGAGTGGCGGGCGGCTCGGGCGGTGCTGCTGCGGGAGAAGCAGGCGCCTCGACGGTGGGAGCTGGTGCGGGTGCGACCTCACCGGCCGGAGGTGCGACCTCGGCAGGTGCGGCGGGGGTGGCAGCCGGGGTCGCCCCGGTGCCGGACAGATCACTCATCTGGTTCCTCTCACTCAGGTGGCTCGTCGCCCTCGGGCATCTCGCCCTCGTCCGACTCACTCATTGGCCCCGGCAGTGTAGCGGACGCCTGGTCGAACGGGGCAGCCAGCTCGGGCGGGAGTGCCGGCGCACCGGTCCGGTCCGGCATGGCGCCGAGTGCCGGGTCGATGGCGGCCCGTGCCCGCTGACGGGCGATGGTCTGGACCATCATCGTCTCGTGGGCCTGGACGTGGTCGTAGTAGACCTGCTGCTCCTCGACCGACATGTTGGCGAAGCGAGGCGACTTCATGAAGGTCCGGTGCTCGGCCATGTGCGTGACGTGCTCGTCAATCTCGGCCGGGAGCTGCACCTGGCCCTGGGCCATGAGGGCGTTCTCTCGACGGGCCTTGGCGATGTCCGGGTTGATGGCCTCGGTCAGGTGGAACTGGTCGGGCAGCTCAGCCACACGGGCGTACTGGTCGAAGCTGGCGATCACGCCCATCTGGAGCAGCTTGTCGGCCATCGCCTGCTGGGCCGCACGGCTGCGGGGCAGGATGGCATCGAGGGGCACCGTCACGTCGGTCTGGCCCTGAAGGTCCTTCCCGGTGTACTCGACGCTCTCGGCCGCCTGGCCGGGGGTACGCACGATGGCCTTGTCGGTCTGGACGACCATCTGCTCCTTGAGCTTCAGCACCATGCTGCCGAGCTTGCCGAAGGCGTGGGCCGTCTCCTTCAGGAGTCGACCGATGGGGCTGGAGTCCTCCTCGGCCAGCACCGACAGGCCGTAGCCCGACTCGATGTTGACGGGCGCCGAGCCTCGGCTGACGGCGTGCACACCCATGATGTCGTCCATCTCCAGCGCCAGCTTCTCGGGCTGCTGGATCACCCAGCCCGGCATCTGCGGAGGGGCCTGCCACTGGGGCGGCTCGGTGCCGTCAGGGTACGGGACGACCTCTCCCGGAAGGTCCGAGAGCTGCTCGATCATGTCGATGGCCGACTGGGGCAGGAACAGGCGGGCGTTGCCGGCGAGCTTCAGGTGCTCGATGATCGAGGACCACGAGGCGTTGTAGGCGGTCTGCACCGGGATGGCCTGGGTCAGGATCGTGTTGCCCGGCCAGCGGGTCTCGTTGGGGGTCTCCCGGATCAGGACGAAGTTGAGGTGGTCCTTCCACGGGAAGGGCCACGGATTGGGTCCGAACACCATCTCGTCTCCGACGATGACGGCGTACCGGCCCTTGGGGGTCTGCGGGTTGGGCCGCTCCAGGTACGTGAGCACGAGCGTCAGGTTGGGCGAGTCCTCCCGGTGCCCGACGCCGGACAGCAGGAGCTTGGACTGGAAGGCAGACAGGCCGGCCGTGGCGTCGGCCGCCGGCATCTTGTCGAGCCGGTAGGTCGACATGACCTCACCGGGCGGGAGCGCCTGTGCACGGATGACCCAGCGTGCCGTCTCGGCATCACGGGCGCCGGGCTCGACCACGAACTCGGCGATCGAGGCCAGGCTCTCCTTGGTGTCCCCGGTGTAGACCGGGCGACCCTTGACCTCACCGACCTGCACGCCGGCCTGCGGGTCCCAGTCGAGGAACAGCGCAGCGGACCCGCCCTTCCAGGCGGCGTAGCCGGCCATCTCCCGCAGGGTCTCCCAGTTGTGGGCGGCGGCCGTCGAGCGGATGGCGCTCTCGGCGATGCGGGCACCACGGACGGTGGCGTCGTCGGCAGCGTTGGGAAGCACCTCGTAGGTCATCTCCCGCTGCATGAACTTGCTCATGATGGTGCGGGTGTTGGCCCGGAGCCGGTTGATCGTGGCCTGCACCCGATCGGGGTCCCGAGGCATCTCGTCCAGGCGCTGGTTCTGCGTGTTGTAGAACAGCCACTGGTGGCCCATCAGGTAGGCGTGGTTCACCCAGTAGTCCTGAAGCTCCGAGCGAACCGAGGCAAGGCCCTGCTCGTAGCGGTCCTTCACGAACTTGACCCCGAACTGGGGGGACTCCGGGGTGTCAGCCATGCGCTGAGGCTACGTCACAGACCGAAGGGCTTGGCCGACTCGGGGTTCGGAACCCCGCCTCGGGCCGTGGGGACACGCATGTTGGGGGCGCTGGCCTGCTGGAGTTGGCGGAACTCACCGGGGTTCTGGCTCACCAGCATGTTGGTCAGGCGGCGCACCTCGTTGTGGTGCCACCGCACGACGAGCACCAGGGCGATCTGGCTCGCAAGAGCCAGACCGCCAAGCATCAGCTCAAGCACCGGGGACCAGCGGCACGAGAGGCCCGGCACCGAAGTCGGGCTCGGTCACCACGGTGGTCTGGACCACACCCTGGGTGTACATGGCACGAGCGTCGATCACCCGCTGGGCGGCAGTGCCCAGCTCCAGGGCGAGGTGGTCGATGGTGTCCTGCTTGAGGGCGGCGTGCTCCTCCAGAGCACTCGCATACGCCTCGGCTGCATCAGCCCGAGCTGCCTCAGAAGCGAGAGCTTCTGGTGCCACCCAGCCGATGGTCTTGGCGATCTCCCGGCCGCACTGCTCGCAGATGTCGAAGAACCCCTCGAAGTCGATCACCTCGCCGAGGCGAAGCGCCCGATCTCCCGGCTGCCCGTGGGTGTTGCAGATCGAGCACTTCCCGACCCCACGGGGCCGGGAATCAACGTCGAGTCCGGGAATGACGAAGATCACCGACGACCGACCACGATCAGGTGGACCACGAGAGTGGAGAGGTCCGTGGCGTTGGCCTGCTCGGGGAACACGTCCCCGGCGTTGGCGCCGGAGTCACGGACCAGGAGGGTCGAGCCGGACTTGTTCCACCCCACGAGGCTGCCGAAGGCAGAGCCGTGTGAGACGAACACCGCCTCGATGCTAGAGAGCCCGAACTCGGCAGCGGTGATGGGCTCGCCCCCGGTGGGGTACGAGCTGTCGAAGGTGGACTCGGTGAGGGTGACGTGCTTGTCGCCCCAAGCCGTGCGAGCAACGATGGTGTGGGTGAGTGCCATGTCACGAGAGGCTACAGCGCCGAAGGTACTCAAGCGCCGTGCTGACCCAATCAGGGTTCCGCTCAAGTGCGGCGAGGGTTCTGTTGCAGGTTCCGCACAGAAGGCCCCGCACCGCCCCTGTCGTATGGTCATGGTCAACAGCAAGCCGGCGGATGTCCGGGGAGGTGCGGCAGATGGCGCACACCCCCTCCTGCTCAGCGAGCATCCGATCGTAGTCTCCCAGGGACACGCCGTAACGGGACTTGAGCTGGTTCCTCCGCTTCATCTCCTTGTCCTTGTCCAGGTTCCGACGGCGCCAGTCCTGAACACGGGTTGAGTTGCATCGCCTACAGTCAGGACGGAGACCGCCCCTCCCGTTCGAGTGAAACTCCACCAGTGCTTTGGTTTCGTGACAGAGCGTACAAACCTTCACGCTAACAAGGATAGCGGGTTGTCAGTGCCAGCGGCCGAGGACGTGGCTGACGCCCTTGGACTTGTGCCGCTTCTCCAGCCGCTTGAGGTTCGCCTCGACTCGCTCGGCGTCGGTCGTCGGGTACTTCTTGGCCTCCCGCACGACCACGGGGATGTCGGTCATCACGTCCACGGCGTAGCTCGTGGTGTCCACCTGATCGTCCCACCGGGCGTTGAAGAACTTGCTGTGCTCGGTCTCCCACACCTTCAGCCACGGGGCGTTCTTGGGCCAGTAGAGCTGATGGTTGGTGACCATCTGGCCGGCGGGCATGGCCCGACTGATCTTGTCATTGTCGGCGTTCAGCTCACGCACGATCATGCCCGGCGTGCGGCGCAGCTTGGTGATGAGCGTCAGCCCGTACGTGGCCTTCTCGACGCCGATGAAGCGGACCTTCGGGAACTCGGGCAGCGTGGCCTTGTACCGCTTCAGCTCCTCCAGATGGTCGGCCGAGTCGATGCGCTCCCGGTACCGGTCGACCAGGCACAGGCGGTTCTCGGGCAGGATGTCCCACACGGAGAACACGGTCCAGTCGGCCGTGGTCTTGGTCGAGGCGGCGAGGTCGATCGTCATGAAGCGGAACACCTGAGACAGCGGGACGATCTTCATGCCCGAGTCGTCGTAGAGGTGGTAGTTCGAGCCGACGATCTCGTGGTACCGGTAGTGCTCGGCGTTGAAGATGCCGCCGGACGTGATCGAGGGGCGGCCCTGATAGAGCGCTTGGAACCAGACCTTGCCCTGCTCGGTCGGCGAGTCCCGGAGCGTGCGGAGCTGAGTGGCCGAGTAGCGGGGCGGACACAGCGCCTCACCGGGCTTGCGCCCGAGCGGGTCCGGCCGATCGCCCTGCTCGATGTCGATGGAGACGCCGTCCTCGTTCACGTCCTCGAAGGCGAGCGCCGGCAGGTTGATGACGTACCAGTCGTCCTCGGCGTTGGTGAGCCGGCCGCCGAGGTCGTCCTCGTGCCACCGGGTGAACATCATCAGGGTGACGGCGTCGGGCTCCCGGCGGCTGAAGAAGGTCGAGTGCCACCAGTCCTCCAGGCCCTTGCGGTGCGTCTCGCTGCGGGCCTCCTCGGCGTTCTTGATGGGGTCGTCCACGATGCCGAGGTGATAGCCCTTGCCGGTGAGGGGGCCGCCAGCGCCGGCCGTGTTCATACCGCCTCGGCCGTCCTTCAGGTCCCAGTTGGCGCCGGCCCGGCTGCTCGGATCGAGCACGGCCCCGAACTCGGGGTGCATCTCCAGGTGGCGCCGAGCCTTGAGTCCCCACGACGCTGCGAAGTCGGCCTCGTAGCTGGCGAGGATCACCCGCTTGTCCGGGTTGTTGGCGATGAACCACGCCGGCAGGTGCTCGGACACGAGGTACGACTTGCCGTGTCGAGGGGGCATGCTGATCGCCAGCTTGGTGATGACCTCCTCGCCCGTCTCGGGGTGGCGCCAGACGTTCTCCTCGTCCTTCACGCCGGCCGGCCCAGGGCCGAAGGCGTAGAGGCGATGCTCGACCAGGGCGAGGATCAGGTCGTTCAGCAGCTCGATGTGCGGGTACCGCTCGGTGCCGCCCGAGACGTACTCGGCGAAGTCGAGCGGGGAGTGCTTCGCCACCACCAGCTTCATCGCCTTGGTCAGCTTGGCCTTCTCGGCCGGCGATGCGTAGGCGAGCAGCTCGGGGTCGATGGCTTGGCTCATGGTGCCGGCAGTGTAACAGCGAAAGGGCCGCCCCCTCGGGCGGCCCCTTCCAGAACTGTCCTCTTGGCTTTCGCTCCCCGGCCGCTACTGAGCTACCACCGTGTCACTTGGGCACCCTTGACGAGTCCTGTTTCTCGCTAGTTCTGGAACACCGATGGGCTTGAGTGTTGCTGTGTGCCACCCTCGGGTACGAGGGGTTCGGTGGGCCTTTCCTGTCGAGAGCCCTACGGTAGCACGTCGGCGGCATAGGGTGCGCCGAGCGACCATTAGAGGCTCAGGCGGTGCGTATGACGCCCGTTAGCGACACGCCGGCACCGAAGAACGTGGGGGTGTTCATCGAGCTGATTTGGTTCAGGCCCTCGTTCAGCCCGAGCAGTCCACCAGCCTGCACCTGGCCGACGAGGCCACGGCCCCGAGGCGTGCCAGCGCCGACCAGCTCGTTGCCGATGCAGGTGATCCGGGCGGTGGCCTGGCCGACGCCTGCGGTGCAGACGAGGGCCTGGAAGGTGGCGGTCCCGGCCGGCTCGGTCTGGCCGACGAAGTTGTTGACGACGTGCGTCGAGCGCCCGTTGAGCTGCGTCACGGAGATGCCACCGTAGAAGGCGCCCGGCGTGTTCTCGGTCCCGTAGTTCTCGATCTCGTTGAAGGCCACCACGGTGGCGAAGGCGTTCTGGCCGGTGATGCCGTTGCGCCGGATCGTGTACCCGTGGTTGCGCTCGACGTGCCATCCCGAGATGCGCTCGAAGCGCATGAAGTCCCGGCAGTCCGAGCCGAGGTTGTGGATGGCGTATCCGTCCTGGTTCGAGATGTTGTTCTGGCACTGGAAGAAGTAGGCGTCCCGGCCAACGTCGTGCACCTTGCAGAACTGGACCCGGTTCTCCGAGGCACTGTTGGCGATGATGTCGCCGTTGCGGTTGGTATCCCGGAAGGTGATGCCGTCCTCTGGTGCTCGGGTCACGTAGCAGTGCTCCACGGTGCTCCAGTAGTTCATGATGAGGATGCCGCTGGCCGTGCTGCCGGGGCACGCCGCTCGGTTCCCGTCGACCCGCAGGTGTGCGACGTATGTCGGGACGCCGGACGTGCCGGCGTTCGAGTTCCACGCCTCGGTGGTGAGGATCGCTCCCTGAATAGAAGCACCGGTCGCCTGCCGGATCGTGGTGGCCGCCGTGACTCCAGGAGCCTGGCCGACAAGGTGCCGGCCACCGGGTATCACGATGGTCTCGTCCGTCTCGTAGGTGCCGGCACGCAGCCGAGCACCCACACCAGGATCGAGCTGGGCCAGCCAGGCGTTCAGGTCCAGGCTGTCCGAGGGGCGGGGAGCGTTGTAGCGAGGCTGGTGCGGAGCACCCGTGCTGATCCCCATTCGGGGAACCTTACGGGACGAAGGCTACGTAGGGGCGGGCGACTGCGGCAGAGGCGGTCGGCAGGTCAGCGGACACGAACGATGCCGGCAGTGCGGCCAGCCCAGTCATCGAGGCGTGTGTCCAGGGCCACTCCAGCCCCTCGCTGCCCGAGCCGACAGGAGCGCCGGAGCCCGAGATGGTCGGGGCGGCTGCGGCAGTGATGCAGAGGGCTCCGACAGCGCAGCGGCGGCCGGCGACCTTGTTCCAGGTCGACGTGAGCGCACGGGTGTACCGGGTGTTGGTGGCGGCCCACAGCGCAGTGTCGTTGGCGATCGAGGCCACGAGGGTGAAGGTGGCCGAGGCGCTGTCCACGTCCGCCTCGTAGATGCCGATGCGGCACAGCGTTGGGGTGGCGCCGGCTGCGGTGCCGGTCGTGCTCGTGCGGACCGAAGTAATCGCCTCGGACTTGCGAGGTGTGAAGAAGGCGAGG
>JACCDG010636974.1_pt1 | contig 13477 bp, 14 predicted proteins | sample 7442471 | NCBI WGS metagenome assembly JACCDG01 (sample SAMN15323444, study PRJNA562643) | freshwater metagenome | isolation source: river surface water | place: USA:Blue River Watershed | collected 2017-08-17 | reverse complement strand
TATCCGAATGGTGAATCAACGCATCTGAGCGCTCCGGCTGGCGGTCATACAGGGCTTGCTCCAAGGCATCCAGTACGAAGTCTGTGCGCATGGAACTGCTCACACGCCAGCCCACAATGCGTCGGGCAAACACATCAATCACGAACGCCACGTACAGCCAACCCTGCCAAGTTGAGACGTAGGTGAAGTCCGACACCCACAACTGATTGGGCCGTTCGGCCTTGAACTGCCTGTTAACCCTGTCCAGCGGGCACATGGCCGCCTTGTCTGAGAACGTGGTGCGCACCACCTTGCCACGACGTACGCCGTGCAGGCCCAGGTGCTTCATCAAACGCTCCACCGTGCAACGGGCTACGGGTATGCCCTCTCGATTCATTTGATGCCAGACCTTGTCCGCACCATAGACCTGCAAGTTTGCCTGCCAGACGCGTTGAATGTGCGGGATCAACTCATCATCGCGCTTGGACCTTGCACAACGAAGCTGCGGGTTGCGTTGCAGGGCGGCGTGTCGCCTGTAGCAAGACGGGGCAATTTGCAAAACCTTGCAAATTGGCTCGACCCCGAAGGTATTGCGATGCTGGTCGACGAAACGCTTCAAGACTTGAGTCGGCGGTCGAGCTCCGCCTGGGCGAAAAACGCGCTGGCCACCTTCAAGATCTCATTGGCCCGACGCAGCTCTTTGTTCTCGCGTTCAAGCTCCTTGATTCGGTCATGCTCAGCGCTGGTGGTGCCGCCGCGCACGCCGCTGTCGACTTCGTGCTTACGAACCCATTCGTGAAGGGTTTGAGGGGCGCAGCCGATCTTGAGTGCAATTGATTCAATGGCCGCCCATGTGGACGGATATTCGCCACGGTGGTCTTGCAACATGCGAACAGCGCGTTCGCGTACTTCGGGGGAAAAACGATTTGATTTGCTCATAGCTCCATCTTCTCAAAGGTTGGAGCCTCCTCAAAACACGGGGCGATTCACTCAAAAGAGATTGCTGCGGTCATGGCCTTACCCGATGTGAAAGAAAAGTTGACTGGCATGGGGGTTGAAGCTGCACCGTCTACACCGGACGATTTTTCATCCTTTATGCGCAGACAGACCAGTTCATTTTCTCGAATGGTTCAACTCACAGGTGTTAAACCCGACTGAGTCGAACAGGAATCCTTTTATTTTCGTCAACAATGAAAAACAAAAAAACACAGGTTCTTGCTGGAATTCGCGTGCTGGATTTTGGTAGTTTTATTACGGCCCCTTACGCAGCCATGCTTCTTGGCGAATTAGGTGCGGACGTCATCAAGGTGGAACGCCCCGGTACGGGCGATCCATTCCGAGCTTTCAACGGCGGCTTGTATAGCTCCCATTTTCAAGCCCATAACCGTAACAAACGCAGCGTTGCACTTGAACATACGGCTCCTGATGCCGAGCAGGCGTTCCGTGCATTGATCAAGAGTGCGGATGTGGTCCTTATCAACATGCGACCAGGTGTCGAGGTAAAGCTCGGACTTGACTATGAACACCTAAGAAGTGTCAATTCAAACATCATTTATTGCAGCGTCACAGGATTCGGATCTTCAGGTCCATATGCAGATCGCGCAGCTTACGACAACGTAGGACAATCGCTATCAGGATGGTTATCAATGTTTCACCAAGGAGCCGATCCACGTATTGCGGGACCTGCAGTGTCAGATGCCCTGACTGGGATGTTCGCGGCGATGGGTATTCTTGCTGCTTTGACTGAGCGTGCCCGGGGGGGAGGGGGACGCAAAGTCGAGGTCAGCATGATTGAGTCGATGATCGCTTTTGCGACTGAGCCGTTAGGGAAAATGTTTGCGACAGGTAAACCCGTCGGGTTTTATTCTCGAGCGGCAGCATCTCAATCGTTTATCGTGACGTGTGCTGACGGTGAAAGAATTGGACTCCACCTCTCCTCACCAGAAAAATTCTGGGAGGGGCTGGTTGCTGCGCTTAACGCACCACAACTGAGAGAAAAATATCCAGATCGAATGGATCGCGTGAAACGTTACGACGAACTTGCCCAAGACTTGGCGGATCTGTTCGTCACACAGCCACGCCTCCATTGGTTGCCACTGCTTGAAAGGAACGATGTACCTTTTGCCCCAGAGCGTCGACTGGAGGATTTGGCAGACGATCCGCAGGTGATCCATCAGGATGTTTTCTACACCCTCGATCACCCATCGCAGGGTCCTGTGCGTGCTGCCCATCGGCCTATTCGCATTGATGGGGATCATCGCAGTGATTTCTTGCCTCCCCCTACCCTTGGGGAACATACGGGAGAAATTCTGCGTGAGTTGGGGCTTTCTCAGGAACATATTGACCAACTGGCACAAGCCAAACTGATCGAATGAATTTCTCCTTTGACCATGAATTGCTCATGCTGCGAGACGCTGTGCATCGCTTCGTGCGTGAAGAGTTGTGTCCTTTGGAGGGGCTGTACGCCAACGAAGCCGACATCCCCGATGACGTTCGTCGCGGCTTGCAGGATAAAGCAAAAGAACTGGGCTTGTGGGCTTTCGACCTCCCTCAGGAACATGGGGGAGGTGGCATCAGCTATGTTGGGATGTGTTTGATATTCGAGGAGTTGGGATGGTGCAATGTGCCATCTTTCCGTGCGCAAACGGTTCTAACCCCTTACTTGGGGCCGGTTCTTTTTCATTGCAACGCAGAGCAAAAAACCAAGTATCTTTACCCGGTGGTGAATGGGTATAAGCGGACCTGTTTTGCCTTGACGGAACCTGGTGCCGGTTCCGACCCATCCGGAATGTCTACTCGGGCAATACTCGAAGACGACAACTACCGGATCAATGGCACTAAGATTTTCATCACGAGCGCTGACAAGGCTGACTTTGTCCAACTATTTGCACGCACCATTGAAAATGGCCAAGATGTAGGAGTTTCATGCTTTCTAATTGACAAAGGAACGCCTGGCATGAGACTGGGGCAATCATTTGAATTGATGAGCCCTGACCGCCCCTGGGAATTGGTACTCGACAACGTCGTAATTCCCTGTTCGCAGCGGGTGGGCAAGCCCGGTCAAGGGTGGTCACTGGCACGAGAATTTCTTGATGTGGGACGATTGATCCACGGACCGAAATCCATAGGGCGCGCTGAACGTGCTTTGCAACTGGCACTGGACTATGCCAACCAGCGAACGACATTTGGCCAGTCCTTGGCTAAACGACAGTCCATACAGTGGATGCTGGCTGATTCGGCTACTGAGCTTCAGGCTGCGCGTTTGATGACCTATCACGCAGCTTGGAAGGCAGACCAGGGCATGGATTTCCATGTTGAAGCTTCACAAGTCAAGCTGTATGCAGACGAGATGTACATGCGAGCCGTTGACCGAGCATTGCAGATACATGGAGGGCTTGGCCTTTCGCGAGATTTGCCATTGGAGCTCATGTTTAGGGATGCTCGCAGCAGGCTCATCACTGAGGGATCATCCGAGATGCAGCGCATGATTATCGCGAGTGATCTGTTCAGTGGGCGTTCTAGCCTCAATCGACTTGTTCCCCGTAATCGATAGACCTCACTATCTGTAGCCCTCGGTGTCTCTAGCCTGATTTAGAAACGTTTCGTCGATAATTTTGTTCACCAAGAATGGCGTGTTAGGTTTAAGTTGTTGAGTCTCGATAAGTGATTGAAACACACGTTGCAAGCCAGGCTCACTTACCGACCAGTCGAATGACAAGATGTCCATTTTTTGGGTGTCTTCCAACGCCCGGGTCGCCAATTCTATTGTTGTATGTAGTTCGCGGGCAGAGATTTTTGCAGCAAGTGCGGGGTTGGCTTGCATCGTTTTTGAACCCTTCATCAAGGCAATAAGTGCATTTGCGACCAGTGCCCGATTCTGGTTAGCCCAATCCTGTAGAACATTGACAGATGTAAATTGCCAATCAGGGACGATATGGGCGATAGCACCAAAATTTTTGAAACCTTTGGCTTCTGCTTCATAGCTGAGCGGGAAGGGCTGAAGTCCTGCATCAATTTTTCCCTCTTGAAGGAGTCGCCACCGAGTTGGAGCGCCACCAACTTGCGTGATCTTGTATTCTTCGGGCTTTAGCCCGACAGATTGGGCAAATTGACGAACAAGATAGGTTGTTCCTTCATTCATTGACAGCACACCGAAATTAGCGCCCCTCAGTTGAGCGGTTGTCTTGTAATTAGATTGTGCGATTAAAAAGTGAGGAAGGCGTTTGGCGTTACCTGCAATGATTCGGATGGGGCCATTCCGATACGCATCAACGACCACCCCCTCTGGAGTCGAGATGGCGATCTGAACTGAACCACTCTTTAGCGCCTCGGTAATTTTCTCCGCGCTATCAAACACCTCAATTTCAACATTGATGCCTTGTTGTGTAAAGAAACCGGAATCTCTAGCAACCCAAAGAGGAGCATAAAAAACCGTTCGCGAGACGATGGCTATCTTCAACTTTTCGAGATCTCCAGACACGTCGTTGGCCCATGTCGATCCAATTGCGCACAACAAAATAAACAAAGAAAAGAAGTTACGAAATGACATGGAAATTGTTCCTTTAGTTCTTTGGCGTCGCAGCTGTTTTTGGTCCGATTCTTTCTAGATACCGATAGAAATTGTCCCGACATTCACAGTCAACTCTGCATTACACGCGTGGGTGAATTTCAATTTGAATGAAGGTTAGGGATTGTATGTATGTTTTTTCTTAGTTATCGAAGTATATTCTGGGTGTCAAGATAAACAATCATGAGGTTTTTATGATCACCAAAGAAGAAAACGAATTGCTATGCAGGGTTGAAAACGGTGCCCCAATGGGGGGGCTGATGAAACAACACTGGGTGCCTATTTGTCTGAGTGAAGAGGTTGCTGAGGCAGATGGGGATCCTGTTCATGCTCGAATTCTTGGCGAGAACCTGGTTGTTTTTAGAGACAGCGACGGTCAGATCGGCGTATTGGATGAGGCGTGTCCACACCGCGGCCCGTCTTTGGTCTACGGTCGAAATGAAGAAGGTGGTTTACGTTGTCTGTATCATGGCTGGAAGTTTGACGTTCATGGCAATGTGATGGAAATGGTGTCCGAGCCTGCTTCAAGTGGTTTTACGGATAAAGTCAAACACAAAGCCTATCCAGCGAAAGAATGGGCAGGGATGATTTGGGCATGGATGGGAGATGAAGACAAAGTTGTTGAATTCATCCCGCCGCGTTGGGCGCCTACTGCAGATACGCGTGTATCGATAGCTAAAGCTATTCTTCCTGTGAATTGGGCGCAAGTTCTTGAAGGGGCCATCGATTCAGCGCATAGCTCAAGTCTTCATAGCTCTGACATGGTGCCTGCGCGAGTCCATGGTGCAGAAGCAAATGATAAAAATTGGCTTCGACCTTCAACAGATAAGGCGCCGCGTCTGCAGGTCCAGAAAGATGGCTATGGTTTTCGCTACGCAGCTATACGCCGCCCAATTTTTGATGCGCAATCCCATGACTATGTCCGGACAACGGTGTTTGTTGCCCCTTGGACGGTATTGATTCCTCCCAACAATTTGTACAACGTTGCCAATGTGAATGTGCCGATGGACGATGAAAACATGGTTTTCTACTTCATCGGCTGGGGGCATCCATCGCAAACGCCAGAGACGGCAACTTGGCGTAAATTTCTTCATCTAAGCGTTGGCCCAGATTTGGATGAACGCTATCGTTTGCTTCGCAATCACGAGAATCGATTTGGACAAGACCGACAAGCCATGAAAGCCGGAAACTTCACCGGTATCAAAGGTATTCCAAATCAAGATATGGCGATGTGGTTGACGATGGGAAGACTAGTCGACCGCACGCGAGATCGACTGGGTGCAAGTGATTTAGCGGTGGTCGAATTCCGTAAACAAATGATTGCTGCAGTGAACGATGTCGCCAATGGAAAGGCTGCAATTGGGACAGGAGAAAATGCTGTTCCCAATACGGTCAATGCTTTCCAACGTGTGATTCCCAAAGAGCAGGACTGGAGAACTTACCCTGCGCTGCCCGTTTGGACGGGGAATGAGATTCAAGCGGGTACTGACGATAACTACACTGTTAAAGGTTAAAGGCCTATGAGCAAACTTCAGCTGTCAGTTGCGATGGGTGATTACGATCGCAATCGCGCACTATTTGATGGGCGGGTGCAAATAGATGGGTGTGATCCCGTTTACATGCTTTTAAGTCCTGAAGAAATGTTTTTTCGTGCGATGAGAAGTCGTGACTTTGATATCACTGAGTTGTCTTTCTCTAGCTACTTGGTGAAGCACTCAAGAGGGGAGTGCCCCTATATCGCGGTACCCATTTTCCTCTCTAGGGCTTTCCGACACACGTCTATCTATGTTCGAAAAGATCGAATCAAAAAACCTGAAGATTTGAAGGGTAAAAAAATTGGTATTCCCGAATATCAATTAACCGCCATTGTTTGGGCGCGCTCAATCTTGCAGGATGACTATGGGATTGCGCCCGAGGATGTGGTCTGGGTTCGTGGTGGGATTGACACGCCAGGCCGTCCAGAAAAAATCAAGCTTGATCTACCTGCAGGCGTACGCATCGAATCTGCACCTGAAAACATGACAATTTCAGAGATGTTGGATCGGGGCGATTTGGACGGGTTTATTGCGCCGCGTCCACCTAGCGGTGCTGCCGCAAGCAACCCAAATGTCGGTTGGCTATTTGATGACCCAACGACTGTGGCAAAAGATTACTATCGCAGGACAGGAATTTTTCCGATCATGCATGTAGTCGGAATTCGTAAAGAATTGGCAGAAAAACATCGTTGGTTACCCGGCGCTGTTTATAAGGCTTTCAGCGAATCCAAAGTCAAAGCACTGGAGTTGCTGGCAGACACTTCTGCTACCAAGGTGACATTGCCGTTTGTGGAAGAGCAACTTAAATCTGCCAAAGAGACTCTCGGACAGGATTTCTGGTCCTATGGAGTTGCACAAAACAGGAAAACCTTGGAAGCTTTCACACGCCATCACCACGCCCAAGGTTTGTCTTCTCGTATGGTTAACGTTGATGAATTGTTTGACCCGTCTACATACGAGTCATACAGCATTTAAGCAATTCATTGCCTGATTTTCTATGTCAGGCGGATGCCTCAGCTTCTGCTAGATTTTCGATGATTCTCAAAAGGGATTGCCGCATGGTGGTTACATCAACGGCGGCAATACCTTTTATGCTAATGGTGTTGACTTCTTCAGCTAGGGGTACAAGTTTCTTTTCAAGTTTTCTGCCTGCAGGGGTGAGGAAAACGTGAATATTTTTGCGGTTTCCAGGTAGCTGCCTTCTTTTAATCAGTCCCATACTCTCCATGGCTTTAACTGCAGTAAAGGTGGTTGGCTCCATAACACCGGCTAGGTCACTGAGTTCTTTTTGTGTCAGACCGTCGTGAATCCATAGAATTCTCAGAAATGTCCAGTGTCCAAATGAAACGCCATGAGCGATCAGACGTTGTTGAAGTGCTTTCATTTGCGCTCTTGCTACGTCCCTGATTAAATGTGCGATGCGATCATTTGGAACTTTGGATCTCCAATGTTTAAGAAGAGTCTGAGTCTCTTGTCCATTCGGTGGCATATGATGATTCTGCTGAAACTTGATGTACTGGAATGATAGCGCTGCGTTTCTTGGCAGATTCCAGAATCGCCAGACAAACTTCTAATGTTGCCAGCGACCATTTGCCTCCATGCAGTGGATGATTTCCTAGTCGTGCAACAGACCAAAGTTCGTCAATGACTTCACTTCTAGGAATTTGATGTGCGAACACTTCGCGTTGATGTGTTCCGTTGTCATCATGAATTTCTAAACCGTAAGGCGTGAGTCTTAAATCGGCTAAATCACAACTCACAATGATGGGGCCGAAATGCTGAAAGCCATCGGGGGGGACATGGAGAACATTTTTGTAAGCGGCTCCACCATAGTTGCGTTCTGCTTTTTTCTGAGCCTCGTGTTGTTCATTGCCAGATAAAAGGTTTGATCGGGTTTTTTGATGCGTTCCCGCAGATTTGATTTTTCCTAACTCACCAATGTTGTTCATCAGTACATCAGAGTCGAAAAAGCCGTAGCCGTTGTATGTGATGTTTGCAACAGCGCCATTATCAAAATCCAGCAAGGCAGTGTAAGCACCTTCAGTTTTGCGGCTGCCGTCCCACGCGCCTGTTCTTGCATAGACTGAGGTTGTCTTACCTCCTGCAAGTAAGCGAACGATGTCAACTTGATGCGCAGCTTGACTAAAAATAACACCACCACCTTTTGATGTGTCCAGTTCATCGGGACGTCTTGGCCGATACATAAAGTCAGTGAAGTTGACCGTAGTGATCAACCTTGCTGAGCCGTAGATTCCGCTCTCAATCAGTTGGCGCGCTAGTAAGACGGGCCTGTTGAAGCTGTGACTGTGCCCGATGATGAGTGATGTTTGTGCCTCATTACAGGCGTCAATCATGGCCTGGCAGTCGGCTATGCTGATTGACATGGGCTTTTCAACTAATACGTGTTTGCCGTATTTGGCAGATAGGCACACATGTTCTTTGTGTAATTGATGAGGTGTTGCGACGTAGATCCATTCCACGTTGGGATCGGCGCACAAGCTTTCAACAGAATTGTGACAAACGCCGCCAAATTCTTTGGCAAAAAGTTCGCAGGAGGTCTGATGCGGGTCGAACGCTGCAACCAGCTTGACTCGCTGGTCGTTCGCAAAAGTTGGCAGCATTAAGGTAAATGCTCTGCCAAGTCCTAAGACACCTAATCGGATGGGATTGTGATTCATAAGTCAATCGTGATGGCTTCGCCATTTTTGGATCTAGAAACACAAACCATGATGAATTCGTTTTTTTCCTCTGGCATTAACACCAAATCCCGATGGTCTACATTTCCTTGGAGCATACGTACCTTGCACGAGCCGCAAGTGCCGCTTTCGCATGAACTCGGTACATGGCAACCGCCTTTAATCAGCGCTTCTAAAAGAGTTTCATTTTTTTGAACATGTATCGTTTTGTTGCTTTGTCCAAGAGTCACATCGAAAGGTTGATCATCAGTTCGGGGTTTTGTATCTGCCCCAAAGCTCTCGAAGTGGATGGTGCTCTGTGGCCAATGACCTGTCATGTCACGAACGGAATCCATCAAACGAGTAGGTCCGCAGCAATACACATGCGTTCCATTTGATGATTTCTCAAGAACGGGCCACAGATCAAAGGATTGAGATGAGTCCCCGTGCGTGTGGTGAATTTTTACTTTTCCTGAAAATTCACTCGCAGTTAATTCATCAACAAAAGCAGCCCCTTCGGGTGTGCGACTGAGGTAGTAAAGACGGAACGGACGGGCGTCCTCAGTCGCCTGTAGCTGATTGATCATGGACATCATGGGCGTAATGCCTATGCCTCCAGCGATGAAGATGAATGACTTGGCCTTATCACTTAATTCGAAGAGATTCTGTGGCACGCCAACATGAATTTCATCGCCAGTTGATAGCTGATCGGTCATGCTGATGGAGCCTCCGCGCCCCTCTGACTTCCTCTTGACTGCGATCCAGTAGCGATAGGTGTCCGCAGGCGACCCGCAGAGGGAATACTGCCGCATGGCACCACTGGGCGTTTTAATTGGCAGATGCGCGCCTGCTGTGTATGTAGGAAGCGCTTCGCCTTTCGGATGCATTAATTCGAATAAAAAAATGTCCTCGGCAATTTTTTTCTTCGTGGCAACGACCAAGAGTGAAAGTGATGTGTTGTCGTTCATGGGTAGTTGATCTAAGGGTTTTTACTTTTGATGCAAATCAAGAAAATCGGATAAAGTGCATTATCTTAGGTTTCTAAGAAAAATCATCCATACTAACCCCTAAGCTGGAGACACAAATGAAACGCAGAACGTTCAACGCACTCAGTCTTGCTGCGCTAGTCACCCCAAGTCTTTGCGTTGCGCAGTCTTTTCCCACCAAGCCTGTCAAATTCATAGTGCCATACGCCGCAGGTGGACTTCCTGATTCTGTTGCCCGTATCGTCGCCAACAAGCTCACTGAAAAATTAGGGCAATCCGTCGTCATTGATAACAAACCCGGCGGAAATGGCATGGTGGCTTATCAGGCCTTGATCTCTGGTGTCAACGATAACCACAGCTTTATTGTTTCGGATGGGTCAATGTTCTCCATCACGCCTTTAATTAACAAGTCTGCGAATTATTCAATTGGTAGAGATTTGCTTCCTGTTTCGATGATTGCAAAATCACCATTGTTCTTGGTAGCTAACCCTAAAACAGGTATCAAGACACTGAAGGAGTTTGTTGAGAAGGTGAGAGCTAATCCAGGCATGTATACCTATGGATCATCTGGCATCGGTAGTTCGCACCATTTAACAATGGAATCGCTCAAGGCCGATCTCAAGCTTGACATCAGGCATGTACCTTTCCGCGGTTCGGGGCAATCTGTGCCCGCATTGATTGGTGGTCAGATTGATTTCTTGTTTTCAGCGTTACCCTCCATGTTGGGATTTCTCAAGGCTGGGCAAGTGACCTTGCTCGGTAGTAACGATCACAAACGTTCAACGCAGGTGCCCGACGTTCCATCGATTTCTGAAGTCGTATCAGGATTTGATTTTGCGGTGACTATTGGTGCGATTGCACGTGCTGGAACGCCAACTGATGTCATTAAAAAGCTTTCTGACGACATTGCATGGACCGTAAAGCAGAGCGATGTGGTTGAAAAGTTGAATGCTGCAAGTATTGATGCGTCCGGACTTGGACCAGATGGTTATAAAAAGGAAATTGAGCGAGAAAATTTGGCGATGGCTAAAGCAGGAAAGGCCGCTGATTTAAAAGCAGAGTGATTCATGCCAGATATCACTGGGGACTCTCTCGTTTTACTTATCACGGCATTTTTAATGTTTGTGACGGGTGGTGTCGTCAAGGGAACGCTTGGTGTTGGATTGCCTCTGGTGGTCGTACCTTTGCTTTCCCTGCTTTTTGATGCATCGATGGCGATTGGCCTGTTGGTGTTGCCAGTACTGGTATCAAACGGACTTCAAGCCTTTGAAGGTGGTCGGTTGATTTTTTCGCTCAAGCGATTTGGTACGCTGATTGGTGCACAGTTCTTCGCAACCTTGTGGGCCAACGATTGGGGATCAAAGCTCTCGCCGCGCGAAATGAATGCTGTGATTGCATTCACTGTACTGAGTGCTGTGGCTGTCATGCTATTGAGTCCCAAAGGCGAAATCCCTAAAAAAAATGAATGGTGGGTAGGTCCTGCGGTGGGGGCGATTGCAGGTGCCATGGGAGGTGCCTCATCACTGACGGGGCCCATTCTCATCACGTATCTGATGGCTTTACGCTTAGACAGGAATGAATTTGTTGGCAGTATCAGCATCATCTATTTACTAGGCTCGATACCGATGTATGCCGCAATGTGGATGTGGGGACGATTCGGCCTGGATGCGCTTGCATGGTCATGCGCTGGTTTGGTTCCCATGTACTTGGGGCTCAAAATCGGCGCCCAAATTCGCCATCGTTTGTCGGAGGAAAGTTTTCGTCGAGTTCTGTTGGGCTTCCTGATTCTTTTGGCGATTTTGCTGGTGCTTAAATAAGGTTTGTGATGGATAAAAATTTTAAGACCGAAAAACTCGAATGGAGTGATGAGCTACTACTTGGCTATGGACCTATGGATAGCGTTCATCAAGAGTTTGTGGAATGTGTAGCTAATTTGGCGGCTGCAAATGAAAGCGAATTGCTTGAGCGCATGCGTCAATTGATCGTACATGTGGAACATCACTTTGATGAAGAAAATTTATGGATGAATCAGACCAATTTTCCAGCGAAGGAATGCCATATTGACGAGCATGCTGCGGTCTTGAAGTCGATTATGGAAGTCAATGCCATGGTAGTCCAAGGAGATACTTCCGCTTGCTTGCGGTTGTCTAAAGCGCTCATGGATTGGTTTCCCGGTCATGCAGATTACTTGGATTCAGCTTTGGCACATTGGATATGTAAGCAACGACTAGGAGGTAAGCCTGTGGTTATCAGACGTTCTATTCCTCATGCTCATTAGAGGCGTGACCTATTTGTCAGTTTAATTATTGATATTTCCTTCATGAGACTAGATGAATCTACCTAAAGGAGACGTAAAGTGGATGAACAAAAAATAGCCATGCATATGCGTCGGCGTACTTTGCTAACTGCATCTGCGATTGCTGCCTTTCCCTTTTGTGTCAATGCACAACAGGGGGCATTTCCTCTTCGGCCCGTACGCATTGTTGTGCCTTACCCGCCTGGAGGATCAAATGACGTGATTGCCAGACTGATTGCTCAGAAGCTACAGGAAACATGGCTACACCCTGTAGTGATTGAAAACAAACCTGGCGCTGCAGGTAACTTGGGGGCATCTGAAGTTGCAAGGTCTTCACCCGATGGCCACACATTACTTTTAAACAACATCAACATCACGTCGATGAACCCAGTTCTAATGGATCGAATGCCTTTTAATCCAGCGCGTGATTTTTCGCACATTTCGCTTCTAGGAACTACCTCTCTTGCATTGGCCGTTCATCCCAGCGTGCCTGCGAATAGCGTACAAGAATTAGTTGCGTTACTTCAGTCTAAACCTGGTGGTTTTAGCTATGCCTCTGGTGGAAATGGCAGTCCTCAACATATGGCAATGGAAATGTTTAAAGCCGCGACCAAAACGCGTGTAGTTCATATTCCGTACCGAGGAGCAGGACCTGCCGTGGCAGATGTAGTCGGTGGCCAAGTTGAAATGACGGTCAGTATTGTTAACCAGATCATTCCGCACGCACGCTCTGGCAGGCTTCGTATTCTGGCTGTAACTAGTCGAAAAAGACTTCCCATGCTTCCAGATGTGCCGACACTTGATGAAGCCGGGGTGCCAGGTTATGAATGTGAAATCTGGTTAGGGCTATCCGCACCAGCAGGTACACCAGGTTCGACCATAGAGACCATCAATCAGGCTGTGCGTAAAGTCATGTCTCAGTCTGATGTTGCTCAAAAATTAAGTGGTCAAGGTATTGACATACTGACTAGCACACCCGATCAGATGCGCCAACGCGCGGCTGAAGATCTAAAGCGCTGGACCGAGGTTATTCGTACTGCCGGTATCAAAGCCGATTAAAGAATTTAATGAAAGTGAAATTAACACCATGAAGAACCAAACGCCGCGAATGATCCGGCGAGATGTACCTGAGCCGATATCTTCTGAAAAATCCTATTGGGGAAGTGATGCAATAGCTGACATTCTTCGGCTTTTGAAAGTGCCTTATGTTCTGTTGAATCCAGGAGCAAGCTTTCGTGGGCTTCATGACAGTCTAGTGAATCACCTGGGCAATGTTTCCCCGCAGATGCTTGTGGTGTTGCACGAGGAGCATGCTGTTGCCATTGCACATGGCTATGCTAAGGTTACAGGACAGCCTCTCGCTGCAATTCTTCACAGCAATGTAGGCTTGATGCATGGCTCTATGGCGATCTTTGACGCTTGGTGTGACCGCATGCCAG
>JACCDG011701295.1_pt1 | contig 13478 bp, 13 predicted proteins | sample 7442471 | NCBI WGS metagenome assembly JACCDG01 (sample SAMN15323444, study PRJNA562643) | freshwater metagenome | isolation source: river surface water | place: USA:Blue River Watershed | collected 2017-08-17 | reverse complement strand
TACGCACCCATGATTTTCACATAACAGTGTGTAGTCTAATGAATTTGAGCCAATCCGTCAATTGCCCTCCTTAGTTTCTTGCGCCGAACGGAGCAAACCGGACTTGTACTTTTCGGGGTAGTGGGAGGCGATGAAGGTGTGGGGCATTGAGATATCTGAGAGGGCTTGGGCGAGAGCAACCTGATCATACCCGAGGAATACGATATCAGGCCGGTGATCTTTGAGTACCCGCCAGTCACCGAGACCGGGATCACTCGGGACTACCGTCAGGCTACTATCGAACTCCTCTATGCGAGCCACGCGCTCTTCGTAGCTATAGAGTGGCGGACGCTTCTTCATCCGCTCGACTACCTCCGAGAGGGCGACCACGACGACGAGTCTCTCACAGCGCGCTCGAGCTTGTGAGAGGAAAAACTGGTGTCCAGGATGAAATCCATCAAAAACACCAAAAACCATACCAGTGGGAAGGGGAGATTGTGACATATTCCGATTCTAGCATAGGGAGAGATTTGGCAAAAATGAGCCAGAGAGGCCCTGTTTTCCCAGGATATTTTCTGCTATACTGAAGTCAAAGAATCTATCAAAACTATGTTCAAAAAATCACTCTTACTTGTGGTGTCGGCGGTTGTTTTGTCCGGATGTACCATCCAGTTGCCGTTTAGTGTCCCGACACCGACCGCGAGTGAGCAACCGACTGATGTCTTTGGCAAAAAGATTCAGGCCGGCAGTGTCTGGAAGAGCATCGATTCAGGCCAGACTTTTGAGGTCAAGTCGCGGGTGGATGACAAGCAGTCTATCACCAAAGCCGACGTGTTGGCGCTCTCGTTTCACCCCAATGACTCGAACATCCTCTATATCGCGACCGCCGATCACGGCATCTTCAAATCCATGGATGCTGGGGAGTACTGGGAGCAGATAGTCTTTCCCCCGAAGAAAATCTATAGTTTCATCCTAGACCGTAACGACCCGGACAATCGCATGTTCGCTTCGGGGACCATCGGCAATCTCGGCAAGATTTTTCGGACGGATGACGGCGGTACCGAGTGGCGCGCGGTCTATACCGAGCCAGGCGCTGGCGTAGTAATCACTATCCTCGCCCAGCATCCACGTGATACCAACGTCCTCTTTGCGGGGACAAGCGCCGGGACTGTGGTGAAGAGTACCGATAGTGGTGAGACTTGGAAGAACGTCGGTCAGACCCTCGATGGGCCTATTACCGAGATTGCGTTCGATGCAGTCGAGCCCATGTCGATCTATGCCTTGAGTATCAACAAGAAAATCTATTATTCGGACAATGGTGGCGTAGCGTGGACTGACCAGATGCAAGTGACCAATACCAACAACAATGCTCCCGCTACGACGTCGACTGGCGGGCCAGATATGGCTCTCTCTATCACGGCTGATCCGATTGTCTCTGGGCGTCTCTACGCGACGAAGAATGGTGGCCTCTACCGGAGCGATGACTTTACCCGGACGTGGAACAAGGTCAACATCATCGAAAGTGCTGAGAAGTTCCCCGTGCGTACCGTCGTCGTGAATCCGCGCAATTCGCAGGAGATTATCTTTTCCGCCGGCTCCGCTTTCTATCGTTCGACCAATGGTGGCGATACCTGGGCAGTGGTCGACCTCTACATCGACCGTAGCGTCTCGGTCCTCGCTTATGACCCAGCCGATTCCAGCATCATCTATATGGCCCTCCGCAACATCAAGTGAGATACCCCTAATAATTGTTGATTGTTAAGTGAACGACTATGGTCAAAGAATTGATTGAAGACAAACGAGCCAGTTTCGAGAGTGCGATTGAACATTTTTCTGTTGAAATGGCCAAGATTCGCACGGGCCGGGCTCATCCAGGACTGGTCGAAAACCTCTCGGTGGATTATTATGGTACGCGCACTCCACTCCGTCAGATAGCGAGCATCAGCATCCCCGAAGCCCGTCAGATCCTCATCTCGCCGTGGGACAAGGGGTCACTGGTCCTCATTGAAGCAGCCATCCGTGAATCCGACCTGGGACTCAATCCCGGCAATGATGGCGTCGCCCTCCGGATCACGCTCCCGGCTCTCACTGAGGAGACCCGTAAGTCCCTGGTCAAGTCATTGAACCAGCGCGCCGAGGAGGCTCGTATCGCCGTCCGCAACATCCGCGAAGAAATCTGGAAAGACATCCAGGATTTTGAAAAGGAAGGGACTATCTCCGAAGACGACAAATTCGCTGGCAAGGACGAACTCCAAAAAGTCATCGATGAATACAATCAGAAACTCGAAGTCCTCCGCAAGAAGAAAGAAGAAGAAGTGATGACAGTGTAGTTTGGGAAAGCACATTTTTCAAAAACACAAATGCCAAACAAAGCACAATCCAGAAAACACAATTGGAGAAAGTAGTTTTAGTGGTTTGAGTTCTATGTTTTGTTTGGTTTTTGTGCTCTGTGTTTTGTAAATTTTATTTTTGACGTTATGCTCACTATCCTCATTTTTGTCATCATCCTCGGTCTCCTCGTGTTTGTGCATGAGCTGGGACATTTCCTGGTCGCCAGATGGAATGGTATCCGGGTGGACGAATTTGGTTTTGGTTTCCCGCCCCGACTCTTTGGGGTGACCAAGAATGCCGAGGGCAAGTACGAGCTTGTGTGGGGGAGCAAAGAAATGCCGAGTGGGCAGACGGTGTATTCGCTCAACTGGATTCCTCTCGGTGGGTTTGTGAAAATCGCTGGTGAGGATGGACACGATACCACTGACCCGACCAGTTTCGCGGGCAAGTCCGCTTGGACCCGGATCCGGGTACTCGCTGCCGGAGTCTTCATGAACTTTCTCTTTGCCTGGTTCCTCATCTCAGTCGTCTTTATGCTCGGTTTGCCTCAGCCCATTGAGCCAGCTGATCATGGTAAGTTCGCTGATGCCAAGATCCAGGTCCTCGCCGTCGGTAAGGGGACCCCAGCCGAGACGATGGGTCTTAGTATGGGTGACGCTATCGTGAGTATCAACGGTGAGGCCATCACGACGCTTGATCAGGTGACCCAGGCTATCAGTAGCCATAAGGGACAGACTATCACAGTGGTGGTGGACCGATTTGGCAAGCCCCTCACCCTCTCGGGGACTCCTCGTACCGAGTATCCGGCGACGGAGGGCGCACTCGGGATTTCTTTTTCCGAGACCGCAGTAGTGTCGTACCCATGGTACGAGGCTATCTATCGGGGAGCTATCGCGACCTATGACATCACGCTCGCTATCCTTGGTGCCTTTGGGATGATGATTGCTTCACTCTTTGGCGGAGCCAAGACGGCGCTTGATGTCACTGGCCCAGTCGGCATCGTCTACCTGACAAAGCAGATGAGTGATCTCGGTCTCCCGTACCTCCTCCAGTTTGCCGCGCTCCTCTCCATCAACCTCGGTATCATCAACATTCTTCCGATTCCGGCGCTTGATGGTGGACGCATCCTCTTTATCCTGATTGAGAAGTTGAAGGGGAGTCCAGTGAGTCATCGCGTGGAGGGGATGATCCACCAGGTCGGATTTATCCTCCTGCTTGTCCTCATGCTCCTCGTCACGGTACGTGATTTTGCTCAATTTCAGATCCTCGACAAGCTGACCCGGCTCTTCTCGTAATTCTCTTGCCCGAACCGCCAAAAACCCCTCAAATGAGGGGTTTTTCCTTTATCTCGGCTAGCTATTGACATTTCTCGTATTTTTTGGTAATATATAAGGTCGTTAAATACTATATTACTCTATGGGCAATCAGAACATTTTCGCACTGCTCCGCTCTAAATTTGGTGCCCTCGTTATCGTAGGGCTCCTCTTTGGTGCACTGTCTTTCTTTGGTCTCATGGTGACCGAGAAGCCGTTTCAGACCAAGATGGATTTCCTCGTGGTGCAGTCGAATGCCAACAATCAGGACTTCTATACGCTCTTCAAGTCGTCCGAGTATCTCGGCAAGATTCTCTCCGAAGCAGTCTACAGTGACCGCTTTATCGATGCCCTCGTCGAGACTGGCAAGGTGAACAAAGAATTTCTCCCGTTCGACAAGCAGGAGCGTCTCGCCACCTGGTCGAAGATGGTCACCGTCAACAAGAACCTCGAACTCGGGATCATCAGTGTGACCGTCTCGGGTGACCGAGAGCGCGATGTCGCTCGTATCATGGACGGTATCGCCCAGGTGCTGACCGAGCGCAACTCTCTCTTCCGCAGTGGTGATGAGAAGAGTGTCGAGATCCGTATCCTTTCTGGTCCGATCCTCGAACAGAGTCCGAACGTCGCCAAGATTCTCAAGGTAGTCCTCCTCGCCTTTGTTGCCGGCTTCCTCCTCAGTGCCTTCTTTGTGATCGCGCGGGAGGAATCTCGTGCCACGATCGTCCGAGGCACTCATGTACCTTTCAATGACCCGATGGTCTAAAGCCATCTCCTAGACTGAGAGCTTCAACCCTCTTGGTTCCTAGGAAGAGAGCGGTGCGGCGTTATCGTCACCACTGCTTTCTTCCTAGGATAGATTCGAATGTTGTAGTTTAACAATCTGTCTATCAGTTTAGTGTTAAAACGCTTATGTCCGGTCGGATGTAGGCGTGATGTCATTTCACTCTGGAGGTCACATGAACAGTATTCGTCGTTTGACGGGGGTTCTTGTAACCTCCGTTGCTCTCGTTGTCCTTTCGGGATGTGCGAGCATCAAAGAGGGTTCTGGATTCACTGTGCAGCCGAAGTCGGCTGAAGTAGTGCGTCAGGAGCCATGGCACAATGTGACGTTGATGGGCAACGTCAGTGCCATCGAGACGCTGGCCGTAGCGCCATTCAATTTGCCAGAGCCGTTCCCTCTCAAGTGGGAAAACGAGCTGGTCGATGAAGGGCGCGTCTATCCGGCCAAGCAGGTCGATGGCAAGGTGGTGTCAAAGCCACTGGTCCGTGTAGTAGAGCGCGCTTTGCTCTACAACGAGGATGGCAGGCTGCTCGAGCTCTTCGATGCAATCTTTCATCCTGACTACCGGATGTTCTTCGTCAATCTGCCACTGGAACGGGCTTCGGCTCTCCGGGGGCACCTGGTCATCGTGTCGTCTGACGGCACGTGGCTCATGACGGGGCGCAAGAAAATGGTGACACTGCCAGTCGGTCAGGATTTGCGGCAACTGCCCCCGGGCTTTTTCCGTGAACACCCCTCTGACCTGCGCCAGGTTCTTACGCTGAAGAGCCCCGATCCGATCATTTCGTATCTCAAGTGGCGCTTCAGCGAAACCCTGGTGGTCAATGACATCTGGTACTCCGGTACCAAAGATGCCAAGACGATCATGGGCAAGTTCACTAACCTCAGTTCGGTGGCCGACCGGGTCATTTCCTGCGGATCGTTCACGGTCTCGCCAGGCTTGATCCCGGTATTCGTGGCGATCTCTCTGGTGCGCAACATTCAGGTTGCCACTCAGGAGGACTGCCTTGCGAAAAAGAGTAACTAGGAAAGGAAATGAAAGTAGCCAAAAAGTTAGGCATTCGTGCCAGGACTTGGGCTACTCACGTGGCCCAACCTCGGTTCCTCAATCGTTTACAAGGAGTAACGCCATGAAGTGGCTCCTCTCTCTCCTGCTTCTCTTCGGAGTGGCGGGGTCGTGGGCCAATCCGGTTCACGACATCAAGTCAGGTCAGACGATGATTGGCATCGCCAAGCAGCACAAGCAGGACTGGAAGGCCCTGTGCAAGCTGAATGATCTCATGCCCCATTGCCAAATCAAGGCCGGGAAGCAACTCAAGCTCCTCGGCTTTGAAGAAGTGAAGGCGTCGGTCGTGCAAGCGGGAGAAATCCCGTACAGCATCGTCGGTCGTTCCCCGCTTCTCAATTGTGGCAAGAAGTCGCGTGAGGCAATCAACGAAGAAGCTTGGAGTGCCCTCAGTCTCTCAGAAGAGGACAGGGTATACCTCCGGCGACACGTTGCCAAGGGTGGCCCGCGGAAGAACATCACAGCCGAAGAAGGCTTGGTGCTGATTCCGACGGGTACTCGTATCGAACAGGTGACGTTTTGCCGGGATGGCAAGGCGGTCACTCTGGGTCCGATGCGTACCACATGGAACGAGGATTCGGTTCCGCGTCCTGTGTTCGGAGAACGCTTCGTCCTGCCTTCGGGTCGGACAGTTCTCTGGATGTGGGAATGCGAGAATTGGGTGACCTGGCCAACGCCGGTGAAGCCCAGGACTCCTCCTCCGCCTGCTCCCCCTGCCTCGGCGCCGAAAACCCCTCCGTCAACTCCCGTGGTGACGAAAGAAGAGGATGAGGACATCCCAACCATGGTGATCCCGCCGAAGACGGTGGTTGCAGAGAGGCGTTGCCTCCTTGATCCCAAGCTCGTGTTCGGACAAGAGCATGAGCCGAACGACAACGGCAACGTGTCTCACTCAACCTTTGTGACGGCTGCCCTGTACTGCATCAAGCGGGTTGGGGACGGCTACACGGGGTGGGGTGTCGGCCTCCAGAACTCATGGTGGGATGTGCGCGTGAACTTTGGGTCCGGAAGGGCTCACGGTCAATCACTCGCCTTTGGTCCTGCTGTTGAGCGGATCAGCGACAAGGGCTGGACGGCAGAGGGCAAGCTGCTCTTTGGCCACATGCACCAGGCATTCAGCCAGGCACAGTACCGCAACGAACGGGAAATCGATTTTGTGGGCGCTTCGGTGGCTTACAACGATTACTCGAATCGTTTGGCGGGCAAGAAGTGGATGCCGGAAACGCGCATCTACGCCAGCGTGGGTATCCCGACCTCAGTGCGGGCCACGGCGAGCAACTTCTTGCAACCGACTGACGCGTCGGAACTGGAGCGCCACAGCGTGGTGCTTCAAGCCGGTGTCCACCAGGACATCTACGACGCGAAGTTCGCGACGTTCTGGGCACGGGTAGGGTTCTTCAGTGAACTCCCGTTCTCTCAGACGGCCAATCTGCGCCTTGGCATCTCGGACCCCCTCAGGGTCTGTGGTGTTGGCATAGGGTTCGACTTTGATCTCCTTCATGGTGGCGAAGCACCCGGTTACGGCTGGTGGTGCGACGGCGTCAAGTTGGTCGAAGTCGGTCGTGAAGGTTATCGCCTGGACCAGGTGAGTGACGGGAAGACGGCTGTGCTCGGTAACGGCGCTGTCATGACCCCGCTCGAGCCCGACGACGAAACGCAAGACTGATAGACATTCTCTACCTTCAACATCTAAGTAGATGCTCCCTAGGAGCATCTAGCGTCTGAGAAACCATTTGGGCAATTCTCACGTTCTATAAAAAGGTTACGCGCCAAGGTGCAGAACATGCACATGCGACGTACACGACGAGGTTTGATGAAGGTAACGAGAGTAAAGCAGTCAGCGACAACGTCGCAAACACAAGGGCAGGAGGTTAACACCGACTGCCCTTGAACATTTTTATAATGATTCATGGCTTATTTTCGGTCCTATTCTGCTCTTGACAAAAGAGCCGTTTGGGTGTATACTGAACCCTTCAGTGAATATCTCGCAAGAGGTGAACATTGGAGGCATCAGTTCCTCGCGTCTGTGAATCTATCAACTCGGGTGAGTTGATTTTACAGACGCAATCAACTTTCCCAACCGTGCAGGAGCACATGTCATGAAGATCATTTCCAGGATTTTCGCCACGTTCGTGGCACTCGCAGCCCTCCCGGCGCTGGCTCAGTTCACCTCGCAGAAGAACGAGAACCAGGTCGGCGACGGCGACACGTCGGTCGTCATCGAGAACGTCAAGGGCAAGCCCGGAACGGCGATTCTGAAGACGTCGGGCCTCAAGATGGTGGTTCTCTCGGACGAGACAGCGCCGGCTGGCCTCAAGGTCGAGGCCGCCAAGCCCGACACGAGCGACCCCGCCAAGACCGCGAGCATCGCGAGCTTTGGCGACAACAGCGGCATGGCCAACTTCAAGCTCTGCTGGCGCGGTGTTGGACGCAAGGGCTGGAGCCAGATGTCGTGCTCGACGGTGAGCGCCAAGGGGGTCGCCCGACACCAGGTCGCAACCGATGCCCGCAACGAGGTGATCGCCATGACGCCGGAGCTCCGCGACAACAGCGGCAAGCACATCAGCTGGGTGTCCCACCCGGCCGAAGTGCGCAAGCAGCTCCATTGCTCCGGCAAGTCGCAACAGGCCTCCGTCTACTACGTCGATGGCAATGGTGCCTGGCGTCCGGCCACCTCCGAGGAGACGGCCAAGTACGACGCCGAGGAGTACGCCAAGGCGTGCAAGGACGCCGCCTAGGCTTCCGGCGCCGGTGGCAAGGCCACAAGCCCCGCATCAATGATGCGGTTCAACAACAGGAGTTTCAAGTGCAACTGCGCTTGGGGCTCCTCTTTTTTTATCCAAAATAGATTTTATTACTCAAGTTTCTTCTTGCTTTCGGAGAGAGCAAGAAGGGCGCCAAGGGCCGTGAAGAAGAGCCACTGGACGGGGGTGTTTTTGAATATATTGTCGGTGAGGGCCGAGGCTTCGAGGGTGAGGAAGAAGACGAGCATGATGCCAAATGCTATCTGGAGCCCGCTCCCAGCTCGACTCATGCGGTAACCACGGATAAGGAGTCGAGCAATGAGTCCGAGATAGAGGACAAGGACCCCGACCCCGACCACACCACCCTCGATAAAGAACTTCACAAAGTCATTGTGCGGATCATTGGGGCCATGAGAGGTACCCCGGAGACTCTCCGAGACGCGAGGAAAGGTATCCATACCGGACCCGAGGAGGGCACGTTCTTCTTGGACCGAGTAGCGGGTGACATCTTGCCAGAGCGTGACGCGCCAGAGGAGGGAGCTATCTGGGTCAGATTGGAGACTCTCGCTTACGCGGGCCTGGAAACTTTGCGAAAAGACAAAGAGGACAAAGGGGAAGAGAAAGAGCGGAAAGAGGAGCAGGCGATAGCGAAAGAGCGCGATCAAGAAGACAAAGAGAAAGAGCGCAATCCAGGCCACCCGAGCAAAGGTGAGGAGGAGCATGAGGGTAAAGAGGCCGAGGAGGGTGAGGATGAGTAGACGCTGCCACATGGTCCGAGCAAAGAGGGTGAGGTAGAGCGTCCCAAAGACAACGAGAGCAAAGAGGTAGAGACTATAGACGTTTGGGTGACTAAAGGTGCCAAAAATGCGGAGGATGGAGACATTCTCATCCGCGAGACCGATGTGAAAGAAAAATTGGTAGAGACCAAAGCCGATAGGGAGAATACTCGAGACAAAGAACGCTTGAAGGAGGTGACGGAAATCATCGGCCGTACGCACCGTGGCGTAAGCGAGAAAGCCGAGGACAAAGAGATCAAAGACGCGGAGGAGTTCGGAGAGAGTGGTCCCGGGAGCGATACTATACGAGAGGGTGAGACCGCCCCAGACAAAGAGGAGGAGAAAGGGCGCGTTGAGTGGGTAGCGAGCGAGATACTGACGCTTGAGGATGATGATGAGGAATCCGAGACATGCGATACCAACACCGAGGAGCTGAGAAAGCGTGAGGGTAATCTGGTACAGCGTGAGGCTCACATACTGCGAAGAATAGTCGAGTGACATCCGGACCACAATAAGAGCAAAGAGGAGCATGAGAGGAGCCCGAAACAGGAGAAAGAGAGCGAGTATGCCGGCCGCTCCTACCACAGGGAGGAGGGGTGAGAATCCAATGACCAGTCCGAGCATCGCCCCAAAAGTGGTGATGGCCGAGAGACCGAGCAGGATTTTCATCGATGAGAGTGAATACATACTAGTCTTTGTGCCAGATGATGGTATAAGTCATGGCGAGGCCACAGAAGCGGTTGGGGATGAGGGTATAGTGGGTGATACCGACGTCCGAGAGGAGCTGTCGCAGGTCGGATACGGAGAGGAGAGACATATAGTCGCCAGCTGCCCAACCCTTACCGATCCAAGTGACAAAGCGGCCAAAGTTCTTCTTAGGGAGGAGGAGGTGAAGGAGCGGGATGCGGGTATGGAGCTCGATCGGAAAATGACGGTTGGGAGTGGTGAGATAGCCCCGTCGACTGACGCGGTAGAGCTCGGCGAGGAACCGGCGTTGGTCGTCAAAGTTCCCGACGTGTTCGATGACGGCATTTGAGTAGCTCACGTCAAAACTATTCTCGGCAAAGGTGAGAGCCCGACCATCACCTGCGACTGTTGTGACGAGCGGATAGCGGGCGCGGAAACTGGCTACTTCGGTATCGCTTCCTATGCCGACTGCAGTAATTTTTTCGGGATGTTGGTAAAACTTTTCGAGATAGTTGTCGGTATCTGAGTACTCAGTGGTGTTGACCCCGACATCCACGATGGATTCGTGGGGCTGTGGCGCCATGAGCGTGAGGAACTGCGAGAACTTCTTGGCTCGACTCGAGGCCGAGATACGATAGGCGATAGTTTCGATGAGCGACATATTGTTTTTGGGTATACTTTATTGTATAATGCCATTGTTAAGCCAAAAAGTCAAAATATGCGCGTTCTCCTTATCGACAAATATCATCGCCAGTATGCCGGTCCTCAGCGTTTGTATTTTGATACGGCCAAACTCCTCCGGGCGGAGGGTCACGAGGTCGCGTTTTTTGCCATGGCTCATCCCAAAAATGAGTCGACCGAGTGGAGCCGATACTTTGTGAAGCAGGTGGACTACGAAGAAGCGAATCAGTTGTCACTCTGGGACAAGCTCATCGTGGCGCGCAACATCATCTGGAACCCCGAGGCCAAGCGTAACCTCGAGGCCCTCATCGATGAGTACAAACCAGACGTAGCCCATCTCTTTGTCACCTATCACCAACTCTCACCCTCTATCATCTGGGCCCTCAAGAAGAAGGGGGTTCCAATCGTGATGACGCTTTGTGACTACAAACTCGCCTCACCGAATTACAGTCTCTTTGTGAGGGGTCAGATCTGGGAGCATGCGTCAGGCTTCCGCTGTCTCGTCGACCGCTGTGTCAAAGATTCGTATGGCAAGAGTCTCGTGTGTGTCGTCGAACAGTGGCTCCACCGACTCCTCGGTACCTATGGCCAAGTAGGGGCCTATATCGGGCTCAGCCAATTCCTCATCGATACCTACAAGCGTCTGGGCTTCCCTTATGATATCCGACTCCTCCCACAGCCACTCGTCCCGCTTCCCGATCTCACGAAGCCACTTCCAGACAAGCCTGGCAAGAATTTTCTCTATTTCGGTCGGCTCTCAGCTGAAAAGGGGATAGGGACGCTCATCCGGGCGTTTGCCGAACTCGAGGATGGCGAGACTCTCTCGATCGTCGGCTTTGGGCCAGAAGAAGAACGACTGAGGGCTCTCACTACTACACTGGCGCTCACCGATAAAGTGAAATTCTTGGGTCCGGTGTATGGGGATGATCTGCAAAAGATACTCCTCCCGGCCCGAGCGGTCGTCGTCCCGTCCGAATGGTATGAGAACACACCGTATGCACTCCTCGAGACCCTCGCCTCTGGGACGCCGGTGATTGCGGCTCGTGTGGGGTCACTGCCTGAGCGAGTACAGGACGGGTACAATGGCTTTCTCTTTACGCCAGGGGATGCCCATGATTTGGCGGACAAGATTCGAGCGCTTGACACTGTATCTCTCCCAGAACTCCAGAAAAACGCCCGGGAGAGCGTCATGGCGCTTGACCAGGCGACCTACCTCTCGGCCATCACTAGCCTCTATTCTTCCCTTATTACCAAACGAAGCGAGTGAAGCGAAAACTTTTTTCGTTTCCGAGCGAGTACCGGTAAAATCGGCGTTAATACCCTTTATTAGAGCCAAAAAATAGCTATTCGATACCCCTTGACAGAATGGCAAAAATAGTGTAATATGACCCGTTATCAGTAAATGGGTCTTTTCTTATGGGAAAGAAATGTGTGGTACTTGGTGGTGACGGCTTTCTCGGCTCTCACCTCGTCGACGACCTCCTCGCCCGCGGGTATGAGGTGCGCGTCTTTGACCGTTTCCACAAGGGTCGCATCAAGAACCTCAACCATTTGAAGGGGATTATTGAATTCCAGAAAGGTGACTTCTTGAACAAACGCCACCTGTCCCGAGCCCTCAAGGGTATGGACTATGTCTTTCACTTTGTGTCGCTCAGTACCCCCGCCTCGACTGCCAATGACCCGCAGCGTGAAATCAAACTGAACCTCGAAGGTACCCTCCAGCTCCTCGACTTGTGCGTGAAGCATAACATCAAGAAAATCATCTATCCGTCTTCGGGTGGTGCGGTCTATGGCAATGCCCTCGATGAAGTGGCGAGTGAAACGACCCAGGCTCGACCGATGTCACCCTATGCGGTGACCAAGCTCGCCATCGAAGAACACCTGCATTTTTACCGACGTCAGTACGGTCTCTCTTTCGTCATCTACCGTATCGCCAATCCCTACGGTGAACGCCAGGATCCGAATGGTATCCAGGGGGCAATCCCGATCTTCATGAAGCACATGATGAAGAATGAGCTGATTGAACTCTATGGCAACACGGTGCGTGACTATGTCTACGTCAAAGATGTGACCGGCTTTATGGCGGACAACTTTGCCGAGAAGCACAAGAACTCAACCTACAATGTGGGGAGTGGCCGGGGTGTGGCGCTCTTTGAGCTCGTCCTCATGCTCGCCAAAACGACCCAGTCGATGCCTCGCATGAAGCGCTTGGAAAAGCGTCCCTTTGACGTGCAAAAAATCGTGCTTGACATCAGTCGGGCGAGCGAAGAGTTTGGGTACTACCCCATGACCTCGCTTGAGGTTGGGCTGGAAAAGACCCATGCCTATCTCAAGGAGAAATACGTTCATGAGCCTGTCATTCGGACCTCTTGGTTTGACATGAACGTCGCTCGGTTCGTAAAATGGAACCGAGTCTAGATTGTAGCTGTTTAACATTTCCAACCACCCTGAGGGGGAGTAATGACCGCGTTGAAAATTTTCTGGTCCTTGTTGCTGGGTTACCTGTTGACCGTGACGGCTGCGTTTGCGGGCGAGGGCGAATTTTCTGTCGTCTACGTGCCCAAGAATGCCGTAGCTGGGGATCGTTTCATCCCCGTAGAAGTGGTGCGTCCCTCACGGGAAGAATCTGTCCGTGCTCGGGCCATCATGTGGGTGCTCGAACAGCAGGTGGGCGAGTACATGCACCCCATGCAGGACGGGACCCGCTACGTGGAGCCCGCCAAGTGTGAGGCAATGGTCCTTCAGCTCAGAAATTCTAAGACGGGTGAGAAGACGGACCCGTATTTCAGGGCTGAGTGTTTCTCGGACCGGCTGTGGGCTGGAGACAAAGGTCTCCAAAGAATCGGGGTCTTCGATTCGGTCGACGATCTCTTGGTGTTTGTCGAACGATTTTCGTCCGAGCATTTCAAGCGCCGGCGAGAGTCAATCCTTCGTCGCACGGATGACCCTGGTCTCCGTACATGAGCATCTGACCGGAACCTTCGAGCAGTCACCGCAATCGCGGCCGGCTGCTTTTTTCTTTACTTAGATTTCTTTCAATCGGATGCGGGCATCGAGGACCCGGAAACGCGAGGCTTCAGGAAAAGCGAGGAGGGGATTGATATCGAGTTCGGCAAT
>JACCDG010433692.1_pt1 | contig 13478 bp, 10 predicted proteins | sample 7442471 | NCBI WGS metagenome assembly JACCDG01 (sample SAMN15323444, study PRJNA562643) | freshwater metagenome | isolation source: river surface water | place: USA:Blue River Watershed | collected 2017-08-17 | reverse complement strand
GCATGATCATGGGTCCATCTGCAGGCGGCGCGGTGTACTCACCTGCGTTGACCGACTTCATCTTCATGGTCAAAGACACGTCTTACATGTTTGTGACGGGTCCTGATGTGGTCAAGACCGTGACCCACGAAGAAGTGACCTCTGAAGAGTTGGGCGGCGCCGTCACGCACACCACCAAGAGCGGTGTGGCCGACATGGCCTTTGAGAACGACGTCGAAGCTTTGCTCATGTTGCGTCGCCTCTACAACTACCTGCCTTTGAACAACCGCGAAAAAGCACCTGTGCGTGCCAGCGGTGACCCATCGGATCGCATGGACATCAGCTTGGACACGCTGGTGCCAGACAATCCGAACAAAGCCTACGACATGAAAGAGCTCATCCTCAAGACCGTGGATGACGGCGATTTCTTTGAATTGCAACCCGACTACGCCAAAAACATCCTGATCGGCTTTGCCCGCATGGAAGGTCAAACTGTCGGTATCGTCGCCAACCAACCTTTGGTGTTGGCGGGCTGCTTGGACATCAAGAGCTCTATCAAGGCCGCACGTTTTGTGCGCTTCTGTGATGCGTTCAACATCCCAGTCGTCACCTTCGTGGACGTGCCTGGTTTCATGCCTGGTACGTCACAAGAGTACGGCGGCATCATCAAGCACGGCGCCAAGTTGCTGTACGCATATGCGGAGTGCACTGTGCCAAAAATCACCGTCATCACACGCAAGGCCTACGGCGGTGCGTATGACGTGATGGCATCGAAGCACTTGCGCGGCGACGTGAACTTCTCGTGGCCTAACGCCGAAATCGCGGTGATGGGTGCCAAGGGGGCGGTGGAAATCATCTTCCGTGAAGACAAGAACGATCCCGAAAAACTCGCTGCCCGCGAAGCTGAGTACAAAGCTCGTTTTGCCAACCCGTTTGTGGCTGGCGCACGCGGCTTCATCGACGACGTCATTCAACCGCACGAAACACGCAAGCGCATTTGCCGCTCGTTGGTCATGTTGAAAGACAAGAAGCTTGAAAACCCATGGCGCAAGCACGGCAACATTCCGCTCTAAGCCGCTAGGAGAAGAAGAACATGTTTACAAAAATTCTGATTGCTAACCGCGGCGAAATCGCATGCCGCGTCATCGCCACCGCTCACAAAATGGGCATCAAAACCGTGGCCGTTTATTCTGAAGCCGACAAAGAGGCACGTCACGTGCAACTGGCCGATGAAGCCATTTTGTTAGGCCCAGCGCCTTCACGCGAGTCCTACCTCGTGGCGGACAAAATCATCGCTGCGGCTAAGGCGACTGGCGCACAAGCCATTCACCCTGGCTACGGTTTCTTGAGCGAGAACACCGACTTCGCCAAGCGCTGCGAAGAAGAGGGCATTGCCTTCATCGGTCCCAAGGCGCACTCCATCGCTGCGATGGGTGACAAGATTGCTTCTAAAAAGCTGGCGCTCGAAGCCAAGGTCAACACCATTCCAGGCTACAACGATGCCATCGACACCGCTGAACAAGCAGTCGAGATTGCCAAGGGCATTGGCTACCCCGTCATGATCAAGGCTTCGGCTGGTGGCGGTGGTAAAGGCTTGCGCGTGGCGTTCAACGACAAAGAAGCCCTTGAAGGCTTCACCTCGTGCCGTAACGAAGCTCGCAACAGCTTCGGCGATGACCGCGTGTTCATCGAGAAATACGTGCTTGAGCCACGCCACATTGAAATTCAAGTGTTGGGCGATTCACACGGCAACGTGGTGTATTTGAACGAGCGCGAGTGCTCGATCCAGCGCCGTCACCAAAAAGTGATCGAAGAGGCGCCATCGCCTTTCATCAGCGATGCCACGCGTAAAGCGATGGGCGAACAAGCGGTTGCGCTGGCCAAGGCTGTGAAATACCAATCTGCAGGTACGGTCGAATTCGTGGTTGGTAAAGACCAAGACTTCTACTTCCTTGAGATGAACACCCGTTTGCAGGTGGAACACCCTGTGACCGAAGCCATCACGGGCCTTGACTTGGTGGAGCAAATGATTCGCGTGGCCGCTGGCGAGAAGCTGGCCTTTAGCCAAGCCGATGTCAAGCGCGACGGTTGGGCCATTGAGTGCCGCATCAACGCGGAAGACCCTTTCCGTAACTTCTTGCCTTCGACAGGCCGCTTGGTGCGTTTCCAAACGCCTAAACAAAGCATGTTCCAAGGCAATACCCAAGATCTGCACGGCGTGCGTGTAGACACGGGTGTGCAAGACGGCGGCGAGATTCCGATGTTCTACGACTCGATGATCGCCAAACTCATCGTGCACGGTAAAGACCGCAACGAAGCGATTGCCAAAATGCGCGAAGCGTTGAACGGCTTCGTCATTCGTGGCATCAGCTCGAACATCCCGTTCCAAGCCGCGTTGTTAGCGCACCCCAAGTTTGTGACGGGTCAGTTCAACACGGGATTTATCGCTGAGCACTACGCCCACGGTTTCCGTGCTGAAGATGTGCCACACGATGATCACGACTTCCTGGCTGCTTTGGCGGCCTTCGTTCGCCGCAAGTCACGCCAACGTGCTGCCAACCTCAGCGGTCAGTTGCCTGGCTACGACGTGAAAGTAGGCCAAGACTACACCGTGGTCGAGTTGGGCCAAGGCGGCAGCAACCGCTACGTGCAAGTGCATGTGGACGAGTTCGCTGGTAAGCCAGGCGTGGCACAAATCACGATTGATGGCAAAACCTATGCGATCGAAAGTAACTCACGTTTGAACGACATCCGCATTGAAGGCACGTGCAATGGCAAGCCTTTCACTGCGCAAGTTGAGCGTGGCACCTTGAAGAACCCATTGGCTTTGCAAGTGCAACACAACGGCACACGCATCGAAGCCTTGGTGATGTCGCCGCGCATGGCCGAGTTGCACAAACTCATGCCATTCAAAGCACCACCAGATTTGAGCAAATACGTGTTGTCACCCATGCCTGGCTTGTTGGTGGAAGTGTCTGTGACACCCGGCCAAAAAGTGCAAGCGGGCGAACGCGTAGCTGTCATTGAAGCTATGAAGATGGAAAACGTGTTGTTTGCTGCAGCAGACGGCGTGGTCAAAAAAGTGGTGGCCGCTAAGGGCGAATCACTGACCGTGGACCAAATGATTGTGGAGTTCGAATAAATGAGCGCCGCAAGTCGTCCATTCAAAGTTCTCGGCATTCAACAAATCGCCATCGGCGGTCCTGACAAGGGCCGTTTGAAAAAGCTGTGGGTTGACATGTTTGGCCTCGAAGTCACGGGCACGTTTCAAAGCGAGCGTGAGAACGTGGACGAAGACATCTGTGCCATCGGCGTTGGCCCCTTCAAGGTTGAAGTCGATTTGATGCAACCCATGGACATCGAGAAAAAGCCTGCGGTTCACGCCACGCCGTTGAACCACATTGGCTTGTGGATCGATGACCTGCCTGTGGCGGTGGAATGGCTCACGGCACAAGGCGTGCGTTTTGCACCTGGCGGCATCCGTAAGGGGGCAGCTGGCTTTGACATCACCTTCATGCACCCCAAGGCGAACGACGAGTTCCCCATTGGTGGCGAAGGTGTGTTGATTGAGTTGGTGCAAGCACCTCCTGAGGTGGTGAAGGCTTTTGCAGCTTTGGCTGCTTCCCACGCATAAGGTCACACGAGGACTGCCAACTGCATCAGCTCAACGCAAGCAGATGCTCAAAGAAAAAGCCGCTCATCTGAGCGGCTTTTGTCATGGTCAGTTGTGAGTGATGCCGTTACGTCATTCGTGCATCGACACACGCTTGGCCAATTGATATGCCAACAAAGAAGCGCATGTGGCCACCACGGCACACAACCAATAGTGCGTCACTTGGCCGCTGGGTTCGCTTTGTAACAACAAGCCACCCACCCAAGCCGCCACCCCCATAGAGAATGATTGCACCGCACCGTTGAGTGACATGAAGGTGCCTCGAAATTTAGGATTGGCTGCCGACGTGAGCAAGGCCATGCCCGGAATCATGCGTGCGTTCATCGCGAAGAACAAGGTACTGCTGATCAGTAACACAACATACAGCGACACAGGCTCTATCAGTGTGATCGCAAACATTGGAAAGATCGAGAACAGCACAGCACGTTGAAAAGTTTCACGTTTGCCCAAACGGTCTGTGACGCCACCCACCCAGCGGGCGCTGAAGAGCGTGACCACACCACCGCAAAAGTACAACCATGGAATCTCGTGCGACGCCATGATTTGGTTGTTTTGCAAATACAACGTGATGTACGGAATGATGGTGAATGCCGCAAACATCATGGTGCCCGATAAGAGTAGGGCCATGCGCTGGTTTGGCTCTCCAAGTACTTGGCCCATGGCATGCAGCACATGCTTGTCTTTGGCGTGCGCCACATGAGCGTCCAACTTGGGTACGCTGTAGTGGGCGAGCGCCCCCACGGCCATGCACATGACACCTATGGCAAAGAAGGCGGTATGCCAACCCCAGAGGTTGGCAAATAACAAACCAGCTGGAACGCCCGCAACGGTTGCGACGGAGAACGAGGTCATCACAATCCCAGTGGCACGACCACGGCGAGCGAAAGGCACCACGTCACCAATGATGGTTTGTGTCATGGTGGACAACACACCACCAAAAAAGCCGGATGCGATGCGCGCCACCATCAACCAGCTGTAGGTTGGTGCCATGCCGCAAGCCACGGTGGTCAGTGCAAACAAGATGTACAGCGTGAGCAACAAATGCTTGCGATCAAATCGGTCAATGAACGTCGTGGCAAACAAACCTGATAAGCCAGCTGCTACGGTGTAAGCAGAGACCAGCAGACCGAATTCTGCAAAGCTGATGCCAAACAGGCTGGTGAGCTGCGGCCCCAGCGGCATCATGATCATGAAGTCCACGATATGGGTGAACTGAATGCCAGCAAGCGATAAAAGAAGCAGAAGTTCTCTGCGTGCAGTGAGATGTGTGTGCATGGAAATGGGGAGTGTCGCGTGCGGGCAGAAGGTGCCCCATGCGGCCCAACGACGATTAAGCTTTCGTCGTTTGACGCGCTTTGGCTTTGGCGAGTGCGGCCTCAATGATCGCACGTTTGCGATCGACCTCAGGCGCGTGCTCTGCGCCTTTGGTGTGGGCGGGTAAGTCAGAGAGCTTTTTCAAGGCCTTGGCTTGCAACCGCTCGTCGTGTTCGATGGCTTCACGTTTGAGGCGTGCGGTGCGTGCCTCGTAGCGTTGGCGCGCAAGGTCTGCCAACGCTTGCGGCCACGAGGCCCAACCGCTCAGATTGAGGTCTATCGGCTCGAGTGAGATGCAATCGACTGGACAAGCTGGAATGCACAGCTCACAACCCGTGCAATAGGCTTCCACCACCGTGTGCATGCGCTTGTTCGCACCCACGATGGCATCGGTCGGGCAGGCCGCAATGCACAGCGTGCAACCGATGCACCATGCCTCATCAATGATGGCGATGGTGCGTGGGCCCTCTAGACCGTTTTCTGGGTTCAAGGGGAGGGCTGGCTTGCCAGTGAGTGCGGCCAGCCTTTCAACGCCTTCTATGCCACCTGGCGGGCATTGGTTGATGTCAGCCTCGCCTTGGACAATGGCCTCGGCGTAACGCTGACAGTCAGGGTAGCCACAGCGCGTGCATTGCGTTTGTGGCAGGGCGTCATTGATCTGTCTGACCAGACTCACTTTTTAGCTGAAGCAGCTTTTTTGGCTACAGGTTTGGCGATGGCTTTCTTTGCTGTCACCTTGGCCTGGGGTTTGGCCGCAGGTTTGGCTTGGCCTTTGTTGTGTTCCAAGATAAAACTCTTGACGTGCGGATACACCATGTCGCGCCAACGGCGTCCACTGAAGATGCCATAGTGACCAGCGCCTTTGGCTTCAAGGTGGTGATGCTCTTGGCGTACGATGCCGCTGCACAGCTTGTGAGCAGCTTCTGTTTGGCCTGAGCCAGAGATGTCGTCGAGCTCACCTTCGACAGTCAACAACGCGGTGGTCTTGATGTCTTGTGGGCGCACGAGTTCAAGCTTGCCTTGTGGGTTTTTAACTTCCCATGTGCCGCGTACCAATTTGAATTCTTGGAAGACGGTGTTGATTGTTTCCAGGTAGTAATCGGCGTCCATGTCGAGCACCGCGTTGTACTCGTCATAAAAATCACGGTGTGAATCGACGCTGGAGTTGTCGCCCTTGATCAAATCTTGGAAGTAGTCGTAATGGCTCTTCAAGTGACGGTCGGGGTTCATGGCCACAAAACCTGTGTGCTGCAAGAAACCTGGGTACACGCGACGCCCTGCACCTGGGAAGTTATCTGGCACGCGGTAGATCACATTGTTCTCGAACCAGCTGTGGCTCTTGTTCATGGCCAAGTTGTTCACCGCGGTGGGTGACTTGGTGGCATCAATTGGGCCACCCATCATGGTCATCGTGATCGGTGTTTTCTCGCCACGGCTGGCCATCAATGACACAGCAGCCAATACAGGCACTGTGGGCTGGCACACACTCATGATGTGGCAGTTGCCGTACTTGGCTTGCAAATCACGGATGAAGTCTTGCACGTAGTTCACGTAGTCGTCGAGGTGGAATTCACCTTCACTCAGAGGGACCAAGCGTGCGTTTTTCCAGTCGGTGATGTAAACCTTGTGATCTTTGAGCATGGTGCGCACGGTATCGCGCAACAAGGTGGCATAGTGGCCAGACAAAGGGGCAACGATCAGCACCACAGGTTGTGACTTGAGTTTGGTCAGTGTGTCAGCGTCATCGGTGAAGCGCTTGAACCGACGCAACTCACAAAACGGCTTGTCCATTTCGATACGCTCGTGGATGGCGACTTCGGTGCCTTCGACTTCCACAGACTTGATGCCAAATGCTGGCTTTTCATAGTCTTTGCCCAAGCGATACAGCAAGTCATAGCCCGCAGACACGCGTTGCGCCATGGGGTTTTGAGCAATGGGCGAGTTGGTTTGACCGTAAAGTTTGGAAGCAGCCTGAGCAAAGTCTGCGAACGGTTCCATGAGGCTACGTTGAGTTTCGAAGATTTGGTAAAGCATGATTTCGTCTTAAAAATTGTTGCAATGAAATATAGCAGCTGTTGAATGGTTAAAAATGGAGTCTGTCCTCCAATTTACATTTAATAACTATTTGTCTTAGACTCGATGAGCACACCAATTCACACCACCCGCATGCCAGTTCTTTTCATCGGTCACGGCAGCCCGATGAACGTCATTGAGGACAGTTCATATCGCCGCGCATGGCAGTCGTTGGGGGCTGAGTTCGGTGTGCGTTGGCCTAAGCCAAAGCTGATTTTATGTGTCTCTGCACACTGGATCACGCAAGGTTGGTGGCTCACGGGCATGGAAAAACCTAAAACCATTCACGATTTTGGCGGTTTTCCACAAGAACTATTTGAACAGCAATACCCAGTGGCTGGCGCACCCGAATGGGCTGCACAAACAGCACAACACTTGCGCCAGCCACACAGCGGCGAAGCGGTGGGCGTCGATCTGACAGCGTGGGGTTTGGATCATGGCGCATGGGGCGTGCTCAAACCCATGTTTCCTGCTGCGGATATTCCTGTGGTGCAGTTGAGCATCGACTATCACCGTCCACCTGCAGAGCACTTTGCGCTCGGGCAGCAGCTGCGTGGCTTGCGTGATCAGGGGGGCTCATCGTGGCCAGTGGTAACACCGTGCACAACCTGCGCACCATGAACCGCTCAGCCGCTGACAACCAAGCTTATGACTGGGCAATTCAGTTTGATGAATGGGTTGCGAAGCAAATTACCTCGGGTCACCTTGAAGCGTTGATCGATTTTCAAGCGCAAGGTGACGTGGCCAAGTTGTCGCACCCTAGCTACGACCACTTCTTGCCTTTGCTCTACGCCGCAGGAGCGGCAGAGGTGGGGGAGCCCGTGGAGTTTTTTAACGAGGGCTATCAGTTGGCATCCATCGCCATGCGTTCTGTCATCTGGGGTTGATCGCAACAATCGCAAGCGCATTGTGAGGTGCGTGACGCGATAAAAAAAGGGCCTCACGGCCCTTTTTTCTTGGTTGCAGTTCTTGCGTGCAATCGATGTGCAGTTACATCACTTTCGCGATGGCTTGGCACACGTAATCGATGTTCTTGCTGTTCAATGCAGCCACGCACATACGGCCAGTGTCAGTGCCATACACACCAAATTCAGAGCGCAAACGCACCATTTGGTCTTTGCTCAAACCTGAGTAGCTGAACATACCGATTTGGGTAGTGATAAAGCTCATGTCTTGCTTCACGCCAGCGGCCTTGAGGCCGTCGACCAGCTTTTGACGCATGGCTTTGATGCGCACGCGCATTTCGCCCAATTCTTTTTCCCACAAAGCACGCAGCTCTGGGTTGTTCAACACAGCCGCCACCACCGCGCCGCCGTGGATAGGTGGGTTGGAGTAGTTGGTGCGAATCACGATTTTGAGTTGCGACAACACGCGGCTGCACTCTTCTTTGTCGGCGCACAACACGCTCAAAGCACCCACGCGCTCGCCGTACAAGCTGAAGCTCTTGGAGAACGACGTAGACACAAAGAAGCACAGGCCAGCAGCCACAAATTTCTGAATGACTGCACCGTCTTCTGCAATGCCGTGACCAAAGCCTTGGTAGGCCATGTCCAAGAAGGCAGTCAGGTTTTTGGCTTTGACCACAGCCACCACTTGGTCCCATTGGGCGGCTGTGATGTCGTAGCCAGTTGGGTTGTGGCAGCAAGCATGCAACACCACCACGGTGCCAGCAGCAGCGGCGTTGAGTGAGGCCAACATGCCTTCAAAGTTCACGCCGCGTTTTTCAGCGTCGTAATAAGCGTAGGTGTCGACCTTGAAACCAGCGTTGGTGAACAAGGCACGGTGGTTTTCCCAGCTGGGATCAGAAATCAACACAGTGGCGTTGGGGTTCAAGCGCTTCAAGAAGTCAGCGCCGATTTTCAAGCCGCCCGTGCCGCCAATGCCTTGCACTGTGGCCACGCGGCCAGAGGTGACGGGCTCGGAGTCAGCACCGAAGACCAAGCCTTTGACGGCTGCGTCGTATGCCACGATGCCGTCAATGGGCAAGTAGCCGCGCGCAGTGGGTGTGGCCATCATCGTTTTTTCTGCGGCTTGCACGCATTGCAGCAGGGGCAGTTTGCCGTTGTCGTCGAAGTACACCCCCACGCCGAGGTTGACCTTATTGGGGTTGGTGTCGGCGTTGTATTGCTCATTGAGACCCAAGATAGGGTCGCGGGGTGCCATTTCGACAGCGGTAAACATTGACATCGTCAGTCCTTGATCACGGATAAAGAGGGGAGGTTAGGTAAACAGTCGCAGTCTGCGGTAGGCTTGCGTGTTCGGCCTCAATTTTAAGGGTCAACCCGTATGGTTTTTGTGATCATGCGTTTTTTTCGAGCTATAACGTTTGCAACACCATGTCTGACACCGCAGAAACACTTCCTGACGCAACGCCTGTTGCCTCGGCCACCGACGCGCCAGAACAGCCAAAGGGCACCATGGTGCGCTACCCCGGTTCGCCGTTTGAGCTGTTTCAGCCCTACCCACCTGCGGGCGACCAGCCCACGGCCATTGCGCAGTTGGTGGAAGGCATCAACGACGGAGAGGTGTTTCAAACCCTGCTGGGTGTGACGGGCTCGGGTAAAACCTTCACCATGGCCAATGTGATTGCCCAGCTCGGGCGGCCAGCCATCATTTTTGCGCCCAACAAAACCCTGGCGGCTCAGCTGTACAGCGAGTTTCGTGAGTTCTTTCCCAACAACGCGGTGGAGTATTTCGTCAGCTACTACGACTACTACCAGCCCGAGGCCTATGTGCCGCAGCGCGATTTGTTCATCGAGAAAGACAGCGCCATCAACGAGCACATCGAGCAAATGCGTTTGAGTTGCACCAAAAGCATCTTGGAGCGTCGCGATGTGATTGTGGTGGCCACGGTCTCGGCCATCTACGGTATCGGTGAGCCTGAAAGCTACCACCAGATGATCATGACGCTGCGCGCTGGCGATAAAGTGGGCCAGCGTGACGCCATTGCCCAGCTGGTGCGCATGCAGTACGAGCGCAATGACCAAGATTTCTCGCGCGGCAAATTCCGCGTGCGTGGTGACACCATTGATGTGTTCCCTGCCGAACACTCTGAGCTTGCGATTCGCATTGAGTTGTTTGACGACGAGATTGAAAGCCTGCAGCTGTTTGACCCACTCACGGGCCGCATTCGCCAAAAAATTCCGCGCTTCACCATTTACCCATCCAGCCACTACGTCACGCCGCGTGACCGGGTGCTGGCGGCGGTGGAGACCATCAAGGTGGAATTGGCCGACCGTTTGAAAGAACTGGTAGGCATGAACAAACTGGTCGAAGCCCAGCGCCTAGAGCAGCGCACGCGCTTTGACCTAGAGATGCTCAGCGAAGTGGGCCACTGCAAAGGCATTGAGAACTACACGCGGCATTTGTCGGGTGCGCCCCCAGGTGCACCGCCCAGCACCTTGACCGATTACATGCCCAAAGACTCGGTGATGTTTTTGGACGAAAGCCACGTCATGATTGGTCAGCTCGGTGGCATGTACAACGGTGACCGTGCGCGCAAAACCACGCTGGTCGAATACGGCTTCCGTTTGCCCAGCGCGTTGGACAACCGACCTCTGAAGCTGGACGAGTTTGAAAAGCGCATGCGCCAAGTGGTGTTTGTGTCGGCTACGCCCGCAGAGTACGAAAAGACCCACGCCAGCAAAGTGGTCGAGCAGTTGGTGCGACCCACAGGTTTGGTGGATCCAATTGTGGAGGTGCGCCCCGCCACCCACCAAGTGGACGATGTGCTGCAAGAAATTCGCATTCGCGTGGAGCTGAATGAGCGCGTGCTCATCACCACGCTCACCAAGCGCATGGCCGAGCAGCTGACCGATTACCTCACCGACAACGGCGTCAAAGTCCGCTATGTGCACAGCGATGTGGACACGGTGGAGCGCGTAGAAATATTGCGTGACTTGCGTCTCGGCGCGTTCGACGTGCTGGTGGGCATCAACTTGTTGCGTGAAGGCATTGACTTGCCCGAGGTGTCGCTGGTGGCCATTTTGGATGCTGACAAAGAAGGCTTCTTGCGTTCTGAGCGCAGCTTGATTCAAACCATTGGCCGTGCAGCGCGTAACCTGAGTGGTAAAGCCATTTTGTATGCCGACCGCATGACTGACTCCATGAAGAAGGCCATTGGCGAAACCGAACGTCGACGTGCCAAACAAATTGCTCACAACGAAGCGCATGGCATCACGCCACGCGGTGTGTTCAAACAAGTGCGTGATTTGATCGACGGTGTTTACAGCGAGAAGGCGGGCAAAGAAGCGCAAGAGCGCGAAATCCAACGTGCCGCCATCGAAGACATGAGCGAGCGTGACGTGGCCAAAGAAATCAAACGCCTTGAAAAGCTGATGATGGAACACGCCCGTAACCTTGAGTTTGAAAACGCCGCCCGCGTGCGTGACCAGTTGGCTACCCTGCGCGAACAGGCGTTTGGCGGGGCAGGGCATGACAACGTGGCGGTACTGGCGCAAAAAGCCTAACCGATTACCCTTGAGTCTTGTCATCGACAAATAGGGTTATTGACCGAGTGCCTGAGCAAATCCGTGGGGATTGAGCTATACTTGACCTAATTAGTCGACAAAGCCCAAACCTGAAGGAGCTTGCCATGCGTCTCACCACCAAAGGCCGTTTTGCGGTCACCGCCATGATTGATTTGGCCCTGCGTCAAAACAGCGGGCCTGTCACCTTGGCTGCTATCAGCCAACGTCAACAAATCTCGTTGTCTTACCTTGAACAGCTGTTTGGCAAGTTGCGTCGTCACGACTTGGTGGAATCCACCCGTGGCCCTGGCGGTGGTTATTCACTAGGTCGTCAAGCGGCGGACATCACGGTGGCCGACATCATTTTGTCGGTGGACGAACCCATCGACGCCACCCACTGCGGCGGTAAAGAAAACTGTTTGGGTGAAACAGGCCGTTGCATGACGCACGAGTTGTGGGCCTCGCTCAACCAACGCATGGTGGAGTTTTTGGACTCTGTCACCCTGCAAAAACTGGTGGACGAACAGATCGCTAAGGGGGTGGAAATTGAAAACAAGCCCACCTTAAAGCGTGCCATTCAGCCCATGCCCGTGGTCAAACCTATTCGCGTGAATGCGCCTAATTCGGTGTTTGCCCTCGGCAACGCCTTTGCTAAATCTTGATGGACCCATCATGGACATGACACCTCATTTCCCCATTTACCTCGATTACGGTGCCACCAACCCGTGCGATCCACGCGTGGTGGACGCCATGATTCCTTGGTTGCGCGAGCATTTTGGCAACCCCGCGTCACGCAGTCACGCATGGGGTTGGGAGGCGGAAGCTGCGGTAGAAAAAGCCCGTGAGAACGTGGCTGCACTCATTGGTGCGGATCCTCGCGAAATCGTGTGGACGTCTGGCGCAACCGAATCCAACAACCTCGCCATCAAAGGCGCGGCGCATTTTTACAAGTCCAAAGGCAAGCACCTCATCACCGTGAAGACCGAGCACAAAGCTGTGCTTGACACCATGCGTGAGTTGGAGCGTCAAGGCTTTGAGGTGACCTACCTCGACGTACAAGAAGACGGCATGCTGAGCATGGACGCGCTCAAAGCGGCGATTCGCCCAGACACCATTTTGATCAGCGTGATGTTCGTGAACAACGAAATCGGTGTGATTCAAGACATTGCTGGCATTGGTGCAATGTGCCGCGAAAAAGGCATCATCTTCCACGTGGATGCGGCACAAGCCACTGGCAAAGTTGAAATCGACTTGGCCACCTTGCCCGTCGACTTGATGAGTTTGGCCTCACACAAAACCTATGGGCCCAAAGGCATTGGCGCTTTGTATGTGCGCCGTAAACCGCGCGTGCGCCTGGAAGCGCAAATGCACGGTGGCGGCCACGAGCGCGGCATGCGCAGCGGTACTTTGCCCACACACCAGTGCGTGGGCATGGGCGAAGCGTTTCGTATTGCCAAAGAAGACATGGCCAAAGACTTGGCCAAAGCCAAAGCTTTGCAACAACGTTTGCTCGATGGTTTCAAAGACATGGAGCAAGTCTTCATCAACGGCAACATGGAACACCGCGTGCCCCACAACTTGAACATCAGTTTCAACTATGTGGAAGGTGAGTCGCTCATCATGGGCATCAAAGGCTTGGCGGTGTCGTCGGGTTCTGCCTGTACTTCGGCCAGCTTAGAGCCCAGCTATGTGTTGCGCGCCTTGGGCCGCAGCGATGAGTTGGCGCACAGCAGCTTGCGCATGACGATTGGGCGCTTCAGCACCGAAGAAGAAATTGACTACGCGATTGAAACCATTCGCCTCAACGTGGCCAAGCTGCGTGACTTGAGCCCTTTGTGGGACATGTACAAAGAAGGCATTGACCTAAGCACCATTCAATGGGCTGCTCACTAAGCTGCGTCGCCAAAATGAACCACTGCTTTGTCGCCATCGCTTGCCGTGCTAACCGCACTGTCTTCGCTCTGGCTCCG
>JACCDG010848234.1_pt1 | contig 13482 bp, 19 predicted proteins | sample 7442471 | NCBI WGS metagenome assembly JACCDG01 (sample SAMN15323444, study PRJNA562643) | freshwater metagenome | isolation source: river surface water | place: USA:Blue River Watershed | collected 2017-08-17 | reverse complement strand
TTACGAGATGGGAAAATTCCAGAATACAAAGGCTATAGACTTTACAAGTCAGTAGATCAGACAAAGCTAGAGTTGTGTGATAATCAAATACCCACCAATACATAACCACAAATTATAAGCAAGTATTTTAATACTCAACAACCTTCATCCCAAGAAAATCAATGATATTTCCAAACTTTACTTCATGAATTCTTTTACCAACATTTAGACTTAATTTCATAACTGTATTTTTATTTTCTTTTCTTTTGACGGTATGTGTTGTGTTTTTCTTATTTTCTCTTATTAGTATGTGTATGTTTTTTGAAATTAGAGAGTGTGACGGTTTAATTTCATTTATCATTTCTTCAATTGAGTCGCATATAAACATTATATCATCTGAGTTAAATTCAAGTGGATTTTCTATTGAAATCATCATACTACTGAAGACGTTTTCATCTTTGTATATAATTCCGGTACAATTTCTGTGTTTATAGTTATATTTTGCGATGCAAAACTCTCCGGTTTCAGTTTTCTTCTCAAGAAGAATTCCAGCCATGAATCCTGTATCTTCCAACAATTCCATGCCTTTTCCCAATGGAAAATTATCCTTTAATTCAACAAATCCAGCTTCTTCACAAATTCTTATCATATGAGTCCTCTTTTGATTATACAATTCCATTGATTTTTTCATTAAGATACATAGCACCCTATTTAATCAAAAACCATCTTTATTTCTCCACTTTAAATCTTCAAATTTCTTGTCTTTGTATTTGTTGTTGAACAAGTCATCAATATATATCATTTCAGAATGTGTTCCAGTAAAAGCAACAGGTCTAGCAAATTGAAAATATTCTTTGTCTTTTTCACATGAAATCCTAAATGGAGGCTGATTAATTGGATTAACAGGTAGTATTCTTATTCTATTCACTTCTTCTTGTGACTTCCTAATTCTAATATAATCGTTTGTCCATAATTTATTAATTTTGACTAACACTGTTGTTTTTGGTTCTTTTTCTTCATAGAATGTTTTTAACAGAATTGAAATTGCTGTAATTACCCTTATGATTTGATCCATGTTAAAAATAACATCTCTATTTACATCAATGGTTGAATGGTAACAAATATTATTTTCAGCTAATAATCTTGATCTTATAAATGTAGTACAATGTTGGTTTGTAACCTCAACTATAATTTCATCATTATTCTGAATGATTTTCTTTTGAAAGAAGCTGTTTTCTTTATTCTCCACAAAACCATTTTCTTCCAAATAAAGAACAATTTCATCTTTTTTCATTTTAGTTTACCGCACCTTCCATTCTATATCATCTATACTTTTATCTTTGTATTTCCCATCAAACAAGTCGTCAATGTATATTGACTCTGATACTGAAACAATGCAGCTTGATTCTAAATTCTTTCTTCTAGTTAATTTAAAAAAGCCTTCTGTGTAAAAAATACATACTGGAGGCATCATATAAGAATTGTATGAGTGTCTTACAACCCTGTCAGTTCCATGTCCAGAATACTTTGTTAGATATGTTTCATGATATGATTGCCCCTTGTGTGTAGTTATTAAAATCGCTGTATTTTCTTCTGTCTTGTAAAATGTCTTCATAAGAATCGGCAATGCAGTAAATACATTAATAACTTTATCCATTTCTGATATTTTTCTCAAATCATCTTTTAATTCCGAAGAGTAAGATATGTTTTTTTCCAAGCATGTAATTGAAGACACTATTTTGAAAATACCATATGACATTTTTGCCGTGAACAGTATATTTTCTCCACTCTGAATTACAGTTTTTACAAAAGGAAAACCAAGTGACTTTTCCATAACAAACCCACTCTCCTCTAAAAATAGAGTTATTTCATCCTCAGTCATTATTTAGTATAGCAGATAGTATTTATTTGGAAAAAATCTCAAGTGTTTTATCGTTATATTTTCCATCGAGTAAGTCATCTACAAGTATTTCTTGAGAATAAACACTATTCTTAATAAGTTGAAAATATTCCCTTTTGTTTCTCGCAAATGACTTTATTAGTGGAAGATTATGAGTTGGTAAATAAAGATGTCCGTATTCATCAACGAAATAAAATTGCTTTATCATATTTATGTCAAATAACTTTTTGGATTCAATTGAAATTGAAGCATTCTCTGTCTCTATTTTATAGAACATCTTCATGAGAATTACCGATGCAATACCCATCTTTATTACTCTTTCAATGTTCTTAATAGAACTCATTTTGAGAACAAATTCAAAAGTATATAAATGGCCTTCGTTTTTCAACACAAAAGAGACTCTTGTTTTACCAATGGGACTTTCCAAATAAACCAAAATAAGTATGTTTTCACTATTCTGAATTGTATATTTTTCAAATGTTTGTGTTTTTTTGAATTGACAAAACCCATTCTCTTCTAAATAAAGCACAATCTCTTCACTTGTCATTAATTATCATAGCATAAATGATGTTATGCAATAAGTGTGCCAAGAAAAAGCATCCTGTGTCGATTTTCCGTTGGACTTCCCTTCGTTTGGCGCTATAGTCTCTTTGTAAGGACCACGGGTGAGGCTGTGAGAGTCCTTTAGGTCTTTGACAATCCGTGACACTCACAGGTCTTCAGTTTTGAAGATAGTTGAGTTTCCTTGAAACCTTTTACTGAGGAATCTTGGTTAGGACTACACTGATAATGTAAACATCCTGACCGTTCTTTTGTCCTCGGTTTGTTTGTGGTGAGGAATCCAGACTAGGAGTACACTGGCTAAATGATCTCCTTGTCAAAACTTGTCCTCACTTTTCCGACTTAGCTCAGTTGGTAGAGCAGATGGCTGTTAACCATCGGGTCGTTGGTTCGATCCCAACAGTCGGAGCCGTGCAAGAAATCTTGAGAAGGATTACACTACATTTGGCGTAAAAAGAGTCCTCCTCGGTTCTTGTTCTTGCACACAATTGGCCTTGCTGGTTCGTGGGTTTCCCGAGGTGCGGACACACCTCTCTTGGCTTAATTACAGAAGAGGCTCGATACGAAAGTATCGGGCCTTTTTCTTTTGGGGAATTTGTGTTATGCTTTGATCATGAAAAAATATGGTGATTATTTCTACTATGAGGACTTCGATGTATTAATTCAATTAAAGTCAGCCTCAGTAGATGAAAAAATATTCATCAGAAGTATCAGCACACTATTTAAAGTTGAATATGATTGGCAGCCAAAGATACAGATGAGGGATGGTAAAAGAATAGTTAGACAACTAGGTTGTGGTGGAAATGGATGTGCATATATGACCAATAATAACAAAGTAGTCAAATTCACTCAAGATACATACGAAAGCATCTTCGTAATTCATCTAAGAGAGGTTATAGATTACTGGCCAAGTATACTTGTTGACACACATAAAATTTATCTATCTAAAGATTTTTCTTTAATATGGAAAGACTATGCATTAAGTTTAAGCAAAGAAGTCATTAAACTGTTTGATGTAGAAGAGCTTTTTATTGACTTCTTAGAGAAGTTGTATCAGGGTGATAGTGACTGGAGAGAATATATAGAGTTGCTAACATCAATAAAATCAGAAAGAGATGTTTTTGATAAATTACTTTCATTCAGTAGTGAATTTTATGAGCTTCATGAGTTGGTAGGTCTAACGGGAGATGACCTGTGTATATCAAACATTGGTCTTTCAAAAGATGAAGATAGATTTGTCATATTTGATTATGGAATGTTCAACTTATCACCAGTGCCAAGTGTAATAATACCATACAATCAAATTATTGACTTACATCTTATCAAAAAGGAAGAATAAAACAGTTGTTTTCATCAAATTTATCTCTCTCATATCTAGAGTATGCATCAAGTGCAAATTTTCCCTCTTTCATTAGCTCTATCCACTTGTATTTGAAATTCACGGACTCAATATCAGGATAGTTCTTAAGAAGATTCTCAATAGAATTTTTAATTTCACTCATCTTTGCCAAATATTGATCGTATGCCTTATCTTTTCTTTTACAATCATACTGTTTTTCATAGTTTTCAAATATATCGTCAGTCATATGATAGTTCTCACTTAGGTCTTCATAAAAAACATTCACATATGTTGTTTTTAGATATTCTATTCTCATATTAAACAACTTTTCAGTTAGTTCTGGAAAATTGGTCTTTACGGCCCCAGCATCATACCCGCAAAGCTTGTATGAAATATTAAACATCATTCTTGTTAATTCATAGTTTTCCATTTTTAGCTTATTTATTTCATCTTTCATAGATTCAAATTCTTCTTCTATCTTGTCGGCTATTCCCATATTTGTATGTAGCACAAATTATTTAATAAACTATTCAGTAATTTTCTGTGCAATGATCCATTCTTCTTTTGCTGTGACTGCGTTGTTTCTAATTTCGGTTCCCAATGATCCGCCCATAAATACAACTGTAACTTCTTCATTATTCATTTGCACCCAAGGAACTTCCGTATAAGCAGCAGTGATGGGAATATCATCCAAATCCATAAAACCATTTTTCTCCTTAGTTCTAGGAAAGAGTGACTTGATAATTCCATTAAACATAGGTCCAGTTCCAGACTCGCTCTTCTCATTCACAAATGAATCCCAAAACTTATGATTTACAACACCACTACTAGCCTCAATCAATCCATCCAAAAGTGGTAGCATCTTTTCATACCAATCAGCATCAATCAACTCTTTAGACATAATCTTAACCTTCCCCCAATCTTTTACAGTACCTTGCATATGAACCTCTGGAATTCCACAAGCTGTCAACATTCTAATATTTGCAGTCTTACTAAGCACAGAAATTGCAATCATCTGTGAAGCAATTCGCTCGTTTATACCAGTAGTAGAAAAATCACAAACATAATCATTGATGTTACTTCCAATACTTTTTGCAGCTCCAAGAACATAAGAAGCCATGTCACGATAAGGCAAACCAACAGGCAATACAACAGTCAAATCAGACTTGTCTTTGCTTTCAACCAACATTGAATTATGCTGTGCAAGGATTTGTATCCAAAAACTATCAGGCGAAATTGATAGATTTACATGCTGTGAAAATGAAAACATTGCTGCTGTAACAAAAGAAGAACGCATACTATAAAACATCTTCTTTTTACTAGAAGCATCAAGAATCTCATACTTACACTTCTCTCTAGAAATTTCACTAAGAATTGTCTTGATGGGAAAATCAAAACAACCACCAAAAGATTCTTGGCCAGCATATTTGTCAGTACGATTTTCAATATTCAGTCTTATGATCGTTGGATTTGCCATGCATATTCATAGCATCTAATTTCATGCTAAGATCAATACATGAAAGACTCAAAAGAAAACGAACTAAACAAAAGCCTAATTCAATATGTAAACTTCATAAGAAATGCATTTTCAAACATGGGTGGATTTCCAGATGAGCTTAATAATCTAACCATTTTTAATAGATCAGAACTAACAGAAGAAGAAAAACATATATTCAATACCGCATACAAGAAGGTCAAAAGTAAGACGTTTATGAAAAACTGTTTCCTAAATTCACTACAGCTAAGTATGGCAGATAAGACGGGAAGTATAAAACTTGTTGAGGGTTATGCTTTCAAATATATTCCAATGGAACATTCTTGGAATACAATTAACGGAAAACTAATTGACATAACCTTTAACATTTCAGACAATAAGCCACCATATCTGGGTGATTTTCCAGAAGACACTGCGTATTATGGTTATGTGTTCAGCGACTTGAATCTAAAGGAGTGGTACAAATTTGCAGATAAAGCCAATGATTTTTCTTTGTTGGGAATAAATGGTAGAAGGTTTTTTGGCAAATACTAGAACATCGGTTCTAGTAAAATACTAATTACATTGTCTACCTCTTCTTTAACTCTTTGATACTCAAATTCAACATCAGAATTAGGGCTTGATTCATTTATTAGTTTTACAAACTGTTTTCTCGTTAGTTTTACTATTTTATTTGTGAATCTATCAACTTTTTCTTGTGGCCCATAAATATCTACTTCATATCCATTTGGCATAACAACATATGAGTGGGATATGTAATTATGTGACTTTCTCTGTTCTTTGATAATTTCAATTTGTGCATAAATATCCCAACCATATTTATCATGCAATGCCAATGTAAGCCATATGCAATATCCGTAACTATATTTTTCTAATATTCTTGCCAATTCACCCTCAGTCATAGAATGACTATAACATGATTTGTGTTTTGTTATGTCTATTAAATTTTATTTTGAATAGTCATTTCTCAAAACTTTTCTACTTTTATTATTTTTGCTTTTCTTGTTAAGTATTCCCATACTGGTGATTTAGTCGCTACTCCTGACCAGTATTTTTTTGCCATAGATTTTATTTTGTCTGGGTGTTCTTTATCGCCAATAGCCATAAGAATTTCAGACTGCCAAGCCATATCATACTTCTCTATTTTTCCTATAGGAAGCAATGTAAAAATATAATTAGTTCCACCACCAGCATTATCTATGTCTTCAACATTATCAACCATAAAAACAGCCTCATAATGAGGAATACATCTACTCGGCCTTTCATTTTCTAAAACTATATACTCTGGGTATACAAACCATTTTTCGATGTACTCTTTTCCCCTACCAGATAAAACTGTACCGATTTTTAACTTTTTATAGCTTCCGTGAAAAAATGTTTCACTCATAAACAAAACAGTAACATTATTTTATATTTAAGCAAAAAAGCAAAGTCGGATGTTTCTGATTTAGAAGATACTTTGGTTTTGTCAAATACGTAATACCATGATACACTCAAATAATGTCAAATCCATTTGAGACATTTAAAGACAATCCGCTATTTGCTAAAATAGAAGACTTTCATGATGGGATTGTTTCTGCTTATGAACAGGGTGAAATTGAACATGGAGGCTTAGAGGTCAAAACGGCTTTCATTTCAAAAGTCTTTGCTTCTTCACGCTCAGAGTCATCAATTGTAAAACACATTGGGCAGGATTTTTATCTAATATACGAAGAGGATATGATTGAAGAAATTAATGTTTATCTAAGCAAAATTCTTTTTTTTGATGAAGAGATATTAGGCGAAGTTCTTTTGCGGTTTCAGACGACAAAGATAATTCATATGAATTATGATACCGGGATTGAGGTTGGTAATGGAATTGTCGATGTATGTAACTTTGTTAAGAATGGTATAGGCAAAGAAATATTTGATTCGATTATCTTATATCTTGTTAAGAGAAGATCAGTAAAAGAACGAATTACGGCTAAACTTTTTAAGGTGGATACTCATTCTGTTCATGGATATTCGATTGAGGCTCAGATAGATTATTTGGTCATATATATAGAAATAGAAGACATTAACAATCTGGATGACATAAATATAGTATTCACAGGAATTGCTGGTCAAAAGAATAAGGTTAAATTAACTCCAAAATTACTTGAAAAAATGAGAGAAGGTAGGCGTGATCTTTTTAGAGATATATGAATAATTTTGCTAATCAAGATTAATGCTCTATAATCAAAAAATGTCAATTCCATTTGAAGCATTTAAAGACAGTCTGCTTTTTGCTCAAATAGAAGACTTTCATGATGGTATAATTTCTGCATATGAAGAAGCTGGAATTGAGCATGGAGCTTTGAGAGTTGCCAAAGCTAATAAAGCTGCTTTTCCAAGTAGATATTCATACATTAATTCAAAAGCATCAGTTAGGCAGGTTACTGAACAGTTTATTGATTTTGTACACAGCGACAATATGATTGATGAAATTGATGCTCACTTATACAAGATTCTTTTTTTAGATGAAAACATAATAGGCGAGATTTCTCTTTTATTTAGAACAACAAAAATATATGATGTGGATTACAGCACTGGAGTTGAACTTGGCAATGGGATTGTTGATGCGTATAATTTTGTAAAAGAAGGCATAGGTAAAGAAATCTTAGATTCAATGATCTGGTTTCTTCTCGGGAGAAATAAAGAAAAGATTATAGTTCAGGTTTCTAAATTCGATACTCATTCTGTTCGTGGATATTCAATTGATGCTATCGCAGACGGTTTAAGTGTAAACATAGATATAGATGATGTTAACGACTTGGACTACATAAATATGGTGTTTACGGGTGTGATAGATAGAAAAATTGAACTAAGTCCTATATTGCTTCAGAATATGAGAGAGGGTAGAGTTGAGTAGGCACATTGCCACCTGCAAGAGCTGTGCCAAAGAAAAGTGACGGTGCCTGTCGATTGCGTTTGACCGCGCCAACAGGTGTGCTAGAGTCAGTGTGTAGCAGGGAGGTGAGACGGAAGATAGACGAGACTTTCATGAAATGCCTTGTTTTAAGGGCCATTGGCGCAATGGACAGCGCAACCGACTTCTTTTGTCAAAAAGGGAACATCCAAGGGAAACTTTGGAAAGAAAACTCGGCTAAATGCTGGAACACCCTTAGAGCCTTTCGGTACGCACGTCGCGTGAAAATCTGAAAGGATTGGGCAATCAGCAGGAAAGCTAGTCTCTAACTCGCAAGAGTTAGCTAGTGTCCTCAGAGGCCATACGCCGAGCCCCTAACATAAAACAAGCAGTAAGAAGCTTGTTTTGATGAGGGTGAAGATATGGTCCAGACTACAAAACACTGAAAAGTGTTGCATGGGAAACCATGTGTGGTAGGAATCGGTAGGTTTTTGGTTCGAGTCCAAAATGGCCCGCCCGAAAAGGCTCCGTAGTTTTTGCTACGGAGCTTTTTTTTTGTTTTTAATCTGATTTTTATAGCTTGACGATATCAGCGATACACTGTATCGTGGCACAATGCCACTAATTCAATTAACCTGCCAAACTTGTTCAATTCCCTTTAAAGGAAGACCAAGTGAGAATAGAAAATACTGTTCCAGATCATGTTCTGCAAAATTTAACAACAAAGCTTTTCCTAAAAGAAAAAAGATAGAAAAAGAGTGTAACTCTTGTATGTCTAAATACATACCAAAAAGCAAGTCTATAATTTGTGAAAACTGTGCTCAACTTAAAGAGGAAAGGATCAATGAAAACCTAGAAATGACAATTTCTAAAATGAAAGAGATTCATGGAAAGAAGTGGTCAGTTGTTGTTAGAACAAATGTTGGATTTTCGAGAATAAGCACAAAAAACCAACGGTGTCAATACTGTGGAACAGAGGAAAATATAGAGAGAGCACATATTATACAAATAACAGATGCGCCGAATAATATGAAAATGAAAGAGCTTCACAGCCTGGAAAATATATTGTTTCTATGCCCCAACCATCATTCTCTTTTTGATAAGCATAAGTTGCTGCTTGAATCAATTCCCATGAGAGATGGGCAAGAATTTAGAATGAGCAGGAATAATGCAGATATCAAATATGTGAATAATCCAAAAAACACACTCACATTATGTAACTCATATGATGAAACAAAACCATACTGCGAATTTTGCAAAAAGAACTTTTCTCCATCCAAATATCAACTAAATAAACTTAGGAAGAATCTTAAAATATTCTGTTCATATTCATGCTCTTGTTCATTCTCTACAATGAAAGTTTCATCCAAATGCAAAAACCGTACTATAGAATATTACACTTCGCTACCAAGTCTTAAAAATCTTCACAATTCGTCAAAATTTGCACACATTCGTTTATTTAATCGCACATGGAACAAACATCTCTTAACTCAACCCTGTAAATTTTGCGGTTCGACTGACTCTATTGAGCTTGCGCATATAAAAGCAATTTCATCATTTCCAAAAGAAACAAAATTAGAAGTAGTTAACAATCCAAATAATGTAATTCCACTTTGTTCCAACTGCCACAAAAAATTCGACTCTAAACAAATAATTACTTCTTTTTAACAGCTTCCAAATATGCGAAAATAACACAATAGAATCTAGACCGTTTCTCTTTATTAGAGTAAGCACACTTGTTTATCTGTTTGCAAGAATCTCCAAATACCCATGTATATAATTTACTTCAATCTCAACATTTTGATAAACAAATTTCTTGTTGAAAAAACTCAAAATGTATTCATCTGAACGCTCAGACTCAACAATGTTTTCAATATCAAATTCTTTATCTATTTTCACATCTAGCTTATTTCTGTTTCTTGAGAAAGAAGCGTTAAGGTTATATATCGAAAAATTTCTCATATGATTAAAATCAAGGCTTTTTCTATACAAATCGTCATCAATTTTTTCTTCAAATGGCTCATTTAAATGAAACTCTGTAATAGTGTTGTAAGCAACATGAATTAAATTTTGATTACGAACTTTTAAGTTATTGATTAGTCTTTCTCTATTTTTCTTCCAAAAGATAACTCCAAATTCTCCAGAAGCTAATATAACATCATCACACATGATTACAGGAAGATTTTCCATACTAAGATATTGCATCTTTTTTTGTCAAAGTCAATAGTTGTAAAACAAACCATCGCAAATCTAATGCTATGCATACAAATGCAGATCGAAACCAACAGTCAACATCCGTATCGCCACAATAATAAAACTATTCGTAAAGAGTATAGAATTGAATTTAATTGGCCGCTAAGTGAAAATCCGTTTTTTGGTCAATATCTATGATGTGTGTTGTCATCGCATCGGTACTTGCTTTTATACACCTCATCTCAGGCTCAAAAGACAAAGCATTTGATTTTAGTATACTTATGCTTTTAATAGTAGGATTACTGTCAAGTATATTTCGATACATTAGATTCAAAAAAGTTCAACTTTAGTCACTTGTAGTATTTGTGTTATACTCACCTGTATGAGCATCTTGGAACAGCTAATAAATAGCAAGCATATAATTCTTGGCAAAGATGGATTTTATGAGTTCTTTGAGTATGAACCAAACATCTCTGAAGAGAGGGGTAAATTAGTAATTAAATTCTGCGAAGAAGTGTTTAATATCAAATACATTGACTTTTCTTATGGAAATCTATGGGACTTGTTCAAGCATGATTATCCAGATGAATACAAAAACATGAGAAAGAATTGCATTGGTGCTGGACCTCTTCTAGATGAAGATGGTGAATTAAATATATTCAGCAATATTTATTTCCCGTGCAAGAAAGGAAAATCATACATTATTCGTTGGGATGATTCTTTACTTCATCCAACTCAAACAAAAGACTTGTTACACGAGATATCTCATTTAATCATATCTGGATTCTTCTCCAAGAAGCTTGATTATGGTTATGAGTTTTATGACTCTGCAAAAGGACTGACCGGCAATAATGAAAACATCATAGAGGGCATTGCGTCTGCTTTGACTTATGTTTGGTGGAGATTTTTTGGACTAACAAAAGACTCAGATACTAATGAACTCGCCTATTACCTTGGAGAAAATTTAGTAAAAGAAATGCCTGTTTTTATCAAAGACAATCTTCCCGCAATTGCACTTTTTACCAAAATATACGACTACAAAGACGCTTCAATATCTGATCTTGATTGAGAACAATTATTTCAATTCTTTAAATTCATGATGAATCCAGAACCTGTCAGTGTTAAAATCACTTAAAAAATCACTCAGATCATACAGACTATATTCTTTTGATTTTCTTGAACCTTTTAGATCATTTATTTCAAAAGTGGTGCTTTCTGGCAAATTATTCTCTTGGTTTATTATCATTTTGTAGTCATAATTATTGCCGCTAAAACCAGTTTCTACACCAGAATTAAAGGTGAATTTATGTGGAATGGGAAATTCATTAGTGTTTCCTTTCTTGCTTTTAATGTAGCAAAGCTGATGAAGATTTATAAAGAGTGGAATAAAACTAACAATTCTTGCTACAGAACAAGATACAGACTCAGCAAATGGACTAAAAAGAAAACGAATATCATAATCACAATAAAAATATGGAATGAAAATGTCAGCAGCAACAAAAGCTCCAGTAAATCTAAAAAGAATACGAATAAAATAGACCATTAAAGCTGGTTCAATCCTGCTAGTTTTATCAAACTCAACATTGCTTATGCAATAAAAAGTTCTGTCTAAGTCTCTTCTCATAACGAGAGATGACTCAAATCCATCTTCTATAACAAAGCCATTTTCCTCCATTGCCAAAATTATCTGACTCTCCGTTGCTTCTTTAGTATATTCATTAAGAAATTTATCCTCAGTTTTATATGCAACATCCATGTTTAAGTATAGCATCAAATGGTACTGTAAAACAGATCGTCAATCTTGATACAGGCGCCATTAGCTTAAGCTACACAGAATGGCGTGTGTGGCTGTGTCTATTCAACGGACAGTCCTCATTCTTGAATCACAGTTTGTTTATTTCTAAGTTTGTGTTATATTCTTTTTCATGCGTAGGGTAAAGAATCCGCATAAATCACATGAGTTATTTGAAGAGTGGTTTGATGGTTCAACAACAGTAAATGAAGATGGAAGTCCAATAGTATTTTATCATGGAACTTCAGCAAAAGACTTTGAAGAGTTTAAGTATGGTTACATCTATGAAGAAGACAGAGTAGATGAAAATAAAGACCCTGAAGACTATAATCAGTCTTATTCATTTGATTTCAATTCATTTCTTGGACCTCACTTTACCACAGACCCAGATATAGCTTCAAGATTTGCCACAAATGATCTTTCTTGGAAACTAGGAAATTCTAAGAATTTTAGAATCATACCAGTGTATCTGAAACTTGAGAATCCAATTTATTTTGGTGATGAGAAATCTCTACAAGCAGAAATACTTGATTTAGGGAAAGGCACAAAAGAAGAAGAAAGGTCATTAGAAGATTACATGGTTAATGAGTTGGGCATTGATTATGAAGACGATGAATTTGATGAAGAATTTGAACGAATTATATCTGATGATGACGAGCGAATGATGAGAATAGATTCAATTGAAGATGAAGGTGAAAAAGCAGGTGTAATGTTTGCAATTGCAGAAAAAGCAAAGAGATCATATAAGTCTAGCGGTTACGATGGAATCATATACAAAAATGATCACGAAGGTGGATTTGGCTACATTCCATTCTCAGAGAAACAAATATGGTGGATTCTTAAGAAAGACACACCAAAGACAAGAAGAGCTAAGAAATAATAGGCTTGATGAGTTTTCCTTCTAGGATATCATTCATTTTTACTGGCTGTATAAAAGCGGGAGATTCTACTTTGCTCTCAACTCCCCAGATTACATTGTTATCAAAATCTTCGTCAAAAACAAAATGGAACTTAAATTCATTGTAGAATCTTACCAATCCTTGTATTTCAAATTTATCAAGCTTTAGCGATATGCCTACGCCTGTAAGTAAAATTTCATTGTCACCTATATCCGCATCCATATCAAGACTAAACTCAGAATTTTCTTTAGTTATGGCTTTAAAATACATCATTATAGCAATTGAGGAATTTATCAAATTTTCAACTAGTTTTTTTTTGTAAGTTTTGATAACGGATAAATATAATTCTTGAATTATCATTTGGACGAAGTGTCACATCTTTGATAATCAAATCAAATATATTTGGCGGAAATACACTTATTTTTAATTTATAATTA
>JACCDG010489905.1_pt1 | contig 13482 bp, 29 predicted proteins | sample 7442471 | NCBI WGS metagenome assembly JACCDG01 (sample SAMN15323444, study PRJNA562643) | freshwater metagenome | isolation source: river surface water | place: USA:Blue River Watershed | collected 2017-08-17 | reverse complement strand
ATCTCTCGCAACAAAAAGACTCCGTTGCCGGATTGCTGCCAGTCCTTTGTGTTGGTTTCGTCGAACATTTTACCCACCTCTCGAGAAGCGCCGGAGTTCAGAGGGCCCGACTCGAATGCAGACGTTCGCAGGGAATTCCTGCACGCGCTTTCCGCTATAGCCACACTCGCTGCAGCCGCTGGCCCCATGCGAGCATCCAGGATGACAGTCGCAAGAGCAGCCCGAACAGTCAGCAGTAAAGCGCTCAGTAGTCGCTAACTCGCCGTCGAATCCGATGCAATAGACCTTGCGCCGATCGAGCCGATGACGCAGAACTAGGCGACGAATACGACGGCGCAGCGCTGGATCCCGTGCGTCTATCTTAACTTTGATCATCGCCCTATCCTCCTACGCAGGCATCGCCTGTCCACCATCCTCATACGACGAGATTGTATTTCGTGTCGAGCAAGCGCTTCGACTGCTCGCAGACCGAACCGTTCTCGAGTAGCAGCGTGCATTGCGAGGCCTTACCTGCTGGTTTTACGGTCTTCGATGCTAGCGTGCAGCCCGGTATGTTGTGGGACTTCGCCCAGGCCAGATCCAGGATGTCGAACAACTGCCTCTCGGTGGCCGGATCCGTCTGCACGAAACCGCGCATCGGATCCTTGCCGCACTTGCAGCGGTAGACGTAGCTCTTCTTTGGGTATGGGTTTGCCATCACTCTTCATCCTTGGTGGCTGGCGCACTCCAGATCGGGCATGGGTGATGGCACTTGCCACAGCACTCCCCGCCGATCAGATCGCACGACTCTTTGACCTTGCAGTGCGTGTCGAGGTCGCAGTCAGGGACGGGAATCGGAACTGGTGGCTCAGCCGGAGCCGACTGCAGCGCGCAGCGCTCGCCGCAGTGCCTGCATTTGTATCCCTTGCTTGGGTGGTCTCCGACGGGATCAAGGTCAAAGCAGTGGCGTGCTGGGTTCGGACATGACGCGCTATCCATCTCAGGAGGGCGCTTGAGGCAGACCTTGCTACACCACGCGCAACACATGTATTCGCCGTCATCATTGCCCGATCCATCGGCATTGCAGCGCTTGTAGGCGATCGTGGTCTCGTCTGTGCTACCGCAGCACCCGTGCCGCTCGCGATCCTTGTCCTCGTCGATGTCCTTTGGATTGGCCGGTGTCAGCTTGACGTCGCGGCTGTCCTTGACGGTGTGCGATTCCGTGTTCGCCATGTTCCACGGCAGCAGACCAGCGAGCACTCCGCAGGCCGGGGTGAGGGCTAGAATCAGCGGCCCCAGAATCCAGCACTTCCGATCACTCAACTTGCGCATGGGTCTCCTTTTTGGTGAGGCTGCGCTTTCTCGCTGCGGCTCTCGCGTCCATGGTTTGCAGCATCGCGGCCCACTCGCTGGCCTCGTCTCCTTCTGAGACGCACGACTGCAGCATCTCCGGGAAGTAAGACGGCGTCGGCGACATGCCGTCATGAGCATCGGCGAATGTGGCACGATCGAGCTTGCAGGGCTCGCACATCACATCGGAGGTGATGTTGCCGTCGTACTTGGAGAAGTGCTTCGTGTACGTTTCGCCGGGCCAGATGTTGCCGCGACACGATGAGCACTGCTTCTGGGTGCGCGCCTTGTGCTTGGTTTCACGCCAGACTTCGCACTGATCAAGATTGATGTCGCACATCAGCGGTCTCCTTTTTGGTGCCTGCGCTTATCCGCTGCATGGACTCGATGGTCATTGGGTCTCCGCAGCGATGCACTCAGGCAGGCGCTTGAACTTTCCGGACTCGCGATCGTATTCGCGGGGCTTCAGTCCATACGCCCCGCACTGATTTAGCGACTGCGCAGGGCATCCGCCGCACTCTGTCACCGTGGTATCAGCAGCCAAGGTCAGTGTGATGCGACGGGGTTCCTGATTCTTCAGACACGCGTCACACTCCGTCGTTGCTCCGAACGGCCGCGCAAATTCTTGCGCCGCTTCGTTCCATCCCTCAGACAGGTTGGCCCCGATCGGACAGGCCAGAGCGCAGGGTGCGCGCTGGTAGCACTGCGGACATGAGTGAAAATGCTTATCTCCCATCACGCCCTCCTAAGATCTCCATTCCTAACCAGTGGTCGGAACTTCAACATGATGAGCACCATCCCCCATGGGTTCCCCATCAGGACGGCAAGCGTAGGACGCCAGAAAACGGATTCCGGCGCGGGGCTGCACGATCACAAGAGGCTCTGCCCCTCGTTTGTCTGCTGGGCATCGAGTGATTGCGTTTCCAGATGCCAGCCACTCTTCTATGGTTTGCTTTTTCATTATCGTTGGGCTCGCTTATGCTTCCACACAAGATCGCCAAGCCACGAACCCAACCGCCATGAGACTTCCCCGGTCTCAACATCGCGCCAAATGGTGCAACTGCCCTCGTATCTACGGATCTGCGCCTTTGCTCCGAAAAGACGCTCAAGCCAATTTGGGATTTCTTGCACCGTGATCTGGTAGTCAGAAATTGAGCACGGCACGGGTTCGATTGATTGCACGGTGTATGTCATTTGTTTGGAATCTCGACGCAGCGCCAGCGCAGAATATTGTTATTCGGAGGAGCATCCTTAACCAACTCAGCGGCAAAGAATCCAGCGACCTCGCAAGCCGCCAGCGATGGCATGGGAGTCATCGTCAATGATGGACTGCCGTGGTACGTGTTGTGCCACAAAAACAGCATCAAGTAGACGGTCTTCACTTGGGTTGTTCCTCTTTGGCAGCGACAGCACTGGCAATCGCGTGAGTTCCGCTGGCAATGCCCTCCAGTGAGTTCGCAACAGCAAAGATGCCATCGGTTAGCGTGCGCCGGTCTTTTGTTGCATGCCCCATCGCGCCGATCGCATCAACCAAATTTGCCAGAGCGCACGAAACTCGTTCCTCGAACCACCCCATGGTCTAGACCGGCGCCAGCGGATGTTTGGCCCGCTTCGGCCCTGGCAGTTTGCCGAAGTTCGCCGGCATGGTCTGCGGCTTTTCATCGATGCGACCAGGGATAATTTTGAAGCCATTCGCGCGATGGATGGCATCCATCTCCTCGACACGGCGCGGGCTGAGTTTATTGGGTCGGTTCTTCATTGGGTTCATGGTGAAACTTCCTTAGTTGCAGCGCGTTTCTTCTTGCACATTACCAACTACTGCAGTAAAAGCAAGGATAATGAAAGCACAACGTAGAGAAAAAGTTAGCACGACACTCCGGATCATGATCAAGCGAAGCCGACTCACTCAGTACGCCATCGCTAAAAAAACAGGCATTCCAGCCAGTAGCCTGAGTCGGTTCGTGAAGCGACAGCAAGGACTGTCACTGGATGCAGTGGATAGGCTGGCGAAGCTGTTTGGGCTTGGGCTGGCGGTGCGATGGGATTTTGGAGTGCCCAACAAAGATTTCAAGGGGAATCCATGCAGACTAACGAAGAGCGGCTAAGCGATCAATTGGCCCGATTCGCAGCCGAATTGCGGCAAGCGATCCGGCAAAGTGAAGACTTTCGACTTTCGGCCTTCGCTTACTACTCAGGCCAAAGAGGAACGAGCGACTTCGCGAGCACATCGCAACCATGAAGTCTGGTATCAGGGAGGCCATCAAATGGGATCCGTAGCCTGTCAAGTCATCCATACCGGCCCAGAAACCCAAGAGCAACGTGAATGCGGCAAGGATGCCGCCGGTTATTCGGCCGATGGCGTAGCAGTGTGTAGGGCATGCGAGGACAAGGATACGCTACGGATCGTCAGAGGTTTCCGAGCCAATGCAAAAGCATGGGCCGATCTTCCAATTAAGGTAGCGGTCTTTGTGAATCGCGCACTGGTTCATGTTAGAGCCTTTGAGCATCGAGGCAGGGCCGAGGTATTTCATTCTGGGCTAGTGCTCTGCTTAAAACTCCTAAGGCCATCCGTGCAATTCGGGGCTTATATCCTGCCCGGAGATAAGCCAGAGAAACTGATGTCGTTCAAAGAGGATCCACGCGAAGCAAAGAAAGCTTTGGCACTATTGAAGCGATTGGATGCCGAGTCTCTCACGTTTGAAGTTCAGCCAACGGACGGCCTGCAATTGACAAAGGATGCGTGAGATGAGAAGCGCAACGGCCTATCTGGTTCTCTGTGCATCGTTTGCGCTTGGCGCTTGCTTCTCTCATGACAGTCGACAGATGCAGGACCTTAGCGAGCAGGCAAGACGCTTCGCTGCAGCGCTAAAGTACACGGTTGTCGCCGTTGAGTGCGTTGACTTGGGAGTCACTGGAGCCGATTGCGCAGTGCGGATCCAAGAGGCCCCATTGCCCTTGAAGCTTACATGTCTATGGGACCAGAGTTGCCGCCTTAAATGAGCCCTCGCCAGTACGCCCGCGCTCAAGCCATCGCCAACGATGAGCGCTCAGACCCAAACGAACGCGACAACGCTCGGCGGATGTGTGCCGAATACGAAGCGCTACACGGGAAGCCGGAAACCGCCTTCAATAAACGCCCATGGTGGACGCTGAAGGTGTCAGCAAAGGAGTCTGGCTACTGGCTTATTAACAACACAGAATTCCGGCGCGCATTGGTTGCCCTGCGAGAAGGACGCAAGCAATACCAATATGTCTTCGAGTGGTCGACCGTAAAAGCCATCCAAGATGAGGAAGTAGATTGGGTATGGTTCCCAGAGAAAGAGCCCTGGAATATGCCCTATAAGATGCGGCGAAGCGTCGCTGATCCGCTGGCGGTGCTAGATCGCAAGATTGGACGGCAAGAGAGGCTCATGGAGTGGGTCAAAGTCCAGGTGCGGAGAGTGGCGCGCAAGTCTGGGAAACGACCATTAGGGGCGGGGCAATTGCCGGGGGCTCGCAGAATAAAAACGAGTGGTCCGCGACGGTGAGTAGAAAATCTTTCGAAAGACGTTTGTTTTATATTGACACGTTGCGCGGTATGAATAGACTGGTCTGCAGAAAGCGAGACCACCATGAACCAGACGGAAACCAGCAAGAACAAAACTCTCGGTCTTCATCTCCAAGGCGTCGGCCTCCACATTGCGAAGCTTGCCACCGAAATCAAGATCGGCGATGTGCTGGTGTGGAACTATGGACACACATCTGAGGTTGTGGCGGTTCGCGATGCGTCCCCGCAGTACATCGCGATCGATGAGAAGTGTGAGAGTGGCAAGATCTTGACGCGGCGCATCAAGAAGTCCCGCACGATCGCGTGGTCGCCGAAGATGACAGCCGCGAAACTTGCCGCCTAACCGATTTAGAAAGCGAGACGAACCCATGAAGACCTTCAACATCACCGAGACTGAACAGGGCAACGACATTGGCGACTTCCAGGCTGACGACGAGAAAGGCGCGCTTGAGGCTATGGCCAAGGATGCGGGATACGACAGCTACGCCGAAATGCGGGAAGAGGGCGCTTGCAACGGGACGCTGCGCGTCACCGAGATTGAGGGCGAGCGGTTTACCCTGACCGTCCTCAACCAGGAGGAAGGCCGAATCTCCGTCCTGATTCCCGAAGAGGCGGCACCCTTGGTTGTTAACGAGGAAGGCGCGGAAGAGCGCGACCACGGCAACGCCGACTGGCCGACCGACGAGGAGATTCGCGTCGCTGCAGAGAAGGCGTTCGGCCGCAAAATCAAGGCACTCGGGCCGTTCCAGGAGGGCGACAATCTGCTCGAGGCTGTCTACGATGTCGAATTCGAGGCCGCGTGACCCGCATCGTCAAGCCCACGACGTTCAGCCAGCGCCTCAGGCGGTCGCGCGAGCAAGCCGGCATGACGCAAGCCGAACTCGCGCGATCTGTCGGCTACAAAGATCGCAATGCCGTATGGCAGTGGGAACACGATAAACAGATGCCACCACTTAGTACGTTTCCGCTGCTGGCCGAAGCGCTCGGGGTGGACAAGTGTTGGCTTGCGTTTGGCGAACAGTGCCAGGGTGGTTTCAAGGGTTTGGCAATGGGAGAAGAAAAATGAACGCGATACCCCTGAAGGCCCCTGATGGGACCATCTACACCTGGGCATGCGGGATCTGCCATCATGTACGGGCTGGCGTCGATCGCATGTTGCGCAACAAGCCAAAGGATGTCCGCGAGTTGGCAGAATCGCATCGCGCGATGGCCGAGGACTGCTGTCAGTGTCGCCGCTGCAATGGCCTGATCGAGGCGAAGAGTTTCGGCTCAATGCACTGCGGCAAGTGCGCGCCTGTTGTCGCCGCGGAGATGCAGGCGCTTCGTGCTGAACGTGCTGAGCAAGAAACGAAGGACGCCGCGTCGGCAGTGATTCTTGAGAAGGCGCTATCTGCCTCTCCTGACCGAGTATCCGCGCTGGCTCTTCGTGATCTGATGAGCGAGATCAGCGAGGACTATTACTGCGCCGGATGGCTGAGCGGGCTCGAGAATGACCTGTGGCGCATGCTGCAAGACGGCTCGCGCCGCTATGAGATCACCCAGCTGCGCGCGCTGCACGAACGCTGCGGCGGCTGGTGGTACTACGACGACGAGCGCGGCAAGATGTTTGTCACCACCGGGGACTGGCTCAAGCGCTTCCCCGCCTCTGACGGGCAGGAAAGGACGGGAGAATGAGCGAGAAAACCTGTACCCGCTGCATGCGGGTGAAGCCAGCGTTCGTGATGCGGAAGGCTCCGAACGGCGACACGGTCTGCCCGACCTGCATAAGCGATGGGCGCGGCGACGATTGCAAGGACGCGCCGCGCCTATCTGAATCGCAGGACCGGACGCACGACGACGTGGGTTACGCCTAGCCCCGGTTCTCGTGCGTGAATTTCGGGCATCGCGGACAGGACGGTTTCATGGTGGCCTCCTGCGAGAGACCATTGATCCGTCCGAGGAATAGATCAAGCCCGGTAAGCGGGCGCGGCTGGAGATGAGTAAATGACCAATCTTGTGAGCACGAATATCAACGACATCTCGCCAGCGCCGTGGGACCGACATGGCTGGACCGGCGAACTCGTTTCGGTCGGTGGCTGCTCTGCGACGGACTTTAAGGAGGAGGACGTTGACGAGGTCCTGCGGTTCGTCAGCACGCCGAGAGATTGGGACGGTGACACGGCCGGGCTGATTCGACTGAAAGACGGGCGCTTCGTGGCATGGGAAGCCGATTGGGGCCCCACGGGAGACGGCTTCTGTTGCGATGCGTACGGGGGCACCGCTGACATCGTATTCGCACACACTCCAGAGGAGGCGCTCGCGCGCTTGACCGAGAACGGGCGCGCTCTGCTTGACTGGCCGGCGCCGAAATCCGCCTAAATCCACACTCAGGTCCGCTCCGACGATGCGGACGCGGGAGGAGAGAAAAATGCCTTGTTCATGCGATGGATATGATGCGATGGACCGCGCCGACATGGCCGGCAAACTGGACAACGAAAAGAAGCTACGCTGTCGCGCTCAGAGCCTCGTGCACAAGCTCGCACGGGCGCTTGAGGCGCGTGGTGGTGACGGCGTTCCTGTCGAGCTTCGCGACGCAGTGGAGCGCGAGCGGCGCGAACTTCTTGCGCATAAGCGAGCAGAGGCCGAAGCCGACGCGCGCAAGGCCGATTCCGACGGCAACAAAGTGCTCGGCCGCATCGTCGACATTCAGAATCTTGGCGGCATCCCGACGCAGAAGATACGCGATGAAGAGAAGGCATGCAGGGATGAGTACCAGCGTCTAAAGAATATCACCGACGCCGAGTTGCTGGGATAGCCGCACCCGCCGTCGGGGCGCATCAGGAGAGATGAATGGAGACCATTGCAGTCGCATGGGAAGAGACCAGTCCAGGCGTCCAGGCTCGTCGTGTCGGTGACGTCGTCGTGCGTGTCTTCTTGTGGGAGGATGGTAAGTTCGCCTTCACGGCGCGGTGCGACGAGCGCAATCAGGATAAGTATTTTGCGTTCGAACGCGGTTTCGACAGCGAAGAGGACGCGAAGGCCAAAGGGATCCTGCGTGCTGGCTCGGAATATCCAGAGGCCGCACCTTCGACGCCCATGAAGCCTCTCGCGCATTCCAAGGGAACCTATTTTTGCTCACGCTGCTTGGCGGTTGGACACAATCGCCGCACCTGCGCAAAGGCACGACGATGACCACCCCGAACAGGCAGGAGAGCGCGGCGGAGACCTTGAGAGCCGCCGCTTTGGGAGATGCACACAAAGCGCTGTCGCTCGATGCCACGTGTGCGATCGGCGAGATGACAGAGCACGAATGGTTTAGCGCAAGCCGGCCGCTCTTTCACAACCTGGCCCGCTTTGTTCTGTCGCTGGCGCAGGGCAGCGCCCCCGAGACCGAACGTGAAGCAAAGCTCGCCGCAGAGAACGAGGCACTGAAAAAGGAGCGTGAAGAGTTGGCGTCATCGCTCGCCAGCACGCGTGTTGCTCTTCATCAGCTGAAAGACATCCAAGAAGATGTTGTGCAAGAAGTTCAGCGACTACGGAAACGCGTAACCCAAGCCGACGATAGAGACAACCGATGGATACGCGAACGAAACGAAGCGCGGGCCGCTACTGCCGAAGCCACCGATCGCGCAGAGAAAGCAGAGAGGGAACTCCACGCCGCGAAGACGCTCGAGGGCATCACGGACAAGGAGCGCGACCAACTCCGCGAAGAACTCGCCACCACCCGCGCCGCCACGGACAAAACGAGTCAACGGGCGGATGCGCTGGTTGGGAAACTCTTGGCTGTCGAACGATGGGCGCTCAACCTGCAAGCTGAGGCGGACAAGTGGAACATCCCGGCATGGCAGAGCATGTCAGCAGAAGTGTTGGCCCTGTGCGGCAGGGAATCCGATCCGCTGCCCCTGCCGCCGAAGGAGACGTGATGATTATCACCGACGCACCTGTTGACTATCACGGAAAGTTCAAGGGCTGCTCGCACATGATCTCTGACCTTGTCGGGCAGGCTGGTCGCGACGAGCTGATGGCCTTCGCGCGACGTATCGGCATGCGTCCCGAGTGGCTGCAGAAACCCGGCACCAAACACGAGCACTTCGACATCTTCGGCGAGCGCAGAAACCGCGCACTTCGGGCCGGCTGCGTCGAGGTGGATCGCAAGAGGATGGTCGAAGTCTTCCGGGCCAAAGCCGCATTCATAAGAGCCGCCATCGGAGCGGATGGAGACGATGTGAATTACAAGGGACACACCATCAAAGTTGACCCGTTCCGTCATGCCTTCGTGGTGACGGTGACTGGCCCGCTTATTCCGTGCTCGAGGTCCGGGACTTTCGCGACGCAGCCGCAGGCCATCGTCTACGCCAAGCAGAAGATCGACGACGCGCACAGGGAGACGGAGCAGCGACCATGACGGACGTAAAGAGGATTCAGGCTCAGGCGACACTGATTCGCGACATCGCCGAAACCGCGACCGGCCAAGAGCGCGACGGCTGGACCGAAGTTGCCGCCATGCTCGACGAGTTCGCCCGCATCAAGGGCGCGGCGCTGCCGGAGCAATTTGAAGACGTGGCTCGGCATATTGAGATGCCGGAGAACCTCGCGCTGCGCCTGAATATGACCGACAGAGAAAAGCGCTACCGGCAGCATGCACTGACCCTGCTCGATGCGCTGCGGGCGAAAGAGGCGGAGTGCGTAGGCAAGCACGAGAACAGGGAGTCTCGCGAATGCTTCGAGAAAGCGGCCTCAGAATTCAGGCGTGAGCGCGACGAAGGCCGCGGCAAGCTCGCACAGGCGCAGAAGGAGATCGAGCGGCTGAATGCCGGCTGGAATGACGCTCTGATGCAGCGCGATCAGATCAGCGCCTATTTTTCAAAGGTGCGCAAAGACCTCGGCGCGATCATGGGCTGGACGTCGAGCAAGCCGGACAAGGTGCCAAGCGTGCCGGGACTCGAAGCGCAGGCGCGTACGATAAAGAGGCTGGCTGATCAGGCTGGCCCGGAAATGTCCAACCTCTGGAAGATGGTCAGCGCTGCCGTCGGAGATGGCTGGAAGTCCCGGATGACAACGGGCTCCTCGATGGCCATGGCCCTGTGTGCCGAGATCGCCGATGTCAAAGACCGGCTCGCCCAGGCCGAGCGCGACAAGGCGGCGATGCAGACCGAGTGTGCCTTCTTGCTCAAGACACGGACAGAGTTGGCGCTCAGGGTGCCGATTCTTGAGGAGGGCGTGCAGCGCTATCGCATCGCCCACGAAGAGAAGAACGTCCACTATCGAGACGTTGCCGATGCAGCAGTCAAGGAGTGGGAGCGCGATCACGGCACGTTGGTGCCGCGGGAGGGGGAGGCGCAGAAGGGGCAGGAGAGCAAGGCGGAGTGGCTGAGCGAACTTGACCGGCTCGCCGTCAAGGTGCACGCCATACTGGACGGCACCGACGCTGGATTACCTGGAGAGGCCGAGCTTTTCAAGGAGCTGGCGCGGCTGCACAATCTGCGCTGCGTCGTGCTGAATGGCCAGGGGGAGGCTCAGGTGCCTGATGCTGTTCTGGGAATTCTGCGCCTCGAAAAACTCGGCCCTACCGTTGCTGGCTCCTCTCCATTGCGCGATGTCTGGATCCGGGCTGAGGGTTTTCACGTGCTGCGCGGTCAGGTCGAAGTCCTAACCGCCATCGACTCAGCCGGCGCCGATATCATGGCCGCGCACCGCGACGCCAAGCCGGGGAACGTTATATGAGCCTTCATCGCTCTCTGAGGCTGCTTGCCGCCATCGGTGTCCCGTTGCTCGCGCTACCCGGCGACGATTTCAACCCCAAGGACTGCGACGGCTGCGAGCACAAAGACGAGCCCGATGGTGGCCACTGCTACATGTTCAAATTGCCGCCGCTCGGCCGCTGTGGACAGCGGAAGCCCAAGCCCGAGAAGCCGGAGGGGACGTGATGGCGCTACCTCCTGAGTTTGAAGATCGCATCCGTGCCGCAGGCTTGGACCCTGCCACGGCTGGCCAGCGGCTCCTCGACATCGCGACTCACGATATTCCAGAGATGGCGACCGCCCGCCACCGCCCTGCTTGCGCGGATCACTGCGCCTTGATGCCCGCCAAACACGTTGCAGTGCAATGCTAGAACGGCTGCCCGACCGCCAAGATCATCTGTGGCATTACCTCGCAGCCAGCGCATGCTTCACGATGGAGCGACGCAAGAAGACGTGGCTTCTTTTGTGGTGGCTGAGGCTTGGGCTTCTTTTCGAGCGCTGAGCAGGGCGTGCATTGCCCCCCGGTACACGCGCAACCACTGCGGCAATCAGAAGCCGATGTACAACCAACGGCCATCGGCGCCGTGCTGATTGTTTCCAGTTTGATGCAACCGCAACTTCCGCGATCACAACAACCCGATGCGCAGTCGCTAGCTTTTGTGCAATATGTTGCTGAAAGCGGCTGCGGAGAGACTGGGGCAGACGGTGCACATTTTGCGGAGCCTGAACCAGAGGCAAATTCAGCGGAGTTTGCAGGCGGAAGGACGCGTTGTGCAATCTCTGGGTGCTGAGCAAACAGATATGCCAATAGTGCCCCGCCTAGGATCAGCAGAAGCAAAGGCTTTGCGCCAATGTCGGGCAGGCTTCTGGGGTCAACGCCACGGTCAATTGCTGCCTTCGCCAAATTGGCTTTTGTTCTCATGCCATATGCGGCACTCAGAGATGCAATGATTACTGATAAGTAACCGAGCCCCTCAACAAGTAGTCTTAGCGTTGGATGGTCGTTCATGGAAGGACTCCAGCGCCGCGAGTTTACGATATCCGACAAGGGCGCTTTTTGATTGACATTTCCCCCGAATGGCCATCATTCGAGAGCCGGGATTATCTCGGCGGTAATGTAAAAGTAAACATAGGGTGGCCCCCAGTGTTTTTGGAAGTAGTCCCGGGCCGCATGGATGGGCACTTCGTCAAAGCAGTCATCCACCTTTTCAACTGGCCAACTCTCTCCAAAAATCACATCCAGTTCATCCCAGTTTGAAGGTTCCAGGGCGACTTCATACACGCGCCAGACGGGTTTTCCCTCTGGACAGCGAGTTGGAGATGTCTCAGGGGCGCGCACCAATGGACTAGACAGGTTTGCGCCGGTATCGCTGTAGAAGTGCGGGAGTCCTAGATTGCCGCTATGGCATAGCACCTTAAATTGCTGTGGTGGAATGCACCGCTCTAGGCAATCAGCAGCCCAGATTCCCAGTTCCTTGCTGCCTTCACAGAATGGATACACCGGAAAGACGGTGTTCCGGTCTTGTGTTTTTCTATCGGGTGGCATTGCAACACCAGATGATGGCAAGCCACATCCAACAAGCATTACCGACAGAAGGAGGCAGAGTTGATGAATTCGCCGCATTCGTGGATGCCTCGCTTTGAGCCGCGAGAGTTGCATATTAGGTTCCAGACCGATACGCGATCGTTCCAGCGCTTGATGGCGTTCCCGTGCTGACCAGGGTGAGACCTGTGCTGAAACTCACATCAAGGATCCAACTTCCCAACTGCAGGGGAGCCGTGGAGCCGGCGGAATAGGTGAACAGGACGGTACCTGATCCGGTAGTGTTGTCATATAGCGTCCAGGCCGTAGATGCGACTGCATCAGCGATGTTTATCGAATGCAGTACGCCAGCGCCACTTACAATGTTTGTCGTTGCCCCGTTGCCAGAGAGATAGCGCGCAGTAAACGGCGCTTGCTTCAGTCTGCCTGAGGTATCAACCGCAACACGCTGCGCATTTGTTCCATCGCTTCCACCGAAAAGCACAGGATTCCCACTGACAGGGGCTCCAGCGGCGGCTGTGCCCGAAACCTGGACCGGCGTCATGCTGGCAATGCCTTGAATCGTCTGTACGCCTGCAGCCGCAGTGCCTGCGGTTCCGACTTGGTCGCTGGATAGCGTGACCGGCAGGGATGAAACGTTTGCTTTTTGCCCAACCGACGGGGCCGTCGAGCCAAGCCACGAACTGACATCGGTCCGCTGCCTGCCGCTTAGGTCGACTGAGAGCGGCGCTTGATTCCCTTCAGTCCATGTTGGGGCTGCAGCATTCGCTCGAGCAGCAATGACAGGGAGTTTGGCAGTGCTGTTTGTGCTGTTATCCGAAGCAGTGCCAACAACGGCAGCATTTAGGTTGCTTGCGGTTGGCTGCACAACTGTAACGGTGCCGCTGACTGGCTGCGTAGAGGCGCTGGCATCCACGCGTAACGCGCCCGCGGTCGTAAGACTGAGCGGCGAGGTCTGACCCGTGGTGTAACTTGGGGCTGCGGTGGTTACCGCGCCCTGCGAAAGTGGTCCCGTTTGGCCTGATGTTGTCGAGCCCTGCGTTTGAAAGACAGGGCGCACCGCGAGTCCAGATACGTTGCTGGCTGGTGCCGATGTCGAGACAACGGCCTGCTGAGTGCCGCCCGTGGTGCCATCGACGATTTTGATGGCGTTGGCGACATAGACAGAGCTTAACTGCGCGCTTTCGGTGACAAGCACGGTCACCGTGCCTGTCTGTACTGCGGTCGAGCGAATGCGGTAATGCGTGGCGCTGCCGACGTTTAAATTGCCTTGCCCGTTGGCTGTAAATGTCGAGGTAAAGACTGGCCCACCCGTGATGTGGACGCCGATGATGTACCAAGTT
>JACCDG010323103.1_pt1 | contig 13482 bp, 12 predicted proteins | sample 7442471 | NCBI WGS metagenome assembly JACCDG01 (sample SAMN15323444, study PRJNA562643) | freshwater metagenome | isolation source: river surface water | place: USA:Blue River Watershed | collected 2017-08-17 | reverse complement strand
GGTCCACCATGGCCAAACTGATCATACATCTGACGTTTTTTATCGTCGCTCAGAACTTCATAGGCTTCAGTGATCTCTTTAAATTTGTCTTCAGCTTTTTTATTGTTCGGATTTTTATCAGGATGATACTGCATCGCAAGTTTGCGATAAGCCTTTTTGATCTCGTCAGCGCCTGCGCTCCGATCAACACCTAAAAGTTTATAGTAATCCGTCTTCGACATAGAACCCCCGATGCTGATAATAAAGAATCAAAATCCTTAAGTTGTTGCTTGAGGTTTTCGAGCAATCATCACTTGCGCTGGGCGAATCAATTTGTCGTGCATTTTGTATGCTTTTTTGAATTCCCGACTGATCATTCCCTCTGGAACCGATTCGGTTTCTTCTGTGCCCAAGGCTTCGTGTTTTTGAGGATCAAAGGACTGACCCAAACTTGGAATGTCCTCGATACCAAACTTTTTAAAAGCATTTTTAAATTCGGTTGCAGTCATTTGAACACCTTGAACAAAGGTTTGAAAGTTTTCTGCATTCACTTCGTTCTGAAGAGCTCTTTCAAAATTATCCAAAACATTCAACAACTCGACGGCCATACGTTCCGCACCAAATTTTGTTAAATCAGACCGCTCTTTGATGGCATGTTTGCGGTAATTCTCAAACTCTGCCCGAAGGTACAGATACTCATTCTTAAACTTTTCAGCCTCTTGACGTGCTGCTTCGATCGCTGAGTTTGCTTCAACGGCTTGTGCTGCAGATGTACTTTCTTCCGCCTGTGAATTTTCCTGTTGCTCTGACATGGATCCTCCGAACAATAAACAAATAGATTTCGATGCTTTATGGCTTAATTTGATGATTTCATCTTAAATGTCAAGTTCTGCCTCAAGAAAGGTCAGCGCCTGAAAAACCTGGTTGCTCAATAATATCCCTAAATCTGTTAAAAAGTAGCGATTTCCCTGATGAGCAATCCACTTGTTATCCAACATTTCTTGAAGCCGCGGAAGGATCTGTTTCCACACAGATGTTCCAAATTTTTTATTCAATTCTTCCGCATCAATTCCCTTCGCCACTCGAAGGTGGGTATGGCAATAATCTGAAACCGATTGATGCAACTCTAAGCGCTCCAACTGATCTTCGGAAAAACTTTGGTCCAACATCTGCTGAACATAAGAACCGATCGCAGAAGGATTCCAAAATCGCTGCCCCCAAGGCCCAATATCCTGACCTAGGGGATTGCGCCCCCTTTTTTGATATGAGTGTGCAGATAAGCCCAACCCCCAATACTCTGAATCCGACCAATACAAGAGGTTATGTTGGGATTGATATCCCGGGCGAGCAAAATTCGAGATCTCATACTTTTCATAACCTTGCTGCAATAACCTGGTTGCGATCACATCAAACATCTTTACTTGAATTTCTTCCGAAGGCCTGGCGACTTGCAGACGATGCCCATGGGGCACAGTTAAACAGTAGGGACTGATGTGCTGAGGTTGAATTTTTAAAATTTGATCCAAATCCTTTTCTAAATCCTGCAAACTTTGATGAGGCAAAGCAAAAAGCAAATCCATCGAAAATGAAACTTGATAGGACTGAAGCAACCTTAAAGTTTCCCGGGTTTGCTGACTATCATGTTCACGATTTAAATACTTCAAGGTTGAATCTTTGAATGTTTGCGCACCCACACTGAATCGATTGACTCCCATTTTCAAATATTCTTCCATTTTTTCGTGGGTGATTGTTGCTGGATTGATCTCAATGGTCATCTCTCGAACTGGACGAAGGTCCCATCCTTGTTCTTCTAATTCCTGCAAAATCGACTTCAATAAATTTGGAGAGATCAAACTGGGAGTTCCTCCACCAAAATAAATCGTATCCACAGAACGCGGTGGCCAAAAAGAACTTCGCATTCGAATTTCTTGTCTGAGTTTTGCAACATATTGATCCGGCGGAAGAATTTCATCAAATTTGTATGTCGCAAAATCGCAATAAGAACATCGCTGCAGACAATATGGTATATGTATATAAATTCCAAACTCATTCATGACATATGTTCCTTTTCATTCATTGGATGAACAGGCTCTTGAAAAGGTCCTGGCTTTTAATTTTTCTTTTTCAAACTTTTCTCAAAGACAGTCCCTGAAAGCTCTGTCATACTGCTGAATATGCTAAAACAAATCAAACTTAAAAATGGTCTGAAAGTATTTCTTCAACAAAGTCAAAAAAGCCCTGTCGTTTCCATTCAAATGTGGGTTCGTACGGGAAGTGCCGACGAGGGAAAAGGCGTCGAAGGCATCAGTCACTTTATCGAACACTTGGTCTTTAAGGGTTCTGAAAAATACAAAGTGGGTGAAATCGCATCGGTCATCGAAGGAAGTGGCGGAGAATTGAATGCCTACACAAGCTTTGATCAGACTGTATTTTATGTCACACTATCAAAAAACTTCATACAAACAGGAATGTCTGCCATTTCCCAAATGATGGGATATCCACTGTTTGATCCACAAGAAATCGATAATGAGCGCGAAGTTGTCATTGAAGAAATCAAGCGAGGGCAAGACAGTCCTGGGCGAAGAGCTTCTCAGCTTTTGTTTTCAACGGCCTATAAAGGTCATCCCTACTCAATCCCTGTCATTGGTTTTGAAAAAAACATTCGTAAAGTTTCTGTGAAAAAAATTTGGGACTATTATCACGCTCGATACTCTCCTCAAAATATGTTTTTAGTTGTTGCTGGAGATATTGATTTTGCACAGGCTAAAAAATTGGTCCAAGAATATTTTGCCAACATTCCCACTTATAAAGTGGCAAAAGTTCAACGAAAAAAAGAACTTCCGCAAAAGGCAGCTAGGATCAGCGTGGAAAAGGCTGAATTTCAACAATCTTTAGCTTATCTGGGCTTTAAAATTCCTTCCATTGCACATGCGGACATTCCAGGTCTTGATATGTTGTCGATGATACTTGGAATGGGAGATTCCTCCCGGTTGGTTCAAAAATTACGCATTGAAAAAGCCTGGGTGAACTCTGTCGGAGCAAGCACCTACAACCCGAAAGATAAGGGATTGTTTTTAATCTCTATGGGTTTTAATCCTGAAAATATTCAAGGTATTTTTCAAACACTGCAAGAAGAAATTCTGCGCTTCTTCCAAGCTCCTCCAACGGCCGATGAAATTCGAAGAGCTTTGGTCAACCTAGAAAGTGAAGAATACTATTCGCTGGAATCCGTCGATGGAATTGCTCGTAAGCTAGGACACCTGGAATTTTATTTTCAAGACCAAAAAGCACTTCAAAAATATTTAAAAGCACTTCACGCCATGACCGCAGAAAAACTTTTGAAGTTGGCAAAAAAATATTTCAATCCCGAACAACTGACCGTCACCATCACAACCAATGCTGATAAAAATCAGACATTGAAATTTATCAAAACATGGACGTCTGGGTTTTCAAAAGAACTGAAAAAATTAAAAACACCCGCAATGAAGAAACAAAGCATGGTCCGCACCAAATGGAAAATGCCTGCGGCTCCTTCGAAACAAAATTTCGAAAAAGTTGTTTTAAAAAATGGAACTCATATTTACTTCCAACCCCTTCGGGATACTTTTACATTCTCGGCTCGGGCTGCATTTTTAGGAGGCTTGCGATTTGAAAGTCCTCAAGATAATGGCGTCAGCGAAATGTTTTCTCGCATCTGGCTTGGAGGAACAACTCATCGATCTGAAAACGAATTAGCTTTTGAAATTGAAGAAATCGCAGCTGGATTCCAAGCCGTTGCCGGAAAAAATTCGATGGGTCTGTCCTTCGAAGCTCTTTCTAGTTTTGAACAGCAAGGCCGCCATTTATTCTTTGATGTTCTTGCCAGCTCAAAACCCAATCAAGATGTTTTTGATCGAGAAAAGCATGTTCTATTAGAACAAATTAAATCCAAAGCAGATAATCCATTTCAAATTGCCCATGCTCAATTTATGAAAAAAATGTTTGGACAACATGTGTATTCACTGGAGTCCTCTGGAACGAAAGATTCTGTTTCTGGGTTGAAACTATCTGATGCAAAAAAGCATTTTGAAAAGTGGGCATCGACAAAAAATTTACACCTTTGTGTTGCCGGTCGTTTTGATCGCGAGGCATGGCTAGAAGCCATCGAACATTGGACAGAACGTGTGCCCCACCATAAAGTTCAAATGCCCGCTCAAGACGTTTTGCCTTTGAAAGAAAATTTGTATTCATTTCATGTGATGAAAAAAGAACAATCCCATGTCTTACTTGGATATCGTGGATTAACCCTGACGGATTCACGTCGTCCTGTTTTAGATATCATTGAATCCGTTCTTGCTGGGCAGGGCGGTCGTCTATTCATCGAACTTCGAGACAAAGCCTCTTTGGCTTACTCTGTATCTCCGATGAAATTGGAGGGCTTAGACACAGGTTTTTTTGGCTCTTACATTGGGTGTTCTCCAGATAAGGTTGATAAGGCCATTCAAATGATGCATGCCGAGTTTGATAAGTTATCGACCACATTGATTTCAGAAGAGGAATTGGATCGAGCTCAGAGATACATTTTAGGTCATCATGATATTGAACTTCAGAGAACATCGGCAATTTCAGCAGATATTCTTTACAATGAAATTTATGGTCTAGATCATCAAGACCTTTCTCAGATCAAAAACCGTATCATGAGTGTTTCAAGACAAGATATTCTCAAGCTGAGCCAGGAAATCTTTTCTTCAAAATGCGTTTTAAGCGTGGCTGGACCCATCGAACCAAAACTTAACCAAATTTAACTCAACTTTAAAGGAAGAAGTTCCGTTAGATAGGATGTATGAACACAACACAGAAAAAACACGAATCGATTTTACTTGTTGAAGACTCTCCTGACATTCTGGAGATTCTTGTTGATAGCGTTTCTGATCACTTCGACAAAGTCTATACGGCTTCGAATGGACAGGATGCTTTGACCATCGCTAAAGAAAAAAATGTTTATTTCATTATTACAGATATCAATATGCCGCAGATGTCAGGAACTGACTTTGTCACAAATCTAAGAGCACTCGGGAACCATGCTCCGATTTTGTTTCTGACCGGAGAGGGAAAAAAAGACGTCTTCCTTTCCGCCGTGCGGCTTGGCATCTGTGATGTGATTGAAAAGCCATTCAAAGTCCCAGAGCTTTTAAAATCCATTGAGCGTGCCATTGAAATCGAAAAACGCAAAGAAGCAATTTCTCGCTTAGAAGCCACTCAACCTGAAGATCCAAGCGTTGCCAAAGAAAAAAAGATGCTTGGTCTTCTGCAGGCTGTATCTAATAAAAAAACAGGGTAATTTTCATCTGAAGGTCAATTCCTTCTTATTCTGTCTCAAAATGATGAACCTCAACCTTTGTCGGGTTGAGGTTTTTATTTTTACCTAAGATCGTGCTAAAATAAGACAAGACTCTGCCGATAAGTCATTATCGGAAAGAAAGGGGACTTGTCGTGTCGGATGCTGAAAGTAAGATTGGAATCTTAAGTTCATCCAAAGACTACTTCCAAGAAATAGTTGATGACGGCTTTCAAAAAAGAAACCTCAAAGCCGTACCTCAAGTGAAGTCTTATCTTGTTGATTTGCTGGTTCACTACGTTGATGCTCGAAATCTTCATCTTGAAAAAATGGACGAAACGGGTCGACCCAAACCTCAAACCTTGGCTGAGCAACTGCTCGTTGCTCAAAACTTAGAACCCAAAGAACGGGTGGAACACTTGCGAATCCTTGGCGATAGAGCCTTGTACATCGCTGGATTTTTTGGCGAAAGTTTGCAGCGAAAATTAGTTGATGTTGATTACTACGCAGAAGTGGGCTGCACAGCCTATTCTCACTTATCCTCGCTCGTGAAGGAAGATACCCGCTCACGCTTATTTCAAACCTTTTCTTTGCAATTTTTGAAATTTGTCGATGTTCTTACTTATATCAGTCATCGAACCATGATTACCTCTGATCAAAATCTGATTCATCTGTATGACAGATACATGAGAACAGGGTCCGAGGTGGCTCGAGATCGCTTGATAGAGCTTGGGGTCATTACAATTCCTCGCATGAAACCAGCCGCAGGAAATTAATCCATCCTCAAAATCCAACCCGAAGACCTTCTCTGGGGATTTTTCTAGCCATTCCTGCTTGTTTAGAATATACCCCTAAATCAGACAAAGGAGTATTCATGTTTGGTTTTGGCATGAGCGAAGTTCTTTTTATTTTGTTTTTGGCCTTATTGTTGTTAGGTCCAAAACAACTTCCAGAGGTTGCTCGAACTTTAGGTCGACTTGTCACAGAAGCAAGAAGATATTTCAACACTCTTTCAGCAGATATGAATAGTTCAACGCTTGCGGATTTAAAAAAAACGATGAACCAAGTGACTGAAGTCACACCCAAACCAACATCTACTCCATCAAGCCAGGTAGATAGACATAAATCGGAGAATCAAGGATGAGTACAGAGTCATCTCTTTCTTTTATGGATCATCTTGTTGAACTTCGTTATCGGATTATGAAAAGCCTTTGGGCTATTCTTGCAGGTATGGTTGTTTGCTATAATTTTAGTGGTCAAATTTTTGATGTTATCCGCGCCCCAATCCATCCATACTTACCTTCTGGTGGCTTAGTTTTTACATCCCCACTTGATAAATTTATAGCTCACCTTAAGATCGATTTTTTCGGTGGCATTCTTTTATCTTGTCCTTTTTGGATTTACCAACTCTGGAAGTTTTTAAGTCCTGGACTTTATGATCGCGAACGTCGATTTGCATTTGCTTTCATCGGAGCAGGAACAAGCCTTTTTGCTGCGGGCGTAGCCTTTGCTTATTTCTTGGTTCTTCCCATGGCATTTCAGTTTTTAATGACCTTTGGCGGTGATGTTGACAAACCCATGATTACGATCGAAAAGTACTTATCTTTTTTTGTCACGACGTCGTTAGGTTTCGGTTTGTCTTTTGAAATGCCTCTTGTCATTACTATATTAGGAATGCTGGGTATTGTTTCTCAAAAATTTCTCAGAGAAAAGCGTCGCTATGCGATTCTGATTATTTCCATCATTTCCGCGGTGATCACTCCTCCTGATCTGATCAGCATGGTGATCATGCTTGTTCCAATGGTGCTATTGTATGAACTTTCTATTATTACAGTTGGCTTTGTTGCTCCAAAAAATGATTTGGATTTAGAGCAAAGCCCCACTGAAAACTTTTAGTCGGCTAAGGAGCCTCAAACTTAATCAGGATGGCTCCTGATTCCACGCTATCCCCTTGTTTCACGCAAATTTCTTTGACACGAACTTCATGAGAACTGCGCATTTCGTTTTCCATTTTCATGGCTTCCATGATCAGTAATGGCTTATTGGCTTTGACTAAATCTCCAGGCTTCACAAAAATTTCTATAATTTTACCTGGCATTCCTGCCTTCAGTTCCATCTCTCCACCAAGGCCACCACCGCGTTTCAATGAACGATGCAAAAGCATTTCATCATTGAAAATCTTAATGGTGCGAAAGGCGTTGCGCGTGAAAACCGTGTATTCTGTGTCTGAGCCAATCACGTCCACAAGATAAGAGCTACCTTTGAATAAAAAGCTAATGTAGCTTTCTGCTTTTTTAAAATCAGTTTTGGAAACATCGTAGTGGACCCAATCTTGACCTTCTTCTTGCAAAGAAATTTTCCATTGCGTGCGAGTTTCGCCAACATCAATTTTAAATTTTTTACCCTTCAGCTCTGCTTCAAAATACATACTACATCCTTAGCTGCATCTTACGACCAATTTTTTTCCAATGAGACAGCACATTCCACTGACGAACATCTTTAGCACGGCGGTCATTATAGGCCGTAATCGCTGCGGAAATCAGAAAGACATGATCATCTACTTCTTTGAACATCTCTGGCTCTATCACTTCAAAGTTTTTCTCTAAAAACTGAGTGGTGTAGGAACCATCTTTAAATTTAGGATGTTGTAAAATTGATTTATGTAAAATGATATTCGACTTAATTCCCGTTAATATAAATTCCGTTAATGCTCTTTCCGCACGACGAATGGCCTCATCCCGAGTTTCTCCCCAAACAATCAGCTTCGCGATCATGGGATCGTAATAAATGGGTACCTCGTATCCTGGGTAAGCATAGGAGTCGACACGAACAAAGGGCCCTTGAGGATGTCGACAGGCTCGAATCACGCCGGGTGATGGTTTGTAGGTTGAAGGATCTTCTGCACAAATGCGGCACTCAATTGCGTGGCCCTTTTGTACTAAATCCTTCTGTGCAAAACTTAAGGGTTTCCCCATCGCTACCATCAACTGTTCCCGCACAAGGTCTACACCGGTCGTAAGTTCTGTGATGGGATGTTCCACCTGCAAGCGGGTATTCATCTCCATGAAGTAGAAGTCTTTTGTTTGATTGTCGAAAATAAATTCAAAAGTTCCGGCGCCAATGTAGTTAATGGACTTCGCTGCTCGCACAGCGGCATCTCCCATTTTAGTCCTCACCGCAGGAGGAACAGATGGGGACGGAGCCTCTTCCATAATTTTTTGATGACGTCTTTGCACCGAACATTCCCGTTCAAAAAGATGAACAACGTTTCCGTGCGTATCTCCAAAAACTTGAATTTCAATATGCTTTGGATCTGTGACAAATTTTTCAATATAAACAGTGCTATCTGCAAAATAATTCAAGCCTTCGCTGCGGCAGGCACGAAAGGCGCTTTCTAATTCTTTTTCAGCATGCACAACACGCATGCCTTTTCCTCCGCCCCCAGCACTTGCTTTGATGATCACTGGAAGTCCAATTTTACGAACTACTGCTAACGCATCTTCGACAGTTTCAACAGAGCCATCACTTCCTGGAACAGTTGGCATATTAGCTTTTTTCATCAAAGCTTTGGCCGATAATTTATCGCCCATGGCTTCAATGTTTTCAGGAGTTGGTCCAATAAAAACAATCCCTGCCGCTTGGCATGCACGAGCAAAGTGAGTATTTTCAGATAAAAAACCATAACCCGGATGAACAGCATCCACATTGGCTTTTTTTGCAACCTCTAAAATTTTTTCGTAATTTAAATAGGACTCTTTGCTTGGAGCTGGGCCTATATTATAGGCTTCATCCGCAAGAAAAACATGCAAACTATCTCGATCGGCATCACTAAAAACTGCAACGGACTGAATTCCCATTTCCCGACAGGCTCTGGTGATCCGTATGGCGATTTCTCCACGATTCGCAATCAATACCTTCTTAAACATCACGCCCCCTTAAAGTGGAATATTCCCATGCTTTTTGGCGGGATTCGTATCCCTTTTGTTCTTCAACATTTCTAAAGAATCAATGATGCGTTTTCGAGTCATAGCAGGTTCGATCACTTCGTCCGTGTAGCCTAATTCTGCAGACACATAGGGATTACTAAATTTATTTTCATACTCTGCCGTTAAGCGGGCTTTTTCTGCCACAGGATCTTTGGCTTTCGCAATCGCTTCACGAAAAATAATATTTACGGCTCCCTCGGCTCCCATAACGGCTATTTCTGCACTTGGAAAAGCTAAATTAACATCACTTCTTAAAAGTTTTGATCCCATCACGATATAAGCACCACCATAAGCTTTGCGTGTGATCAATGTCACTTTAGGAACTGTCGCTTCTGCATAAGCATACAATAACTTGGCACCATGAGTAATGATTCCATTCCACTCTTGATCTGTCCCTGGCAAAAACCCAGGAACATCGACAAACGACACAATGGGAATATTAAAGGCATCACAAAAACGAATAAAGCGTGCAGCCTTCCGGCTTGCTTCAATATTTAAACAGCCTGCAAGTACTTGCGGCTGATTGGCAACAATCCCCACGCTGCGCCCATTTAAACGCGCAAAACCAACTATAATATTTGCAGCAAAATGTTTATGAACTTCTAAAAAGTAACCCTCGTCGACAACTTCCGTGATCAATTGAAGCATGTCGTAGGGTTTTTTAGGACTATCTGGAATTAAAGTATTCAATGACTCGACAATGCGATCAGGACGATCTCTTGTTGGCAAAACTGGTGCATCGTCTAAATTATTAGAAGGCAAGAAACTTAAAAGCTCTCGAATCATCAAAAGACAATTTTTATCATCCTCTGTTGCAAAGTGAGCTACGCCTGATTTTTGCGAGTGAGTCGCTGCCCCACCCAGCTCTTCTTTCGTCACTTCTTCATGAGTCACAGTCTTAATAACATCCGGTCCTGTCACAAACATATAAGAAGAATTTTTCACCATGAAAACAAAATCCGTAATGCTGGGGCTATAAACAGCCCCCCCAGCACAGGGTCCCATGATCGCGCAGATCTGAGGAATCACTCCACTACTGATGGTATTGCGAACAAAAATGTCTGCATAACCTCCTAAAGACTCAACACCCTCTTGAATCCGAGCACCACCTGAATCATTCAATCCAATAACTGGAGCTCCATTTTTCAAAGCCATATCCATGATTTTGCAAATTTTATTAGCTTGAGTGCGAGACATACTTCCACCTGTGACAGTGAAGTCTTGACTGTAAACGTAGATCAACTTTCCATTGACTCGCCCATAGCCCGTCACCACACCATCACCTGGAGCTTTGGCTTCGTCCATGCCAAAATGAGTGCACCGATGAACAACAAAACGATCTGTTTCCACAAAACTGCCTGGATCCAATAGGACATCCAGACGTTCTCGAGCGGTCAATCGTCCACCCTGCTTGTGTTTTGCAATTCGCGAAGGCCCCCCGCCTTGCATAGCCGCTTCATTTCTTACTTCTAAATCCTTGATGCGTTTTTCGACGGTACTTTCCATGCTGCCCTCGCCTTCTATCCTTACGGATAACTTCGACCGTACAATCTCGGGAATGGTACAGTTTCACGAACATGTGGAAGACCACAGATCCAAGCCACAGTTCTCTCAAGTCCTAAACCAAATCCCGAATGAGGAAATGTTCCATATTTGCGCAAATCCAAATACCAAGAAAAATCTTTCTCTTGAAGTTGATGCTCTTGAATTTTACGGCGCAAAACTTCGACAGACTCTTCACGCTGACCACCACCAATAATTTCTCCATAACCTTCTGTCGCCAACAGGTCACAACCCATGGCAAAACCCGGTTGTGTCGGATCTTCTTTCATGTAGAAAGCCTTCACAGCTGCTGGGTAGTGGTGAACAAAAACAGGTCGATCAAATCGAGAACTGATGATTGTCTCATCCGGAGCACCAAAATCATCTCCGATATTGAATTCTGCATTTTCTTTTTTCACCATGGCTGCTGCTTCTGAGTAATGCAGGCGCGGAAAAGGAGCTAAAATATTTGTCAACTTCGAAAGGTCTCTTTCAAGAACCTTGAATTCATCAGGACGATTTTTAATTGTTCTTTGAACAATGTACTCAACAAACTGTTCTGCTAACTCCATATTGTCGTACATATCATTGAAAGCAACTTCAGGTTCAACCATCCAGAACTCAATCAAATGACGACGTGTCTTTGATTTTTCAGCACGAAAAGTTGGACCAAAACAATAAACTTTCCCCATCGCCGCAGCTGTTGCCTCCATATACAACTGGCCACTCTGCGAAAGGTACATGCTTTCATCAAAATATTTTGTTTCGAAAAGGTTGCTGGTCCCTTCGCAGGCACTGGGAGTAAAAATAGGCGCATCAGTTAAAGTAAATCCACGACCATCAAAAAAATCACGAATGGCTGAAACTAATTCCGCACGAATTCTCATGATCGCGTGCTGACGTTTGGATCGTAGCCATAAATGACGATTTTCCATCAAATAGTCCACGCCATGCTCTTTCGGAGTGATAGGATAATCCACACTTGGAGCTAAAATTTCTAAAGTTTTCAAACCAATTTCATAAACATTGGGATGCTTTGGATGTTGTCGAACAACCCCTGTCACTTTGATCGTGCATTCTTGGGTTACCTTTTCAAAAACATCTAAGGCTTGATCTTCGCACTCACCACGAAACAGAACACATGGAACGATGCCCGTACCATCCCTCACCTCTAAAAATTTTACTTTTCCTGACGAACGAGTGTTGTAAGCCCACCCTTTTAACTCAACTGTCTGGCCAACATATTTACCAAGATCTTGAACATAGTGCCGCATAGAATAATGCCTCCGTAGAAAATGCTATTCCCATTTTCTATCAAAGAGGCTTCTCAGTGGCACTTGAAAAACAAGACGCAAAGTGTTGGTTCTGCGTCTTCAAGAGTGGATTTACATGGTCTTCATGATCTCGACAGCTCTGCGCAGGTCAAGTCGTCCCTTGGTTGAAACTCTGTAGGGCCCTTTTTGCACAGATTTCATCAATGCTTGCTTTACCATGCTGACAGTCGCATTGGGCTTCATGCTAAAAAGTAAGGCGGCAGCTCCAGACACAAACGGAGCTGCCATACTGGTTCCATCTAAAAATTGATAACCCCCAGGTACGGTGCTGTAAATGTTCACACCAGGAGCTGCCAACTGAACCAGGCTAAAACTGGAATTGGACCATCCAATCATATAAAAGGGTGAAGCCGAATCAATAGCCGCGACGTTCAATTGATTTGGCAAATTATATGCCGAAGGAAATTCAGGAGTTGAATCTAAATCATTTCCATCATTCCCTGCTGCTGTCACAACGAGAATATTTTTATCTGCTAAATCTGTAATTGTGGATTTCAAAATCACAGAATCACAGCTTCCACCCCAACTGGCATTGATCACCTTAGCTCCTCGGTCGGCTGCATATTTTAATGCTTTCACCGCTGAAGCTAAATCACCCGAAGAATCAGAAATAAATCCAATAGGCAAAATTTTCGCTTGGGGAGCAAGACCAGCAATCCGACCCGTTTCATGTTGAGCAGCTATGATTCCTGCAACATGAGTTCCATGAGTATATACTTTCGGAGGAGTTGCCACATTCTGTGCAAAATCGTATCCATAGACATCATCCACCAAACCATTGCCATCATCATCAATTCCGTTATTTGGAATTTCTTTTGAGTTCACAGCCAACTGATTTTTTAATTGGGGATGGGTGTAGTCTAAAGCTGTGTCAACAACAGCCACAATCACTCCTTGCCCCATAATGTTTTGATCCCAAACATCACTTGCACCAATCAATGTCTGTCCCCAATTCTTGAGTTCTTCAGTGGAGCTTTGGACAGAAGCAGACTGATGGATTTGATAGGTTTTATTGAACTCAACTTGTTGAATTTCATGCAAACGAGGTCGAACATGCCTTTCTAAAAACACCTCTTTATCGATGTCTTGATAAAATTCGATTTGCCCATCTTCTCGACGAACAACAAAGGAATTTTGCTGATTTTGACAATCGGTTAATTTATTCGACTGCTCGGGCTTATTTTCAGGAAAGACCGTTTCTTCGGTTTTTTCCTTGGAACAAGCAATCAGAAATAAACTGAAACCCAACGCACTGATGGTTTTAAAATTGATGGCACGAAAACATTCCATGTTCGGCTCCTTTGGCGGTCCATCCAAGACCTTT
>JACCDG010875963.1_pt1 | contig 13491 bp, 11 predicted proteins | sample 7442471 | NCBI WGS metagenome assembly JACCDG01 (sample SAMN15323444, study PRJNA562643) | freshwater metagenome | isolation source: river surface water | place: USA:Blue River Watershed | collected 2017-08-17 | reverse complement strand
TCTTAGTAGGAGATTCAACCATCACTGTGTTTGCTAGATTGGTTCCTGTTGTCCCTATTGTTCCAGCTATAGCAAACTTGTACATCCTTGCTTTCTCTAATCAATACTTAACATCAGAGAACCCGGCAGCAAATGTATCTCATATAAGAGTCACCGTTACTGTGTTTGTTGCATAAGTTGCACTTACAACCATAGCTTGTTTTGTCCCAGATTGGGTTCGCTTTATTATTGTACCTCTCTGTAGTAATTGGTCATATAGATTAGCATTAGATGTATCTGTTATAGTGAATACTGTGTCAGATGATCTTGTTGGAGTCCCTGGAACGGTTGTCCAGAATCATCCTCATGATGCAGCTCATCGAGCAGGCAATCATCAAGATACCTTCAATACATTATCTGTACTTCATATTCCTAGTCTTGTGAATGCTCATCAAGAGTTTCTATAGTATATGTCTCACGTAGCATCTGATGTTACGTTGATTACTGGGCTAGTAAGTGTCTTAGATGTTAATGTCTGTGTACCTCCTACCGTTACAACACTTGCTGTATTTGTCCCTGCTGTTGTTACTCTTAGGTCTCAAGTAGAGACAGTTACTATACCTGTACTATGTGTCAATACCGCATCACCATTAGCAAAGTTTATAACTGCTCCTGATGCTAGGAATAGATCAGAGAATGACAATGTTGTTGTTCCAAGTGCTGCTCCATCATTTGATATTGGAACAGCAGTACCTGTAAATCATACCTGTCAATTTTGTGATATTCTCAATCTCTCTGTAAGTGTTTGTCATCCATCTGCTGATGTAGAGAATACTATTCTACCAGGCATATCATTACTTCCTGGCGTACCATCTACTTCAAATGATATTTGTGCTGCTGTAGCATAGTCAGTTCAATCGTATCAAACTCATGTTATAAGAGCCAATGCGTCACCACTTTGTACTACTGATTCTGCTCAGGTTGTTCATCTGCTTCTTGCGAAGTACATAGACGCTCAAGCTCATGCTGTTGCAGTATGTTTGTGTATTTCTAATGCTGTTTCAGCCAACCCAGATGCGTCTGTCTCGTGTACCTGTAGGTGGGTAGTTATAGCAGACCCATTCACGGTCATGCTATCAACACCACTTATGGATAACTTAGTTCAGTCGAACTGCAGAGCATTAACTCACTCTATCGTACCATCTCATGTCCATACTCATATTTGATTATCTACTGGAGTACCTACCTTGGTAACATCTCAGCTTCATCCTCATGCAGCTATCCATGATGTTACTCATGAACCATCTGTTGATAATACATATCCACTCGTACCAGCTGTAGTTGGTAATGTTAATATCCAATCAGTGGCTAATGTTGCAGATGCCTTAATCCCTGTATAATTAGTGTCTGTACTTTCAAAGAATCTTATAGATTGTTCTGATACTATATGTGTTTGTGTGAGTACGTTTGTTACTCATATTATATCATTGAAGAATCAGTATGCTGTTGTAGCTGCGTTTGCTAATACCCGGAAGTTTCTTCCGCTAGTAACCCCTGTTCAAGCATCATTAGCTATCTCAGAACCAAATCATACGGCAGTTGCTATACTTCAGGCTGTGTTGTTATTTACTATATTACATAGGTATCAGAATGCTGTTCATAGAGTACCTTCTCCTGTGTATTGTACTGATGACTGAGATGCTCAAACCGTCATGGTCCCAGCAGAGTCTGAGTCTATAATTACCTCATAAACAGATCATAGATAGAGGCTATTGGTGTGGTCATGGACACCATCAACAGTTAATGATGCATATACACCAGTATTGATTTGACCAGTGACGTCAGCAGCATTTGTTACTGACATAGTAGCACCAATAATGTTTGCGTTAAATCAGTCGGTAATTGTTCCTCATAAGAACTCAGTTCTAGTTAGTACGTTTGTTGTATCTGTTTGATTATTATAGAATCCATATGCTGTTGTAGCGTCAAGGCTAGATACTACATATCCATATGCTGTTCATATAGTACCAGCATTGTTTATTACGCTTGCATTGTATCAAGTTGCTGTTGTAATTGTGTTTGACGCATGGTCTGACGAAAGATATACTGCATATCAGTTTGCAGATGATATAGTTCCGCTTGCAGCCAATGGTATATTCACAATGCTGCCATTAAGGGCGGTCACATTCCCAGTTCCAGATTTTGTAAACGCCACATCATTTATATTTATTACTCAATGGTCTTGACTGTCGGCAATCTGGAGGTGTGTTATTATTCCTCTCAATGTCTGTCAAGATTGAGATGTAGTATCTTGCGTAGTCTTTGCTACAGACAATACAGTATCTAATGTTACATCTGTTGAATACGATACTACACGAGTTCATGCACTAGTTCATACATTCTCTATATAGAACTCTCAAGTCGATCATACCTTAAATCTTGAGTAGTTAGTAGAATCATATGTAAGTCTTAATTGTTCTGTTCATGAAACGAACTCAGCCTGTGCACTTGGAGTTATTGTTCATATTCATAACTTCCCAAATGAATCTATTACAGCAAGTGCGTTGCTCTTTATGAGCTTGCCAGTTGTTCAGTCGAATGTTGCTATTGAATTATTTACTGCAGAACCTGGCCCTACTACATCTCAACTTCAGCCACCTCATCCAGATGCTCATCCATTCTTTGCTATTAGCTGCATATTTGATTTAGGTTATTAAATTAATCGTCTGACATACTTGTCAATTCATCTAGTGCAGCTGAATCGTCCTTCTTTATGAGTTGTACTTTAAATTGATTCAGGATTCTCTCTGGAACATGCTTTTGTACCATAGCGGTAAACAATTCCTCTATCTTACCTTCTAGTGTGTTGTGGGAAGCAATGAATGGATCAGCTATTCTCTTTGCATCTAATTTCTCTTCTAGGTTAGCAGACATCTCTCAATGCTTAGACTCTATTGTATCTGATAATGATTGTGCTATTGTTCTTAATTCCTCTAGGATGTTCTCCTTTGTTTCTGATAGACTTGTACCTACCTGATTAACTCATTCTCTTGCATCTATACTTGCTATTAACTCAGCAACCTTCTGCATTGAGTCCTTTATCTGAGATAGTTCGTCTATTACATCATTATTGTTCTTGCCTTGTATCTCGGCTAACAACTTTTTGATCATTTCTTGGGTTTCTTTTTCATTGTATTCAGGTATCTTTATAGATTTAAATTGTTTGTTAATGTCCTTGAATTGCTTGTCATAGGTAGGGATCATGAATCATGTTCTACCGAATGAGTATTTGTTTGTATAGTTATCTAGTGAGTTGTCTCCGAACTTGTATCTTTCTCAGCCTGATAGTGTAGCTGTACCGTCTATTTGGTAGCAGTATATCTTGTCAGGGTCGTAGTAGTTGAAGTCATATACGTAAAATCATAGACCTACTTCAGTAAGGGGTCAATTAGTTACTCTTACGGTTCCATTAACTTCTATGATATTAATGGTAGGCGACAATCCTGTTTTAGGGACTCCGTTCTCTGTAAAAAATGTGGTTATCCTTTCCAAAATAGTATATTACTTTTTAAAATTCAATCTTATTAGAATATTATAATATTATCATTATATTGTAATAAAACTGAGGAGGTTTTACCCTCCAACAGTTTATCTAGTAGCTATTCAAGTAGAAATGTTTACTGCTGCCGCATTGATAATCATAATCTTATCAACCGTAGCATATACCTCATAGTGATTGAGGTCAGTACCTTCTAATCAGACTGCTGCCGTAGGAGTTTGTCCATCAACAGTAAATCTAATAGTAGCTTCTGGATTTAATAGAACATAATTTACTCAAGCAGCTAGTGCGGCATCTCATTTACCAGCAGAAGCTGTGTTCATAAGAGCCTGTAGAGTTCTTGCAGTACCATCGCTAGTAACTTGCATAACTCCACTCTTGTATGTTGATACAGGATAGTGCATGGTTTATGTTATATTAGTAAACAAACATGATTGGACCCTTGTCTGCAGTGAAATCAGTAGCAGAAATTGTCAAATCAACTGGCGTACCGAAGGTAGCAGTAGAAGAACCTGCTCTACCTGGAGTGTTAGGTATAGTATAAGCTCTGAATTTTGCAGTTGTTCCGTTGAATGTAGCAGCTACATAATATCTACCAGGACCAATTATTGCCTTAGTACTAGTAAGTGCTATCTTTTGGAAGTTAGCAGCAGTACCAACAGTAACTCCTGCAGGATCTGTATTAGCAATCAATTTACCAGCTCCGTCGTGGAGAGATAAGACCGCCTTATTTGTACCACCAACAGATCCAATTAAGTATCCAAGACCTGTAACAGTCATGTTGTATGGTATATATATTTCTGAGTAGTATGAAGTTCCATTAGAGCAAGCAATATCAGCTCCTTGTACCGCAGTTGGAGATACACCATTAAGTGTATACACAGCCTTAGGTATAGGACTAGAGATATCTGTTCTTGTTTGGATAACATCCATACCACCAGCTCCTATTCCGAGGTTTTCAACAACCCCAGGTGCTTTATTTGGCATATTTTAATATGTTAACTATAAAGAATTAAGGGGGAGGTTAGTCCCCCACAGATTATGCTACTACTAATACTTTCATACTTCTTTGTGCTCCTTCTCTGAAGGTTTTGATACCGAAGAGATCGAATACAAGGTAGTTGTAACCAGTTTTAAGTGGTTCTTTGTTCATTTGTACTGTAGGTTCTGCTTGGATAACCATATCAACTGCTCCATATTGTCCGAAGAAACATGATGCAACTTGTGATCCCCATGCTCCAACTGTAGAAGTTTCTGCAGTAGTGATAGAACCAGAAGATGTGATAGTCAATACGTGAGATGCGTATGCAGCAGATACTCTAGCATTCTTAAGAGTCAATCTGTCAGTAGCAGATACTTCGATGTAAGTAGATGCACCTGGAGTACCAGTACCATTAATAGCCAATACTAGATTAGCCATACATAGATCTTCTGTAGTAGAGATAGAGAACTCTCCTGCAGTAGCAGCAGCACCATTAGCAGCAGCAGTGAATACTACGCCAGCAACAGTTACTGTTTCGTTGTCTACCAAGATAGCAGATGTTGTGAATTTGTTTGTGTGAAGTACGTCTGTAGATGAGAATACGTTGAAGTTTCCGAATCTACCAACTGCACCATTACCTTGCATAACTCCAGACAATGCTTCATCAGCTTTGTTGAAACCATTAAGGACCATAGACTGTTGCATAACTGCTTTGATAGCAGGAGTAACAACTGCGTACCAAGGCTTAGTGTCTTCTACGTTGTTTTGATTGAGTTTAGCTTCAGCCAATGACATGAATCTAATCAAGTTAGATGATGTAACTGTGATACCAATACCTGCAGTACCACCGAAGTCTGAATCATCCAATGTGTAAGATGCGTTTGCAACTTCAGCCAAGAACTGTCCATCAATATCTCTCTTCAACTGGTAAGTGATACGATCAATCAAGTTGTTCGCAGCATCGTACTTGTTTTGGATTTGGTCAATTCTGTCGATGTATACAGTAGCTTCTTTTGTTTGGTCAACTGTGAGGTATTCATCAGTTGCAGTAACGTCTTGTGGAGTTACAGCTGTACCCTTAACGTAAGTATTTACTTGTACGTCTGAGAAGTAAGGTCTGTGAACTTTTTGTCCGTTAGATAGAAGTGATTGTTCTTCCATGTTGGCAATTTCTCTCGCAACAAGGAGTTTCTTCAAGAGCAACTGTGATCTTTTGGATCGGTACTCTGGAGAGGCAGCTGTTAAATTATTTGACATCTGTTTTTGTTAATAAAAAGAATTAAATTCCTAGCTTGTCATTCATTGACCTGCTCTTTGTTTCTTAGCCATACCATTAGACCAATCCATAAACTCCTTTTCTGACATCTTAGATAAGTCATCAGTAGTTGGAGCGTCATAGTTTACTCCTGGTTGCTTAGGAACTCAAGAGAGTTCATTGTTAGCAGTTTGTTTATTGCGGAACTGCTCGTCCATGAGGAGACTAGGGTTCTTCTCTCATGCGACTAATATAAACGCTTTGTCGTAAGACAATCATTGTTCTGCGACTGCTGCATCAATGTCTGCTTCTAGCTCCTTAGCTATTGGCGTCTTGTTGAAGAAGTCGATTTTGTTTTGTTTGTGTTCCATTTCTAGTTGTGCTTTGACAACTAGTTCAGAATCCTGCCTAAGTTTTTCGATCTCCTCTTTCATGCGAGCAGCTTCTTTACTTGCTGCGTCTGCTTGTCTGCGAGCTTCGTTTCTTTGAGCTAGTAATTCTATTGCAGAAGCTTCTTTGTTTGTCTTGGATTCCTTTTTAATTGGTTCCTCAACTACTACAGGTTCTTCTACGGTTGTTTCATCATCGGTTAATGTGCTGTCGACGATATCAGCGGTGTCAAGTTCAATAGTCATTGTTTATAATCAGTATAAAATATGCCTTATACAAGGGCGAAGAGCAGTGACTATACCATTGAGAGGTGCGTATTCCTCTCAGTAGTATAATAATTGTTACAGCAGTTCGTCTTGGGTATTAATCTTGTGCTAGGAGTTCGTCTGATGCTTCTTCTCCGATTACTGCTCTAGCTTCTGAGTTAGATTCCATTGCTTCTTGCTCATTAATAAGAGCTACTGGATATTCTGGAAGCTTTCTAATGTATCCAAGCTTTGCTCTAATAATGTCATGAGAACTATAGTTTTTGTTTTTGTCTTCAAGGATTCCTATTTCAATGTTTTGTATTCTATTCTTTTGGTTTTCCTCTATTAATGCCAACACTTCTTTTGATCCAGGGATTTCTCCGACTATCTCTTTGAAGAATGGGATGACTTTGTCATTAACATAGTCTCTCGTCTTTCTCCATACAGTAGTTTCTGCTACATAGATATCATCCGTTGGTTCCTTCTGAAGTAGGTCTCTTTCCTTTTGGAAGTCTTTAGTAAGCTTATCTAGGAATGCTTGCCACTTAGGACTGTCCATAAAGCCTTCTAACATTTTAGTAACATCATTTGCCATGCGTAGTGGTTTTTAATTGTAAAGATTATTGTGGTGTAAGTTGTCCTCTATTAGGCGGAGTCTCTGTCTTACCCGCAGCAGTACTCATATTTATATTAGCTGCTGAGTTTGTCATCTCCTGCATTGCTGGAGGAGTTACTGGAGCGGCAGGTACTTCTTGTAGAGCTACCTGTAGAGCTGCTAATACATTCTTCTTAGCTGGAGTATCGTCTGCCTTCTGGATGTATACCCGGAATGTTGGGTAGTAGTCCGTAGGATAGTCTAAGATACTCTTAGGAGTAATGTCTATACTAATCATATTAACGAACTTAATTGCTATCCTCTCGGCATTAGTCAAAGGGAACATAACATTAATCTCGTTAGGTGTCTTCTTATATGATCTTGCTTGCATTCTCTGGGCTATGAGCTTACTTACTTCTGGTATAGCTGGGTTAGCTAGATACATTGGAAGTATCTTATCCCAGTATACTTGTTGCTTAAGGAGTAGAGCGTCATAGTCTCCAGCCGTCTTACAAGTTATGTAAGGCATCTGCTCCATGAATATATTATCCTGGGTGATGCTTGCGTTGCTATACTCGAAGTTAGATTGGATAGTTATTATCTTTTCATCTGCACTTGACAGATTCTCCATATAACCTCTCAACCATTCATAAGCGAACTGCTTATCTCATCGTGAGTTAACCTTATTGTTAAGTAACCCAATGATGTTGGCATTAGCTTGAGCTATCTGACTTTCAGTAGCAGTAACATCTCTAGATGAGATAATACCAGCCTGTTGATCATCAAGTGATACATTCCTTCTGGATTCGCCCTCAATGGAGTTAATCATAGAGAACACATCTGTCTTGATTTGGCTTCTAGGTAATTCGTATCAAGCTCTAGATAGGTCTAGATCAGTATCTACAAATATCTGTCTTCCAGATGTCGTAGGCTTCAATACATCATTCTTATTCTTAATCAATCTACTATTCCATATCATATCTCCACCCAACGCTTCCTTCTTCGCTTTGATTATGTTTAGATTGAATAGGATTGTCTTTGCTGTCTGAAGATCGTCCAACTTATCACATACAGATTCTCCGAACGGATCATTTCTTCTAGGCTTCCAGTAATTCAATATAATACCGAAGTCTATAAGATTAGGATTCTTCTTCTCTTCTTTAGTGACTGCTTTTATTTCTTTTATTCTTATACATTGACTTCTATCTGCCGTCCATGTAGTTCTCCATTTCTTATTCTTGAACCACGTCATGTGGTGATATACGTCTACTGCAAAGTTATTCTTAAGTGCGTCTGTTGTTGTTGGGAAGTTATAGTTGTATGCAGTTGCATATGTCTGTCTGTTGAGTGCTTGCTCAGATGAGAAGAAACTCTTTACTAATCAGTCTAGTGTTTCTTTATCATAGAGTCAGCTCTTCACTAAGTCCATAACAGTTGACTGCATCTCGAATCCATGGTATCTGTATCCTTTACCATCAAATCTTCCTGTCTGGGAAGGCAATGGGTCCGGTATCCAGCATAATGGATTGATAACTACGAACAATGGGATCTTTCTAGTGTCATCCCAGTTATATCTGTCTCTTAGGGCTACACCAAAGAAGTATCTATCTTGTTCCTTCTGGTAATACATTTGCTGATAGTCGTCCTCATTGTTATCGAACTCGTATAGCATATTTATGTTGTCGGCTTTCTCCTGTCATAGCCAACCATCTCTACTGGCAAAGTTTACAGTAAGTGCGTCCGTGTAGGAGGTGGCTATTAAGGTATCTATAGCGTTAGCTATCATTGGGATGTTAATCTTGGTGGGATCCTTCTTCTGTTTGTTCCACCTTTCGATTCTGTCTCTATATTGTATTCTCTTTGGATTAACATAGAGGAATCATTCTGCATATTCTCTTTGGACTTGTCCTCTGAGTGTTTCTAGGTCGTCAGGTGATATACCTACTCAGTTAATATACTTTTCCTCCATATATCCTTATTTTTTGTAAATGCGGTCCCTCTATATGTATCTCCTATCGAAAATCAAGTAGGGTCCTTGTAGCTTGACTTATGTTATATTTTATTATATATATAGTAATGGTTTTAGATGCCTAGAACATCTGAGTAATCTATCTCGAAGACTCATAGGTCCTCTTCTTTTACATCTGAGGTATCTTCCTTCACTAACCATATCATTCTCATCATTAAAGCATCTGAATGATCGGGTGATTGTCCATTCATCCTCTTCTTCATATCCTCCTTAGACTCTAAGTATGTTTTGGCATCTGAGGCAGAAGTCTTTATAAGAATATTGTCTAACTCTAGGGATATCTGGTCCTTGAGTTGCCCATCGGCATTAACCTTGATGGTCCTACGCTCCATACATTCCTTCAGCTTGAAGTAGCATTGAGCTTTGAGATTACCAAAGTTCTTATTGTATAAGTCAGAGGCTCTCTCTAGTTCAGACTTGAATGGTGTAGCATTGTTCACAAATTGATAACAGCCTCTCACTTGATCAGCTACTCATCCTCATACTCAATCACTATCCACTACTATATGATGCCTACGGATATTGTATAGTTCCTCAAACTTCTTTATCTCTTCAGCAACCTCATCAGTAGTCTTGCCTTCGTACTTATAGAACATAAGAGCTTCCATACCTCTTCGTATAACAATCACTGTCTTGTCTTCACCCAAGCGGGCAACATCACAACTGAGGTAGAAGTTGTCACTCTTCTCAACATTATTCCTAAACAGATCAATAACTTCATCATAACGAAACAGTCTGCCCTTCGTATCGTCATAATCAAAGTTACCGAACAAAAGTCTCTCTCTCGTAATAGTATCCGACTTCTTCAGCTGCTCAATATAGTTTGGATCTACTTTAGCATTATCGGTTACTAATGCCTGGAGGAATACCTTATCGGTCATTACCCCTGACTTGTTCATCGTCTGGAACTTATCATTCATTCCATTCTCCTTCCATGGCTTATAGTATCTAGTATACACATGCCCCTTATCCGGATTAAATGTCTCTAGTATCTTTGGTTTAATCTTATACTCCTGATTCCTTTGTCTACCAATACGTGTAGATAGGATTGTTATAGCTTGTCCATCTATTTCATTTGATTCATCTACAAATCCTCCTGTAAGTTCTAATGATCCAAACCTTGTATATAATGGATCAGATGGATTATGTGCACCATCTAATAACAATATCTCAGAACCATTAAGGAACTTTACTATATTGTCTTTACTGTTTAGCTTACCACATAATGCCTCTGGGACTTTGTAGTCCTGGCAGAATTTATAATAAGAGTTCAATGTAGTCTTCTTAAGGTTCTGTAATTCTTTACGACACATGAACCATCTAGTCCCTGGATACTTATGACACATCATCCATAACCAGGCTACTCCTAAGTAAGACTTACCTCATCAGGCAGCTCCACCATAACCTATCTCAGACGTAACATCATCCATAAGGTATTGTAATGCTAGTGCCTGCTTCTTAGATGCTCAGAACTCTAGATTATATCTAGGGAGTGTTCCTTCTGGTATATCCATTAGCTTAATATCTTAATAGTAATATCTCCTACAGTAGCTTCAAATTCCTGTTTCTCCTCTTCTGGTTTAATACCAGCTCTATCCAATATATCCTTAATAACAGTAGCTCTTACAGCAGGAGGAGTTCTTTCAGATCTAGCCATCCCTACCTGGATATCAAACATCTCTCTACCCTTCTCTTGTATATAAGCCATGATATGAGCTTTGTTCTTCATCTGGTGTCAGTACTGGGCAGGGAACTTAGCATCAGATATCTCCCTAGCTGCATCAGTAGCAGTCATCCCAGCTAAGATATTCTCAGCAAACTTCTCCTCATCATCAGTTAATCAACTCTTATTTAATTTACCTCTGGGCTTTCCTTTGGCTCAGGTTTCTTCCTTGTCATTGACTTGTTCCAAGTCTTGGATCACTTCTTCGGCCCCTTCTTCAAAGGATTCCCCTTGGGATTCAATGACTTCGTCTTCCTTGGATTCTTCACTACTAATGTCTCTATAGTTCATTCTACCTGTGGTGTTTTATTTAAAGCATATTTAAGATCTAATACTGTTCTCGTAGCCTTAGGAGTCTTAAGATATAATTCATCCTTCAACTGCTTCTGTACGAAAGATACCATCCTATCATCTAATTGTTCTATACTTCGTCAATGAAATGGATCTGTACCGGTCAACCTGCGTCGTTCAGTTCTCTTGTCATCCAGAGCATTTTTGGCAGCGGTACTAACTAGTGTTTCATACTGTTTTAATTCCTCTAAGACTTTATCTATCACCTGAACTACAACATCTGTTCAGATCTTTACCTGCCAGGAGATTTCCTCCTTCAGCCCTTCCAAGTGTTTTCTAATCGTAGACTTCTCCATATGTAGTGTAATGTGTAAAACATTCATTCTCCTTAAATCCCCCCGCGGAGGTAGACCTTTAGGATTATTGATATAGTAGTTCCCATGGGGTAATCCCCCCCCGTGGGGGGCTGTAAATTAAACACCCGGGGGGCTTGCTGCGGGGGATACCCCATACGGGTCTAAACCCATAGGGGGGGGTCTTTAAGTGTGCCTTGTGGTATAACTATGCAAATCCAGGGGGGTATAGCTCCAGCAGCATAGGTACTAAGCGGTATCCTAGGGTTACATTGCACAATGACACTTGTGCAAGGTAGGGGGCATAGGGTATAATTCCCCTTGGGGATTGTCTTTGGGGGGTATCCTACAGGGGATTGCGAGCGAAGCGAGCGTGTAGGGGGGATGCTTTAGTATTACCCCAACGGGGATTTCCTAACGGGATAGACCTAAATGCAATACTATTGCAATAAGACTTTCAGGGATGGATGAGTTAATACAAAAATATATTTAATATTCTAGTATTATATAGTCATATATTATATTTTTAATGTGTCAAATAGAGGGATGGTTCTCTTTACTGCTTTTTTGTCGCCTAGGGTGTTTATAGATACAAATAGTTTTCCCTCTGTATATATTATATACTCTATATATATCCTATAGGATATAGTCCTATAGGATATATACCTATAGGATATATAATACTATAGTATATATATACTTAGAGTAAAGCCCTATAGAGTATTTATGTTATTTATAACATAGTTATAGACTGTAGTCCCTAAGGATATATATACCTATAGGATACCAAATATATGGAATATATATAAATTTCCTACCCAATTGCAAGTCCAAATTGATATTTATAGTGGATTGTGCTTAGTCATATGGAAATCATATGTTTTTTGAATGTATTTGATATGTTTTTGTATAAATAACATAACTTCGAGGGGTAAGTTTTGGCTTTGTACCTATATACTTTTTTTGTATATGCACTTTGTATGTATTTTGTCTTGTATTATATACATTTTTGATTATACTGATCACAACAAAGCAAGGATCCATATGTTTACTACGCAAGCTATAGACTAAGCAAAGCGTAGGCGTGACATATAGATCTATAGTCTAGCGGGCTTTACAATCTATATACAATCTTTACATTCTATATGATCAAATGACTATCACAAAGACAATGACATTCGCAAAAGTACAACAAATTATTTCAGACAATGACGTTTCAGGTTTTACTCATTTCCTAGATCCTGAAAAAACATGACGTTATATCGTAGGCATAACACACAACAACAATGCAACAAACGACACTATCGCACAGCAGGCTAATGCAGCTCTTACAATGTATGCCAACGTCACAATAGGCGGTTGGGTAGATAGTGCAACTGGTACAACCTATATTGACGTATGATTTGCAACTGATGCTTTGGATCTTGCAATAGCACTAGGCAAATTCTATGATCAGATCGCAATATGGGATAATGAGGGCATGTTTGAAATCAGATTGAAATAGTTATACACTTTACATTGTAATATATACAACTATGTCACCACGTACCGCCTGGATCGTAACAATATCTATTGTCTGCTGTTATAGTTTTATGATCTTTATGATCGTTGCTATTGCATACAATGTACTTATGGCATAAACTATCTTTTTAAATACTTATAAATCACCATGCAATTTATGATTGACAACAACAAAGTAACAATACCAGAAAATAGTACTTGCGGCTTCGATATAGAATATAATAATGGACGAAGCAATACACAAGGTATACGATACGGGATCAGTTACAATTGACAAACAATTTGATTTGATCGTGATATACTAACAACTAGGCAAAAGAAAATATTGATCAAAAAGCTATATAAGCACTTTCATGAAAAACAAACAAACGATAGGCTATACATAAACACACAAAAGCAATTGTGTTTTGAAAATGATCAATATTATAGAATACTTATAGACTAGTACTTTTTAAATATTAATACAAACACAATGACAAAACACAACCTATTAAAAGCACAACTCATTGCATTTTTAGTCAATAACTATGATCATGATCCTATGATCTTGTGAAAGCTATCGGCTG
>JACCDG010697391.1_pt1 | contig 13493 bp, 17 predicted proteins | sample 7442471 | NCBI WGS metagenome assembly JACCDG01 (sample SAMN15323444, study PRJNA562643) | freshwater metagenome | isolation source: river surface water | place: USA:Blue River Watershed | collected 2017-08-17 | reverse complement strand
GGTGGCGCCACCAACTACGGCATCACCCAGGCGACCCTCGGGCAGTGGCGGAAGCTCGGGCGTCCGGCCACGCCAGAGGAAGTACGCGCGCTCTCCCAGGAGGAGGCGGAGGCGATCTACCGCGCCAAGTACCTCACCGGCTGGGAAGCGGTGCCGTACGCCCCGCTGCGTGAGCAGCTCATCGACTTTGGCGTGCATTCCGGCTGCGAGCGTGCCGCACGCTGGCTCGAACGTGTCCTCGGGTTCCGTGCGGAGGGCAACTACCCGCTCGACGACCAGATGATCCGCGTCCTGCAGCAGCTTTCGACGCGGCAGATCGGGTACCGACCGGCCCTCGCCGTCGTCAATGATGCCCTCGTGGCCGCACGCAGCTACATGATCGACGCCACCGAGGACGCCGGGAAGCTGCCGGCCTCCGACGAAGAGGGTGTAGAATCGCGGGCGTTGGCCTTCTTCCTGGCCACCCCCTAGCGCACGAGGGCAGACATGGACATCGAGCAGATCGTCGAACTGGCGCAGCGGGTACACGACCGCGAGCGCATGAACTTCGGGGCCGGCTCCTCGCGCGACCGCCGCAACGAGCAGTGGGAGCGCATCATCGGCCTGGTGCATCACGGGAGCATCGAGTACGGCGTGGCACCGGACCCCCGCTGGCATATCAAGAGCGCCGGGAACGGCCGGCCGCAGTCGGATGACGTGGTGGTGCTGATGCCCAGCCGCGACTTCTGGGACTGCATTCCCGGCGCCGGCGCCGACGGGTACTCCTTCCGCGCCAACTACGACGGGATCCTGCCGGCCGAGCAGCATGTGTACGCGCCGCGCGTGCCGAAAGAGGGTGCCGTCACCACGCCGCCGGCCACGCCGCTCTGGCAGGCGGAGCACACCGCCCTCCTCGCCAAGCTGCAGCAGCGCTTCGATCCGGTCACGCAGATCGGAGACAGCGCCTACATCCAGATCTGCGCCGAGCAGTTCGCGTACAGCTTCCCGCAGGAAGGCTGGGGGCGGAAGGCCGGCGATCCCACCCGGCCGGTGTCGAATCACTCGATCGCCCGGCAGACCACGACGGGCCTCGTCGGCTTCCGCATCGTGCCGGATGTGGCGGTCCCGACCCCCGACGACATCCGCGGGCAGCACTTCGTGCAGGTCGCTGCCGTGAACCATCTGGGCATCGAGATCACGCCGCCGCCGCCGGTGGACGTGCCGGTGGACCCGGTTCCGCCGCTCATCCCGGACCTGGCGGAACTCGCCGCGGCCCTGTCGCAGCGGCTCTCCGCACTCGATCAGGCGGTGGCGAGTACGCGCCTGCAGGTGGGCACGGAAGGGCAGCTCCTGCGGCAGCAGCTGGGTGGGCAGAAGTACGACATCCGCGGTACGGTGTCGTGGAGCGGCATCCGGGCGGAGATGACGCCCAAGCCCTTCGCGCTGCCGGACGTGGATCCCTCCGCCTAGCCGGAGATCCCGCGGTGTATTCGGTCGCCGTCGCAGCGTCGAAGCTGGAACGCCTCATCGCCTCTCCGTTGGGGGCGGCGTTCCAGGCGACGTTCGGACGGCGACCCACCCCCCTCTCGGTGGAGGAGGCGCAGCACTGGACGCGCGCGCTCGCCGGCGTCTGGGATGCCAAGAAACAGCAGCGCACGCGCCCGCTGACGCAGGAAGAGCAGGCGGTGATCCAGAGCGAGCGCATGCTCACGAAGGTGGACTACCGCTACTTTGCCGAGCGGTACAGCTACATCATCCACCCCGCCAAGGGCCTCACGTCGATCTTCCCGCTGTTCACCTCGCAGCAGCTGATCCTCGATCAGATCGGCAAGGTCGAGTACGAGCGGCAGCAGTCTGGCCACCCCGACGGGCTCCTCTTCAACATCCTCAAGGGCCGACAGTTGGGCGCGAGCACCCTCTGTCAGTCGATCCTCGCGCATCGTGTCGTCACGCAGACGTTCACGAAGGGGCTGATCGCTTCGGACGTGCCGCAGAACTCCGGCAGCGCCGGGCTCTTCGGGATGCTCGAGCTCACCGTGGCGCACATTCCGTGGTGGCTCAAGCCGGCGGAGAAGTACCACACCAAGGATCAGCACATCGTCTTCACCACCAATTCGTCGGTGATCGTCGAGTCGGGCAAGTCGATGAAGGGCGGGTTGCAGGACGATGGCGGCAGCAAGGGGCAGATCGGCCGCAGTAAGACGTACTCGATCGCACACCTCTCCGAACTCTCCACCTGGGAGAACGCAGGACAGATCGACGATGCCCTGATGCCGGCCATCCCGATGACGCCGCGTACCTTCATGGCGAAGGAGAGCACGGCGAAGGGGCGCCACAACTGGTGGCACAAGGAGTGGATGACGACGCAGGCCGGGAACGGCCGCAGCTTCAACATCTTCATTCCGTGGTACGCCGAACGGAGTAAGTACTGGGCGCCCTGCCCGACCGGGTGGATCCCTCCGGACTCGGTGCTGCAGTACGCCGCGCGCGTTGCCACACACGGCCCGCGGTGGATGGGCCAAAGCGAGTACCGTCTCAGCAAAGAGCAGCTGTACTGGTACCACCTGCAGCGGCGTGCGGCGGAGGACAAGGGCACGCTCTACAAGTTCCTGGAAGAGTACCCCGCCGAGCCGGAAGAGGCGTTCCAGTACTCCGGGCGCAGCATCTTCACCCCCGCGCAGATCGACTACTTGCGGCAGCGCGCGAAGCCGGCACGGCTGGTGTACCGCGTACTCCCCGCTACGCTCATCGCGGACCTGCGCGATCACCACTTGTCGCCGGCGGATCTCGAGACGGAGCTGACCCTCCCGGCGTACGGAGAGGTGGACTGATGCCCCCCACCGGCCGCGGCCTCCCCGCCCTCCCGCGCAAGCTGGCGCGCATCACGGATGATCTCGCGATCATCCCGGCGGGGTACGGCTTCTACCCGCTACGGGTGGAAGACCTCAGCCCTGGCGGCGCGCATAGCGACGGCTTAGGGCTCTTCGCGATGTACGAACCTCCGGTACGCGGGCACAAGTACATCGTCTCCGCGGACATCGCAGACGGGCTGGGACTCGACCGTACTTCGATCGATGTACTCCGCATGGGCACGATCGAACGCCCGGTGGAGCAGGTCGGGCACTACATGTCCGACCGCATCAAGCCGCGTGAGGCGGCATTCATCATCGATGCGCTGGGGCATCTCTACACCGACGATGAAGGGTACGAGGCGCTTGCCGGGATCGAGACGAACAACCACGGGTTGAGTACGCAGGACACCCTGCGACTGCACTTGGGGTACCGGCACTTCTACATCTGGGAAAACCTGCAGAGTGCCGGGCGGGGTCGCGTGTCTCCGCGTGAGGGGTGGTACACCACATCCCGCACGCGCCCGATCGTGCTGGACCACCTGTACGAAGCGCTCACCACATACGACCCCCACACCGGTGAGCCAGATCTCGTCATCAACTCCCCACACACGCTGGCGGAGCTGCACGACTTCCAGACCGACGGACTGCTGGCAGAGGCCGAGGCTGCGGCCGGTGCCCACGATGACTGTCTGATGTCGCTCGCGATCGGGCACTACATCGGCTGGCGCCTGGCCGGCGGCGAGCGCGAACCGTTAGCCGAGAAGCGCCGACGCCTGCGCCAGATCAACGCACGACGCGCGGCGCTCTCTGCCTACGATGCCAGCGGGGCGTCCTTCCAGAATCAGCCCTTCACCCTCGAAGAGATGCGGGACATGGAAGGCGGGCAGCGCGACCGCCTCGACCCAGATCTCGAAGAGGCGTTGTACGATCTGCGTGGAGACATCTATGACGAGTACTAAGAATCCCGGCCTGCGGCGCCGGGCCTTTGAGGGCGGGTTCGTCCCGCAGGTCGGGGTGATGTGCCTCGTCGTAGTGGACGGGTCGCCGCGTCCCTTCCTGCCCTGCCTGCGCCTGTCGGATACCGTCGTACGCGGCTGGGCCTTCATCGACCCGCAGCATGACCAGTACTCCGACTTCCTGCGGAATCGTGGCTTCCAGGCGGAGGCACGGCGGCAGCCGTGTTACTGTGAGGTCGCGCACACGGATCTCCGCCCCCTCGGCGGGGCGTAGGCTGGCGCGCACGAGGTACCCCGATGCGAGTGACCATTCCCGACGACCTGCATGAAGTGCTGGTGAGCCAGCTGCGGGGGAATCAGACGCTGGAAGCGGAGATGACGCGGCGCCTGCAGGCGACGGACCACATCGCCGGTGGGGAGCCCTTCCTCGTCCTGAACGGACGGCAGCTGGATCAGCTTGCCGCGGCCCTCGGCCGGTCCCTCACCCCGCGCAGCTTCGAGGATCTTTACGCCTACATCGCGCGGCGTGCCGCGATCACCGTCGGCGGCATCGCGCTCGAGTTCTCCGTCGGGCAGCTGGAAGAGCTGCAGCGCCTGGCCACCCGGGAAGGGCAGACGCTGGAGGAGTACTGCGTGCGCGTCGCCAAGGGGTTCACGAGCCAGTTCTTCCGCACCTCGCCGGCGCGCGACGAATGGCCGGGTGTCGTGGTGCGCGATGTGGCGATCGAACAGGTGCCAGCTCCTCCCAGCGCCCCCAGCGCCCCCAAGGATCCCGCTAATGGCTGAGGGGCTGTACCAGGTCTACCAGTGCGGCCGCTGTAGCCGGGCGACTCGCCGCCCGCACAGTGCGGACGCGCCGCCGGACTGCTGCGACCAGCCGATGACGTGGCGGCGCACCATGACGCTCAAAGACCCGCCGCCACGGCGCTTCGGCACGGCGCCGGGGATCGACTTTCGCCACACCAACCCGATCCACGTCCCGATCGGTGAAGGCGGCATGTACTTCGAGTCGCTGCACGCCGTGCGCGAGTTCGAACGCCAGAGCGAAGAGCTGGCCAACGAGGGGATCGGACAGCCCTACCGCATCCGCGGCTACTCCCAGGACCGTTCCAACATGTCGGTGAACACCTTCGGGGAACCGCAGTGGGACACGCCGGATCTCTCCAGGCTCGGTCCTGACGGCAAGCCGCGCGTGCGTATCACCTCGCACGAAGCCCCGACGCTCGAAGATGGCGCGGAGCTCGGGCCAGGTGCGGTGGAATCCCTGGCCTCGGCGCTGCCGATGGATCCTGTCTCTCGAGGTTGACGATGGCGTACTCGCCTGCCGGCTTCTACCAGTTCCCGACCCTGACCGATGCCGCCCTGCGCGGTGCGGACCCGCAGTACAACGCCAAGCTGATCGGCTGGCTCGACGAGGCGATTCAGGAAGGGGACGCCTTCATCCAGCAGGATCCCAACTACGACAAGATCGCGGACGGCATGGCGTACGTCAGCGGGGATCAGAAGCGGGGGGTGGACGGGACCAAGGCCGCGGCGGACATCGAGGACTTCATCCTCAATCTGTGTCGCCGTGCCATGCAGTCGCATGTGAGTGCGCTCACCGATCTCAAGCCGACGTTCGGGTGGCGCAGTATGAACCCGAAGTACGGCCCGACGGCGGAGCTGCTCAACAAGCTGACGATCGCGTGGTACCTGAACAACATGGCGGATGTCACGTTCGGGGACGTGATGAAGATCGCGTGGGCGGGCGGTACCGCCGACATGATGATCGAGTGGGACGCCACCGCCGGCGATGGGGGAGATCACCGCGTCATCCCGAAGGATCCGCGGGACACCCTGCCCATCCGGCCCTCGCGGTACGGCGGCGTGCAGGCGTGGCAGGGGGTGATCTTCCGCGAGGTCCACTCCGTCAACGTCCTGCGGGACATCTACCCGTCCCATGCCCATCTCATCCGGTCCACCGCGGATGGCTTGCTGGCCTCGGTGAAGGGGCTCTTCGTACGCCAGGCCCCGAAGCTGCAGACGCCGAGCGATCCGCTCGCCGGCCTCTCGGGGATGCCGCGCGGCGCCGGCCCGGTGCGCGGCGGCGACGTGCTCTTCTACCGCTGCTACCTCACCGACCGTTCGCGGAACATGAGTTCCCGTCCGGTGGTGATTGGCGATCCCACCAAACCGTACTCGTACCAAGTGGAGCCGGGCGGGTTGCTCTACCCGCGCAAGCGCCTGATCCTCCGCACCGAGCACACGATCATCTACGACGGGCCGGCGCCCTACTTCCACGGGAAGTACCCGTTCGTCCGATTCTCGCCGTGGAAGCTGCCGTGGTTCTTCTTCGGACAGAGTGCGCTGGCGGATCTGCGGCCGGTGCAGGATGCCATCAACCGCCTCGGACGCGGGGCGCTGCTCGGGATCGAGCAGTGGCTGAATCAGGGCTCGGTGATCGACATGAATGCGGTGGGCGAGGTGGCGGCTCGGCGCTACAACAGCCGCGCGCCAGGGCAGCAGATCAAGATCCGTGGGCAGGTGGTGGACCCGGAGAAGGCCTTCCGCAAGCTGGAAGGGCCCAACCCGCAGATCCTGGCCATGGCGGGGCAGACCATGCAGGAGCTCATTGCGAGCTTCGAGTCGCTGGCCGGCACGGGCAATCTCGAGGCACTCGCCCAGCTCAAGCAGATGCCGGCGGAGAACACCCTCGAACGTTTCTACCAGGCGATGACGCCGCAGCTGCGGCTCGAAGGGCGCATGTTCGAAGCCTTCCTGCGAGATGCGAGCGGGCAGATCGCGTCGAACACTTTCCAGTTCATGACGAGCACCCGTCGCATTCACATGCTCGGAGATGCGGGCGCGGCGCTCGAGGACTTCGATTACGACCCGGGGACGCTGGTGCCGTCGCTCAAGCCGACAGTGCCCTCGGTCGATCCGCTCACCGGCTTCCCGGTGGACGTGCCGAACCCCGACTACGATCCGATGTTCGACGCCAGCAAGCCGCGGGACGAGCGGGCGCAGGCGATGAACCGGCTGATGGCGTTCGTCGTGGCGCCGAATTCGGTGCTCGCCTTCAACGCGCAGGAAGAGAAGATGATGGACCTGCAGCTGGCGCGCATGGGCTACCTGGACATCTGGTCGCTCATGGAACGGCTGGAACGCCCGAATATGGGCGAGCCGCCGGCCATCCCACTGCCGCCGCGCAAGCCACCGCAGACGCCGGAGGAGCTGGCGCAGGGGCTGGCCACGGGGCAGTACATCGTGGACCCGATGAGCGGGCAGGTGGCCGAGATGCGGGTGCCGGCGACGATCACCGAGCGCCTCATGGCGCAGCAGCAGCTGATGATCGGCATGACGGCGAATCCGGCCGGCCGGAAGGCCAGCGGGGGCGACTCCCCGAAGGTGGAAGAGAAGGACGGGGGAAGTCGTACCACGGTGACGGAGAGTGAGAAGTAGGACGATGCCCGCCGCCCCACTCACCCTCTCCCCCGAGGACATCAGCACCTTCCCGGCGCTGCTCGAGACGATCTACGCCCAGCGGTACTCCGGGCAGCTGGTCGTCGTGATGCACTTCCAGAACGGAGTGCCGCTGGCGACCGACGTGGCGACACCGGAGCGCATCCACTTCCGCGGCGCACGGGGGAAGAGTACGGACGCCGCCGCCTCGCCTGGGGCTTGACACCTGCCCCGTGTGTGGGGCACGCTACCCGCACTCGGTGGCTTTCTGCTGCGTGGCCTGGGCGGGCCTATTCAGCGCGGGGCCGGTACTACCCTTTCTCGGGGGGTAGTACCGGCCCTTTTCGTGTACGCCCGGTCGTTGAGGTACTCGATGGGTCCAGCATCTCTCCCGCAGCAGGCAGGACGATCCGGCCCCGCGTCGATTCTCGACGGCCCGCCGCCGCATCCGCAGCTCCAGTCCCCCATGCCGTCCAACGGCGGGGGCATGGGCATGGGTGTTCCTGCAGGACGTGCGCTGCCGCAGGAAGCCGTACTCGGCCTCCTGCAGACCGGCAGCACGATCGGGGACATGCTCGACACGATGGCGCAGATGGCGCCCGACATTGCAGCGGACCTGGCTGGATGCAAAGACCTGCTCCAGCGGTCGCTCGCCAAGCTGATGACAGCAGGAGGTGGCCTCACGCCCCCGGGTCCGATGTCCGGACCGCTCCCCGGTGCAACGCCGGTGGGATTCACGGGGTAGCGGGAGAGCCTCTGGCGCTCGTCGATCAGGGAAAGACGCACGACCATGGCAGACCGCATCACCAAGGGCCGCGATTTCTTCGCGCAGGTGGCCCAGCACCTCCCGGATGACCTTCGGGCGGGATTCGAAACCTTCATCGCCTCCGGTGACCAGAACGCCCAGCACGTACTCGCGACCCTCGGGGACGGGACGCTGCGGCAGGATGCCTTCTCACGGGAGATGGACAACCTGCGACAGACCAAGACGGCCCTCGAAAAGTGGCGGGACGACCTGGCGCAGTGGGCCAAGGACGTGCAGAACGGCGTGGCGCCCGCGGATCCGTTGGCCCAGCCGGGAAGCGGCACCCCCGTCACCGGCACCCCCGGTGCGGCCGGTACGCCGGCCAACGCCCTGACGCGCGAGGAAGCTCTGGCGCTCTTCAACGGGGAGATGGGACGCCGTGAGGTCTACTTCGCCAAGTACGTCGCGGATGCGACGCGGCTGGCGACCCAGCATTTCCAGCAGTTCGGGGAAGTGCTCGACATCAACCAGATCCTGGCCCACCCGAAGCTCGGGGAACTGCAGCTGCAGGGGGTCTACCAGGAGCTGCACAAGGACAAGATCGCGGCGAAGTCCGCCGCGGAAGTCGCCAAGGAACGCGAAGAACTGAAGCGGACGCTGCGCGCGGAAATCGATGCGGAGCGTGGCGCGGCCGGCGTGCCCTACCCCATCGGGGATGGCAGTTCGCCGCTCGATCATCTGGGCAAGGACGCCTCGCAGTACACGCCGGAAGCGGCCGCTGCGATGTACCGCCAGCTGGTCGGCGGCGGGGCCCGGTAGCCCACGCGGTCGCGCAGCAGTCCCTTCCCCCTTCGCGGCGCCATTCGCCTCGTTAGGAGACACAGATCATGCCGTTCGCACCCCAGCTCGACGAACTGAACACCGTCACGCAGAAGACGATCCTGCCGGGCGTGGCCGACAACTATTTCAAGTCGGGCCCGCTGATGGCCAAACTCAAGAGCCGGTACACCCGGCGCTGGAATGGCCCCCAGATCCAGGAGAACTTCCTGTACGACGCGCCGAAGGGCGGGGCGTACGCGCGTGGTGGCAACTTCGGGCCGCAGACCCGCAAGCAGACCAAGACGGGCCTGCTCTTCTCGGCCCGCTACTACCAGATCTCGACGGTCGAGTACCTCGAGGACATCGAGGTGGAGCTCGCCGGCGAGATGGCGGCGTTCTCGACCGTGCGGCAGGACCTGCGCGAGTCGGCGCTCGCCATGTCGGCCATCCTCGAGATCGCGGCCTACCGGCACGGTCAGAACCTCGGCGGCGCCAACGACCGCAGCCTCGAGATCAACGGGCTCGAAGAGGCGATGACCGACGGCACGAACACCACCTGGTCGGGCAACACCTTCACCAGCTACGGCGGGCAGCTCCGCACGGGCGTCTCGGGGGCGCTCAACTCGCCCACAGGGTTCATCAGCAATCCCCTGCAGACCCAGATGAGCTACCGCCTGCTCACGCACAGCCACAGCAGCTGCGTGCTCGGCAGCCAGTACCCGGACACGGGCATCACCACCAACCGCTGCATGGCGTTCATGTCGGAAACCTTCCTGCCGCACCAGCTGGTGGACACGAAGGACCCCGAGATCGCCTTCCCCGGCCTCAAGTTCCAGAACGCGACGATCATGCAGTCGCAGTACTGCCCCGGGCAGGACGGCGTGGACGACCCGAACCTCGGCAACTACAACGCCGCGGGCGAGACGTTCTGGTGGCTGAACTTCGGCCCCGCCGGCGACGACGCACATATCCGCCTCTGGATCGCGGCTTCGCCCAAGTTCGCCTTCGGCTTCACCGGCTTCAAGGGCGCGCAGGACAACAACACGCTGGTGGGGCAGACGCTCTTCGCCGGCACCATCACCAACCGGATGCCGCGGCTGCATCGCGCGCTGCACGGCATCACCAACTAAGGCCGGACGTGGGGAGGGGGGCTATCCCAGCACCCCCTCCCCCTTTCGGGCACGACCCCCGACTGTGGCGTGGGCCTGAGTCGGGTTTTCGGGCAGTGTGGCGCGCGCCTGACTGCCTCGGAGAGTGACGATGGCTGGCAACAACATCCGGTACCAGAACCCCTACCTCCCCAACGGCGGCAAGCCCGAGGAGACGAACATCCCGATCGCCAGCTTCCGGTACCCCGGCCAGCTGGGCACGCTGCACACGGCGCTCTATAAGGATGCCGACGGCGTGACGCGCAGCAAGACGTTCATGCTCGTCAAGACCAACGCGACGCTGGCGACGCCTCCGGAAAACGGCGGCGTGGCGTGGTGGTCCGATCAGGACAACTTCGAAGTCACGACCCTGGCGACCAGCCGCGGGCGCGTGGCCGGCGTGTTCGTCAACGTGGCGAGCGTCTCGAGCGTCTGCTTCATCCAGGTGGGCGGCCGGCACCCCGGCGTGCGCTTCATCGGCGTCCCGACGGCGGCGCCCACCGTGGCGGGCCTGATCGTCGTGCCGTCGGCTACGGCGGGGGCGGCGGACTGCCTCGCGGCGGGCACCGCGGCCACCTACCCGGCGCTCGGACACTCCGTGGGCGCGGCCACCGGCAACTACGCGCCGGTGTACCTGACGATCGGCGCCACCCTGTAACGCAGGGCGGGCCACCCCGCCGCTACCGCCCCTGCGTGTGCGCGCCTCGGGCGATGCGGTGGAGACAGAGCGGGGGGCTTTCGGGCCTCCCGCTCCCGTCCTTTCCTCGGAGAGTTCGACATGACCATTGAAAAGAGCGCGAGCGCGATCCCGCTGCACGACAAGTCGGCCGACCGTAGCCGGCGCACCCTCAAGTTCAACGGGCCGGCGTCGTACGTGACCGGCGGCGATCCGGTCAGTGGGGCGGAAGTGGGCCTGGGACAGATCCACGTCTGGCCGAGCGCGGTCGTGAGCAACGGCACCGCCTCCCTGCTCACCTGGCACAACAAGACGACCGGCAAACTGATGTACTTCGACATGGCCGGCGCCGAGGTGGCGAACGGCACGAACCTGTCGGCGTACACCGGGTACGTCGAGATCATCGGCAAGTGAAGACGAGTACGGTACGCCCTCGAGGGGGCGTACCGGCTCGATTCCTGTAGAGGCGCGCAGTGCCGACGTTGCTGGGAGACGTGATCCGGGAGGTGCAGCTGACGGCGGCGTCCGTGCCGCCGTTGCTGGTGCGTTCCTGGGTGTTCGACACCTACGCACAGCTCCTCTCGGGCAGCCGGTGGGGCTGGCAGCGGCAGCAGGTGGTCGTACGGCCTGCCGCCGCGCGCACCCTGGCCAGCATCACGCTGACGCCGGGGAGTGCGACGGTGGCGAGTACGGCCCTCTTCCTTGCGGCGGATGTCGGCAAGCAGCTCTGGATCGGGGCCGGGGAGCCGCTCCTCACCATCGCGGGGTACACGAGTACGAGTCAGATTGTGCTTGCCGCGCCGTACACCGGGCAGGCGACGACCGTCCTCGCTGCTCAGGTGGTGGAGGCGTACTACCAGCCCCCGGCTGGCTTCCAGCAGTTCCAGCTCGTCCTCGATCTGGTGCAGCAGCGCCCCATCCCGTCCGACCTGTCGCTCGAGGACGTACGGCTCTGGGATCCGGGACGACAGCAGAGTGGCCAGCCGCGGGGGCTCATCGCGCACCGTGCGCTCGTCCCTGCGGGGGAGACGGCGCCGCGTGTCGCCTATGAATGGTGGCCACGCAACACGACGGGCGGGACGTTCGAGGTGTGGTACCTGGCGGGCCCGCAGACCAGTCAGCTGAACGAAGACACCCCCCTCCCAGGCGTGCTCGAAGACCGCGCCTACGTCCTCAAGGATGGGGTGCTGGCGAAGTGCGCGTCCTACCCCGGCACGGCCACACAGAAGAACCCCTACTTCAACCTGGCCTTGTCGCAGCAGCTCGCACAGGCCTTCGCCGTAGGGCGGAAGGACCTGTCGATCGTCGATGACGACCAGTACCCGACGCAGGTGATCAGCCAGATCGACTGGTCCTACGTGCGACAGGGCCTTGGCGGCGATGCCGCCTATCAGTTCTCAGACGCATCCGCCGGGAGTGGGAACTCCTGGGGCGGGTGGTACTATTAGCCCGAGGAGCCGACCACATGGACACCATCTTCAAGGACGCCATCGCCCCGACGCCGGACGCCCAGGGCGGGCACGACGGCACGCGCGGTGGGCACGACATCCGGGACGGCCGGAAGGAAACGCCCGGTACGGTCATCGGCACGCTGCCGACACTCACGAACGTCAAGGACGCACCGTCGGGCGGGCAGGGCAGCGGTTTCGACGTGATTGCCCACCACAAAGCGGGCATGACCTTCCCGAAGTAACGGGAGGACGGCGCATGGCCTTCTTCTCTCGTTCGATGCGGCAGTGGCTGCGTGGGTGGCTGGGGGCGGCGATTGCGGCCGCGGCCTCGACCATCAGCACCGGCCTCTCCGTCATCGTCATCGACCCGAACACCTTCAACCTCGGCACGGGCTTCCACAACGTCGTGAAGGCGGTGGGGATCAGTGCGGCGGTGCAGGCGGCGGTCGGTGCCGCGCTGTTCCTGTCGAAGTCTCCCCTGCCGCCGGAGGACGAGGATGATCCCGCCGCCCCACTCGGGAGGGTACTTCCACCTCCTGGACGACGCTGACATGGCGCAGGATCTGGAGGTACCAGCGGTACCCGAGGTGCCGGCGGTACCTGCCAGCGTTTCTGCCCCCTCCGTAGAGCGACGTACTCCGGAGGGCGCCCTCATCCGCGCCGCGCTCGAGCACGCAAAGGCGCTTGCGCAGGAACCGCTGCCGCCGGGCCACAGCATTCGCGTGGAGGCCACCTTCCACGGGGATACCGGAGAGATCGGCGCCGCCTGGCTGACGCCGCGCGGCTGGACACTCGAAGGATCCGCCAAGGTCGGCATTGCCGATCGCCGCGTGCGCGAAGCACGCATCGCCATCCAGATCGACCTGTAAGAAGGACCAGATCATGTCGCAGCTGCCCGCCTCGCCACGCACCGGTCGGAATACCTGGGTCGCTCTCGGCCTCCTCGTCGGCCTCTTCCTGCTGGTACTTGCCTGCCCGCCCGCGTTCGCGCAGGGGCGCGTGTTCTACGAGCCCGGTGACGGCAGCAGCAAGGCCACGACCGACTGCACGCCCACAACGACGGCTCGAGACGGCGTGGCGCATCGGAGCGGCATGGCGCTTGAGTGCAACTGGGACGGGACGAAGCCCTGGTATGACTCGGACAAAACACGCGAACTGGAGCTGGACAGCGTGCCGATGAAGTCGGAGCGTCTAGTGTCCGCGTGGTTCCGCGTGGATGCCGACGTCGATGCTACGGTCGGGTCCAAGATGATGCGCCTCGGGTTTGGCTCGGCCAACGATCTGTTTCTTGCTTGCCAATTTGAGCAGGGCGCGGGGGCCACGATGCTCGTGGGCTTCACGAACCAGCCGACATATTGGGGCGGCGTGGCTGCGGCGCAGTGCCGTAACGGCTGGACGCGTCTTCGCGTCTACACGTCCCCGTCGC